>WNFF01006934.1_pt1 | contig 12467 bp, 9 predicted proteins | sample 5400441 | NCBI WGS metagenome assembly WNFF01 (sample SAMN13153345, study PRJNA577476) | soil metagenome | isolation source: 120 cm saprolite under Douglas fir tree site 2 hole 3 replicate 1 | place: USA:California | collected 2015-04-18
AAGGACGAGCTCGGCGAGCGCGTCACTATCGTCGTGATCCCGGATGCGAGCCATGCCCTCATCCCCGAGCAGCCCGCCGCGGTCGTCGAAGCGATCGTCGCGTGGATTGGAAAATTACCGCAGTAGCGGCGCGATCGAGGATCTGCGGGGGCGGCGGCGTGACGCCGGTGTTTTCATTGCGTATTTCCCGTCCGGAGAGTTTTTTGGATTTGCACAAACGTGTCTTTGATCACCTTGTCCTCCGTGCTGAGGGGGCTGTCGCGACCCTGTCCCGCCGCAAATAGAAAATCACGGGAGTCAAAGTCGAAGAAGCGAATCGAGAACAGTCTGAACCGGTACCAGATATCCCAGAAGCTCACGTAGTCGAGCCTTGCGACCAGCTTCGGCCTCTTCTCCCACTCTTCGGTGATGATTCCCGATCGAACCTTCACGACGGACTTCTGGATGTCTTCGACGCTGTGGCCTTTGTTGAAGGCGAGCGATTGGTAGAGGTCCTTGTCGGCAGAGCCAAGGTAATCGAGCACGACCTCGGCCTTGATTGCGAAGTTGATGTTTTGCGGCAGCGCGCCTCCCGTTTCCGCAAGCGTCCGTAGCGGGTTGAGGGTCTGCGACACCACTCCTATGATGACCCCGTCCTTGTCGAACAGCGGCCCTCCGCTGTTTCCAGGTTGAATCTGCGCCGAAATCTGAATTTGCTTGGGGTCATCTTTCAAACCAGTGGTCGAACTGATGGAACCCTTCGTATATCTGGCACTGTTTCCCAGCACGCTGCTCAGCGGAAAACCTACCGTCGATACATCTTCGCCGATGCCATAGCGCCTGTCGTTTCGAAAGCTGAGGGGCACGAGGGCCGCGGCGTTGTCCTTTCGGATTTTAAGGAGGGCCAGATCTCTTTCTTTGTCCTTGTGTACGACATCCGCTTCGTACCTTGCCCCCGAGACCTGAACCGTCGCGGTTTTCTCCTCTCCGACGATATGAGCGCACGTGAGAATGTGGCCCTCCGAAGAGATCACAAAGCCGGTCCCTTGCGAACCAACCCCGGGCTTGTCGAGAGGCATGAGCGATACCTTGAATCCCATTGCCTCAAATTCACGCACAACTGCCGGCACGATGTTCCGCGGATCTTTGGGCGGCGGAATCAAATAGAGATCCGTGGTGTAGTTCTGGATCGGGGTATTGTTCTTGTTTTTCACCACCTGGGTCGAAGAGCACCCTTGGAACAATGCGATCCCGAACTGGAGAACGATCACCAAGGTCGCAGAATTTGTTTTCATGCGCTCCCCTCCGTTGACAGTCGGCGCAACGAACCGGCCAAAGGAGCCGGCACACCAGCGTCTCCGAGCGCACTTATTGTAAGCCGAATGCCGGCTTTTGCTCCTGGGCGCCTCCGACACGACCTCTGTTCGGCTGGTAAGCACCGATAGTTCCCTGATGTTGACGGACAAGGACGGTCGGGAGCGGCTGATCAGGCCGTAGAGATTGCCGAGGCCAGAAAGACTGTCATCAACCCTTTTGCCTCTCGAGCGGGTGGGAATTCCCTTGCGGTGGAATTGAAATCCGCGGTGCCCATTCGAGCCATTCCTTCGCCGGCTGCTCGTAGAGGGGAAATGACGCCCCGTTCCTTGCTTGCCCGGCTTTCGGATCGCTCGGTGTGGCGAAGACGATCCCCCCTGCCACCAGCGACCTCAGCGATTCCACATTGATTTCCAGGCCGCTGAACAAACCGAACTTCACGTCCGCTCCGCTTGAGTTCCAGAACTTCGAGCTGCTGCGCACCAGCCTCACGTACCGCGGTCTGATCTGCACGAGGATTTCCGCCATGGTCGCATCGGCGCTGAGCTGGACGGCGCGCACCGCACCCACCTCGATGCCTCGATAGTAAACGGGCGAACGGGGTTTCAGGGATCCCAGGCGATTGGTGCGTAGAACGATCTCCAGCGCGTCGGGCTCCACAGCCGCCTGCGAGCCTTCCATGCCGACAAAATCGGATTTGGGCTCGCCGGTACCCGGCGATACTTGAATGTACGCACCGGTAATGACCGTTCCCAAGTTGGAGATATCTTGAAGTTCCGTTCCGAGACGCACGATCCAGAACACCGATCCTTCCCGGGCAACCGCGGCGGCCGAGCGCAGCAGGCGCGCCTCGACCACCACGTCGTGCAGATCGTCGCTCAACTTCACGTCCTTCACCTCGCCGATCCGCACGCCGCTGTATTGGATCGGCGTTCGCCCGGCCTTGAGGCCGCTGCCGTCCTTGAACCGGATCGTGACCTTCGGACCGAACTCCCGGACCTGGTCGTAGACGAGGTAAGCCGCCACCAGGGCGGCCACCACGGGGACGACCCACATGACCGGAAAGCTCCATCGGCGTTGCTTCACCTTTGCCCGGGGCAGCTTGTCGACGGCGTCGGAATTCCTCTGAGAGTCGGTCATGATTCTTGCTCCGTTTCGCCCCAGATCGAGGTCGGGTCAAAGCTGGCCGAGGCCAGAATGGTAAACACCACCATGGCGGTGAATGCGACGAGCCCGCGGCCCGGCAGCACCGTGGCAATCGATCCCAGCTTCACCAGGGCCACGAGAATTGCGAGGAGGAAAACGTCGAGCATCGCCCACGGACCGATCACGTCGATGGTCTTGAAAATCCAGGTGCGCTCCTGTCGCCAGTATTCGGATTTGAATTTCGTCACGACGACCAGAAAGAACAGCCCGAGCAGCTTGAGGAGCGGGACCAGGATGCTGGCGAGAAAGACGATCGTCGCTACCGGCCACTGACCGTCCTGATACAGCTTCACGCACCCGTCCCAGACGGTGCTCTCCGAATACGCTCCGTAGAAATCCATAAGCAGAATCGGATAGATGTTGGCCGGAACGAAAAAAATCAGCGCGGCCAGCGAGAACGCCGCCGTGCGCCCCAGGCTGTCGACCCGGTGCTTGCCGACGACGGACCCGCAGCGGAAACACTCTGCTGCAGCGCCCGGTTGCAGCGTCCCGACCCGCTGAAGTAGACCACAGGTGTTGCAAGCGGTGATGGATTCCACGAGTTCGAACCTCCAGTAGGAAATTCCTTGAGGAGCGCGAATCGGACTATTGTATGCTTGCGCGCAAACGCAGCAGGAGGCAGGGATGTCCCAGGGCACCTGGATCGATCATTTTCCCGGCAATTTCATGTGGTCGAACGCGACCCTCGTGTGCAAGGGCATGGCGCCCTACGGCGCGGTCGCGATCGGGGAGATCGACCGGATCGCCGAGCGGCTCGCGGCGCGCGGGATGGGCGACCCGGACGCGTGGTGGCAGGAGTGGTGCGCGATGGCGGAGAAAAACGAAGCTCTCGCCGACAAGGCCGCTGCCGAAGGCCGCGACTTCACCGCCGGGGACCATTACCTGCGCGCGGGCAACTACTACTACACCGGCGAGCGCTTCGTTCCTCCGGGCGACAAGAAGCTCGACCTCTACAAGAAGGCGCTGCGCTGCTCCCAGGAGGAGATGAGCGTGCTCTTCGCGGGCCTGGAGTTCGCGCGGCGAGGGATCAATACGCTCGCGATCGACGGGCCGGGGCAGGGCGAGTCGCTGCGCCTGCGCAAGATCTACGCGCGCCACGACTACGAAGTGCCGGGCACGGCGGCGTACGAGTTCGTGGCGAGGCGCGCGGACGTCGATCCGAAAAAAGTCGTGATCATGGGCTACAGCTTCGGCGGCTATTACGCGCCGCGCATCGCCGCCTTCGAGCGCCGCTACGCCGCCTGCGTGTGCCTCGGCGCCCTGCACTGGGACCTGCACGCCTGGCAGTCGCGGGTCAAGGAGCAGTTGAAGGCCGATCCCCTGAAAAGCGCCCAGTCGAATTTCCAGTTCCAGTGGATCCTCGGTCTGAACGATTCGGACGCCGCGCTCGAGCGCTCGAAGGAGTTTTCGTTGGCAGGGGTCGCGGATAAAATCACCTGCCCGGTGCTGATCACGCACGGGGCGAACGACCGCGTCGTGCCGGTGGAGGCGGCGCACAAGCTCCACGCGGCGCTTACCACAAAGAAGAAGACGCTCAGGATCTTCACGGCCGAGGAGGGCGGGGCCGAGCACTGCCAGGTCGACAACCGGCCGCTGGGGATCGGTTATATTGCCGACTGGATTGCGGGAAATATTTCGTAATCGGGGATCGAGCGTGAGCATCGCGGGTTTTTTCCCCTCCTCCCGTGGGAGGAGGGGTACGCCGAAGGCGGGGGGTGGTGGCGGGCGCCAGACCTCCCCGCCTGCTTCGCAGGCACCCCTCCTTAAGAAAGGAGGGGAAGTCTCCTGCCTGGCGTTGCTGCTCGCTCTGGCGCACGGCGCCTTTGCGCAGTATCCGGCGAAGCCGATCCGGCTCGTGGTGCCTTTCCCCGCGGGCGAATCGGTGGACGCGACCGCGCGCCTGGTCGCCCAGCCGTGGTCGGCCGCCCTCGGCCAGCAGATTCTGGTGGATAACCGCGGCGGCGCCGGCGGGACGATCGGCAGCGAAGCGGTCGCCAAATCCGCACCCGACGGCTATACGATCCTATGGGGCAACGTCGGTCCGCTCGCCATCGGTCCCGGCCTCTACAAGAAGCTCGGCTACGACGTCGCCAAGGATTTCGAGCCGGTGTCGCTCGTCGCGATCCTGCCTTTCGTGCTGTTTACGAGCCCGGTATTGCCGGCGAATTCCATGGTCGAGCTTCTGGCCTATGCGCGCGCACATCCCGGCGAGATCAATTTCGGCTCGACCGGCGTCGGGTCCGGCCTGCATCTGATCGGCGAGCTCTTCAAGAGCGAAGCGGCCATACAGATCGTGCACGTTCCCTACAAGGGAGTCGCGCAGGCGCTCCCCGAGATGATGTCGGGCAAAGTGCAGATCGCCTTCAATACCATTCCCGCGTTCCTGCCGCACGTGAAATCGGGGCGCCTCAAGGCCCTGGTGATCACCTCGACCTTGCGCTCGCCGCTGCTGCCCGAGGTCCCGACGACGCCCGAAGTGGGGCTCCCCGGCGTGCTCGGTGCGTCCTGGCATGCCGTGGTCGCGCCCGCCGGCACGCCCCGCGAAATCGTTTCCCGGCTGTACCGGACGCTGGTGGGGACGATCGCCGTGCCCGAGATGCGCAATACCCTCGTCGCTCAGGGCGCGAGCCCGGTCGGAAGCTCTCCGGAGGAGCTGAGGACGTTCATGCGGGAGGAAGCGGCGAAGTGGGCGCGCGTGATCCAGTCATCCGGCGCGCGCGCGGACTGAGCGCCGCAAAAATTTTCGCCGCAAGTTGAGCGCCGCGGGCGTCGCCCGCATGCGACATCTTCGTGCGGGCTTGCCCGCTATTGGTGCGCGATTCCGGTCCGGCGCCCGGTGACGGCGCTTGTGCCCTCTCCCGCTTGCGGGAGAGGGCTAGGGTGAGGGCGGGCGCGATTCCTGCGTGAGCTTCAGCAATCCGTCAACCTCCGCCCGTAAGATTGCGGCTTCCCGAGTCGAGACTCCCCACGATGAACAGCCGCACTGAATCCACGACCTTCGAGGCCGTGGCGGAAACGATGCGTCCGCCGCAAGGCGACGGCTGGGACTATCTGGTGATCGCGGGGATCTTCGCAAGCATGTTCGCGCTCGCCTGGGCGGCGCTCGCGACGCCCCTGCTGCAGCCGCTCGTGGACGTCGCGCGCCGTCAGCACTGGACGATGCTGTGGGTGCGGCCGACGGTCATCTGGATCACGATGGGCATGCTGCTGCTTCTCCTGCGCACCGTCCTGTGGCTCCTGTATCGCCCGTTCGCCGCGGTTCGGGAGGGGGACGCGCCGCCGCTCACCGTCGTCATTCCCGCGTACAACGAAAGCGCGATGGTCGAGCACGCCATCGCCTCGGTCGCCGCGGCGAGTTATCCGCTCGGGCGCGTGCAGATCGTCGCGGTGGACGACGGCAGCACCGACGATACCTGGCGCCACATCAAGAACGCGGCGCTGCGCTTTTCGGGGCTCGTGACCCCGGTCCGCCTTCCCGCGAATCTCGGCAAGCGCGGCGCGCTCGCCGAAGGCTTCCGGCGAGCGACGGGCGAGATCATCGTCACGGTCGATTCCGACAGCGTGATCGAGCGCGGGGCGCTGCTCGCGATAGCGGGTCCGTTCCGCGACGCGCGCGTCGGCGCGGTCGCGGGCAAGGTGGCGGTGCACAACCGCAAGGCGGGCCTCATTCCGCGGATGCTGCACGTGAGGTTCATTCTCTCCTTCGACTACCTGCGCAGCGCCCAGTCGGTGTTCCGCACCGTATACTGCTGTCCGGGAGCGCTCGCCGCGTACCGGGCGTCGCTGGTGCGCCAGGTGCTGCCCGCGTGGGAGCGGCAGCAATTCCTCGGCGCGCCCTGCACCTACGGCGAGGACCGCGCGCTCACCAACGATATCCTCGCACGGGGCTACGACACCGTGTACCAGCGCTCGGCGGTGGTGCACACGATCGTGCCTGAGACTTACTCGAAGCTGTGCCGCATGTTTCTGCGCTGGGACCGCAGCTATATCCGCGAGGAGTTCCGCTTTGCGAGGATCGTCTGGAAGCGGCCGCTTTTTTCGCGCGTGCTCGCGCTTTACGAGAGCACCATCACCAATCTGCGCTACCCGGTGGCCTACGCGTCGATCGCGCTGTGGGCCGCAAACGCGCTGACCGACCCGGCGACGCTCGTCCGGATGATGCTCGCGATCATGGTGGTCTCGCTCGTCTACGTGCTCTATTACCTGAGGAGCGAGCGCTCCTGGGACTTCGTGTTCGGCATCCTCTACGCCTACTTCTCGTTCTTCGCGCTCACCTGGATCTTCCCCTACGCCGCGCTCACCGTGCGCGCGCGCGGCTGGCTCACGCGCTGATCGCCGAGAAAAGAAAAAGGCACGTGCAGACTTTCGGTCTGCACGCGCCTTCGAACTCGCGGCGCGGATCGTGCCGGCTACTTCAGGACTTTGCTCGTGCCGGCCTGCGCGATGAGCGTGTCCGCGTCCGCCTGCAGCAGAAATCCCCGCGCCACCGCGTTCGTCGCAGCGGCAGTGACCGCCCTCACGTAGCCGTCGTGATCCCCGTAGCGCTCCTCGAGCGACAACCGCGGATCGCCGTTCGCCAGGCGCTCCGCTTTCGTCTTCGCGAATGGGATCATGCCCCCCACGTAGTCGCAGATCTGGCCCTGGTGGAACGGACGCGCGCCGCCTGCGGTGATATTCCAGCCGAGGTAGGTGCCGAGGGGCGCGTCGCGCAGCACCACCGGTACCCCGCCCATTTCGTTGCCGTCGGCGTCCACGCGCGGCACCAGCATCTTGATCACGCGCTTGATCGGCGGCGGCAAGTTCGTGGGCACGCCCGAGGTGTCGCTATAGTCGAAGTGGTGCCCCCAGTCGTAGTCGAGCACCGGCATGATGAAGTTGCTCGGGATCGTCTGCGAGATGGCCGTGACGGCCGGGATGTTCGGGAAGCCCATGGCTTCCTTGGTCGCTGGGACGAGATCGGGCTGGCCCGTTGGGTGGCCTTCGTGCTTATCGCCATGGTGGCCGTGCTCATGGCCGTCGTCATCGTCGCCGTGGCGGTCAGCGGGCTTGCCCAACCTCGGCCAGACGCTGGGCGGCGGCAGCGTGCCGTGCATGACCCAGTTCTTGAAATGCACGCGCAGCGCATTGACCGTCTGCGCATGCGGGACCGGATTGGCGTTCAACAAGCCCGTTCCGAAATTGTTGCCCGGGCAGTTTGGGGGCGCCAATAGAGTGCCCGGGAGACTGGCATTGAACATGGTGTTGGGCGGAGTTACGTTGGTGCCGCCGTGCGTGGTGCTCGGGATGTAATATCTGCGGACATTGCTCGGCAGCGGGATGTCGTGCTCGGCGTCGGTGCCGACCCATTCCGGCGTCAGCTTCAGCGCCCACACTTCCGCCGAGCCGAAATGTTCGATGATCTTGGGGCAGGTGTGGGATTCGCTGCACCGATCGAGAATGCCGCGCGTCGGCAGATGGCGGACGTGGTCGGGCCAGTCGGCCCACCACTGCGGGCCTTCGCTGCCGGCCTGATAGAGCTCCAGCACGCCGTCCGGCTGCGCCCAGCGGAGATTCAGCGCTATGCGCCGGCCCGCGATGATGGGCCATGCGCCCTCATACACCTGGCGTCCGGCCTCGTCCTCGTTGAAGCCAAGATGCAGGAATTGCCTCAAGAAGTTGCCCGATTGCGAAACACCCCGGCCGATGACCCACTTGATCCGTCCGGCGAGCGGGTTGGCGGTGCCGAAGTCGTCCTGCGCTTCGTTCCTGAAAAACGTTGCGAGGTCGCGGAACGCGGCGAAGCCCACGCCCAGCACGTACGGGTCGGTCGCCGTGAACACCACCTGGTACAACAGCGTGGCATCGAAGCCGTTCTTGAGGCAGATCTGCGTCGGGTCGGGCGTGCCCGGGAACGGATGCGCGGCGTCGCACTTGGCCCACTGCCAGTCCGAGGGAGGGATGGTCGAACCCACGGTGACGATGCCGTCGACGGTTTCGTGCGTATGCGTGGTCAACGTCGCCTGCGTTGTATCGAGGGTCGCCGGCTTGTACGGGAGGGGATTGTTCTGCACGAGAATCGGCTGCGAATTGGCTCCGCTGCGATTTACGATGCGCCCGAGAACCGTTCCAGTAATGGACGAGCCGTCGCGGTGCCTGGCGATCGGCACCACGACAAATTCATTGCCTGTGAGCGTCTGGGAAGTCGCACCCGAGTTGTCGCCCTGCCAGCCGCTCGAGAGGCCCACGTCGCCCGCGTTGCGCTCCGCGGCCACGATCGTGACCCTGCCGCCGCGATTCGGCACGTCGTGCCACATCAGCCCGCTTATGTTCTCGGCTTTGGAGGGCAGGATCAGCTGGAACGTGGCGCTGTACTCCACCTTGCCTCTTGCGTTTTTGGGTGCAAGGCGGATGTCCTGGATAATTTCGTTTCGCTCATCGCGCGGGTCGAGCTCGCCGAAGGCGATCCCCGTGAGGCGCTTGAGCGGACCGGCGTCGCCGAAAGGCGCGAGAGTGGCGTCCGGGTCAACCGGGGTATTGATAACGATCTTGGTTACGCGCGCATCCGCGGGCGTCCACGCCAGCAGCGCGGCAATGGCCGCAGCGCCGGTCAGGGCGCGAAACCGATGAGGCTTGGAGGACATGCAGGAATCTCCTTGATGGTTGGGTTCCCTTACCCTGATCTTCGAGCCAGGTCCGGGAAGTGCTGAATATTTTTGTTGTCGTTCTCTTGGCATTTGCAAGGACGGCGCGTGCTGCGACTTTTGGAGGCGACCGCGCAAGCGGAACAATTTATACCCGGGTTTTGGCCTTTGCAATGGTTCTATATAGGAGAACCGGAACGCGTGATAGAGTAACCCGGCACACACACGGACAGGCCGGTCAAACAATGGGGGACAACAATGAAGAGGCACACTCGTGAGTTGCGCAAGCTCGTTGCGCCGGCCTTGCTCGCCTTCGCCATGGCGGCCGTGAGCGGCGCCGCAGCGCAGCAAAAGACCACGGTCGTGCTCGGCACGGCCACGCAAGGAGGCGGCTTCCAGATCTACGGCGCGGCCTACTCGACCGCGTTGAACGAGTCAGACCCGACGCTCGTCGTGGAGCAGCGCAGCACCAAGGGCAGCACCGAGAACGCGCCGCTCCTGGCCGAGGGCAAGATCGACATCGGGCTTGCCACGGGCGAGGTGACCTACGAGGCGCTCACCGGCATCGGCCGCCCGCCCGCGAACCTGAAGATCATCAACGCGATGTACCCGAACTCGGGCATGTTCATGGTCCGCGGGGACAGCCCGTACCGCACCATCGGCGACCTGAAGGGCAAGCCCGTCGCCTGGGGCGCGAGCGGCTCGGGCTTCGTGGTGCTCGCGCGCTACGTGTTCGACGGCCTGGGCCTGGACATCGACAAGGACTTCATGCCGATCTATTCTCAGAGCGCGGGCGACGGTCCGAAGATGGTGCTCGACGGCCGCGCCGCGGCGCAGTGGGGCGGCGGCGTAGGCTGGCCGGGTTTCGTCGCGATATCGAATGGGCCGGCGGGCGCGCGCTTCATCACCCCCGATGCGGAGGGCATGAAGCGCATTCTCGCGAAATATCCCTTCATCAAGCCGATCACGCTGCCCGCGGGCAGCTACAAGGGCCAGAACGCGCCGATCGCAGCGCTCGGCTCCTGGTCGCTCGTCCTCGCGCGGCCGGGACTGCCCGACGAAGCCGCGTACAAGCTCGCGCGCGCTCTTCACAAGGGCGAAGCCGCGCTCGGCGCCAAGCTCGAGCAGGCGAAGGAATCGACTCTCGCCAATACGCTCGCCGCCGCGCCGCGGCAGGACCTGATCCATCCCGGCGTGCTTAAATACATGCGCGAGGCGGGGATTCTCAAATAGTACGGGGAGCCTATGAAGACCATCACCGGAATTTCCGCCACCGCAATACTCTGCGCGGCCGGCATCGCCTTCGCGCAGGATTATCCGACGAAGCCGATCCGGGTCATCGTCCCCCTCACTCCGGGCTCGGGCGCCGACATCGCCGGCCGCATCGTCGCGAAGTACCTGGGCGACGCGTTCAAGCAGCCGGTGCTGGTGGAGAACCGCCCCGGCGCGGGCGGCATCATCGGCACGCAGGCGATGCTGAACGCCGACGCCGACGGCTACACCCTGATGGTGCAGTCGGCCTCGCACGCGGCGAACCCCGCCATCTACAAGAGCCTGCCTTACGATCCGCTGAAGGACATCGTCGACGTCGCGCTCATCGGCAACACGCCCTACGTGATGATCGCGGCGAAAGGCGGCGCCTATCCGACGCTGAAATCGCTGATCGAAGCCGCGCGCGCGAAGCCCGGCGAGATCCCCTTCGCATCGGCGGGCGTGGGAACGTCCACGCATATGGCGGCGGAATACGTCGCGCAGGTTGCCGGTATAAAAATGCTGCATATCCCCTACAAGGGCTCGCCCGAGGCGATCCAGGACACGATCGCGGGACGCACTTCGTTCTACATGGCGCCGCTCGACGCCTCCATCGGGCACCTGAAGGAAGGCAAGATCACGCCGTTCGGGGTCTCCACCGCGCAGCGGTCCCCGGTCGTGCCGGACATTCCCACGCTGGCCGAGCAGGGCTTGGCGAACTACAATTTGTCCCTGTGGTTCGGCATCTGGACGCGCGCCGGAACGCCGCCCGCCACCGTCCAGAAGCTGAACGCCCAGGTGAACGCGATCCTGCAAGGGAAGGAAGTGCGCGAGCAGTTCGGCAGGATCGGCATCACGTCCGTTCCGATGAAGCCCGAAGAGTTCGCGAAGTTCGTGCGCGAGCAGATGGCCGTTTTCCGGAATATCGCAAAGCAGGCGAACATCCAGCCGCAGTGAGCTAGGGCGAGGCGGGGCGCCAGCGCCACTGCACCAGCAGCGCGATGCACGATGCGCTTACCGCGATGGCGCACACCGCGAGCCACCCGGAGTATCCGAGCGCGGTGCTCGCGAGAAACGCCCCGACCGCGTTCCCGCCCCAGATGTGCGCGCCGAACACCGTATTGAAGCGGCTGCGGGCTTCCGGCGCCACGGACGTGATCAGGGTCTGATTCGCCACCAGGGCCGAGCGCAGCCCGCAGTCGAGCAGCACGGCGCCCGCGATCACGGCGCCGACCCACAGTGGGGCGAACGCGAACGCGAGGTACGCCGCGAGCACCAGGCACACGCCGGCAGTGACGATGGGAAAGGCGCCGCGGCGGTCCGTCCAGCGACCCGCGGGCTGCGACACGAGAATGCCCGCCGCGCCGGGGATCGCCAAGAGGCCCGTCTGCGCCGGCCCGAAGCCGTGAAGCGCGAGCATCATGGGCGCGACCGTGGCCCAGAAGCCCCCATAGGAAATGCCGAGCAGGAACTGGATGGTCGATGCGCGCCGCAGCGTCGCGTTATCGCGCAGAAACTCGAAGAGCGAGCGCAGCAGGCGGCCGTAGCCGAGCCGCGTCTTCGCTGGCATCGAGGGAAGCCACAGGACGAGCGCTGGCGCGAGCGCGAGCAGCATGACGGCGGCCGCGACGTAGGTCCACCGCCAGCCGAGGAACTCGGCGACGAGGCCTCCCGCGACGCGCGCGAAGAGGATGCCCAGAAACAGGCAGGCGAGCAGCGCCCCCATCACGCGCCCGCGCGTCGCCGGCGGCGCGAGCTCGGCGGTGAGCGGAATCACCAGCTGCGCGAATCCGGCTGTGATGCCGACCACCAGGCTCGCTGCGGCAAGGGCGGCGAGCGAAGGCGCAGCGGCCATCGCGAGCAGGGCGACGATCAGCACCGCGAGCTCTCCGAGGATCAGCCGCCGCTTGTCGAAGCGGTCGCCGAGGGGCACCAGGAAGAAGGTGCCGGCGAGAAAACCGCCGAAGGTGAGCGTCGCCACCCATCCCGCCGCCGCCGCGTCCGCGTTGAACTCGGTGGCGAACGCGCCGAGCATCGGTGTCTGGTAGTGGATGGTTCCCGCTCCCGCGAACACCGACACCGCGAGCAGGATCATCA
>WNFF01007742.1_pt1 | contig 12467 bp, 10 predicted proteins | sample 5400441 | NCBI WGS metagenome assembly WNFF01 (sample SAMN13153345, study PRJNA577476) | soil metagenome | isolation source: 120 cm saprolite under Douglas fir tree site 2 hole 3 replicate 1 | place: USA:California | collected 2015-04-18
TCTTGCTTTCCATTTCGTTTTCCTATCGCGTGACGGCAAATTCGGCCACGATCCGCGCCAGCACGCCGACTCCTTTGTTGAACGCCGCCAGCGGTATTCTCTCATCATCACCATGCATTCTTTTCAAATCTTCTTCCGTCAACGGAAACGGCACCAGCCCGTACGACTGCACGTTATGCAATCTCAATTGGGAGGAATCCGTCGCCCACGTGGACTGAAACGGCAGTACGGCTGCACCGGGAAATTCCTGCGCTGCGACTCTCGAAATCACAGTGTAAAAATCCGATTCCAGCGACGACGGTGGCGCTGCCAGTCCTCCATTTGGCTTGACTTCGAGTTTCACCAGAGGATCATCCACCAGTTTCGTCAAATCTCTAACCACCGCCTCGATCGTGTCCCCGGGAAGCAATCGCACATTCAAATTGGCATGCGCCTCCCCAGGTATCACGTTGTTCGCCATACCCGCAGTCAGGATCGTGGGGGCAATCGTATCTCGCAGCATGGCGTTCCAGAGCGCGTTCGCGTTTGAAAGCACTCGCTGAGCGTGCTCGCCGCGGTCTGACGAATCGAGCGACCGCATCCACTTTCCGATTTCATCGTCCTCCAGCGGCGCCAGCCCTTCGAAATATCTCCTCACAATCGCCGTCAAGTGGACGGGCGCGGTATACGCTCCGATTTTGCCCACCGCCGCTGCCAGGTGCACCACCGCGTTGTCTTTTGTTGGCTGCGAGGCGTGCCCGGACCTTCCCCGCGCAATCACGTCTATGTTCCCCGAGACTTTCTCGCTGGCCTGCACGCCTACATACTGTATTTTCCCCCTCACGACGAAAACGTTTCCGCCCTCGTTGATCGAAAACCCGGCCGCAAACTTGTCCCAGTGTTTCCCGATCAAAGCCTTGATGTTCGCATCGCCTCCGTTTTCCTCGTCGGCCGTTGCCAGGAAAATGACGTCGCGATTCAAGCGCAGATTCGCTCGCTTCAATGCGATAAACGCCGCCAGATTCGCTGCCAGCATCCCCTTGTCGTCGATGGCCCCGCGTCCGTACAGATACCCGTCTTTGATTACTCCGCCGAACGGATCGACCGTCCACTTGGACTTCTCCACCGCGACCACGTCCATGTGCGCCACCAGCAGCAGCGCCTTCGCGGGATCGGCCACTGCCGCGCTCCGCAGCCTCGCCACCACCGCGCTGCGCCCGGGTGTCAGGTCTAGAATTTCTGCGGTGACCCCTTCCCGCTCGAGTATCCCGGCGATATATTTCGCGGCAACTTGTTCATTTCCCGGTGGATTCACGGTATTGATTCGAATCAGATCCGCAAGCCAGCCCTGCGCTTCCTTCGCCAGGTTCGATGTGTCTCCCACCAGCGACGCGCCCACGGGAATTGCCTGCGCCGCTGCAGCCGGTGCTTGTGCCGCCACGGGCAAACTGGCGGCTAGCACGGTGGCCGCCACCACCAAAGCTCGGATCCTTTGATTCCAGTTCACGAATTCTTCCTCCTCTTGCGCTGTAGCCGTTTAAACGCCTCAACAACCTTTTTGCGTCAAATGTGCTTCATACTAACATGCGTGTGTGGGCGCCTGGCTTTAGCTTTGGCCCGCGTTGCCAAAATTCAACCGTTGCGCTTTTCGAGCGCCGAGTTACATTGCTTGTTTGGGTTTATCGACTGCGAATCGGGGGTTCAAAATGAAAGCTGTCTTCTCTCTAATCGTCCTCGCCGCTATGGCCACGGCGCTCGTCTTTCCGTTAACCGAGCACACCGCTCTGGCCCAGGCTCCCACGGGCCCGCAACCCGGAGCGCAGCCGCAGCAGAGTCCAGCGCCGGCAAAGACTCCCGACGCATCGCAGAAACCGCCCGACGCCGGTGTTGCCATTGCCGTGGACGTCCCCATCGTCACGCTCGACGTCGTCGCCACCACCCAGCACGGCGACATCATCCCCGGCCTTAGGAAGGAAAACTTCCGCATCCTCGACGATGGCGCGCCGCAGACCATCACCAACTTCGGGGCCACCGATGCTCCCATCACCATGGTTCTTCTCCTCGAATTCAGCAGCCGCGGTTATGGCGGATTCTTCGCCTACGTAGGAAAGTATTGGTCCACGGCGCTGTTCCCCGCGCTCCTGCAAAAGGACTGGGTGGCGCTCGAGACCTTTGACATGAGGACCCGCGTCGAAGTGGACTTTACGCAAAACAAAGACGAAGTCATGCAGGGGTTGTACCGCCTTTATTTTCCCGGGTTCAGCGAATCGAACGTCTTTGATGCCATCCTCGAGACCGTGGATCGCCTGAAGGACGTCCAAGGCAAGAAGTCCATCGTCGTTCTCGCCAGCGGCGTGGACACTTTTTCAAAGCACACGCTTGATCAAACCATGAAACAGCTTCGCCAGAGTGACGTTACGATTTTCTGCATCGGTCTGGGCCGCGCGTTTCAGAACTACGCGGACATGAACGGTGGAATGGGCGGCACGCGCCGCATGGATTACCTGCAGGCGGAAAATCAGCTCAGAACATTTGCGCAGGAAACCGGCGGATACTCCTGGTTCCCCCAATTCGCCGGCGAGATGCCGGATGTGTTCCGCAGCGTTGCCGCCTTCCTTCGCCATCAATACAGCATTTCTTACTCGCCGTCTCACGGCGCGAAGGACGGAAAATTTCACAAAGTCAAAGTGGAATTGGTCGCGCCCGACGGCGGCCCGCTCAGCATCGTGGATCAAAAAGGCAAGAAACAGAAATACCAGATCTACGCCCGCGAAGGCTATCAGTCCCCTAAGAGCGGCGTCGGCGACTGATCAAGCGAATAGTTGGAAAATGGAAAATCGCCAGAAGCCTGACCCTTTTCCAACTTCTATTTTCCAACCTTCGCCTCAATACCCCCGCGCTAAATCAACGCGATTAAATAGTTCCCGCCCGTCAAACCATCTCTCCAGCAATTCGAGCAAAACCCCTGCCTGGCGGTCCCAGAGCCGGTCGCTCACCCCGCTCGTATGCGGCGTGATCAACAGATTCGGCGCTTTCCACAAAGGGCTCTCCGCCGGCAATGGCTCCAGTTTGGCAACATCGATCGCCGCTCCGCCAAGCGCTCCGCTCTCTAGTGCCCGCAGCAGCGCCGCTTCGTCCAGCAGCGACCCGCGCCCCACGTTGATCAGCCGCGCTCCGCGTTTCATTCTCGCGATCTCCTTCGCCCCCATGAGATGCCTCGTCTCCGCAGTCTCTGGCGCGGCGATTAAGACATAGTCGGCTTCCGGCAAAGCCTCGGGCAATTTTGCCGCGGCAAAAATCTTTTCCGCATCCGTTCGGTCGCCCTCGCCGGATCGTGTCACGCCCCACACGCGCATCTCAAACGCCCTCGCCCGCCTCGCCACTTCCCTCCCGATGGATCCGTAGCCCACGATCAGCAGCACTTGCCCATTGATTTCCGTCAAGTGCTGCGGCTTATCCCACAATTCCTGCTGCGACCAGTGCGCGTGATCCTGGTGCCGCACGGAGTCCGGAAAGTTCCGTGCCAGCGCCAGCAGCAAGCCTATCGTATGCTCCGCCATGGGCACCGAAAATATTCCGCTCGGATTCGTCACCAGGATTCCGGAGTCCCGCAGTTCCGGGTACATCAATTGCGCCACGCCCGCCGCCGTCGAATGGATCCACTTCAATTTTTTGGCGTCCTTCAATTGTTCCGCCCGCAGCGAGTAGCCTACAAAGATATCCGTGTCCGGCAATTCCTTTGGCAACTCGTGGTAATTCGTCAAATGCAAGACCCGCATTTCCGGCCACCGCTTTCGAAGCGCCTCCGCCATCGCCGGCTTCGGCCGCCACTCCGTAAACGGGTGCCACACACAGATCACGAGTTTGCTTTCTGAAGGCTGGGTGCGTTTCATGAAACTAGGAAGTCATCCTCAGGTCCGTGCCCGTCATGTCCACCGGCTTCGGCTGTCCCAGCACGCTCAGCATCGTCGGCGCAATATCCCGCAGCGAGCCACCGGGGCGCAAACGCACCTTTTCGTCATCGCTCACCAGAATGAACGGCACCGGATTGGTCGTGTGATAGGTATGCGGCCCGCCGCTTGTGGGATCAATCATCGTCTCGGCATTTCCATGGTCCGCGGTGATAATCCACGCGCCTCCCCGCGATTTCAGCGTCAGATAAATCTGCCCGAGCCCTGCATCCACCGCTTCCACCGCCTTGATCGCCGCTTCCAGTTTTCCCGAATGACCTACCATGTCCGCATTCGCGTAATTCATGATGATGGCGTCGAACTCGCCCTTCAGGATGGCCTTCACCACGGTATCCGTGATTCCCGCCGCGGACATTTCCGGCTTCAAATCGTAAGTCGCCACTTTCGGCGACGGCACGAGAATTCGTTCTTCGCCGCCAAATGGCTTCTCCACTCCGCCGTTAAAAAAATAAGTCACGTGGGCGTACTTCTCCGTCTCCGCCGTGCGCAAATTCTTGTACTGCAGCTCCGCGAACACCTGCGCCAAAATGTGCTCCAGTTTTTCCGGCGCAATCACGTACTTTAACCACGGCCAGTTTTTGTCGTACTGCGTCATTCCCACAAAAAACAGATTCTTCGGCCGTTTCGCATCGGCGAACTTGTCGAAATCCGGCGCCGCCAGTGCATAGGTCATCTGTCGCGCACGGTCTGCTCGGAAATTGAAGAAAATCACCGCATCTTCGTCGCGAATCAGTCCCACTGGTGCGGCGGAAATGCCGTTCCCCTTGGTCACCACGATGGGCTTCACAAACTCGTCCGTGACTCCCTGCTCGTAACTCTTCTGCAAGGCCGCAACCGGGTCATGCGTTCTTGTGTCCGCTTCGCCGTGCACTAGCGCGCGATAAGCCAGCTCCATGCGCTCCCAGCGGTTGTCGCGGTCCATCGCGTAGTAGCGCCCCACCAGCGTCGCGATTTCTCCTCCCCCCAGTTCGCGCATTTTCTGCTGCAGCTGGCGCACGTAATCCCGCCCGCTATTCGGCGGTGTGTCGCGTCCATCCATGAAGCAGTGCACAAAAACGTTTTCCACTTTTTGCTGCCTGGCCATCTCCAGCAGGGCAAACAAGTGTTGCATGTGGGAGTGCACACCGCCGTCGCTCAACAAGCCGATAAAATGGAGTTGCCGCGTCCGGCCGCGCTCCATTGCTTGCTGAAAAAGGGGCACGTTTTGCAGTTGCTTCTGCGCAATCATCAAATCAATGCGCGTGATGTCCATGTGCACGATCCGCCCCGCGCCCATGTTCATGTGCCCCACTTCGCTGTTGCCCATCTGCCCTTCCGGCAATCCGACAAATGGTCCCGAGGTATGGATCAGCGTGTTCGGAAATTTCTTCATGAGCTCGTCATACGCCGGCTTCCGCGCCAGCGCGATGGCATTCCCCTTCGTCTCCGCGCGGAATCCCCATCCATCTAGTACCGTCAGAACAATCGGTTTAGGTCGTTTGGTCATAGTGGTAAAGAATACCTGCACTCGCTGGCGGTGTCATTTTACGGGGCTGCAAGCGATGCTTGATTCCCCACAGATGGATGGGTCAGGCCACAACCGAGCGCATGGTGTCGGAGAATCGTTTGATGAGTTCACGCTTTTCGGAAAGTTTGTTCCACGCGATCCCGATTTGCCATTCCGCTTCGGCCATTCGCAGTTGGTGGAAGCTGACTCCTGGCACGTTCATGCGCATCGCGGAGCGAGGCACCAGCGAGACCCCCAGGCCGGCGCGCACCAAATTCAAGATCGTAAACGTTTCATTGGCCTCCTGAATGATCTCGGGCACGAATCCGGCGCGCCGGCACACGGCAAGAGCATGGTCATAGAATGTTGTTGACGTCGCCCGCGCTATTAGCAGGAATGGCTTGTCTCGCAAGCAGGCCAAGCCGTCTTTGGGTCGGTGCGGTGTGGAACGAGGAGCTGCGACCACGAGCCGCTCTCGGATCAGGGGCAGACTAGAAAGATTCGGATGAACAACAGGCAAGCGGACTATCCCAACGTCGATTTGCTCGTCCAGTAGCGCTCGGGTTTGCGCTGGCGTCGACATATCTCGCATCTGTATTTCAACACCCGGATAGCTCTTCCGAAATCGCAGGATGGTCTGTGGGAGGATTTCCGATGCTGATGCGATTCCGAACCCGATCCGGAGCGTCCCCGCGCGTCCCTCGACGGCCTCGCGAACTCTGTTCAAAGCCGCTTGTGAATCTCGCAGCAACCGTCCGGCTAAGGGAATGAGGACTCGGCCGGCTTCTGTCAATACGACCTTTCGGCGCGTCCTCTCAAACAGCGCTCCTCCGGTCTTTTCCTCCAGCTTCCGGATCTGCTTGCTTAGCGCCGGCTGCGAGACAAACAAACGATCTGCGGCTTTTCGAAAATGAAGCTCCGAAGCCAGCATTAAGAACGAGCGCAATTCACCCAAATCAATAGTCATGCCAATAAGTTATCACACGGCAACAATAGATTCATTGGACGAAATACAAGCGGTCTCCGAAAATTAATGAGGAGGCCGCCAATGAATACGGGAAACCATGACATGCATTCCGGGCGCCGAAGAATCAGCGCCGTGATTCTCGACTATGGCGAAGTCCTTTGCCATCCCCCGTCCCCTGAGCATCTCGCTCGCATGGCTGCGGTCTTTCGCATCCCTCGGCAAGAATTCCTCTCGGCTTACGCTGCCAGCCGGAATCCATACGACCGCGGCGATGTCGGTGCCGACGAATATTGGCGTCACTTCGCCGAATCCGCCGGCGTGGAAATCCATGTTTCGATGATCGAGAAGCTGCGCCAGTGGGATATTGAGATGTGGACCTCCATCAATGGGAAGATGGTTCAGTGGCTGGTCGCGATTCACACCGCCGGGTTCAAAACCGCGATTCTGTCCAACATGGAATTGGACATGGCGACTCATGCCCGAAAGAACTTTGACTGGCTGGCCCACTTCGACCACCTCATTCTTTCCTGCGAGGCGCGCGCCATCAAACCCGATTTGGCCATTTATCGGCGCTGCCTTTCCGAGCTCGCCGCCCCGCCAGGTGAAACTCTGTTCATTGACGACCGGCTGACGAATATCGAGGCGGCCGAGACTCTTGGAATCGTTGGGCTCCAGTTTCAATCTATGGAAAAGCTGTGCGAGGATTTAAGGAGAGTGGACTTTCCTATTTTTCCCAATATCTAAATCATGCCCTCGAAGTCATCCCGTGGCCAGCGGAAGACCACCGTCACCATCGGCTATCAGGCCGAAAATTCGCCAAGCGCCGCGAGCAGCCTCTCCACTTCTTCGGCGGTGTTATAGTGCACCAGGCCGACGCGGAGCACGCCGCCCTTTTGCTCGACGCCGAGCCGCTCGGACAAATTCAAAGCGTAAAAGTTTCCGTCCCATGTGAAGATCCCACGGTCGCCAAGAAACGTCGCGATTGCCGTTGGATGGTGATCGCCCAGCCGGAACGATAGTGTCGAGCAGCGCTCCTCAAATCGTTTCGCGTCGGTAATGCCGAAGATCCGTACGCCGGGAATCGCCAGCAATCCTTCCATGAGTCTCGTGATCAGCCCTGTTTCATAGCGCCGCGTGGCGCGGTACGCGGCCAGCAAAGCCTCGCGCCGATTTTTCACCGTCGCATCGCAATGCCGGCCAAGTTCCGCGATGTAGTCCACCGCCGCCGCCATCCCGGCAATCAGTTCCTGCACTTGCGTCCCCGTCTCCCAGCATTCCGGAGAGGTGTCCGTCGCCGGTCGCACTTTGTAAGGCTTGAACCGTTCCAGGTGTTCTTTCTTGCCGTACAGCGTTCCCATGTGCGGCCCAAAAAATTTGTACGGCGAGCACGCCAGGAAATCGCAATCGAGGCCCTTCACATCAATAGGCCCGTGCGGCGCGTAGTGCACGGCATCGATAAACATCAGCGCGCCCGCGGCATGCGCCAGCCTGGTAATCTGCGCGACGGGATTGATCGTGCCCACGATATTGGACGCGTATCCGACGGCCACGAGCCTGGTCTTACCCGAAATCTTTCGCTTCAAATCCTCCAAATCCAGCGTGCAATCCGTCTCCCGAATATCCGCTTGCCGGATGATCACGCCTTTTTCTTCCAGCGCGCGCCACGGCGCAACATTGGCATCGTGGTCCAGCGTCGTCACTACGATCTCGTCGCCGGGCTTCAGCTCGCGCCCTATCGCGCGCGCCAGCGCAAAGGTGATCGTGGTCATGTTCTGTCCGAAAACGACCTCCTTCGAATCACAATTGAAAAAATCCGCCATCGCCGCGCGCGCCGACCGGATCATTTCATCGCTTCGCCGGCTGGTTAGAAACGCACCGTAGGTGTTCGCATTCGCATTCAGAAAATAGTTCTGGACTGCATCCATTACCTGCCTGGGCACCTGCGTCCCCGCGGGCCCGTCCAGAAACGCGGCCGCATGGCCTTTGACCTGCAATTTCAGCGAAGGAAACTGTTCTCTCACCCAGGCAATATCAAATGTTTTGCTTTCCCTGCCCTGCATCGCTGGTGTGCTCATTTTCTTGTGTGCCGCCGAAAAATGGCGGCCTTCTCCGAGCCGTTAGTTTCTCATACGTTTCGCAGACGTTACAGGGGCGCAGCCTGCTGCACCCTTTCTGGATTCGCCCGTTGTTTCCATGCTCCTTCCTGATTGACCGACGCGCGGCATCCAAATTGGAGGCTCCTTCGTGGCGAGCTGCGGCCGGAAACCCGCGATGTTCTTAAAGGCCGTGATAGCATAACTAACGTTGCTCCTCACTCATGCCGCTTTGGCGCCGGCTATCAACTCAGCGCCAAGTTTCTCCATGAGGTGCGTTGTGCCAGAAACCATCCCGCCAACCGAGCGCACGCGCGTTCGCGCGCATCGGTGACGCGCTTTATTTTCATGGCTCCGCGGCCAGCCGCATGTTGCGCAACGTGAGCGAAGGAATTTCCGTTTGCATCACCGTGACGCTCACGGACGGCTTCGTTCTAGCCCGCTCCGTTTTTAACCACTCGATGAATTACCGCTCCGTCGTTGCGCTCGGCAAAGCCGTACTCGTCGATGCCCCGGAAGAAAAGCTCGAAGCGCTGCATTCCTTCACCGAGAAGATTCTCCCCGGCCGCTGGAAGGATTCGCGCCAGCCGAACGAGAAAGAACTGAAAGCTACGAGCATCCTGCGGCTTCCGCTCGCGGAAGTTTCCGCAAAGATTCGCGTCGGGCCTCCCGAGGACGATGCTCCGGACTACCTATTGCCGATCTGGGCCGGAGTGATTCCTCTTCAACTCACACCTGGCGCGCCGATCCGCGACGAGAAGTGCGATCCCGCAATTCCGACTCCCGCCTATGCGGCGCACTACAAGCGGTGAACCATGAGTGAATTCACTCCCGCACCTGTAAAACCTGTTGTCGGCATCGAGGCGCTCGAGTCCCTGGACATCCGTGTTGGCGCCATCGAGCGCGTGGAAGATATTCCCGGCTCGGAAAAACTGATGAAGCTCACCGTGAATTTCGGCGACCATTCGCGAACGATTCTTGCGGGGATCAAAAAAGAGCGTGAAAATCCGCGAGAGATCGAAGGGCGCCAGGCCTTGTTTGTCCTGAACTTGAAACCTCGAAAAATGGCCGACGAAATTTCCGAAGCTATGTTGTTTGACATCGGTTACGCGGATGGAGTCACGCCCGTCCTCTCCGTTCCAGAACGCCCTGTGCCCAACGGCACGCGCGCGGGATGATCCATTAGGGATGCACGGCGCGCACAAAATCCGCGAGGAGGCCGTAGGCAGTCGCTTCAATCCCCGGATTGTGCTCGACCAGTGAAAAACTGAATACGTCGAGATCGAATCGAACCGCGGAACTCGTGCCTTCCAGATTCGCAAGCGGATCGGAAGCCAGCAAGAGCTCAGGTTGTACCGTACAATCGGCGGTATCGCCGCGGCGCACAGCGCGGCAGACGAGCTTGTAGCGCATCCCGGCGGCGCGGGCGGAACGGATTTTCTCTTCGCTGAGCTCGCGGATGCCGGTGCGCTGCACCTGTTCCAGCTTCAAGGGCACGCCCATCAGGACAATTGCCAGCGCGGCCACTTTCACCGCGGAGTCCCAACCATCGAGGTCCGCCGTGGGATCCGTTTCCGCTACGCCAATGGCTTGTGCACGCTTCACCGCTTCGTCAAAGGAGCGGCCCTTTTCGACCTCCGTGAGCACGACATTGGTCGTGGAATTGAGCACCCCGGAGAATCCTTGCAAATGCGTCGCCGGTAAGCCAAGTGGAAACATCGAAAAAATCGGCACGCCGTCCATGACCGTGGCTTCGCAAAGAAACTTCTTCTTTCTCTCGCCGGCTAGCGCCGTAAGTTCAGGAAAGGCATGCACGACCGGGCCTTTGTTTGCCGTGATGGCGTGCGCTCCGAGTTCCAGCGCGGCGGTTAGATGTTCGATGGCGGGCTGACCGCTTTGGACATCAAGCGAGCTAGCCTCAAACAATACGTCCGCTCGCGCCTTTTCGAGCCACTCGCGAACATTGCGCGCGGGCTGGGGGTGCGCGCTGGGCCATTGGCCGTTTAGGATGGCGATGGGATTCAGGCCATCAGGATCGGCTAGCCAACCAACGCGGCGCGTGGCTACGCCTGCGAGCCGCCAGCGCACGTCATAGCGACGGCGGAGCTCGGTCTCCTTGGCGATGAGCAAGCGCAGAAAATCACGGCCGACATTGCCAAGCCCAACGATCGCGAGGTTGTACGGAGGAATGAGGTCACCTTTTTCGAATCAACGTGTTGATGCGGCCGCCAGTTTCGCCGCGGCGGATGAGATCAGCGCAGCCTCATCCTCGAGGAGCTGCGCGACGGTCACGATCTTTTCGTCGGCCTGTTTCCATTGCTTGAGCTCAATCGCTTCGCGGACGGCGGGCATCGTCTTGACCGCGTATCCGGTGTAAAACCCCGGGGCGTAGAGCTGGTGCTTGAACCAGGGGCGATTGGGCAGTCCCGCGGTATTCGTGAGTTTGCGCTCACTGTCCATGAGCATTTTGTTGATTTCGGCGATCGAGGCGGCGGCTAGTGCCGCGCCGCCGTTCGCATTCATCTCTTCGAGCGCCTTGCGATACTCCGCGGCGCTTCGAGCGAGCACATCGACAGCATTTTCCAGAGGCGCGAAATTCAGATGGGGCGGAACGGTTTCCACCGCGGGTGGGATCAGCGGCTTCTTCGGATCGTTCGTGGCTTTGAAAACTCCTTCTTCAATCTCGCGATTGCGCTCCCGAATTTCGTCTTGCGCCTTCACCGCAAGCGTTTTCAGCTCTTTCAAGTAGGTCTGTACAGTGTCCGCAAAATTTCCAAACTCGAAGGGAAGCAGCTCCGCGTCGGCGAGGCGCATGACGGCCGTGCCGCCGGTCTGCGCAAGCGCGCGCCCGTAGACGAAGTCCGTGTCGCTGAAATGCGTGAACCAGTAAAAATCATCGTAGATGGAATGGTAGATGCCGCCGTTGTCTTCTCCGCCAAAACCGATATTCAGGGAAGCCACGCCATCGTGTTGGAGAAATGCGGTGTAGTCCGAACCCGAGCCGAGCGCGGGAATGCGAAGATCCGCACGCTTGCGAATTTCCTCGCGCTGCTCTGCTGTTTTAGCATTCGCTATTTCATGAAGCTGACTGCGCTTCCACACGCTGAGTTTTGTTTCCGGGTCGGAAATCTCGCGCGCAATTTCATTGCTGAATTTTTCCAGCGTATGCGAACCTTCAACGCCTAGATAGCCGCGCCCATTGCTGTCGGAGTTGATGTAAGCGACGCCGTGCGCGCGCAGCTCGTCGTAATGTGCTTCGGCCCACTCGGTGGAGCCCAGAAGCCCCGGTTCCTCGCCATCCCATGCGCAGTAAATGATCGTGCGCTTCGGCTTCCATCCGGACTTTAGCAACTCCCCAAGCGCGCGCGCCTCTTCGAGCACCGCCACCATCCCGGAAATCGGATCTTCCGCGCCGTTCACCCAGCCATCGTGATGGTTTCCGCGAAGCACCCACTCATCGGGAAAAGTGGAACCCTGAATCTTTCCAATAACGTCGTAGACCGGCTTGATTTCCCAGTTCGATTTCACCTTCAGATGGACCTTCGCCGAGCCAGGGCCGAGGTGGTAGGTGATTCCGAGTCCGCCGCGCCATCCTTCCGGGGCGACGCGGCCGGTGAGCGCCGCCAGCAGCGGTTGCGCATCCGCGTAAGAAATTGGCAGTACGGGAATTTTTGTGATGGTGGCGGCCTCTTCGATCTTTAGCCGTTTCGCATCTTTCGTGGCGCCCACGCCAGGCGTGAGTGGATCGCCGGGATAGAACGGCATGTCCGCGACGCTCCCGCGCTGCACACCGTCCGGGGGACGAAACGGTCCGGCAGGAAAGGTTTCGCCCTGGACGAATCCATCTTCGTGCGGATCGGAGTAGATGAGGCAGCCCACCGCGCCGTGCTCGGCGGCAACTTTCGGCTTGATTCCGCGCCACGAGTGATAGTAGCGAGCGATGACGATCTTGCCCTTCACGGATATGCCCA
>WNFF01003715.1_pt1 | contig 12462 bp, 8 predicted proteins | sample 5400441 | NCBI WGS metagenome assembly WNFF01 (sample SAMN13153345, study PRJNA577476) | soil metagenome | isolation source: 120 cm saprolite under Douglas fir tree site 2 hole 3 replicate 1 | place: USA:California | collected 2015-04-18
AGAACATCTTCCAGAACCCGCCGTTTGTGCAGAGCGTAACCATTCCCAACACGCAGTTCTCCAATCCTGGAGTGGTAGCGCCCACGATCAACCTTCTGCCTCTTTCGCTGCGCGCGTCTCCAGTTGATTTCAAAACTCCGTCCAACACGGAATGGGACCTGGATGTTCAGCATGAAGTGAAGCGCAATCTGGTCGTGGACATTGGATACTACGGCAATAAAGGTAGCCATCTGCTGGGTATCGCCGACATCAACCAGCCGTTGCCGGGCGCCTACGTGGCTGCCGGTCTGAATCCGGCCTTGGCTTCGTTCGAAACCCAACTGAACCGCATTCGTCCGTTCCTGGGATATGGCCCTATCAACCAGGTTGCTACGCGTTTCGATTCCAACTACAACGCGCTCCAGGCGGGACTCAATTGGAAATTTGCCAAGAACTCCCTGTTTGGCCTGGCTTACACTTGGTCGCACGCCCTGACTGATGCACAGAGCGATCGCAATTCAGCGGCGGCCAATACCTACAATGTTGCGGGAGAATATGGTGCTTCGGCGCTTGACCGGCGGCACGTTTTCACCGCGAACTACGTTTACGAACTGCCCTTCTTCCGCGACCGTCGTGACTTGGCGGGCTATACGCTGGGCGGGTGGGAGGTCTCCGGGCTGGTGACGGCGAATTCCGGCCTGCCGCTGACTGCCTTTACGACGGGTCTAGATCCCGCCGGCCAGGGCGTAGCTCTCAGCGCCAGTGCCGCTAGCGGACGCCCCGATCAGGTAGGAAATCCGAATTCGGGTCCGCCTACTCTGACGAAATGGTTCAACACCGCTGCATTTGCCGCAGCGCCCAATGGACGCCCCGGAAACGCAGGACGGGGCACCATTCTCGGCCCCGGCTTCTCCAGATGGGATGTTGGCTTGATGAAAAACATTGCCGTCACGGAAGGCACGCACTTCCAGTTCCGCGCCGAGGCCTTCAACGTGTTCAACCACACCAATTTCAATACGGTGGGCACCACGCTGGGCACGTCCAGCTTCGGCCAGGTCACCGGTACGCGCGATCCCAGGATCATGCAGTTGGCGCTGAAGTTCTACTATTAGTCCCAAGACCGACGACGGCGGGCCTGTACTACCAGGCCCGCCCTTTTTTTGGGAAAAACTCATTGTTAGCTGTGGCGAAACGCAGAAAAGATTGCGACTTCTCGTACCAGCAGTCCTTCAGCATCGGGTCGAGATCGCAAATTACAATGGCTGACTCGCGTTGCCGCTCATTTAGAGGCGGAAGCGTCCCGCCCTGCCGCAGCTTGTTCCAGGCCCAGTCCTGGCGCCAGGATTTTGCCGTCCAGTCCCTCAGGCGACCAGGCATCGACAACCGCCCTCGCCATCTTCCCTATCGTCAATTCGCCCTCATTATCGGCCGTCCAGCTCTTGTCCTGGTTCTCGTAAGTGAAAATTGAGATCACCATGGGCCCGCTCTTGCCCGCAACAATGGCGACATCGTTACGCACGGCATCCAGGCTTCCGGTTTTGCTGGCAATCGCAGAACCGGTCTCGGAGGCGTCCAGCTTCTCAAGATAGCGTGGGATCGTGTCTCGATAGAACTGATTGCGCAGCATGGTCAGGGTGACCTGGCATATGGCCGCGTCGCCCGCGTGTGGCGCCTCACCTGGAGCAAAAAGCTGGCAGCGTCCAATGCGTTCCATCACGATCGCCATCTCGCGGGCCGTGGTCTTGCCCAGCCCAAACTTCGGTTGGTCCGCCGGCATGGGCCCTGAAGGCGGCTTGAAGACCTTTTTATAAAGATGCGTGTCTTTGAGTCCCATCCAGGCCATGCGCGCATTCACAGCATCCAACCCGATCCGGTCGATCGCCAGGTTTGTCGCGGTGTTGTCGCTGACGATCACCATCATAGTGAGCACGTCTTTCAGCGTTAGCGTCACTGGAGCGTCCAAAAAAGCCAATACCCCCGACCCGCTCACTCCATCGCCCCTGACCAGCGTAAGCTTGTCGTCCCAGTGCGCCTTGCCCACGCGGACCTGTTCCATGGCTTCAAACAGGATGGCCAACTTGATCACAGAGGCCGTTTGCACGGGCTGGTCGGCGTTAATCGCAACGACGCGGCCTGTGTTCAGCTGTTTCGCGTACGCCGCCACGCGCCCATGGTGGGCTGCCGCGAGCGCGGCCAACTGCTGCTCGAGTTTCGCGTCGGCGGTCCCATCGCCCTTTCCCGCCGCGTCTGGTTTCTGGGCCGCTAGGGGCGTGACCAACGCCGCTGCGAAAATCAACGCCAAAAATCCCGCGGTCAGCAGCCCGGCCTTAATATTGTGTCTCACAGTCTTTGCATCTTACAGGCAAGCAAGATTCAGGACAAACTTCCGCGAGCTGTGGCTTTCAATTGTTGGCGAGGGACAGGTCTCACGCCATCATGGAAATAAATGACGCTCCCCCTGGAACGGCGGCGATACCTTTACTCGAAAATAGTAGGTGGGCAGCAAGTGCTGAATCGTTGGACATCGTTAATAGTGTGAGTGCTGGAGAACGCACTACCGAACATACATCCCGTTTGGAGACTTTTTATTTCCGTGTCTGTCAATGAGTTAGCTGCGCACTTACTCCTCCCAAACTTGACATCTCTGCAAAACACAGAATAGCCTGCATCTTAGCTCAGAGTAGCTGGACTCCTCGTCCAGCCGATCGGAGCCGATGATGAAACTATCCTTCTTCGGTGCTTATTTATTTCTCGTCCTCTTCTCTTCATCCTGAGATGCACATCAGTTGTTGAATTTCACTGACGCTACTTTGTGCGTTGTGGAGTGAACTTAGGAAGGAGAAAGCCAGTGAGAGCAATCAGAGCCGCGGCATTCTGTGCAGTTTTGATGGGAACGCGTTTTCACTCCAGATAAACTGGGAATTTATAGAGTCTCAAACTGTAACTCCACATCTGCAGGGGTCACTCAACTCAGATTAGGACCGTTTCTCGCTGGGTGAGCCGGGCACCCAGGAATCCGGAACCCGCAAAGCGTTGGCGAGCCTTTCTACAAAACCATCGAGAAGCCATTGCAGTTATGGACTTCTTTACCACCCTTAAAGACCGATACCCCTTCTGCTTGGGCTTGCTGCTTTTTAAAAAGCGGACACCTGGTTTTCCAGGCGTCCGCAGGTTTAGCCTTACTGCTAGCTCTTCGCCCGCAGGCAGAGACCAACGGAAGTCCGCTGGTAGTTACCTTGCGAAGCGCTGTTTAAGATGGATCGATCCACCGCTTCCAAGAGAACCACGTAACCGCATGGTTTCATCTCGGACGGGATTTTGGTATTCAGCGACCACGAAGCCCCCACGGCCGGGGACGTAGACGGCGCAAGCGTGGTCGGGTTGTTTGCCGGGGTTACCGGAGGATTGTTAGGAAGCGTACTCAGCGTGAAGCTGCCGAAGTGCGCATCCTGGGCGGAGAATTTCCCGGTGATAGTGGAATCCGTCAAGAAGTCCTTGCAATCGCCGAGACCGTCAATGTGGATGTCAACGGTTGGAGCTGTGTTATCAAGCTGGATGACGTGCGTAACGTTACCGGCAACACCATTGATATCCAGCTTGACTTCCCACAGATCGTCAGCCAGCCCATTCGTGTCCCACTGCCCCAGGACGCTGTTTACGTTTTGGTTGAAGGGGACATAGTTAAAGTATCCGTCCGGCGTGTCCTGGAACTTCGTGTAAACAGAAGTATCGGCACGCTCGAGCACCAATGGAGTCGTAACAGCGGCCCAGGCAGCAGGCGGATCGGACACACGCTTGACCTGGATTCGATATTGGAAGCCAGGGAAGGTGGGCCCTTTGACGTTGACCCGCAGGCCAAATGGGCATGGGCGTCCCAATGCATCCGGAGGCAAGCCGGTATCGGCATAGACTGCATCGAGCGTGGTCATGCCGCTGAACGGATCGATCTTGCTGAGCGGTATGCCGCCGATTACCCAGAGCGCCGGGTAGGGATCGCCCGGGGCTTGACCCGGTTTGATCTGCACATGGGTGTCAATCCGATTGCCCCAGAAGTTGAGAGCATCAGGATTGGTTGTGGAGGGTGGCACGGCCCATGAGAGCACCGCCCGCAGCCGGGCGATCTTGGGCTTCCCGCATTCCCTCAAGTGCGAACTCAGGTCCACCGGCAAGATCGCCGTGTAGCATAGGCCGTCCTTGGGGATAGTTGAGATGTCATGAACACTCACGGCTGTTGTGCCCAGATAGCTCCACACGCAGGTGTCATCCCAGTCCGCCCAAAAAGCGACGTACTCCTGGCTTCCGGCTTGGCAGAGGTTCCCGGAGTAACCCGTGGGCTTCTTGATCCGGAAGGTAGCGGCCACGCGGCTCAGGTTGTTGTCCAGTCCGAGGCATTCCAGCCCCTCGAAAGAAACATTGGCGTCGGTCTCCAAAAGAGCTCCCAGGACCCCGTCCCAGTCAATGCCGAGCGCGGTGAGCTCAGCGCTTTTAGCACTTACAACCTCCTGGTTGAAAGAACCCGGGGCAAGGATCGCATGCAGCTCTTTGAACGCGAAACGGTGCGGTTCGACGGTGAACTTCCCCGCTTTTGCGTGCTGCCCACCAGGCGTGGCGGCGTACAGCTTGGCTAGCTCGGAGATCTGGAATGGAGGTGGGTCCGGTTGTGGTATGGGCTGATACTGAACCTCCTGGAACAACAGAGGAACCTTGATCTTCTCCGAGACCTCTTTGCCAATTGTCTCGAGAAGGCAAAAGAGGTTCCAGGGACGAGGTGCGATCTGAATCTGGCAATCGAGTGCGTTGCCCCATACAGGTAGCCAACCTACGTTGGCCGATCCAGCCGGCGGCGCCCATTGCCAGGAGAGAATCGCGTGCACTTTTGGCAGCACCGGACTGATGCAGCATTCGGCTTGGGGTTCGAGGGTAACGCTAGCGACGTAAGTCAGCGGTTTATTCGGAGATTTGGCACAATCCTCTCCGCTTGCGATATCGTGGACGCTGACGGCTGTGAGTCCAGCATCCTGCCAGCCGCCGCCATAATCCACAAAGAAGCGGATATACTCCGTCGATCCCTGTTGGCACAAGTCGCCACCATAGCCTGTCGGCTGCTTGATCGCGATGGTGGCTTCGAGAACGTTCGTGGCTGGGTTGAACCCTACGCACGTAAGTTCCTCGAATGCGGTGTCGGTAACGATCTCGACTGCGGGTTTAAGCTTGCCAGTGGCAAGATTGCCGAAATGATTTGGATTTTTAAGCAACAGTTCCTTGAAGTTGCTTCGTAGCCCTTCTACTGTGCTCGAAGTCTTTCTTGTGGTCACCATAAAATTAACCTCTCTCTTCTTTCTTTTCTTTTTGTTACTGCGATAACCTTTTTCGGCTTGCAGCATTCATGCAGCATCTATTTCTTCCGGGACCGCCGAACAATCAGGATCAATGCGCGCTCCGTGCATCTCGCCAATGCTTGAGGAACTGTTTTTTCGCCCGGTGCAGAAGCAATCGCAGATGATTTCTGCCTACACCCAGTTCCTCGCAAATTTCGTCACGTTTCTTCTCTTCAAGAAAAACTGCGGTCAAAACCCTTCTGTCTTTCTCCGGCAACCGGGACAGCACCAGATGTACGTACCTTGTCGTCTCTCGACTGGCAAGCACGGCTTCCGGGCTCTTGGCTCCATCGTGAAGCTCCTCCGCGAGGTCCTCCAGAGTCGGGTAGTGCGCGCCCCGCCGGTACGACTCTTGTAGAACGTTGCCGCACACGCCACTCACAAATGCTGCCAGCCGCTCCGGTTGGCGAATACGATGATCGGTGCGAACGGCCGCCAGAACGCGAGCAAAAGTCTCCTGACGGATTTCGTTGATTTGCTCCAGGGAGGCCGAGCGCCGTCGCAACTTCACTTGCATCATGGGGCTGAAATAGGCGACAAAATGATTTTCAATGCCGGGATCACGCGCTTTGAGGCCACTGAGATAGTCGGCATCAAATTGGCAATCGGGCAACATTTGCGATACGGCCATATTTCGTCTCCTTGGTTACTTCAATGATCCTTAGGTCTTTCAAAATCGGCGCGAGTCGATGACGTCACGCCGCTAAGTCTTCATCTGGGCTCAGCTGAGGCAATTTCTGTGCGCGGACCAATGGTTCTTTCTTTTCTCTGACCCTGTTTCATAACAACGGTGATAATTCTTCTTTCCCTAAAAATCGGAGAAGATATTTATTGGTTGACGGATGGATTCCACGAGATGAGGTACAAGCTGGACCGCAGGATGTTCAGGAAGAGTTTTAGTTAGCAAGAAGCATATGCGCCGTCCTTAAGGGACGCTGCCCGGTGAACTCCACCCCAAATCGCTAGCGGCAGAAGGTCACCGAGTTCGTGGATTCAACTAATCCCCTTAAGAGATGCGGCGGACCCAGAGCCCACCGCTTCCGACCTAAGCCTTGGTTATGGCAGAATGCCGATAATTCCACCCGCCCTGCAATCGTCGGCAGAAGAGACCGGAACCAGACGGGGTTGCGGCATCGGGTGCCTCTGCGCGGCAGGAAGCAACCTGGGCAAATGACTGCTGTTCCCGACAGGCTCGCAAGGTTTCACATCCACCTTAAGCAGTTGCTTGCTCAATCGATCGGGAGCGTTGGGAAATGAAGCGAGCAACTTATGATTGAAGAATTCAAGAGCGTGTGTTGGAGCGTCCATATCGAACGAGGGGCTTCTATACGGCAAGCCAACGCCCAGGAAGAACGCGCTGACTTGGGAATTTGCGCACCCATTGAGTTCCGCTTCCATATACTTTCGCTGTCGACTGGTTAGATGGGCTTTCTCCATCTCATGCCAGTGTTCCTGATACTGGGCAAGCAAGTCCGAACAGGATAAGGCTTTATTGTCTCCGAGTTGAGGGGAGCGCATCCTGACTTTGTGAATCTCGTCAAACTCACGCACCCTGTACTCAAGAACATGGTTTGTCGGCATCATAGCCAGCCTGGATCCCGCCATTTCCACGGGTGTTGCCGGGGGATAAAAGGTAATGATGTCTGGCGCCGGAAGGTCCAACGCAACAAAGTATTCGCTTGGGCTCGGCGCCCACTCACCGGTGTGCAGCTTGAAGTCGTAGAAACCAGCGTCGATATGCCGCGGCTGTTCGCTGATTTCCAGATTGTTTTCTGGCAGAGTAAACTGATAGCGATGACGGTTCCCAGGCTCTCCCTCGCCGAGGGCTGCAGAGTTGTGAGGGTCCCCGAAGCGAAACTCGTGCTTTCCGTCGTCATCGAAAGGAACAAACGCCTTGATTCTGTAGTGGTTCTTCGTATCCAGCACGAGCGCAAAGGGGCCCTGCAAAATGACCAGTAAGGTGCCGCCTCGCGAGGAAGGGAAGGCGTGATGACCATGATAGTCGCGCCGGCAGCCGCCGAGGGCGCCAATTACGGGCACAGTAAACATGGCTTGTAGCAAGTGGCGTCGATTCATAACCTCTCCTAACGGTGAGAACTCGCGAATGGACAAGGACTCTGCTGAGTAGTAACGAAGAATTATGTTTTTTCCCTAAGAAAAGGACTTCGGATTATGTGTGGTCGGAGTCAGTTAGATCTGCCGGTCAGGTTGAAGGCAGCCCAGTAGTAAGGGTGGGCCCACTCGGGGCGTGTAGACAGTTCCTTGCGGGCATCACGAAGAGCCTGGGCAGCGGTTTCTCCCCTGCTTAAGTTAAGATAGAAGCCTCCAAATAGCTCACCCGTGCTCTGAGAATCAACATTCCAATGACTGGCTATAATGCTGGGCACCTGTCCGGCAAGCAGCGAGCGCACCAGATTATCAGCGTCAACCAGCCCATTTTCGGCTGAACCGCTGGAACATGCTGCCAAAACAACGAGGCCAAGCCGCCGCAGAAGTTCGGGAGAAAAGTCTTTCGAACGAAGATACAAATCGGGTCCCAACTCGAGAGCGATTCCTTTGCCGCCCCGCCGTCCATGGCCCGTAAACTGAAGCGCAACGCTGTTTCTCAGCGTCTGCCTCACCTTTTGCAGGCTTAGATCTTCACCGGTGAAAATTCTTGCCTGGGGATGAATCCGGACAATAGCTTCCGTTGGTAACTGATGACCCGGCAGAAAGCCAGATCCATTTGCCGGAGAAGCATCGACAACCAGAAACGGATCCAGAGGCTTCAATGGCACAGGTCGCCGAAGGTTGCTTTCCGCAAGGATGCCGGGAGAGCGAAGCACCGCATAGTCTGCACCAAAGTACCGGCCTTTAGGGCTTTTCAGCGCTTCAATTGCAAAGTATGGAATCAAATCGTCAAACTCGATTGCAATGGTTTCAGGTGAGGCCAGAGCCTCCATTACAGGCTGCAAGATCAGCCCGTAAAGATTTGTGGCCCGACTCTCGACTTCCTTCTTTGAAGATTTCGGGTCCTTGCAAATGTCGTCGAACTCACGGACCAGCTTTAGCAGTTCCGATTGTTTAAGCTGAATTGACTGGCTTTGGATTTGAGTGCCTTGGACAATCCAGACTTGCAGCCGATCCACGAAACTGACATAGACCACATGCGGAAGGGCCACGGGCGGGATCCGGAGTTTGCTGGACTTTCTTAGGACGTCTCGCGAGTCAACATCCCAGGCTCGGTGCTTCAGAAAGCGGTCTTTCGACCACTCCCACAGAGCAAGGGCGTTCTCGGGTTGTCCTCTTGCCAAGAGCACTTGTACCATTCCGCGATAAATTTTGTCGGCCACAGTAATCCAGCGCAGATACTTGCCATCGTCGTCCCGCAAATTGAAAAAAGGGCGCTCAGCCACTCGAATCGCGTTTCGATAATCGGCAGCGGCATCGTCGAATTGGCTCAACTGCAGCTTGGCGTCTCCACGTACACGGTAGAAATCTAATTTCACAAAACTGTCCTGGAGTGGCAGGGTTTCATCGATGGGTTGAATCGCATCGAGCGCAGCCTTTGTCTGGTGGCGCCGCAAGTCAAAGTCGGCAAGTTCAATTCTGGCCAGTGCGGCATATGTCTGGACCGCAGGTTCGCTCGGAGGAATCTGTTTGAGTAGGACAAGTGCGCAGGCCGCCTCGGCTTCCGCTAACGACTCCTGATCCTGCTCCCACAAAAGGCTAGCCAGCCTCATATGTAGCAGAGCCTTTAGAACGTTGTTGTCGGGAGCGTTGTCCTGAAGTATCTCGATGGACCTTCGCAAAAGTGCCTCAGCCGTGTGGAAAGAGCTGGTTTCCGTCGCCGATAAGCGCATAACGGTGTAGAACTGGTAAAGTCGTTCTGATGAATACGCATGCTTCCAGTAATCGTCCAGACCTCCGACTGCCTCGGTCCATGCTGCGTCGTGCTCGAAGTTCAGCCGCTTCATTCCTGCGTCTAATCCTGTTATTCGCAGCCGGAGTTCGGGAAAATTAAAGTTGGCCTCCGAAGCCAAAGCGCGGCTCGTCTCGACATTGATTTCGGAGGTCCGAAATTTAAAGACCAGATTGGCGCAGGTGGCTCGTTCCAAGGCAAGCTCGCCTTGCAGCCAGCGATATCGGGTGGTGAAAACCCTGAGCCATAGCTGGTTCACCTCTCTCAGGCAGTCATCCCCGGCAAGGCTCCTCTGAAGCGCATAGATTTCCTGAAAGCGGGCCAGCATCTCGCCTGGCGTATTGTGGTGCTTGCCAAAAATCCGCGCTGCTTCGCGGGACTTGAGGACGGCCTCATGATGCTGATCATTTTGATTAGCAAGAAAAGCGGCGCTCAACGCCTGCACCGCCGGCAATTCGGCCTTTCGGCTCGAATTTACAAGGTCTACCCACATCGTGTCGGAATGTTCCTGCTCGAGCAGGTCGGCAACTTTGCGCACGGCCAGCCCAGAATCGCTCAACGGATCGCCGATCGCGCTCGGCAGCCATCGGCCCAGGGCGAATTCCTGGTACTGCTCGACATCATTCCGCACTTCAGGATCGGCGGAGTGCCGAATGAAGTCCGCTGGAGCTTTATAGCTTTGCTGTTTTGAAACTCTTGACCGGGCCTCGGCCAGATGTTTCCGGGCTTCCTCCGCCCATGGGCCAGAAGGATCAGTCTTAAGATATTCTTGCCAAATAGCGAGTGCTAAGTCCCAAGCCTTGGTCTTTTCGTAAGCAAGGGCCAGGTCAAATAGCGCGACCGCTTGCTCTTCCCGGTTAGGCTTTGGGGAATCGCTTTCCAGGACCTTCCTGAGTTGATCGATCGTCTTCGACAAATTGGGCTTATCGGTTTTGCTCTCGAGTTCGAAATAGCTGACCGCAAGATCAATTTCCAAGCTGTGGTCCTTCAGACCGCCTAGTTGCGCCTGCTGGAAGGTTTCTTCCGCGGTCTTGGCGCTGCCCGGATCTTTCAGTAAGAGGAGGCGCCCTTTGATCTGCAACCAACGGGGATCCAACTTGCCGCCGGATGTCAGCTTGTGGGAGAGTTTATTCCACGCTTCAAGAAAGGCTGGCCGGTTCAATTCCTCTGATTGGTCTTCCGGGCCCAGGGTGATTGCAGGTTTCTGATACGGGCCGGAGTCCACCCCAGTGAAGCGCGGCTCGATCGTGCGCCCCTGCGCGTAAGCAGCAGCGACCCGTTGGTTTTCGTTGTTGATCTCTACCCACTCGACAATTGCCGGGCCGCGCACGATTCCAGTACCAACCACCAATGCCGCCGCTACCGCAGCGATTGCCCAGGGCTTGGTCGCGGCCCACCAATCGCCGATCTGTCCCCAGAAGGAGACGCGCTCCTTCGGCTTGAGCGAATTGCCCACAATCGCACGCGCTTTCTCTCTCTGCCATTTCGGTTGCGTGATTGGCAACTGTTGTATGACCGCTTCGATTTCAGGAGAAAGTTCTTCAGAAAACTCCTGCAGGTACCTGTTCAGCAGCGGGCCACAGTGATCGCACTGGGCAGCGTGTTGCAGGACATGAATGGCGGTTTCTGGAGCCGCTATCTCCGCAGCAACTTCTTGCAAGACAGTGTCGTAGGGACACTCCGGATATGGATCTGGCTTCATACCCTTCCTCTCCAAGCTCGTTAGCTGAGTACGCTGTAATTGGAGCAGGCGGCCCAGGCAGAACTCACAGTCGGAGAGATGCGCCTCAATTTCCCGTGGACCGCCGCCGGGACTGGTCCTCGCGCAATCCTCTATCTGACCATCGCTCAAGTGTCCTGGTTGCACGCTTCCCTCATACTTATAAAACGTAAGAAACCCAACTAACCCTATTTTCTCTGTAGCTGGCCCCGCTCACTGGTTTAGACACAGTGAGACCGCGCGAGACGGCCAAGGCGCGCCAGTGTATTTTCCACCTTTTTCACGCTCAGATTGTAAAGCCGGGAAAGGTCGGCTGCCGTGATTCGACACCCGTAAAAAAGCAGGAACATGGCAATATTGCGCGTACAATCCGATTCGCCTTTAATCACTTCTTTCAGGCAAAGCGCCAACTGGTCCAGAAGGATCTTCTGTTCAATGCTATCGGCAAGCTTCTCCTGGGCAGGAAGTACCAAGCCCGGCTCCTCCAGCGACACTTCCTTGCTCTGATCCCGCTTGTTGGACTCTAACTTGCGCAGGTAGTCTTGGGCGGCAGTGGAGGCGGTTACCAGCAGCAAACCTCGAAGAGATCCCTCATGTCGCCACTCAAGTTGGCGCAGTGGCCGGCATTGATTGTCGCAGATCCGTGCGAGAGAATCTTGTACCAGGTCCTGAACCACACTAGCCATAGGCCGGACCCGAGGACGGATTGTCTTGGCAGCTACCCCTGCGATGAGGCGGTGGTATCGTCGCAACAGCTCGATCCATGCGTCCTCATTACCCTCAAGGCACAATTCGACCAACTTCCGATCTGGGAACTCTGGCCAGTTCATCGCGAATAGCTTTCGGCGAGATTCTATCTCACTAAAAGCCCGGGTGCCTCATATTTCGCTTCCCAGTGACCCTCGTCAAACGCAATGGTATAAGCAATATAAAGGTTGTCCATGCTCGCCTTGCTTAGGCTCGTTGCGAGCTGTTTAACCTTGTGGCTCTTAGAGGTTTTGACAGCTACAAAACTGCCTGGTGTTTAAAAGAGTCACGTGGTCACGACTACCTGTTCCCTTTTTTGCAAAAAGCCTTAAGACGGGATGATGAACTCCGAAATTACATCCTTCACCTGGTAAATGACGACCAGAATGATTCCGGCCTCGTTTTTATCGGAGGAACCGAGGCGCAGCTTGGGTCTTCATCGCCCGCCCCGATCGAATGTGGACATTTGATAGTTACCGCGTGGGACGCCGCACAGTCCGAGCCGTTCGAGAAAATCAGAGTTCTGTCCAGTGATGTAGGCAAGATGGTTGAACGCGATCTTTCCCAGGCAGCGTCGGATGGCGATGTCGAAGCTCCACTGCACTCTCGCGTTGAATGTGGTTTGAGGTGCGACTTCTTCCGATTTCTGCTCTCCGCCAAGCTCGAAGCCAAGGCTGATAGGCTTCGCCCGCGATCGCGTAGACGGAAAACCAGAAGTTATGCGTAAGCCATTGAAA
>WNFF01006759.1_pt1 | contig 12462 bp, 11 predicted proteins | sample 5400441 | NCBI WGS metagenome assembly WNFF01 (sample SAMN13153345, study PRJNA577476) | soil metagenome | isolation source: 120 cm saprolite under Douglas fir tree site 2 hole 3 replicate 1 | place: USA:California | collected 2015-04-18
GGCACGCTCTCGCAAGGCACTCTGCACATCCATTTGTACAGCGTGCAGCTGGGAATCTCGACCACGGGCATTAGCGTTCCCGCTGCGCAGGTCTCCTCCGCGGCGTACACCGAGTTTACCGCGCCGATCACACCTGCAGGCGGCTTCCCTACAATCCCATCCGACCTGCTGCTCCGGGTTTATGCCGACGGCACACCGACTGGGGGCGCGGGTTTCATCGTTGAGAATATCGAGATTTTTCCCACGCCACAGCCGTACAACGTTTCGCTGGTGCGCGCTTCTCTTGCCGAGAACCCTGAAAGCTACGACGGCGTAAGCGGCTTTCTGAGCGTGTCCGAAAACGATGGACAGGCGGTGCGCGCGGCGTTCCGGCTGCGCGAGCGGCTCTATTTTGTGAAGGAACGCTCGTTTTACGTCACCGAAGACGATGGAGTGAACGAACCGGCGTCGTGGACGATCAACGAAGTGTCGCGCACGGTCGGCACGCCGTCGGTCGCGGGCGTGGACACGGGGGAAGACTGGGCCGTGATCGCCGGGCGCGCGGGGATGTATGTTTTCGATGGCGGCGAGCCGGTGAAAATCTCGCAAGAGATTCAGCCGCTTTGGGATCAGATCAACTGGGCGGCGGGGCAAACGCTTTGGGTGCGCGTCGACACGCGAAATAAACGCATCCTGTGCGGCGTCCCCATCGGGACCGCCACGTCTCCCAACCGGATCTTCATGCTCGACTATCGCGGCCTGCTGGACGCCAGCGAAATTGCGTCGCTCGCCGCGGTGCATTTTTCAACGTTCACCGGAAAACTATACGCCGTGGGCCGGTCGCGCAAATGGTGTCCATGGAATATCACGGCGAACTCCTGCACGCTCGCCGAACGCTCCGACGGCACGTCGCAGATGTTTCTTGGGAACGGACGCGTGAGCGGCGCGGGCAACGGTAAAATCTATCAGCTCTCCGACACGCAATTTTCCGATGACGGCGCGGCGATCAACTCCTATTACACCACGTATTTTTTCCTGAGCCACGATCTCGAGCAGGCCTATCAGGTGCGTGCGCATCGCAAATTATTTGCCTATCTGAGCGTGTACGCGGAAGGGGCAGGGAACTTGAATCTCTCCGCGTTCGTCGACAACGAAGCTTACCCGACAGCGCTCACGCCTTTGCCGCTCTCTTCCCCCTCCTCAAAGGACCTCGAGCTGCCGATCAATTTATTGGGCGAGCGCGTCGCTTTCCAGGTTGGCACGAACGCTCAGGGCGCGTGGTTCCGTCTTGAGCGCTTCATCCCGTCGTTGCTGCCTGATCCTTGGGCCCCCGTAAGGGGAGGAAATTAGAGTTTATCTGGGCGATGGCTTGCCCATGGGCGACGAGTAGATGGTCTCGACTGGAGGCGCGTCCGAAGAAATTGTCACTGAATCCGGCAAATCGAATGCGCATTCCGTTTGGGCGGAGCCTGAAGACTGTTCTTTGAGCTTGAAGTGATATGTAATCTCCATCTCCTGAGATTCACCGGTCTGAAATTTCCATGTTTTCAGATTGTCTTCGGCCGCTTGCAGGAGCAATGGGTGCCCCGACTTTCTAATCGGGATGGAGACGCTCCCGTCAGAACCGATCTGAGCTATTAGCACGACATCCCCAGCAATTCGCCCCTGGCGAGCGACCGGCGGGTAAATTAGGGACTCAACATGTATCGCGCGCCTCGGTTCGCTCGTAGGGGACACGGTCATCAAGAAGAGGGCTATCAACAGTCCGCGCACAGGCATGAGTAAACCTCCGATGGATTCCGCTAGAAACATGGTAGTTCAGATTCGTGCCTGGGCTCGCGACATTTTTGATCACCAATCTTTGAGATCAACAGGTAGCACAAGAAAGTTTACATCTGGCGACGAATCCTAATTGCAGCAATGCTGAAAATCGGCCAACTCGCGCAGATCAAGGGCGAGTCGCCCTACGTGTACGAAGCGCTGACGCAAATCGTGAACGCAGTGAACTCGCTGGGCCGCGCGACTGGCGTCGATCCCTCGGGCACGATCGATCCCCCTGCACCCATCGGCAGCTTGAGCGTGCTCGCTGCCGGCGGCATCTTCGACCTCGCCATCACGGACAACTCCTCCGTGCATCGCGGCATTTTTTATTTCGCTGAGTCTGACCTGACTCCCGCGTTCAGCCGGCCCCGCGTGCATTTCCTGGGCAGCTCGCGCAACTTGCGCCTCGCGCTCGGCAATCAAACTCTTTACTGGCGCGCCTATTCGCAATATCTCGGTTCGGATCCCTCGAAACCGGTCACGTTCGGCACGCCGGCAACGGCAGTCACCGGCGGTGGCACCTCACCTGGCCCGCAGTTGCAGCCTTCGACAGGGAGCGGCACAGCTCCAGGCACCACTGGTGGTTCGGGCTTCGGCCGGCTAACGCAGAGCGTCTCCGGCCCCGTCATCTTGCGCTAATAAAAGTCTCGGCATGGAGTCGCCTGGGACAGGCAATTTATCCACAAATGCACACAGATGAACACTGATAGAGAGAATGATTCATGAAGTGGAAGAACCAATAGATGCAATCTTGAACCTCTGATCTCCATTTTGGTTTTAATCCGGTTTTATCAGTGTTTATCTGTGTTCATCCGTGGTTCCAGAGGTTTTTATTTCTACCTGTTCTGTGTGCCCTCTGTGTTGAAATCCGTTCCTGTGCGAATACGCGAATACACGCCTTCCGTTGCCCGATCTCGAAAGCCCGTTGTTTCTCTCGAAGCTCGTGCTTGAAGATGACGGCGAAGACAACGATTCGGGAAGGGAAGAAGCGGATCGAAATTCCCCGCGCGTGGACGGTTCTCACGTGACCATGTCGATCCTCCAGAGGCTTACGGCGGAAACATATTTGCTGCACGATCCTGGCGCCGGAACGCCGCGGCGCCGCTGGCAATCCTTCCTGGCGCTTCACGAGGCGGCACGCAGCGCAGCCATCGCGCGAGGCCTGGACGACGTCCAGGCGTTTCTCCCCCCGGCGATCGCTCGCGCCTTTGGCCGGCGCCTGGCCCGGCTGGGCTGGACGCAAGACCCGTGGCCGTGCTTTTCGCGGCGAATTCCGTAATTTCGGCTCAATTACACAGTTGAGTGCGGATCTCTCAGGACTGCGCCAGGGAAAACCACACAGGCTGAAGCCTGTGCTACCGGACCCGCGCAGCGGCACACGAATCACGAATCACGAATTCACGGAGGTGTCCCCATGGGACGCGGTGCACAAGCTCAAACGCGAGCGATGATTGACCAGCAGTTGGCACAACAGAACGCAATGAACCAGCAGATGTATTCCTCGAACGAAGCGCTCGGCTCGGCGGCCACTTCGGGCTACCAAAACTTGCTCGCAAACCCCGGGTACACGGATGCCCAAAAGTCCGCCATCACGAACCTTTCACAGTCTGCACTCTCTTCCGCGTTCAATGCACTGGCGCAGAACGCCTCGAACCGCGCCGCACGCACGCGCAATTCAGCTGGCTATGGCGAACTGATTGACTCGCTCGCCCGCACGCAAGGCCAAGACCAAGCGAACCTCGCGCAGCAGAATCAGATCGCGTTTGGCAACGCGGCGCGCTCTGACACGCTCTCCGGGCTGCGCGGTCTTTCCGGTCTCTACGGCACCGACTCGTCCCTGCTTGGCCGCGCCCTTGGCATTCCCGCTTCGCTCCTCGACGCCCGCTCACGCATGTCGCAGGGTAATGGCTTCCGAATTGGGTTGGGCCCCTCCGGTTTGTCGTTCGGCTTTAACGGATAGCATTCACGTCGAAACGCCTTCTTACTCCACCCCCATGAATCCTTACTGGATCGTCGTCGGTCTCACCTCTCTCGTCCAATTCTTCATCTTTCTCCGGTGGCTGCATCGCCGCACCCGCGACGACGAAATTCGCACCGCATTTGTACGCGACATGGCCGTCAACCACCTTCCACACCTTTACCATGCCCTGCGGCAGATCGCCGGCCACCTGGGCATAGAACTTCGAGACCCGCCCCCTGTGCAGTTCATGGAACTGAACAGCCAGGGCCGCAAGCGGTAATTCGTGAGCACGAATCGCGTTTCTGCTTCCGATTTTAAACTTTCAACTCTCAACTTTTGACTCTCAACAATCGACTCTCCCGAGTCACGGGTCACGAAAAACCCGCCCCAGGCGGGAATCACGCTCCTACATGCCTGACACTGTCCAACCAGAGACCATCGAACTCGCACGCAGCATTGCTGCTGCGCACGGCCTCGAGCCGGCGCTCGTCTGCGCCGTTATCGAGCAGGAATCCTCCTGGAATCCTTGGGCCGTGCGGTACGAGCCTGGATTTCTCTCGCGCTATGTCGCGCCGCTGTACACGGCAGGGAAGTTGAGCGCCACGGAAGCCTATACGCGAGCAATGTCCTGGGGGCTGATGCAAGTGATGGGCCAGGTCGCGCGCGAGTTTGGCTTCGCGGCCGATTCACTCCCCCAGCTTTGCGACCCTGCGACAGGCGTGGAACTCGGCTGCCGTATCCTCGCAAAACGAATGGCGCGCGCGCGCGGAGACGTACCCGCCGCGCTCCTCGCATGGAACGGTGGCGCCAATCCCGATTATCCCTCTGAGGTGCTTGCCCGCACGCGAAACTACTCCTCGAAATCCGGGAAGTAGGGAAGTGCGGCGTCGATCAATCCCCTTCGCATGCAGACTCCACTTTTACGCTGAACGTCTACCCTGAGCACTGCAAGCGAAGGGCTTCAAATGAACCGTCGAGCCCTTGAAAATGCGGTTGCGGGCTCTACGCGCCGTCGCCATAGCCCGCCAGAAGGATGGCGGGCGTCGGCGACTTGGAACCCGTAAAATTATCGTCAAGATCCTTTCCGGTTGACCCTCTTCACTGAATGCAATTGTGGTTCTGTTTCCCTGGCTTCACTATGTCTCGCACACTTCACATCGTCGTTACCGCCGCCGCGCTGATAGCTATCCTGTTCATCGCTGACGCTTGGCGTTCCGCGCGCAGGGACTCAGCACAACTCACGGCAACACTTGTCTCGCAAAAAGCGTTGATCGAGCAAGCTGCAGAGCGGGAACAGCAGCGCAATGCGCAGCTCGCCGCGGCACTCGCCTCGATCGCCGCGGAGAAACGACGCGTACAAACACCCCAACAAGCGCTTGAGGCAATCCCATCCGTGCTGCCGCCTCTTCCCCTGCCACTCACGATCTTGCCTCCTGACCTCACCCAATCACTCAAACAGGGCGACATGACTCCTGCGTCGGTCGCTATCCCGCAATCCGACCTAAAACCGCTCTACGACAGTCTTCAAGACTGCCGTGCTTGCGCGCTCGAACGCGATGCGGCAAAGAAGGACCTACTCGACGAGCGGGCCCGGGTTGCCGCACTCACGCGCGAACGCGACGCAGCCGTTGCCGCGGCGCACGGAGGGAGTTTTTGGTCGCGGCTGAAGCATGCCACTAAGTGGTTCGTGATTGGCGCGGCTGCGGGAGCTGCGGCTACCACAGCAGCTCACCGTTAGGCAGTCACATTCGATGTGTTGAGTTATCTCGAGGGAAATCCTCCCGGGTTGACGATCAACGCCAAAACCAGTTGCTCGTACTCAGGGCGATGATCGCGCGAGTAGTGCCGCCGGATTAGAGGGTTCTCTTCCGCGGCCCCCTCCACATACGTACTCGTCAAGTCATAGAGCAGCACGTCGAACTCGGCTTGGAGTAACTCGCCGAAGCGCTGCTTCAGATGTAGCTCGATCTTGGTCTGGAGCGGCAGCAGGAGGTCGAGGCAACGATGCAGCCGCGTGGCGTTCATCTTACCTTTCGCGATGTGAACAGATCATCCAGGGCAGTGGCGGGATACCAGTGCTGTTCGACGGCCATCTCGCTGCCGGGATCGCATAGCCGATTGATCGCCCAGACCGCAGCCACACAAGACCACGGCACATCAGCCATCTTCGTGTCGAGATGTCCAGCGAAGAATTCCTGTAATCCCAACCGCTTCCACAACTCCAAACCGAGATAGAAGTCGCCGGATCGTCGCGTTCGTTCGACCCGAATCTTCTTCACCAAGACACGCGCTACATGCGGGTCATCGGGCACTTCCGAATCGCTCGGAAACAACTTCAGCTATGTGCTTTGGCCCTGCTCGTTGAAGACTCCCATCGTCTTCTACCAGCGAGCGCAACCGCAACCGTTCAACTCACCCAGTTAGCAGATGGTCCGCTGGCGCGGGCCATCAGGGGTGCGAAAGGCCTCCACCAGCGACCCCATGCTCCTTACCGTCTTTCTTCCGCTGGTGTTGCCGCAAAAACATGGTGCCGTGATGATATTAGGAGAAAAGTTGCACTCCAAGAGGTAGGTCTGCACTACAGCAGGTTTTCGACCAAGCCCAACTGAAATCAAATCAGTTCCACGGAAATAATCAGACACAAAACATCAACATCGCCATGGCGGTGACCCACTTCGGTCAATTTTAGATTGAGAAGAGCCATCGAGCGCTGCTTGCACAGCGCTTCATGAACAGTTGAGTATCAACCAAATACCCTGTCTGATCACACTTCTCCGAAACACACCCCGAAACATACCTCTTGACAAGGTACGACTCATAAGCTATATTATGTTTACAATTGGTGGGGAAATTCGAACTCTATGAATTGTTTCAGGAGGGATTCGTCGGGGCCTACTATTCTTCTGCCGTTTACGAAGATTGTGGGAGTGCCGGTGACGTTCAAATCGTGGCCTTCGGCTGTTGTCTGGTCGATTTCGTGGGCGGTGGCTGGATTGGCCATGCAGGTTCGGAATGTTTCCCCGTTTAGACCTAGTTGATTCGCGAAGTCTGTCATTTTTTCCCAGACATTTGAGGGCGTGATCACGTCCTGTGCGTCGAAGATGATGTCGTGAATCTTCCAGAATGACGCGGGATTCTGCTGAATGGCGCACTGGCCAGCGAGGGATGCAGTCATTGCCCAAGGGTGGATCGTGGTTAGGGGAAAGTCTTTGTAGACGAGGCGAATCTCGGGGTGTTGCGGGAGCAGGTCGCGCAGGATGCGATCTAACTGCCGGCAGGACGGGCACTCGAAGTCGGCGAATTCGATCAGGGTGATCTTGGCGTCCGTTGGGCCCATCGACGGAGAGTTGCCTGGATGGAGCTTTGAACGCGTTTCGGCCAGGGGATCGACGGACATGTCTGTCAGCTCGCCTCGGAAGATGAATTTGCCGTCCTTACTCACATAGACGATTGCCGTATCCGATTGCCCGTTCAATCCTACCGTTACCGGGACTTCCAATAGGTCAGGGATGGGGGATGGTTTTGCGGGCCCTAACTTGATTTCATATTGCGGGCCCCAGGCGTACATGTTTCTGAGGTATTTTTCGATTTTGTCTTCGAGCGAGCCTGGCTTTGCTGCTGGTGTCGACGGGGACTGCACTGAGGGTGCGGGATTCGCAGGACGAGATACGGCTGGGGCTTGTGCATTCATCTGTGCATTGGGGATGAGGGCGAAACAAAGCAAGGCCAATAGCAATGAGTGACGAAGTTTGAAGCTATAAGCGCTTTCGAGTTGTTGGCGAACAGGCTGGGAATTGAGCCGATCCGACTTGGCGGTGTGCAGAGGGCGCGCAGGCCTCTTGCCGACACGAACGGAGTTCAAGGAAGGAGCAAGGAGCCGGCGGGACGCCGGCGCTACCAAAACCTTCGCTTCGACGCGTTGGAAGTTCCTGAGAACCGAGTCACTACCCAAAATTAGAAACTTCAGTTTTCGGTCCACTCGGAGTCTCCTCTCAGGGTACAAATTTCTGAACGATTGGGAATGGGCGGCCCAAGCCGAAGGCGCGCGACGTAATCTTGAGGCCTGGGGGCGCCTGACGGCGTTTGTATTCGTTGCGGTCCACTCGGATAGCGATGGAGCGAACTAGTTCCAAGTCGTATCCATATTGGCCGGCGATTTCCTCGGGGCTGTTCACGTCTTCAATGTAAGCCTTCAGAATCCGGTCCAGGACGTCGTAGGGAGGAAGGGAATCCTGGTCTCTTTGGTTAGGGCGAAGCTCGGCGGAAGGCGGCTTCTCGATCGAAGCCGGGGGAATCAATTCCCTTTCGCGATTAATCGATTCGGCCAGCGCATAAACCATTGTTTTGGGAACGTCCGAAAGAAGAGCGAGGCCTCCGGCCATGTCGCCGTAAAGAGTGCAATACCCTACCGCCATTTCGGATTTGTTGCCGGTGCTAAGCACCATCGAACCGAATTTGTTCGACAGGGCCATCAGGAAATTTCCACGGATTCTTGCCTGCAAATTTTCTTCCGCTACATTTTCCGGGCGACCGCGGAATGGTTCGGACAGCGCCGAGCGATAGGAGTCAAACACTTCCGAAATCGGCAACGTTAGGAACTCGATTCCCAAATTGTCAGCTAGCAGTCTGGCGTCCGTACGGCTGCCTTCGGAGGAATATGGGCCCGGCATGGAAACGCCCAGGACATTTTCGCGCCCTAGAGCGGCTACCGCGATGGCGGCCACCACGGACGAATCAATGCCGCCGCTGAGCCCTACGACAACTTTTCGAAAGCCGGATTTACATACGTAGTCACGCGTGCCGCAGATAAGGGCCTGGAGCGCGACGTCGAGCTCGCTCGTTGGTTGCGGATGCAATTCGCCCGCGCCGGTCGCGGTGTCAAAAAGGACTAAGTCTTCTTCGAAAGAGAGCGCCTGCGCGGCTATGCGGCCGTCCGGCATGATGACCAGGCTGCCGCCGTCGAATACCAGACTGTCATTCCCGCCCACTTGATTGACGTAAATAACGGGGCGGGCGTGCGTCTTTGCCAGGGAACGCAGCATGTCAACGCGCAAGGAGCGTTTGTCGATCGTGTAGGGAGACCCGGATATGTTGATGAGGAGGGCGGCTCCCTTCCCTACTAGTTCGGCAACGGGATCGCGTTCGTAGAGTTGTTTGGCCCAGAAATTCTTGTCGTTCCACATATCTTCGCAGATGGTGATGCCGAGTTGCTGTGCGTGGAACAAGAATGCATTTTGTGCGCGCGCGGGCTGAAAATATCGAGACTCGTCGAAAACATCGTAGGTTGGCAGCAACATTTTGTGTTGAACAAATGCAATGCGGCCGTTGTCGAGAAGCGCGGCGGCGTTGGCGGCCGCTTTTCCCGTGGACCCGTTTGCGTGTGCTGCGTAACCGACGATGGCGGGGATCGGCAGCTTCTTCGCCAGGCAGGCCAGTTCCCTCTCATTTCTCGCTATGAATTGAGGGCGCTCGATCAGATCGAGTGGCAGATAGCCGCACAAGCACAACTCGGAAAAGACAGCCAAATCGGCCCCGCGCTGCTGGGCGAGTTGGGTCAATTCCAGGATCTTGGTGGAATTCCCGGCGAAGTCGCCGACGGTGGGATTGAATTGTGCGAGCGCAATCTTCATGGGCGGCTCATAGAATACGGGGCAAGGCTACGCATTGCAATGAGCAGACGGCAGTTCGGGTGCAAGGCAAGACCGTGAGAAACCTTAATCGCGGCACTTCAGGGGTTAAAACCCCTGAAGTGAGTGCAGCCTTAATGTCGTGCCTAAAGGCACGACCCACAAATCTCGAGAGTCTTTCCGCAGGCTGTGGAGCCGCGCCCTGCAAACGTCATGATCATTATTCAGGCGGGCTCCCCTTCGGAGCTCAGAGTAAACAAGTAGAGCCCGTGACCCAAAAAAAAAGGGCCTCTGCAGTTTTCGCGGAGGCTCTTCCTGGATCAATTCTTTTTGTCCTCAAATCGAGCGAACAGCGGTTTGCCCTTAAACGCTGAACGAACTGCCACAACCGCAGGTGCTCTTGACATTTGGGTTATTGAATTTGAAACCGGCGCCCTCGAGAGTCTCAACGTAGTCGACAGAGACGCCTTCGAGGTACATCTCGCTCATCTGATCCACCAGGACCTTGAGCCCGTCAAACTCATAGACGTTGTCGGTCGGGTTTTCCTGGTTCTCGAAAGCCATATGATAGCTGAAGCCGGAACACCCGCCGCCCACAACAGCAACGCGCAAGGCCACAGGCGCGGGATTCTGCTGACTCATGATTTCCTTAACCTTCGTTGTGGCTACCGGGGTAACTGTAATCATTTGAGTGTCTTCACTCCTTTTTCGCGGCGGGCTCCAAGTAGAGTCCATGTCGCGCCGTGTGCACGGCGCTATATCTGACAGAAAGATTCTACCATACTCTGCGAGTGACGCATATCGTGCGTTCGGCGAATTTTCCATCGCTCACCTATTTGATGCCCCGGGATGGCAAAAGGCTCTTCAGATTAAGCGTTTACATTAAATTCACCGAGAGCACAAAAAACATCGTAGCCGGGTGCGAAGGCGCCAAAGGCGCAGTTCCCTATTCGGCAGTGGCTAGCGCACAACGCCGGAGAGAGGACTCGACGCGGACGCGTAGAGCTTCTTTGGTATGCGGCCGGCCACAAACGCCTTGCGGCCAGCTCCCACGGCGTCGCGCATGGCTTCCGCCATCAGGACGGCGTCCTGCGCTTCGGCGATTGCCGTGTTCATCAGGACGCCGTCCGCGCCCAATTCCATCGCCACGGCGGCATCAGAAGCGGTGCCAACACCAGCGTCGACGATCATCGGCACTTCGGTGATGCGTTCGCGCAAGATGCGTAAATTCGCGTGGTTCTGAATGCCCATGCCGGAGCCAATCGGCGCTCCCAGCGGCATCACGGCCGCGGCGCCCGCGTCAATCAGTTTTCGCGCGACGACGAGATCGTCATTCGTGTACGGCAAAACAACAAACCCTTCCTTCACGAGGATCTGCGTCGCGCGGATGAGTTCCTCCGTGTCGGGGAACAAAGTTTGCTGGTCCCCAATTACTTCGAGCTTCACCCAATTCGAGAGTCCCGCCTCCCGCCCGAGGCGGGCCGCGCGAACTGCTTCGTCAGCGTTGTAGCATCCCGCCGTGTTCGGAAGGATAAAGATTTTTTCGCGGTCGATGTAGTCGAGCAACGATTCTTTGGTTCGGTCGGTCAAGTTGACGCGGCGCACCGCCACCGTGACCATCTCGGCGCCCGAGGCCGCGTGAGCGCGCGCCATTTCCTGCAAACTGCGATATTTTCCAGTACCGACAATCAGCCGCGAACGAAACCCGCGCCCGGCAATCACCAGTTGGTCGCTCATTTCAATTCTCCCATCTCCATTGTATCGCGCCCCCTAGCGCGAGAACAGGATTCTGAGTCAGGGTGGCAACCCGGTCTTGCTTTCTGTAGCGCCCGCCTTCAGGCGGGCATGTGCTTGCATTCACAGTGTCGGCCTGAAGGCCGACGCTACAAAAGCACTCCACGCATGAGTTGCCACGAAAACTCAATAGAGGCGATCTACAATTTCGTCGCTACCAGCCAAAGGTTACGTTCCGGCGTATAGTCCTTCGATAACTTCCGCGTACCGCTCGTCAATCACGCGCCGCTTGAGTTTGAGGGTGTACGTGAGCTGCCCGCCATCAAATGTGAAATCATGGTCGAGCAGCGCGAATCGCTTGATCGTCTCGTACTGTGCCAGAGATGAATTGATCCGCTCGACCTCCTTGCCGATGAGGTCATGAACCCAAAGATCCGCCGCAAGCTGTTTGTGCGAAGCAAACGCGCGGCCCTGCTGGCGCGCGGCGGCCTCGACATTCGCGAAATTGGGCACGATGAGCGCCGCGATGAATTTTCGTTTGTCGCCGACCAGGACAGCATTCAGGATCAAAGAGTTTGATTTTAATAAATTTTCAATCGGCTGCGGCGCGACGAATTTTCCCGCCGCGGTCTTGAACAGGTCCTTCTTGCGGTCCGTGACATACAGGTAGCCGTCGGCATCCACACGACCGATATCGCCTGTCGCGAGCCATCCGTCTCGCGAAATCACGGCGCGCGTGTCTTCCGGTCTTTCGTAATAGCCCTGCATCACGCATGGCCCGTGCACGAAAATCTCGCCGTCCTTTGCGATGCGCACGTCGACGTGTTGAATCGGCTTCCCGACGCTCCCTACCCTGTTTGCGTTCGGGCAATTCGCGCTGACCACCGGAGAAGTTTCGGTCAAACCGTATCCCTGATAGACCGGCACGCCCACGGCCCAGAAAAATTCGGCGAGTTCAGGGGAAAGCGGGCCGCCGCCGGAGATGAACGCGCGCATGCGGCCTCCCACGCCTTCGCGGATCTTGGAATACACCACGAAGTCGGCGACCTCCCAGCAGATGCGCAGTCCCGGCGACGCGTGCTCCCCGTAGGCGCGCCACTTAACGGAACGGCGAGCGACGCCGATGGCCCAATCGAACAGCCGCCGCTTTATGCCCGTGGCCTCATGGCCTTTCTGCATGATGTTGGCGTAGAGCTTCTCGAACACGCGGGGGACCGCCGCGGCAAGCGTCGGGTGAACCTCCACCAGGGCCTGCGGGAGGTCCTCCATGCGCTCCACATAGGCAACATGCACGCCACGAAACAGATAAGCATAGGCGATGACGCGTTCGTAGACATGCGA
>WNFF01003717.1_pt1 | contig 12460 bp, 8 predicted proteins | sample 5400441 | NCBI WGS metagenome assembly WNFF01 (sample SAMN13153345, study PRJNA577476) | soil metagenome | isolation source: 120 cm saprolite under Douglas fir tree site 2 hole 3 replicate 1 | place: USA:California | collected 2015-04-18
TCATGGCTACTCTCACCCTCGCCGCTTCGGCCTTGCTTGTCACCTTTCCGCGGTGCTGGATAAGCCGGGCGTTGGAGTGGCCAAATCCCGCCTCATTGGCTACTACGAAGAGCCGCGTGACCAGGTCGGCGCGTGGAGCCCGCTGGTAGACGTTGAGGAAACCATCGGTGCCGTCCTGCGCACACGCGCTGGCGTGCAGCCTGTCTTTATTTCTATCGGTCACCGCGCGGATCTTGAAAGCGCGATTGAAATTGCCCTGGCGTGCACCGACGGCTACCGGGTTCCCAAACCGACCCGGGAAGCCGACCATTTCGTCGAACAGCTCAAGCGCGGTCAGGCTACGGTGAGCCGCGGCGCTAGCCGTGGGGGTCGGGGGAGCGGATGAGGGCGGCCAGCGCGCAGATGAGTGTCGCGCTAGCCAACGGCAGCAACAGGCCCTGCCGCATGCCGAACCAGTTCCCCAGGTGCCCGATGGCCCACGGGAAGCACATCCCGCCCAGAAGCCCGACTGAAAACAACAGGCCGAAGACGGTGCCGCTGAACTGTGGGTAGCGGTCGCCGGCAATTCCGAGAGTTGTGGGAAAGACAGCAGCAAAGCAAAGCCCAGCGAGCGCCGCACCTGCGGCTAGGCTGGCGATTGACCGCGCGGCGAGCACGAGAGCACACCCGGCTACCGAGCCTCCGGCGCTCGCTAGCACGAGTTGGGTTTTGCCAAAGTGTTCCAGCAACCAGGTAGCGAGCAGCCGACCAGCCGTCATCGCGGCCCAAAAGCCGGCGAGCACCCAGGTGGCAGTGGTGGCATCGGCGCCTAGGGAACCTGCGAAGGAGGAGACCCAGCCGCCAATGGAAGATTCGTTGCCGGCCTCGAAAAATAGCAGCGCCGCGATTAGCGCCATGCCTGGATAACGTGCTACCTGCAGCAGATCGCGCATCGCAAAACCCTTGGATTCGCGCGCGGGGGGAAAGCGCAGGGCAGAGTAGGCGATAGTCGTGAGTGCGGCCAGCACCGCGGCGCACAGTAGCAACCCGCGGATCGGCAACAGGGTCGAAAGGCTGGCCGCGAGCAGCGGAATCCCAAGCGCTCCGATGGCGTAGAACATTCCCAGCGCATTGAGCATCGGCCCGCGATCTGCGCCATAGAGGTCTGAGACGAGCACGTTCGCCGCAATGTTCAGCCCACCGCCGCCCAGTCCGAGTAGCGCGACGCAGGTCGCCGCCGCGCCAAACGACTGGGCTGGGGCAAAGCCGCCGAGCCCGGCCGTCACCAGCAGCGCCGAGACCATGAGCACCAGCTTGTTGCCCATGCGATCGATCAGCGGGCCCGCCACCAGCGACGAGAGAAACACACCGAAGTACAGGATCAGGAACAAATCCCCCTGCTGCCCGAGGTTCACTCGCAACCGCGCGCGCACTTCTGGCAGGCCAAAAAGCGTTCCCAGAAGCGCCAGCACGATTCCGAATAGGAATATGCCGGCACAAGCAGCGAGAAACATTGGCCGGCGACCTCGAGAATCCACCACCTGTCACCCCGCAACCCATCTTAATCTACTTTTGCCAGAGCGTTTAGAGAGTGGTGGTGGACATCCGGGCAGATCGGCATCGGTCGAATTGCTAATTTCCCAGGGCCTCCAACTGGCGAAGCTGCTCTTCCAACTCGGCCCGGTGTTCCGAACCCTCCTTTTCATGTTCGATCCGCCCGCGAACGTGTTGAATCATACTGTGCACCGAAACGTGAGGCGCAATAATCGGGTTTTCAATCTTCCAAACATCCTCGGTTCGTTCCAGCCCAAAGTGAACGGCTTCAACCCTCCGTCCGAGTACGAGGGGTTCATCTCCCTCCAATCGTCCTAAGACTTTGAACTCCACCCTGGCGGTCGCATGGTTGCCTCTCACGACGACATTAGTGACGCGGTACTTGGAAACAATCACCGCTTGGTCCCAACCGCGCTCTTCTTCCCAAGCAATCAGTGATGCGACTTGAGACCGCGCGTCACTGCTTAAGCGTGCCCCTTCGAAGTCCAGGCGGCAGTATTCTTTCACGACATCCTTTGGCCGGAGTCTCTGCCCTTCTCCGGGCGCAGCCTCCCAACCAGCACTGAAACCAGCCGAAACCAGGAGCACGGACAATAGACTTCCGCGGAGGATAGTATTGATACTTTGCATGGTACTCTGGCTGAGAAAAGGCTTGGTTTGCCGAATGCGTTCACCCGCTAGCACTCGAGAATGCCGAGCTGTGTCTTATTTTTCGTCATACGCTTCCGCCTTCTCAGGGGACAGTTTTGATGATGTTGGATTCTGATCGTGGCACCGCCTTACAGTTTTGGTCCGCCCTCCATCATAGCGGAAGATGCCGGACGGCTACAGCAGCGGCGCGAAGAAAATTGACCAATGAATGTAAGATACAACGGCGGCGGAAAGAGGAAACGCGATCATGAAACGCATACTGATTATTGAAGACGACCGCGACATTGTCGAGCTGGTGCGCTACAACTTGGCCAACGAAGGCTTCCAGGTCAGCGCGGCCGGCGACGGCGCTACGGGCCTGGGGGCGGTGAAAAAGAACCCGCCCGACCTGCTCCTGCTTGATCTGATGCTGCCGAAACTTTCCGGCCTGGAAGTTTGCAAGGAAATCCGGCGCGAGCAGGCCCTGAACCGGCTGCCCATCCTAATGCTGACGGCGCGCGGCGAGGAAGCCGACCGGGTGATCGGTCTGGAGATGGGTGCCGACGACTACGTCACGAAGCCTTTCAGCCCGCGCGAGCTCGTGGCGCGGGTGAAGGCGCTGTTGCGGCGCGCCGAGCCCGCAGGCGAAACTGCCCGCACTATCGCTGCCGGGCGGCTGGAGATTGATCCCTCGTCGTACCAGGTGACGCGAGCGGGCAAGCCGGTCACCCTCAGTACGCTTGAGTTCCGCCTGCTGTATTACCTCGCTTCACGGCCCAACAAGGTCTTCACGCGCGACCAGCTACTCGACGCCGTGTGGGGCAGCGATCGCTTTGTGACACCGCGCAGCGTGGACGTCTACGTCCGCCGACTGCGGGAGAAGATCGAAGCTGACCCGGAAAATCCGGCGCATCTGAAGACCGTGCGCGGGGCCGGCTACTTGTTTGACAGCCGTGCGTCTTAAACTGTTCTGGCAATTCGGACTGGCGTTCCTAGCGCTGCTACTGGCAGTCTTGCTGGCGGTGGAGATCTACGCCGAGCGGGTGCTGCGCCGCGACTACCTGCGCGAAGGATTCGAGCGGCTCGACGCGCTGGGCCGGCTTGCGCAAGCGCGTCCGCCCCTACTTGCATCGCAACCGTCCTCGCAACAACCTCCACAAGAGTCCCTGCAAGAAAACGGCCCGAGCGATCTGGGCTCCTGGGTCGAATGGATGGCCCGGAGCGGCGCACGGATTACCGTGGTGACCACGGACGGCCGCGTGCTCGCCGACTCCGCGCATGATGTGCGAAAGATGGAAAACCACGCTAACCGGCCGGAAATCCAGCGAGCGTTTGCGAGCGGCGAAGGGCGCGCGGTCCGCCGCAGCGCCACGCTTGGCCGGGATATGGTCTATCTGGCCTTGCGGCATCAGCCGACCGGTGGCGAGCCAGTCGTGCTCCGGCTGTCCTTGCCGCTCAAGCACATTGACAATGCGCTGGCTGAGTTTCGCCGGCAGCTTTTAACAGCGTCGTTGGTGATCTTGCTGGCCGCCGGTGCCATCTCGCTACTGGTTTCCCGCGCTTTCTCCATGCGCATCGAGCGCCTGAAAATCTTTTCGCAGCGCGTGGCCAACGGAGATTTTCGTCCGCTGCCAGTTGAGTCAGGTGGCGACGAGCTGAGTGAACTCACTCGCGCGCTCAACGGAACCGCTGCGCATCTAGAGCAGACCATTCGTTCGCTCACCGACGAACGCAACCGTTCCTCCGCCATCCTTCGCAGCATGGTGGAGGGCGTGGCCGTGATCAGCGCTGAGGAGCGCATCCTGTTTTCCAACCAGGCGTTCTCGCAGATCCTAGGCCTGGATTTGCCCCAGTGCGAGGGCCGGCGGGTGGTGGAAGTGACGCGCGAGTCGGACTTGCTGGGAGTGGTCAAGCAGGTGCTGGCGAAGCGCGAAACCGTGCACAGTGAAGTGGTGATGGGGACGGTGCGCCCGCGGAGCTTTGCAATCACAGCGGGGCCGGTAGTAGGGCCTGACCCGGGGAAAGGGCGCCCGGATACAACCGGAGCGGTGCTGGTCCTGCACGACATCAGCGAGCTGCGGCGGCTCGAGCGGGTGCGGCGGGACTTCGTGGCCAACGTGTCTCATGAGCTGCGAACTCCGTTGACTGCCATCCAAGGCTTTGCCGAGACTTTGCTCGGCGGGGCGATTGACGACCAGGAGAACCGCGGCCGCTTCCTCGAAATCATCCGTGACCACGCCCGGCGCCTGGCGCGGCTCACCGACGACCTGCTCAAGCTCTCCGAGATCGAGGCGGACCGCATGGAACTGGAGTTCCGCCCCGTGGGGGTTGCAGAGCTCATCGATGACTGCGCGGAAACAACGCGCCTGCGGGTTGAGGAGAGGCATCACATCCTCCAAGTGGATTATCCGGATGGCTTGCCTCCCGTTCGTGGCGACCGGAACCGCCTGGCGGAGGTGCTGCTAAACCTGCTCGACAACGCCGTGCAATACACCCCTCCCGGTGGCCAGGTGACCGTGCGGGCCCGCGCCGTTGAGGGCGCGGTCCAGATTACCGTCTCAGACAACGGGATTGGCATCCCTCAGGCTGACCAGGAGCGTATCTTTGAGCGGTTCTACCGCGTCGATGTGGCGCGCTCGCGCGAGGTCGGTGGCACCGGACTGGGCCTCTCTATCGCCAAGCACATTGTAGAGGCCCACGGCGGACAGCTGTGGGTGGAAAGCACTGTCGGCCAGGGATCCGATTTTCACTTTTCCATTCCCACCGCGAGATGACGGTGCAGCGCGGAGTTCTTATCCGTGGAGCGCGCTTCGTCCCGGCCTTGGTTCATGGTTATAGCTAAAAATGGCGGAAAGATCCAAGACGTCAAGGCGACGCCGCAACTTCTGCCATAGCGCGTGGAGGCGAGCCCACGGCAAAATCGCCTCTTCGCGCCTTGCGCCGAATAAAGAATAGCTCGGCAATCAAGGCAGCCAGTGCAATGAGCCAGGCGGCAATCAGCCCATCAGCGGCCGCGTTGGAAACGCTTCCGTCTTTCTTCAGCAGAAATGGCAGGAAATAGGGAGTGTTGGAGTGGATGCCGCCGACCTCGCGTGTATCCTCGTTGCTCAAACTCCACCGATCGACCTTTCCCAAAGCCACGGCGACGATGTTCTTGAAGCGCAGCCCGACCACGAAGGTCGGGTGCCCCAGGGTCTCCATCTGATGGATCTCCAATGGATGCCAGAACACTACTGAAGCCAGCTGTATGGCCACGCTGACGGTGGCGATGGCCATCCCCAGCTTCCATACAACCCGCCCTAAGTTCGAGCGATGACGGAGCAACAACGGGATAGAGATCATCGCTAGCAGTTGTACGGGGGGAGTGATGTAGCGGTCGCCCCAGGCGAAGTCGCCGCTCCATTCGAAGTACTTAGCGTAAAAGAGGATGTATATTGCCAGCAGCCACCATGCCGCAACCAGGTAGGCCTTGATCTCTGAACGAAACTGTTTCCAGATGAAAAGAGACAGCAGCAGAGCGACGCCGATGAGCGGGTCGAATAGGAAAATGGATTTCTCAGGGGTGATCAGGGGTCCGAGCACGCCTTGGTGCAGCGGCGTGCTCCAGGGAAAGTCCGAGGGCAGGCTGGGATCCAGCTTTTTCTGCTGCTCCGCATACACCGCGAGGTAGGTGTTGAAGAACGAGCCAAAGCGGTAGTACTGATAAGTTCTATCAAGGAGCAAGAATAGTGCGTAGCAAGGCCCTGCAATGCTGGCGTAATAGCGCAGTCGCACCAGTACCTCCCGACCGCGGATGTGCTGCAACCACAGGAGCATTAGTACGAACAGGGTGGCCGCGGTGATGTCCATGGCCGTCGTCAGCCGGGTCAACAGGTTGGCGCCGAGAGCCAGAGAGCCGAGCACGAGCGCCCGGGAGTGGTTGGTACGAACCCACTCGTACTGAAAACATAGACCGGTCAGCGTCAGAAGCAAGATGAAGTTATTCTCCATCATGTTCTGCGTGTAGTGTAGAAAGGTTGTACCGAAGAGCAGCGTCAACGCTCCGGTCATAGCCTGGTTCACGGTGAACTCGAGAAGGCGCAAAAAACGGAAGCAGACCAGGACGGTGAGAACGCACACCAGGATGTTCGTGCTGTAACTCACCACTATCTCGCGTATTCCGGGATCGTGCTCAGCAAAGGAGGCAAAGAGCGATAGGCGGGCCAGGTAGGCGCCGACCATGTCCGACGGCAGCATGAGCAGGCTCTGCCCGATCCCGTATGGGACGTAGATCCGGCCGTCTCTGCCCACCAGGCCGATCTCGCGGTAGTCTTCTGGAAGCACCAGTGATGCAGAGGTCCAGAAGGAATGCGTAGTCTGCAACCTAAGGACGGTGTCGATCGAACCAAGTTCTCCAGATTGGACCAGAACAGCCGTCAGGAATGCCGCCAGACCCACCAGGAATCCCGGGTGGTTGAACAACCTTTTGTGCCGTGCTCTCATTGCAGGTGATGCTATCGCACGGTCGAGAAGGATTCAATTTAGGGGAAGTCGGAAGATAGGCGCGCCACCGACCTAGTCTGAAACCAATAGAGCCCCTGGTTGGCCAGTCTCGCAAGCGCGCTTTTTTCGCAACTCTTGGCCCAAGGGATCAGCTCTTGACCTGCCGCCAGGGCCAGGCGAGCCCTGCAATTACCACGGCGGCCAGCACCGTCAGAGCCGCTCCCAATGTGCGGTCTGCGGTGCGCGTGAAGCGCACGCGGACGCGGCTGTGCCCCTCCGGCAAATCGAACAGCATTTGTCCGGTGTCCTCGTGCGACTCGGCTTCCTCAATCTCACCGTTCACCTCAACTTGCCAGGCAGGGTAGTTTAGGAGCCGCAGGGCCGCCCGGACGGGCTTGCGCGCCTCGACCGTGAAAATTTTTTCTTCCGGCGCCCACCGTTCCACTCGCACACGGCCCAGGCTGCCTCGCTTCATGCGATTTTCGTTCTCCTCGACTGGTGCCAGAGCCACCAGCGGAGCGCCTTGCTGCAGATCGTAGTGGTCCGCGCCGCGCGTTTGATACTCGTCGGTGCCCTCATAGCCGCGGTCCTGGCTAATCGCCGCTTGCGTCACGGGCGCATCTTGGGAGTCCCACCAGGTCTGATGGCCCGAGTACCAGGCTGCGGCGAGCAGTGCCCCTGCCATGAGCATTGTCCAGGCCCGCCGTGCGTGCGTTTGGTGAATCGCTGCCACAACAAAGATGGCAAAGCCCACGCCAAGCGGAAGAAGCCAGCGCCAGGGAAACTGCACGTAGCGCAGCTTCGGCAGCGCGCGCCAGGCGAGCCCACTCACTGGCAGCATCAGTATCGCTGACGCGCCCCCTAGTGCTAGCAACGCCCACCAAAGTTCGCGCGCCTTTTTGAGCAAGGGGTGGCGGAGATGGATCGAGACGGCCGCGGCCAGGCCGGTGATCGCAATTTGCGCCGTTGCCACTGTAGAGAGGATCAGGTTAACCAGATTGCGCTCGGGATCGTCGATGGAGGTGAACAAAAAATTCTGCTCCGGGCGCAGTCCGCTGGAGAGCACCTCATCGATGTTCACCCAGCCTGGCTCCGCAGTTGCCGGGACAATGTAGATGCAAGCCAACAGCAGGCCCAGCGTCATGGCCACCCCGCCGGCCAGTAAAACCTTGGCCGACTGGCGGAGCACGGTAACCACCGCTAGCACGAGCACCAGGCTATAGCTTGTGATCACCGCGGCTGGGGCATTGCAGAGCCAGATCGCCGCAAAACTCAGTGCCAAGCCCGCCATATCTCGTCGGAGTGTTCGCGGTGGCAGGTTTCCAGCGCCTCGGCCGGCGTCTGGGGAAGGGTCGCGGCCGATACGCACTGCATTGAGCACGACGAGCGGAAATAGCGCGCTGGCGAGCAGTTCGGCGTAAGCGCTGCGGAAATAGACAACCACCAAATGGTAGGGGTTCACGGCGTAGAGGACCGCAGCGCGGGCCGCCTCACCCGCGGGCATCCATTCGCGCGCCAGGCGAAACATCGAGGCGCCCGCTAGTGTGAGCGCCAACCACACGAACGCCCCCGGGACCTCCTTCCAGGGGAGAATGCTCCCGAGCGCCGCGCCCAGCAGCCAGGAAGCCGGCGGATAAAAGATGAATCGGGCTTCGCCGAAGCCATAATTGGCCCACGCCGCCCAGCGCGGATAGAGCACTCCCTCGTGCCACTGTCGCGCTACGTCCATCCATGAAGAAAGGTGAAACTCGAGGTCGTGCCCCGAGGCGGTGCCCAAAAAAAAGAATGGAGCGACCACCGCCAGTGCCGCTGCCATTACCGCCAGCAGCGCACAACTCTGCGGTCCTCCGCCCACGGTCCTGAATGGGATCCAGCCTCGGCCCGGTCGGGGTAAGGTTCCCGGATGGTCCCCAGTCCCAGCCTGCTGCGCTGTGATTGCGGGCATCGCTGCCTTTGCTCCACGCGAGCCGTCGAGAATACAGAATTCCTCGGCTCTCCGCCAGTTGCCTGGCACCCGGCCGTAATTTGGGGGCCCTTTGCCATGCTCAGGGTAAACTAGTCGAGAAATCCCGCTTCACTGATGGCCTCTGTAGCGCCTCCGTCACGGCGGCGATTTTCCAGCCCGTGCGGAGGGCGAAACGCCGCTGCCGTTACACAAAATAGCGCAGACTCAACACTACCTGGAAGCTGGCGGATCGTTCATAATGCGCGCGTGCTGAATGCCAAAGCTAAGGTGAACGAGGATGCGACCGCGGAGGCCGCTGCCCACGCGCCCGGAGAGCAACCGGGGGGCGCGGGCGGAAACTCCGTGGGTGCGATTATCGAAGCCAAAGCGCTCGAAAAGTTCTACCTGCGAGCCGACGGCGGGCGCATCCCGGTGATTGCGCCAACTGATCTTGCTATTTATCCGGATAAAATCGTGACCCTGCTAGGTCCATCGGGCTGCGGCAAATCCACGCTGCTGCGAATGCTTACCGGACTGGCGCGGCCGTCGGCGGGCCAGGTGCTCTGGCATGGCCGGCCGCTCGATGGCTGTCTGCCGAATGTATCCATCGTCTTCCAGAGCTTTGCTCTGTTCCCGTGGCTGACAGTGATCGAGAACGTCGAAGCGCCGCTTGAGGCGCGCGGGGTGGCCGCGCTCGAGCGACACAAGAAGGCGCTCCGGATCCTCGACGCGGTGGGCTTGGACGGCTTCGAGACGGCCTATCCAAAGGAGCTTTCGGGCGGGATGAAGCAGCGCGTGGGGTTTGCGCGGGCGCTGGTAGTGGAGCCCGAAGTGTTGTTCATGGACGAGCCGTTCTCGGCGCTCGACGTATTGACCGCGGAAACACTGCGCGGCGAGCTGCTGGAACTCTGGTTGAGCCGGAAGATGCCGACGCGGGCGATTTTCATGGTCACGCACAATATTGAAGAGGCAGTGGTGCTGGCCGACCGAATCATCGTGCTGGGCCAGAACCCTGCCGCCGTCCGCGCCGACTTCGCAGTGGAGCTGGAGCACCCGCGCGGTCGCAAGGCGGCGCGGTTCGTCGAAATCGTGGACTACATTTATAAAGTCCTTACTCAGCCGGCGGTGGAGCACGCCGCACTCGGGTTGGAGAAGCCCGCAGGAGCGCCGGCCAAGTATCCAATGCTGCCGCACGCGCGCCCGCTTGGAATCGCCGGCCTGCTCGAAATCCTGGCGGGTCGCAACGGTCGTGACGACATCCATCATCTTGCCCGGGCGCTGGTGATGGAGGCGGACGATCTGCTGCCGATCGTCCGCGCCGCAGAACTGCTCGGCTTTCTGCGCCTGCCCGAGGGCGACGCCGAACTCACCTCTGCGGGCCGCGCCTTTGCCGAGGCCGATATCCAGACGCGCAAGCAGATTTTCCGCGCCGCAGCGCTCGAGCACGCGCCGCTGCTGCGGCAGATCGAGCGGGCGCTCGCCGCCAAGTCCGACCATACCATGCCTAAAGAGTTCTTTCTCGATGTGCTCGACGAGCACTTCACCGACGACGAGGCGCGCCGGCAGATGGAAACAGCGATCGAGTGGGGGCGCTACGCGGAGTTGTTTGACTATGACGCCGCGAGCGGCCGGCTAAAAACTCCCGAGGCGTAGCGCGCCGGCGGCTGCTTTCCTTTCAGCACCGGACAGATGATTTCTCGCGCATTCGTACGGCCGATGCTTCCGCGGCGCGCGTGGTCGCGCCTGACTGACCTGGTTGTCTTCGCCGCCGTGCTGGCAGTGTTTCTCGGGCTGCTCAAGCTCGGCCAGACGTGGCTCGGGCCGTTCCAGCCTGTGGCAAAGATTTCGCGCAGCCCCTGGGCGCTGCCTGCTTACGCCGCTGCGTCGTTGGCGCGCATCGGCATCGCCTACGCGCTGAGCCTGCTCTTTGCGCTGGCCTACGGCTATGCCGCCGCGCGTTCGCCGCGGGCCGAACGAGTGCTCGTGCCGCTACTCGACATCCTGCAGTCGATTCCGGTGTTGAGCTTCCTGCCCGGCGTGATGCTGGCCATGGTGGCGCTGTTCCCCCGGCGGCAATTGGGTATCGAGTTGGGTTCGATCCTGCTGATCTTCACTGGGCAAGTCTGGAACATCGCCTTCAGCTTTTACAGCTCGCTGAAGTCCATCCCGCGCGAGCTCGACGACGCCGCGCGCCTTTACCGCTTCAGCCGCTGGCAACGCTTCACCGAGCTGGAGTTGCCCTACGCGGCCATCGGCCTGGTGTGGAATTCGATGATGTCGGTCGCGGGCGGCTGGTTCTTTCTGATGGCCTGCGAGATGTTTGTGCTTGGTCCGCGCGATTTCCGCCTGCCCGGCCTCGGCTCCTACTTGCAAATCGCTGCCGGCGCCGGCGATACCCAGGCCATCCTTTGGGGGCTGGCAGCGATGATCGGCATCATCGTTCTGCTCGATGTGCTGGTTTGGCGGCCGGTGATCGCCTGGGCCGATAAGTTCAAAGTCGAGCAGGTCGAAAGCGCTATCGTGGCGCGCTCCGCTGTGCTCGAGCTGCTGCGCCGCTCGGGGGCGTTTGCCTTGCTCTATCGGAAGGTCATCCGGCCAGCCGGCGAGCGGCTGACGCTGACCTTCGCGCGCTCTGCAGGACAGGCATTCTTGCCTGTTCCTCCTGTGAGACCCGCCAAGTGGAGATCGTGGTTCGGCCGGGCGGTGGCTCTGTTGGGGCTCGCGGCGCTGGGCTACGCGGTTTGGCGCGCCTCTCTCGAACTGGCGAGATTAACTGGGGAGGAGATCGAAGAAATTGCGCGGGGCGCTGGCCTGACGTTTCTCCGCGTGAACGCCGCGCTGTTGTTGGGTACCTTGTGGGCGGTGCCGGCTGGGGTGGCCGTCGGGTCGAGCCCGCGCTTGGCGCGCGTCGCGCAGCCACTTGCCCAGATTGCCGCTTCGGTGCCAGCCACGGCGCTGTTTCCAGTGGTGCTGCTGGTGCTGATCCGTGAGGGCGGCGGAATAGGTCTGGCATCACTCGCGCTGATGCTGCTCGGCACGCAGTGGTACATCCTGTTCAATGTCATCGCCGGGGCCATGGCCATCCCCACTGATTTGAGGGAAGCAGCGGAAGTTTTCCGCTTCGGCCGCTGGGAGCGGTGGCGGCGTCTGATTCTGCCCGGAATTTTTCCCTATCTGGTCACCGGGATGGTCACCGCCGCGGGCGGCGCGTGGAATGCCAGCATCGTTGCGGAGTACTTCCACTTCAAGGGGCAGACGCTTTCGACCGCAGGCCTGGGCGCGGTGATCAGCCGGGCCACTGACGCCGGTCAATACCACGTGCTGCTCGCTGCGACCGTCGTCATGGCCGCAATCGTGGTGGCCATAAACCGACTGTTCTGGCAACGGCTCTATCGTCTGGCAGAGTCGCGCTTCAAGCTGGAGACGTGACCCCGCGGCGCGCTTACTTGCTCTCCACCGCCTTCTCCTACCCCGCGGGGCTGTTGTTCGCTAGCGCGGCGCCGGCGCGCGATCATTGCGATACACCACGCCTTCTTTCATTACGAAGAAAACCTTCTCCGTCTGGCGAATCTCCTGGGTGGGGTCGCCGGGCACGGCGATAACGTCGGCCAGCTTGCCCGGATCGAGCGTGCCGAGCTTGTCGGCTATGCCCAGCAGGTCGGCATCGGTGGACGTGGCAGCGCGCAGCGCGTCAACGGGCTTCATCCCCGCTTCCACCAGCAAGTGAAACTCCTCGGCATTGCGTCCGTGCGGATAGACAGCCGCGTCGGTGCCGAAGCCGATGCGAACTGCCTTGGCGATCGCGCGTTTGATCATGCCTCTGGCAGCGGCGATGGCGGCGCGGCCCTTGGCGGCGACCTGCGGGGGCAT
>WNFF01022088.1_pt1 | contig 12451 bp, 11 predicted proteins | sample 5400441 | NCBI WGS metagenome assembly WNFF01 (sample SAMN13153345, study PRJNA577476) | soil metagenome | isolation source: 120 cm saprolite under Douglas fir tree site 2 hole 3 replicate 1 | place: USA:California | collected 2015-04-18
CATCAGGAAGCCCGGGCCCTCGGCGCCGGCCGGCGCCAACAGGTAGGCCTTGTCGCCAGCGTGCGGGAAAGGCTGGCCGCCAGCGCGCTTCAGCCCGAGATGCTCCCACTGCGCGATGGTCATCGCTTTCGCACGGTCCGCCAGCATGTAATTGAAGCCCGGGGGCACCACGACCTCGTAACCCCAGCTCTGGCCGGGCTGCCAGCCGTCCTTTTTCAGATTGTTGGCGGTCGAGGCAATCAGATCGGCCGGATTATCGACCACGTCGCGGCGGCCGTCGCCGTCGGCATCTACGGCGTAGCGCTTGAAGGCGGTCGGCATGAACTGCGTGGGTCCAAACGCCCCGGCCCAGGAGCCGTGCATCTGCTCGGGGCGCAAATCGCCGCGGTGCAGGATTTCCAGCGCCGAGAGGAATTCGTCCCGAAAATATTTCTGGCGGCGGCCGATGCAGGAAAGCGTCGCGGTGGATTGCAGCACGCTGCGATCGCCCATCTGGGTGGAGTAGTTCGACTCGATGCCCCAGATCGCCGCGATCGTATAGCGATCGACGCCGTAGGCTTTTTCCGCCGCGTCGAACTGCGGTTTGTATTTGGCCAGGATCTCGCGGCCCTTGGCGAGGCGGTTGTCGTTGACGAGGATGTCGAGATAATCCCAGATCGACTTGGTGAATTCCGGCTGCGAATCCATCAAATCCATGATGCGCAGATCGGGCTCGAGACCTGCGGTAAAGCGCTGGAAGCTTTGTTGCGAGATGTTGCGGCGTGCGGCGTCCGGCCACATCGAGGCGACACAATTTTCGAAATTCGCCGCCGCTTCCCGGATCGCGCGCGCGGTCATCAGCGGATGGCCGGAGGCGCCGTCCTCGCCGCTCCAGGGCGGTGCCGCGCTGCTCGCGGCGGGCGCCGGTTGCGCCTGCGCCGAGGCGCCGGACCGCTGGCCTGACGGCGCAGCCTGGCTGCCTTTCGAAGGCGAGCCGGTGAAGATGTTGTCGAAAAGGCTTAAGGGACCGCCGCTGGATGGCTGCGCGCATGCTTCGCCGGATAGCAGCAGCGCTGCCGCGATCATTGCCGCACCGGTTCGTCTGCTCGCCAATTGTTTCGTCCGTCGCGTCATGTCCCACCCCGCGCTGCCCAAGGATATCCCGCTTTGAGGAGGCCTCGTCGCGGTTTCCAATAGCTTAACAAAGGCGAGATTTTGGTGCGCGTTTCTTGCCCTCCAGCCACAGGGCCGGAAACCGAGCGCTGAGGTTCCTGTACGCTTCACGATCTGTCGCATTACCACACAACCGTCTTTGTTCCCGGCGGCAAACCGGCTACCAAAGCCCGATCAAACGCACCTTCCGCACGCTCTCCTAAAGGCACCGCGACACCCATGAAAATCCGAAAAGCCGTCTTCCCGGTCGCCGGCCTCGGCACCCGCGTCCTGCCCGCCACCAAGGCGATGCCGAAGGAAATGCTGACCATCGTCGACAAGCCGCTGATCCAGTATGTGGTCGACGAGGCCAGGGAGGCCGGGATCGAGCATTTCATCTTTGTCACCGGCCGTAACAAGGGGGTGATCGAGGACCACTTCGACAGGGTGTTCGAACTCGACGCCACGCTCGCCGCCCGCGGCAAGAAGGCCGAGATGGAGATTCTGGCGCGCGACCAGCCCGAAGCCGGCGCCATGAGTTTCACGCGGCAGCAGGCGCCGCTCGGCCTCGGCCACGCGGTGTGGTGCGCCCGCGACATCGTCGGCGACGAGCCGTTCGCGGTGGTGCTGCCGGACGAACTGGTGCTGCATACGCCGGGCTGCCTTAAGCAGATGATCGAGGCCGCGGGCAAGCTCGGCGACAAATCCAACCTCATCGCGGTGGAAGAAGTGCCCGCGCATCTCACCCATCAGTATGGCATCTGCGGCGTCGGCAAGCGCCACAAACACGGCAACATGTTCGAGGTCGACGGCATGGTGGAAAAGCCGGCCAGGGGCACCGCGCCGTCGAATCGGTCGATCACCGGGCGCTACATCCTGCAGCCGGAAATCTTCAAGATCCTGGAAACCCAGGAGCGCGGCGCCGGCGGCGAGATCCAGCTCACCGATGCGATGATCGGCCTTTCGAAAACGCAAAGCTTCTACGGCGTCGAGTTCGAAGGCGAGCGCCACGATTGCGGCTCGAAAGCCGGTTTCCTCCGCGCCAACATCGCCTACGCGATGGCGCGCGCCGATCTGCGCGACGGTCTGCGCGCCGAGATGAAGAAGTATCTGGGGAAGTGAAGTCGGTGGCGCGCGCCCAATCGCGTCTGTCATCATCCGCGAAAGCGGATGATCCAGTATTCCGTGACGCCTGTCATGAATCGCGGCCTTCCCGGCGTACTGGATGCCCGCTTTCGCGGGCATGACGGCTGAGAGGGGTCGCCCGTGAACGACTACGGCCCGCTGCGCGATTATCTGAAGAAACAGACGCTTCCCGAGTTCGTGCTGAGCTTCGAGCAGATCGAGGAGATCATCGACGCGGCACTGCCGCGCGCGGCGAACCGCGCCTCGTGGTGGGAGACCTTGCGCAGTCCGCAGGAAAAGATGCCGCAGCGCGAGGCGTGCCTTGCCGGCGGCTACATCGCCACCCGGCTCGCGGACGGCAGGAGCGTGCGGTTCAAGCGAATGAAGTGAGCTAGCTTCGCTCAGTCAACGTTGTGGCCGCGGCGAACGCCGGGACCCATACCGCGTTCCGAAGTTTTGGAGTGTTCTGCCGCCGAGGCAATGCGGCAATGTCGATTACCGGGCGCTGCTTGCGGCCCGCCGCAAGCACCCGAAGACCAAGATGCCGCAGCCGCTTCGGTGCGATATCGCGGGAGATGATCCTCGAGCGAGTAGAAAACGCAAAGCGCGAGGCTGGCCCAGACCGCCGCACTGAAATAAAGCGACATCCAGGCGATCTCGTCCTTCCACTGAGCAAAGTCGTGCGTCACGACCCAACGCGTGCGCACATCATGGAGACCCTCGAGAGGTTTCAGAAGCTTGCCGCCATCGGCAAGGTCTGCTTGCCATCGGCTGAAATACATCGGTACGTCGATGGTCATGAGAAAGGCCAGATAACCTGCGATCCCGATGATCGCGATCGCGAGGACCAGGCGAACCGGACCGTTGAACTCCGGGAGCAACCGGCAAAGGCCAATTCCAACCACGAAGAAGGCAACGGCCCATATCGAATTTTCGATGGCGTTGCCCAGATAATTTTTGGTCAGCACCGCATACCATGAGAAGCATTCCGCGATGAGGATCAACGGCACGATCGCCCACGCGGCGTTCAAGGTGGTGTCCGCTCCCGTCATCCTGCCCAGCTGGTGGAGGATAATCGCCCACTGCGCCGCGAAGCAGATCTCGGCCACGGTTGCAACCGACCGGCCGACGAGAACGCTCGACAGCCAGGTGTCGAACAAGCAGATCCGCTGAACATCCGCGCGCGGGAGCAACGACCTGAACGCGCAGCCAAAAACATAGGCCGCCGAGAGGAGAAGCATGAGCTTGATGCCGGACGGGCTGCCGAGACTGCCAGTCGGCTGTTCGTGGAGCTGGCGATACAGCGAAAACCAAACCGCGATATTTGCGCCGCTGACCAGGGTCAACAGACCCCACCACCAGGCCAGGGGATTTGACCAGGCCAGGGAACTTGACCGCGCCCGCCACTCCAAACTCATGAACCCTCCGCGTGTAACCGAACTGACATTGGATTGTAGCAATTCTGTCACAAGTCGCGGCCAGTCACGAGAGGAGATTGTGTCGAACTGGTGCCTTCGAGCGCTGCGGCGTGGTGATAACGGCGCGTCTTCAAGCGCCCCACAAACGGCGACGGGTTCGGTTCGCGACTGCAAACGTGTGCTGAGGGGCCGCCTATAGCGAAGCTTGTGGATCAAGGAAGACTTGCGCAGGTGACGAAGTCGAAACGGAAGTCACAGCAGTGGGAGACGACGGATCCTTGGGTGATCATCATGTCGGTGCCGACAGCATGTCCGTTCAAGCCGTGGCGGTTTTCTGGGTGACATCTTTGCGCCTTTCAAGACAGCTTCGCTCTATCGAGAAATGGTTTCCAGGAGAGCGCCTCACGGCTGGCCTCGTCAAAATGTCCTTCCTCCAAAAGCCTTCCGACACATCTGAAATATTCACAAAGGAATGACGCATCCGGCAGTTCGTAGATGCGCTCACTGGGTACCCACAAATCAAATTTCCTGGCGGAGATAAATGCAGACATGATTGCAGGTCTGAGATCGTGCACATTGCTCGGCCATCCTGACGATTCGGTCCGAATTTTGATGTTATCTGACAGGCTGCGAAATTTAGAACCGAGGCTTCGGAGCTCGGAAGCCTTTTTCTCGTCTGACTTGCGAGCTGACCATTCTAATGAAGCGCCAATTACGATTCCGGTTGAAAAGACCAACGCAAATTTAAACCAACGCTGTTGGCCCAGCGCGACGAGGTTATTGGAAACGGTCGTGACCACAGCGTTAGGATCGGAGAAGAAATTTTCCTCCAGCCATTTTTCGAGGATAGTGGCGATCAGGGGAATCAGCAGAAGACCCCAAATCCCAAACAGAAACGGTTTAAGCCATTTGGACATGCGATGCGAAGGTTGGGGGCGTGGTTGAGTACCGAACAGACGCCATGGACATTGCGGGTTATACTTGTCGTCTATTGTTGCCTCCAGGATTGAAGTGCGGCCATGACACGGTTGGCCGCCCGCCGTTAGCTTTCTTTGCTGGTGCGCCGGGAAGCACGGCTGCCACACCTTCCGGATTGATGTTGAAGGCCAGGAATGTCAACGGCTCGTTGCCTGGGTTTCCCCATTGGTGCACGAGGGCGTACGGTTCATAGACTAACGAACCCGGTCCCCTTGTTTCTGCCTTGCCGTCGATCGTGTTGGCCCCGGTGCCGGAGATGATAAAGTATAGAGCCGCGCCTGACCGATGATGTGGTGGGTTGGAAGGCATCTGCGCCGGAAATGTGACTCGTGTCAGATTGAGGTCATAACCGCCCGGCTTCAGGTCGGGGATCGGTGCAGCGGTGCGATATAATTCTCTCACCGCGGCAGGTGCCGACTCGGCAGGCCGATCCAGCTCCGCAGCGGGGGCAAGGAAGAAGTGGAGGAAAGTCGATGGCCCTCCGCTGCCCGCCGTTAACGCCGCGGTCTTTCCGCCGGCGATGAACAGTCCCTCTCCGGCGTTGAGCGTTTTGGCCTCGCCATCGAGCGCGACCTCGGTCGATCCCGACACCTGGTAGAGGATGCCGTTGCCCGCCGAGACGCCGCTCTTCTCGCCCGATGGGAGAATCACACTCACGGCTTTGAAATGGAGCGGCACGTCAGTGACGGTCGGCAGTTTGGTTGCGGCGACCACTGTTCGTGTAATTGCCGGTGGAGCAGGGGTGGTTTGTGCGGCGCTGGAGGTCGGAAGCGCGATCGCGCCGAGCAACAATAGTCCGGTTGTCCTGAACTGCATGGTTGCCTCCCAGGTTCAGCGGATAGTTGGAGCACCATACGCTCACCTGGCGCCGCTTGGAATGGCAGGTCGCTTCGAGCTGCTATTGGACGGAAACCGGGAGCAAAGGCCAAGCGAAACCGAGTTCGTCGCCGTCGGGGTCAATTAGATGAAAGAAGCGCTCAGTAACCGACTCTCTGGCAATACTGGGAGCTCTCAGCCCTACTGCGTAGTATTGTCCGCTATTGGAGCAAGAGCGGAAAACATTTGCTCATACTGAGGTCTTCTCAGCTTGACCCATATGCGACATTGCTGGCTGGCCTAATCGCGGTGCGTTGAGGCTATCCTGCGACCTCTTCCCGAGGACGCATTTGAGCGGTTACAGTGCTGTTCTGATCTTTGGGGGATGGCATGCGACGACGTGAGTTCTTGAGGGTTGCGGCCGGTGCGGCGGCTTCATGGCCCCGGAGAGCTCGCGCGCAAACCAAGCCGATTGTTGCGGTGATATCTCCGCTTTCTGCTCAAGCCGCAGCTCCCAATATCGAAGCCTTACGCCAGGGGTTGCATAATCTTGGTCTCGACGAAGATCGGGATTTTACGTTTGCTCTACGCTTTCTTGACGGCAACTTCGCATTAGCCCCGACCGCGGCTGCGGAAGCCGTGGCGATGAAGGTTGACGTCATCGTTGCGGGCGCGGCGATACCGGTCATCGAAGCCCGTAAGGCGACGCGCACCATCCCGATTGTGATGACGGCGATAGGCGATGATCCGGTCGGACTTGGGCTCGCACAAAGCATGGCGCGGCCGGGCGGTAACGTCACGGGCTTATTATTCAACGCGCTTACGGCGTCTGGCAGTTTCGGGATGGTGGGCAAACAATTGGCGTTACTGGTCGAAATGTCGCCCGGCCTCGGGAGGATCGGGGCCATGTTCAACCCCGACGATGCGCAAGACAAACCACAGCTCGAGGTCTTTCCAGCGTCGGCCGGCGATCTACACCTTGATTATCGCATTTACGAGGTCCGCGGAGCCGGCGATATCGACGCAGCCTTCGCAAGGCTGGTGTCGGACAAGGTTCAAGCGATTTACATTCCGGGATCGCCAACCTTCAACTACTACCGACAGCACATTGCAGAGAAGATCGCTCAAGCAGGCCTTCCGGCCATGGGGACGATCCGTGAGCAGGCTGTCGCCGGCTTCGTTATGACCTACGGAACAAGTATCCCGGATCTCTACCGCCGGGTTGCGGCTTACGTCGCCAAGATCCTGAAGGGTTTGAATCCTGCCGACCTACCGATCGAGCAGCCGACCAAATTTGAGCTGGTCATCAACCTTAAAACCGCTAAGGCGCTCGGCCTTACTGTGCCGCCCACGCTGCTCGCCCGCGCGGACGAGGTGATTGAATAAGCCGATCCACTTCCGCTTATGGCACTTTTCGGACGTATTAAGTTGACCTGATGATGTCAGTTGATCGGGGCGAAGCGGACGTCGCGATTATCGCAAGCCACGTCCGAAAAAATGACCCAACTCGGATATCCGGCCGGATCTGCACTGGCTGCTATTTTTATGGGCCACCCAGTCGTATGATAACGATCCAATATTGCTGGCGTTGAGGCCGGATGTGCGACGGCTCAGCCCGGGCCGACAAGGTGATCAAATGAGACGGCGGGAATTCACTGCCGGTGTGTTGCTTGCCGCTGCGCCGTGGCCGGCGCGGGCGCAGCAGCGGGCAACCAAGCAGCGGATCGCAATTTTCCATCAACCTCATCATCGAACGCTATTCCGCCGATGGGCATCACGAGCGTTATGCCAATTTGGCCCGCGAGATCGTGACCAGCAGCCCGGATCTGATCGTCACCGGAACCAATCCCGTCGTGATCGAATTCAAGGCGGCGACCAGCACGATACCGATTGTTGCGTTCATGCTGGATCCGTTGAAAGCGGGGCTGGTCACTAACCTGGCCAAGCCCGGCGGCAACCTGACCGGCATCACCCTCGATGCCGGGATCGAGATCTGGGGAAAGCGCCTGGAGTTATTGAAAGAAGCCGTTCCTTCGACAGCCCAGGCCGCATTTCTGGGTATGCGCGACGGGTGGGAAGGTTCTTTTGGCCAATTCCTGCGGGATGCCGGCGGCCGACTGGGAATTTCGCTAATTTCAATGCTGCCCCAAGATGGGACTTCATCGGAGATTGAGCGCGTCTTCGCTGAGATGCGGCAGCAACGGCCGGACGCAGTGCTGGTCAGCGGCGAAGGGGACTTATATGCTCACCGCCAGTTGATCGCCGAACTCGCCTGGAAGAATCACTTACCGGCGATATGTCCGTACCGCGATTACGTCGATGCCGGTGCGCTGATGGCGTATACCGTTGATCTCGCGGAGCTCTTGAAGCGCATGGCCGATGATGTGCACAAAATCCTCCACGGGGCCAAACCGGGCGACATCCCGATATATCAGGCCACCAAGTTCCAGCTCCTGATCAACCTGAAGACGGCAAAAGCGCTCAGCCTCACCCTGCCGCCGGCGCTGCTCGCCCGCGCGGACGAGGTAATCGAATAACAGTGCGATTTGCTGCTGGCGGGAGACGCTTGAAACGATCGCACAGGGTAGGCTTCGCGGATCCCGAGCAGATGCGTCAAAGCTACTTCGGTGATTTTCCAGCACGCTCGCTGTGCCCATGTACGTCTGCGTGCCGCTGCCGACCTCGCCGTCGAACTTACCCCATTGGGACCAAGCCGCTCGCCGTGCGGAGCTTCGCGTCGGTGGTGACGACCGCGAGATCGGCGCCTTCTCCACCGGTCAGAACGAAGCCGAGTGGGCGACTCACAGGCTAATCGGCGCGGCATGGAAAGCCAGTTCTGGATAATGTTTTGGGCCGGGCTATTTCAAGGCCGCGTCAAGGAAATCAGCGTCGATGTAACGATCGATGTCCTTCAATTCCTTGCGCGGCTGCGCGTATTTCGTACGCAGATCGAGCACCGTCTTCAGGCCGGCCCGGTCGATGCGCAGATCACGGTAGATACCATCGGCGGGATCGAGCAAGCGCTCGTAGGCGTTTTCGGCAGCGGGGCGGGGCATGCCGTTCATTTTCGCCATCAGCAGCGTGATGGCCTTTTCCTTGTTGAGGGGATCGGCGATCCACTGCACGCCCGCGTGGAAGGAGCGCGTGAAACCATGCAGCGCGGCGTTCTTTTCCTTCACGACCCCGCGCCGGCCCCAAGCCATAATGCCCTGATAGGCGCCAAGCATCTCGCGCACGCGCAGCAGGCGCTTGTAGCCGCGCGCCTCGGCTACGAGATCGAGCGGTGTGTTGAGCAGCGTTGCCTTATGTTCGTTCTTCAGCAAGGCCTCAAGACGCTGCGCGCCGCCGCCGGCCTTGGCCCAGGTGACGTCGCTTTCATTCATCCCGTTGCGGGCCAGCACTTCGCGCAAAACAAAGGCGAAGCCGGTGGTCATTGCGTCGACGGAAACGCTTTGGCCCTTCAGCGCCTTGATATCGGCGATGTCGGACGAAGCCATGACGCTGAGCATGCCGTTGTCGATGCCGAAAAGCGCGACGAAATCCGCGGGCGCACCAAGATCTACTTCCCCCTGATCTTCGTCGTAGGCGACGACGTTGTCGACGGCCGCAAATGCGAGATCGTACTTTCCCGCCATCATATTCCGGGCAAGTTCGACGGAACTCGGCGTGAACTCGAGACTCACATCGATATTCTCTTTCGCAAAAAATCCTTCCTGCTGGCAGGCCCAGAACGGCCAATTCGAGGCTCCGGCGAAAGCAACAACTTTCAGCGCCTCCGCCGCGCTCGCGAAGTGGAGTAGGCCGGACGCGACGAGCGCAGCGACGCCACCAGCCACCACAGAGCGCCTGTTCATTCCATCCCTCCGTCGCGCCGATCCATTATCCAGGTTTCTGCTTGCGCCCGCGCCCAAGCTAGCTTCTTACCAATTCAAACGGCAGGGCTCGAACGTCGGCGTGATGGCGGGTCCGAAACTTCCCCTGCACGCTTATGTCGGAGAATGCACACAAGCTGCTCGCCGGCGGCGCGTTGCATTCGGGCAACACTTCTTGGAAAAGATGATAACCTGCAGTTTCCGTCATTGCGCGTTGATGTCTTGATCCGAAGAATCAGCGCCGTCGCATGCTTGGCTGTGCAGCATGGGAGCCTTTGGAGGCGACGGGATCATGAACCCGCGGCGATTTGCGACAGTGGCGGCGTCGTTTTGCGGAACGGTCGTTCTCGCGAGTTGGGTCGTCGCCTGGCTTGCGGGCTTCGGTTCGGCCGGCATCGAGAACACCGGCGCAGTGCCAATCGAGGACCACCGCGCACCATCTCTCGCCGCCGACGCCGAACTCGCAGACGCACCGCAGGCAAGCGTAATGGGCAACACCGCTGCCGTCCCTAACGCCGATGTGGCGACGGCCGCCGAATCGGTGACGGGGACGGCCACCGACACGACGGCGGCCTCGGATGAGCCGGAATCGATCGTCGAGGCCGCGTTGCCCGATTCGTCGCAGATGCTGCCGCCCGAAACACCACCCGTGCAGATGACGACAGCGAGCGCGCCTGATCCGGTGCCAAACGACGCCAAGGAGGCTGTGAGCTCCGTCGAAATTCTCGACGAGTGCCTGGTAGCGGAAATCTGCATCGACCGATACCTGTGGGCGCTCTACCAACGGACGCCCAAGGTGGACGCCATCAAGGTGCAAGAGCGGAGGAAAGTGACAGTCAAGAGGAAGCGCAAAACGGTGACTGTCACCAAAAGCTTTACCAAGCTCGTCGATGAGGACTTCGCGTGGAAGGATCCGAAGGCGGCAGAAAAAGCCGGCATGCCGATGATGGACTACGTGATCGGAGGCATGGATCGGAGCTTCAAGTTGAAGCTCTTTCACATGCTTCACGCGGCGGAGGAGGCCGGGCTGTCGCCTGGCATAACCAGCGCGTTCCGTGATGACTACCGTCAATCGATCGCAAGCGGCCTGAAGGCGGCGACAGACAGGTCATACCATGGCGGGAGCTTCCGCGGCGGCTATGGCCACGGGCTTGCGGCCGATGCCGTGAGCGTCAAAGGCGCGACACGGGCGCAGCGATGGATTTCCACTGAAAGCTTATGGAAATGGATCGATGCACACGCGAAGGAGTTTGGGATCGGGCGACCGTATCTCGATAGAGACCCGCCGCATCTTGCACCGATCGACGGCAAAGAATATGCCGCTCACCACCGCGGGACGAAAGCTCAACACGCGGGATCGGATATGAAGAAGCGCAACCGGCTAGCTGTGCGGGACGATCGCAGCGTGGCGAAACGGCCAAGAACCGCACGATCGTCGAAGGTGAGAACGATCTAACCCGGTTCAAGCACGCATTCCAATACGACGCGGGCAAGGTTGCAAAGTTGAAATGGCTGCCGATCTCACAAACCACTGCTCCTGGTCGTGCCGGGAGCGCTGCCAACTCCACAAATCACGGAGCCGATTTCTGACCGCCCGACTATGGCTGCGCTCAAACGCAGTTAGATCGAGTCCAAACAACTGGTAGAATGTCTGTTCCTGGCACTTCTCGGACCTCGCCTTCGGGCGGCGTGACGTCCGTTTTTTGGGTAGAGCGGACTTCATTTAGAAACGCGCTGCCGTCCAAAATTGACCCCGAACCATACATGGTCAACTAACGTTTCGTGTTGTATTTCTTGTTTTGCCGGCAGATCGCAATTTTTCATCGGTTGTTGGCTCGGGGCGTCACCAAGGCAAGCCATAGTGGGATAGGAGCGCGGACATGCGCAATCGTTGGGGTGTGCTTGCTGTTCTCTTCTTCGTTCGGGCGACAATGGCCGTGCAATTTCAAAGCGTCGCCGCAGTTGCCCCTCTTCTTGGCGCCGATTTCGGTGTCAGCCTTGCGGATATCGGAATTCTAGTCGGTCTCTACTCCGTGCCCGGTGTCGCACTTGCGTTGCCTGGCGGTGCCATTGGGCAATGGTTCGGTGACAAGAAGACCGTCTTGGCAGGACTTGTTCTAATGATGGCTGGCAGCTGCATCATGGCGTTTTCGTCCTCTTGGAGCGGTCAGATTTCCGGTCGGCTCGTGGCTGGCGTCGGCGGCGTGCTCATGGCTGTATTGATGACGAAGATGGTCGCGGACTGGTTCACCGGCAAGGAGCTTTCGACGGCCATGGCCATCTTCGTCAATTCCTGGCCAATCGGCATCGCGATCTCGCTGCTTGTGTTGCCGCCCATCGGCGTGGTCCATGGCTCAGCCGCGGTGGATCTCGCGGTGGCAGCGCTCATCGCGGTTGGCACGGGTCTTCTCGCATTATCGTATCGTTCTCCGGCGGTCTCTACTGGCACGGCGAGATCGAACGGGCGTCCTGGTCTTCATGCGGCGATGGCTGTGGTCTGTGCGGGATCGATCTGGGGCCTGTACAACATCGGCTTCATAATGGTTTTCAGCTTTGGTCCCTCGATGCTGGTTGAGCGCGGCTGGTCGATCACGGCAGCGGGATCGGCAGTCAGCATCGTGCTTTGGCTCTCGGCGGTTTCGGTGCCTCTTGGCGGTTTCCTTGCAGATCGGACCGGCCGCCACGAGGCTATAATGGTGTCATGCTTCCTTGTAACTGCAATGCTGATGATGGTTGCGACACGAACTGACGCGATCATTACAACCGCTGTTGCGCTTGGGATGTTGAGCGGCCTGGCGGCTGGTCCGATCCTGAGTTTGCCTCCTCGTGTACTGGAGCCTGACACGCGAGCGATTGGCATGGGCGTATTCTTTTCCATCTCTTATATCGGACTGGTTCTGGGACCGACGCTCGGCGGCACATACGCGACATGGGCCGGCAACGCCGGTGCGGCGTTCGATTTGGGCGCCGCAGTCCTTCTGATCTGTCCCGTCATCCTGTGGATGTTTCAACATTTCCAGAGCGGAGCGAAAATCCGTGTGCAGTCGTCGTCTTGATTGCACAGCAGTAAAGTTATCCGGGTAGACCGGAAGCGAGCGGCGTACAGTCAGA
>WNFF01022633.1_pt1 | contig 12449 bp, 16 predicted proteins | sample 5400441 | NCBI WGS metagenome assembly WNFF01 (sample SAMN13153345, study PRJNA577476) | soil metagenome | isolation source: 120 cm saprolite under Douglas fir tree site 2 hole 3 replicate 1 | place: USA:California | collected 2015-04-18
AAGCCGAGTCACCGTGACCGGCGTCATCGAAGGCGCATTGCCCCACTCGATTCCCTGAAGACCCAAAAAAAGCCTGCGGGCAGCCGAACGGCAGCGGGCGGACGTGGCTCGGGCACGCCGGCGCTGGATCCGAGAGCAAGGCCTGCTTGACCCCGCCCACCTGGTCTTTATCGACGAGACGGCAGTCAGTACCAACATGGTGCGGCTCTACGGCCGCGGACCACGTGGCGCGAGGGTGATTGATGATGTGCCGCAGGGGACCTGGAAGACTATCACTTTCGTCGCCGCGCTTCGTCACGACAAGATGGTTGCACCGATGGTGTTCGACGGACCGATGACCGGAGAAATGTTCCTTGCCTATATTGAACATTGCCTCGTGCCAACGCTGAAGCGAACCGATATCGTGGTGATCGATAATCTTCGAGCCCACAAAGTCGCCGGCGTCCGCGAGGCGATCGAAGCCGCGCGCGCGACCCTTCGCTATCTGCCTCAGTATTCCCCCGACCTTAACCCTATCGAGATGCCCTTCAGCAAATTCAAGACGTTCTTGCGCAAGGTCGCCGCTAGGACCGTCCCAGCTCTGCATCGAGCTATTCGCTCCTTCATCCCGCGTCTTCGCCCTCACGAATGTGCCAACTATTTCAGGCATTCAGGATATGTTTCCATATGACCGGAATCCGCTGTAGCTGCCATATCCCGCTACAGCGGGCCGTCCGTCGCGGCATGTTATCCTCAGCGGATGCCTCCAAAATCACGCATCAACGCGGAGGAACGGCGGGCGCTCAAATTGCGCGCCGGTGCCCATCGGCACCGACACGGACAGCGAACGGGGCGAACCGCTGGCTCATAGCCTTGATGGTCTTATGCTCTGATCCACTAGCCATTGCACTGACGGCCGCGGCCTCGGCACGGCGCTGAGGCTCGTGATATACGAATGGCGCGGGGCCCGGGTTCGAAACCGGTCGCATCCCACACACTGCGGGGATGCCTGCCCCGCGCCCGAAGGTCGCGGGGATCGATCACCACCATCTCGACAGAAGATGCCTGGTGAGATTGCGCCGGAACGATGATTGCGGTGGATACGCGGTGGTAAACCGGAAAGGACAATCCCTCGATCAATTCCTCGTCGGTCACGACCTCATAGTCTCCCGGCGGCAGGACCCGGTCGACCCCCTTGAGCCGGAAAGGATGGCCGAAGGCCACGGTCTTGCGTTGCGTACGCGTGGCCATTGGAACTACGCCGCAGCACGCCGCGCAAGCGGAAATTCAGCGCTATCGTACAAGCGGCGCATTTCAATGCGGTCGAACCGCTCCTCCTCGACTTCGAGGCAGGCACCCAATAACAACTGTTGCGGCAATTCTTCGATTGCAAATCGGAGCGCTTCTGCGGCGCTGTCAAATCGTCGGTATCTCGTGAATTGACGATTGAATTTTCTGTTTCGAGTCGGAAATAGCTCAGCCACGGCTTCGTAATCGAACGGCTTCGCGGCATCAACGGAATCACATGCAGCCATTTTTGTCTCCTTTTCCATCGCCGCTGCCGGTCGACAATTCTCCCGAGGCCGCCCGAGGAGGCGGCCTCGGCTCGACCATTGGTGGTCAGCGTCAGATATCACGACCCTTCAGCAAAGCATCCACGTCGCGCTAAGCCTGGGCCTTCTCGAGGCCGTATTTGGCTACGACCTGGTTGACGAGGTCGTCATTACCCTTCAGCGCGGAGAGATCTTGTTCGGAGAACTTACCCCACTTCGAGCCGATCTCCTTGAGAACGATCTGCTTGGTCTCGGCACGTCTCAGGCTTTGCAGCGGCCGCGTTGGATGTCGTGCTTGTCATTGTAAACACCTCTAAAGTACGCGTTAAATATCCTTTGAACGATTATCATTCAAACAACACAAATTATATAAGATCGAAGCATGAAAATACCAGTGATGGAACCGTAAATCTTTTTCAGAACACCACATTCGCCGCAACGCGAATGCGGCATCGGCGGGATTCACACTATCGCAATGGCCAAGCGAAGCTAAGTTCGTGGCCATCCGGATCGGTCAGGTGAAAGAACCGCTCTCCCCATTCGGCATCGCGCGGTGCCGTGTCTGGTCGGTAGCCGGCCGCGATCACGCTCGCATAGAGGGTGTCGACGTCGGAATGGTAGAAGATGACACGTCCCCACCAAGACCAATTTCGCTCCGCGGGTTGTGCGACGAGGTGTCGACGTCGGAATGGTAGAAGATGACACGTCCCCACCAAGACCAATTTCGCTCCGCGGGTTGTGCGACGAGATTGAGAAAGCTGGTTCCAGCCTGAAAACTTGTAAACGCGGCGTCATCGCCACCATGAACGATCTCAAATCCCAGCATGCGATAGAAGGCGACGGCGCGCGACATGTTGTGGGTGGCGAGCGTGACAGCGCTGACGCTCTCGATCATCGCGGCACTGCTCCATTCTTCGTATCGTCCATTGGGTTGCACGATAGTGACGGTCCATCAAGCTTACAAACGGAAGCAAGATCGTGGCATTCGTGATCTTTCCCCAAATGGCTCCCTACGTCGCGGCGCCCGATATGCGGCTCTGCGAACCGGTCTCTGTCACATACCGAGCCGGTCTCCGGCACGTCGAAACGGAAATTGGAAAATGGCGGGCAGAGACTGACGCCCGAAAACCACCGGCCCGGGACCGAAAGCTCAAATTTGCCGGCCAGAGACTCGGGCACGCTCGCATGCGGAGTCGGATACCGGTGCCGGTCGACACCTTTCGTTGCAGTCTATTTGCGCTTGAATTTCCACCGAACGATCCGACGAGAACCGGAGAGGGCCTCCAAAAAGGCCGCGGGTGAAGCGCACGCTCTGCGCTTCACCCGGACCACTCTTGCTTCCTCCCTTACTTGGGAACTCTCATCCCCCGTCACCGGTCCTGGGCGCCTGCGCCGCCACGGGTCCGACGATCCGATCGAAATCGGCGTTCGGTCCGGGGTTGCCATGGATCGGAACATGCGTGGCAACATCGAGCTTCAGCCGCTTGACGTTGTTGAACAGAGCAACGGCGTTTGCGCTCACATTCGCCGGAGCTGGCGCGCCCTGAGGCGGCGGCCCATAGAGATCCGCGTTGACGAGAATCTTCTCGCGCGGCAGATACGCGACCAGCATGTTGTCGCTGTGATTGAGACCCTCGACGTGGTGCAGCACTATACTCTGTTGTCCATCGCTGATGGTGTACTCATCCGAGAACGTCTGCAACGCCAACGGACCGGGACCAGTCGGTGCAAACGGGGCCTGTGACAACCGGTCGGGACTCAGGGTCCGCGGCTGCGGAGCCAGGACAACCCGCTGATAGAAGTCTCTGTTCCGATCGTCCGTGATGACGGTTGCGCCTTCCGCCACATAGGTGCGCGTGCCACCCAGATGGTCGAAATGGTTGTGGGTGTTGACGAGATACCGGATCGGCTTGTTGGGGATGGTCTTCTTGATTTCCGTGATCACGGCGTTCGAGCGCGTCTCATCCAGCGGACCCTCGATAACCGTGACAAAGTCCTTGAACTCGACGGCAACGCTGTTGTGCGAGCCGCCGCCCATGAGCCATACGCCATCCCCTAGTTTTTGCGCGGTCACGCGTACTTGTGGGGCAGGCGCGCTGCGCACGCTGTCGGGAACCGTCTGGGCCGCGTCCGCGAAATTCACCTTGGCGTCGTTGACCCGCAAGTCCATCCAGTTGTGCCCGCCCGGGATCAAGGGATGGTCGCCCATGTGGGCGTGAAGCCGGAACGGGAGTTTCGCCCCGCTGCCCACATCCCGGTAGTCGCTGTAACGGATTTCGACCATCTTGTCGCCCATGACGGGGTCGGGAATCCACGTGATCACCCGCTCGAGCATATTGTCTTTATTGAACTCGCCGGTCACACGGCGGTTTCCCATGGTCGTAAAGCCAACGACCTTGACGGTCCGGTCTTGCCGAACGAAATACCGGTCTGAGACCGTCGCATTTCCCGACTCCAGGGCAGCCTTGATGAAGCCGTGCGGGCTGAGCCACATCATGAACTGCCGATCCTGGGCGGTGGCCGGCTGCGGATTGGGCTGACCTTGCGGATTCAGAGTCCAGGCGTAGTTGCCGCTGACAAAGTTTGTCACTTTCTGCTCGCCTTGGACCGGAAACCCTGCGCCGCCGCCGCGAGGGATATTGTTCCCCTGAACGCGCACAAAGTCCTCTTTCGAGGATTTGCTGGCGTAATCAACGGTCAGGGTATAGCTCTTCAAGTCCGTTCGTGGCAGATCCCCGGTTGCAAAACTCTGACCCGGGTAGCCCAGCCAGCCCGTGCCGGAATATACGACGGAATTCACGGCGCTCGCGCCGATCGCCCGGTTGGCGGCTTGCAGTAAGCTCGCGGCATCTTGCGCGGCCGCCGGCCCAATAAACATTGCCGACGTTGCGAGCAACATTCCAAGTTTTTGTTTCATTGGATTTTCTCCCTATTAGGACCTGCGCGCGCCGACAGCGTGCGCCCGAGCAGAATGCGGGTGCCGGAGACACAGAACAGACGTAGGTTGATTTTTGCAATGCTCGCTTGCCGACGGCACTAATGCTGCAAATTGTTCTAACGGCGAACTTCGGCACATCGCCGCTTTTGAGCAGCTATCTGGCGCTCATTCATGCACCCTTATTCACCACGCGCTCTTTATGGCCGCAAAGCAAGGCCGCATTTCAATTAAATATCGCCGCGAGAATTCATTGAATGCCTCGGCCCAGTGACGCTCACGCCGCGGCGTCCGAGCTAAATTGCTCACTATGAACCGGCGCCGGCTAGGTTGCCGAGTAAATATCCCGGCAAAGCCGGGGGCCTTTAAATTGAGTGAGCCGAGGCTACATTCGGCACCGGCAACAGCAGAGGTGCCATCCCAGTTCGGCAATTTGGGACACAAATCGAGACTTATGGCTGCGGTTTCAACAATTCGACGACATGTCGCGTAGTCCTTGCCGTTGATGGTGATCTGCTTACCGCACTTAAGCAGCTCTTCGACGATGATCGTCTGATACGCGACCACGCGGGCAGTGCGGTCGGCGTCGAGGAAGTAGCTACGTCGTAAACGTCCCCCTTCGCGTCTTCTCGCAGCTCATTGAGAGCGGGGCGATCCAGCTAGGGCCGGTAACTCCATCGTCAACGTATTCCTTGACGAGCACGTGACCCGCGGCCGCGATCTACCGGTTTGAGCTCGCGCGCACGATAACCGCTTACACGCAGGCGCGTCAGGCCCTGCGGCGTTGCGCACGGTAGGAAGGTCCGAAGCATACTCGGCCCGCAGATCGAACGGCACGGGATCGATCGGCTTATGCGTCTAGGTGGGATGCGGCCAACGGTGCCCCGGCGAAGCTCGCGGCCGCAGTGCACCGCCGTCCAACATAGAAGCACGGCAGTCAGAGCCGCGTATCATGTCCCAATGACGTACCCGGTGGCGACCATGGACTGGCTCTATCCGCTCTCCGGTTTTGTCGTCGGCGCCATAGTGGGTCTGACCGGCATGGGTGGCGGTTCTCTGATGACGCCGTTGCTGATACTGCTTTTCGGCGTCCATCCGCTCACGGCGGTGGGCACCGACTTGCTTTACGCCGCCGTGACGAAAACGGCTGGCACCGCGATCCACTCCAAGAAGGGTAACGTGGACTGGCGCGTGGCCGGACTCTTGGCCGCCGGATCGGTGCCCGCCACGGTGCTCACCATTTGGGTCCTGTCCCGGGTGCCGAAGCAGAGCCCGACCACAGCCACTATCATATCCGTGTCAATGGGGGTGGTACTGATCATCGCGGCTGTGGCGATCTTCTTCCGCCGCCGTATCCGCGATTACGCCTTGGCCCGCGCTGACAACCCGACGCGAACGCGCACCTCGGGCCCGATCACCGTGGTCTTCGGTGCGGTGCTTGGCGTGCTCGTGTCGCTGTGCTCGGTAGGTGCCGGCGCCTTGGGCGTGGCCGTGCTCTTCTTTCTCTATCCGCGGCTGCCGCCCGTCCGCATCGTCGGCTCCGACCTTGCACACGCGGTGCCCCTCACCCTTGTGGCCGGCCTGGGCCACTGGCTCATCGGTAGCGTGGATTGGTATATTGTTGGTGCCCTACTGATCGGTTCCCTGCCGGGCACCTCAATCGGTAGCCACGTGGCCGCCCGCATTTCCGATCGCTTCCTGCCGCCCGTCCTAGCCAGCATATTGGTGCTGATCGGCCTGCGGCTTATCACGTCGTAAACGAACATCGGTTGCAGCATACGAATGCCGATTGCCGGAGACGGCGGGGCATACAGTTGGCCATCCGCGGTGGTAGCGGTGTTGGCGAGCCTGATGCGACCCACATGAAGGGTATGGTTAGCCTAAGCGGCACCGGCTCTAATGCAGCCGGAGGCACCGAGGTTTCTATCGCTGCGACGCATAGTCGAAACCGAGAGATTGTGATCCCAATTTCCTTGATGGCGAAGCTTGGATGATGGCCAAGGCCGCAGTGGCGGCGATCGACGCGGTTCTCGAACTGGTCTCTGGGCAAGGCGCCCCTTCGAAAAGGAGGGTCGGATCAATAAAAACGGTGCGGGACAGGTCGGTTGCCCAGCGCCACCCGAAGGTTCTCAGCATTTAATTTTTCGCCCCTGTTGTGCCTTGCCGCCGGCACCGCCATCTAGCCATACAGAGGCAAGCACTGGCTTGTCCGAAGAGCTGCCCAAAAACGGCGACGTACCGAAGTCTCCGCTTCCTGCAATTGGCAGCCTTAACGCCGTCGGCAGGCACGAAAACCTTCTGAAAAATCGACCTTGGTTCGTATCGCGGGTGGCGCCAGCGCTCGCATTCTGCACATCCGCGTGCTGGCAGCGCGCGTTTCGAGCTTTTCACGCAATCAAAGGAGAACACGATGAATCGACGTACCCCACTCGCAATGTCGACCACAGCGCTACTGTGCTTAGCAGTTGGCCTATCAGCAAGCGATTCCCTTGCTCAACAAAAGTTGCTCAAAGACCAACTCGTCGGCACCTGGATACTCGTCTCCTCGGATCAGGTGCGCCCGGATGGCAGCAAGTTGAAACAGTTTGGCGCCAATCCGAAGGGTATCAACGTCTTCGACGCGAACGGTCGCTTTTTCCTCATGGTCGCGAGTTCTCGTTTCCTCGTGATCGCGAGTGCCGACAATACGAAAATCGTGTCCTATGACCCAAGCAAGACGAATTCCGAGGACATCGACAGCCTGATTGTGGAACCGATGGCTTACTACGGCACGTACACCGTCAACGAGGCGGAGAGGGTTGCCATCCTTCATCTCGAGGCCAGCACATTCCCGAACCAGGTCGGAACCGATCAAAAACGAACTATCACCTCTCTCACGGCGGACGAACTGAAGTACAGTAGCCCTGCTGCGATGTCTGGTGTCCAAGTCCATCACGCCGGCCACTCCCCTGTTCGAAAAGTTCGGTATCTGAGGGAGGCGCTCTTAACAGAAAGGCTCGCCCATGTTCACCCCCGAGCAGTATCGCGAGAAAGCGGCCGCATACAGCGAATTGGCCAAACAAGCAAATGCTCCCAACGAAGTGCGTGAATTTCAGAAGCACGAACAGAGCTTCACCATGCTCGCCGACAACGAGCAATGGCTCGCCGATAATCACGACAACCTCGCCATTAATCTCGACAAGCTAGTGCCTTTGCCGGAGCCCAGTGAAACCAGCGAAGCGACTTTGGCGGCGGAAGGGGAGCATATCCTGCGATGCCTGGGGGCGGCGTTGATCATGCAGTGGAACACGTTGCCGACAGAGCTGCAAAGGGAACTTTTCGATAACGCCGGCTCCATGGGCGAGCTGCTGGACAGCAATACCCTGAGAGGTCAAATCGCGCGCTTCCTGCGCAAGCGAACGGGGTGAGATCGCAAGATCGTCGGTTAAATCCTGACCCCACATTATCGACTACGTCGCTACGGACAGCGCCGGCCTGACCGCCGCGTCCACGAGAACCGGCGGCTCCCTCTGTCGTTCCCACGTATGATGCGTCTAGCCCCTTAACGATTGGCCCGCACCGGTCACAGAAATATCCGTGAATCTCAAAATTGGCGTGCAGAGGGTGGGGCTCAATCTCTGCAAGAGCGGTCTCGGCGCTGCATACTGGGCACGGGTTTCTTGGCTTGAGCATGAGCGGCGCATCTTGAAAACGCATGTGCTTTCCCTTCGCCCGACGCTGGTTCGGTGCGGTTTGAGGACACGCTGGATGAGCGTCTTTTTGAAAGTTGAATTGAAAGCCCGGGCGCTTGGCGTCTCGATCGCCCTGATTCTCCGAAGTCAAAATGATGAAATCTGTATAAAACTGCTCCCTTGACGCGACTGTCCACAGGTTCGTTAATTGAGATGGAATGCCCCGCCTTCGCGGGGACACGACAATTAAACACCAACCCATAGAGGCAGGGAGGCATCATGCTCAAGGCGGGACAGGTTTTGTACGACAATGATCCGCGCTATCGTGGTCGGAAGGTTGAAGTCGTTCGCGTTGAAGGTTCTTACGCAGTCTGTATGTCCGGGCCGCGGCAAGTGAAGGTTCGGCTCGCCCACATCTTTAGCGACGGCAAGCCGAGGCGCTCTGGCTACTCGACCGTCGCGGTAGAGACAGCTTAAGCGCTGCTCGCATGCCGATGATACCCATAAAACAGAATGTGGCTTTTCGAATGCTCGCCCGCCCCAGTCCGTTGTCGCTGCGGCGCGCCCAACTGACTCAATCGCGGCGAAAGGCATCACGATGTGAGACGGGCGAGCGGAAGCTAGCGTGGCTCGGCAGCCGGGCTGCCGCTGATTCGAACCACGGACGCCGACACGCCCGGTCCTGAGAAAAAAAAATGGTGCGGGCTGATGAAACTGGTGCGGGGGGCGGATGAAGTGACGCCCCGTCAATGCAGGCGGCCTCGCTACGAGGCAACCGGCAACATCAGATGAACTGGGTCAAAGGGCTCAATCGCTTTGACGGTTGCGAGTAAACCTTGCGCGGGCAGCGTGTCGAGATATTCCTCGACAGCCACATACCAAGACGATCCTCGGCGGCTGGCCTTAAAAGCTCTGCGCCGGCCGCTCCGCTCAGAAGAATTTCTGGTATGCACGTGCCGTACGCTCTCGGCTCTCTCCACAAATTTGGTCCGCGCATCAGCGCCGATGACCGCAGAAAGTGCCGGCATGGTCTTAACCCTCTTAAAAGTTCAGCTGACCGGCAGGTTCGTGGGCGCGCGCGTCCGGCGTACCCGGCTGCTGCGGATGGGCGACTTGGCCGAGCATGTGGCTTACGGCAGAAGCGTCGAAAGCGGCTCGTTCCTTGTTCACGTGGATGGCAAGATTTGTAGCGCTAAGTCCAATCGCTCCCGCCACCGCGACCGCAAAAAGGGTATCTCCGATTTCGTCCAAAAATTCGTTTCGCATCGCCATATCCTCCCACTTGCGCGGTCGAATTTCTCAGTCATCACGCTTGGGCGTCATATCATGCAGGATGCGCTGCGGCGGAAATCACCCAGCTCGGCACCACGCCACTTTTCGAGGCGGCGTAGTAATACTGTTGCGGGGCGAACCGCGGCTCATTCGGCCGCCACGGTAGGAATATCTTCTGGCCGACGCTTTCTTCCGTCCGCGGCATCAGGTTTGCGATCGTCCGGTCGATCTCGACATTATCGACGAGGCCGAAGCCGCGCTTGAACAGGCGCGCGGAAATGTTCCGATATGGAAGGTCGAGTTCGGCAGTGTCAGCCTTTTGTCCCGCTAAGGTAGGGTGATCTTGCTCTGTGGTGACCTCGTCAGTCGGCAGGCCAACGAACACGGGCAAGATTCGGTAGATTTCTTCGGCCGCACTGGGACCTGAGTGGTGGTTCGTCATAGCCTCATCCTCCCTTGAGCAACACAGATACGCACGGAGCACTGTGCGCCCCATGGCACTGACGCCGCGAAGCCGGCGCCCACCGATTTACGATGTTGGAAAACTTACGGTGCAACGGACGTAGGACAGCCACGGCCGATTTCAAGAGACTAAATCGATTCCCGCCATGGGTACGGCAATCTGACGCAACGATTCCTGGCGCGGCCGGCAGCGACCTCTACGGACGGAGCTATTGACGCGCCCATCTGCTTGGAGGACATAGCGTGCAGTGCACACACCACGATGCGCGTTCCGACCATCGTGCATTCAGGAGCCCGACATTCAAGCCGAGTCCTGATTTCCCACCACATGCAGACGACGCGCGCGCTATGTAGAAGCCGTTATCCCAGTAGGTCGTCAACGGCGTACAGCGTGAGAGCGCGGAAAGTCTTATCGGGATCAGCGGGATCGGGGGAAGTGCCGGTGCCATCCTTGTCGCGATATTCGATGCGCCACTCGAATGAGTAGCCGGCAAAAATGAACACGCCCCAATCGTGCTCGCCATCGTCATCGAATTTGTTGTACTACGACATCACGTGCAGGACACGACCACGCAGTCTCGCGTCGACATCATGGACGCTAGGGGTCATCTGCACGCGCCCGCCTTTGAGCACGCAAAATCGCAGGCCCGCCGACGCGCGATGTCCCATGCAGCGAGTTCCCTGGTGAACCAACACTAGATCCTTCGATCCATTACGATCCGTCTTGTCATCTCTATATACAAGCTGCCCGACGGATCTCGGGCAGGTGGAGATGATCGCGGTGAATTATTTCATTCCTTACTACGTCAACGACGTGCAATCCGACATTCGTGGGATCAAGTGCGGCTGGTACACAATGGACGAGCGCGGCAGGCTCGGTTCCGGGCCGTTTTCGACCGCGAGCGAATGCCTTGGAACCGGCTCTCGAGCCAAGAATGCGGAAACGCCGAAGTGGTTGCATTGACCACTCCGCAGTCCAATCGACCCTGGCCCGCGCGGTTCGACGGGAGGCGGACCCACGTTGTTGAAAAATGGGCGCTGTGCAGATCGCAAGAGCGTTTGCGGCCCCGCGCTCAAACTTTGGAAGGTGCCTCAGGAGTGTCGAGACCGACTATCTTGACCTTGGTGCCCGAATACTTGCCGAAACCGCCCTCGGTCGCCGCCTTGGGTTTGACGTCGATCGGAACGAGCTTGCCGCGTCGTCGATCGCGGCGCGGATTGCCCCGAAGCACACCCAGGTGGCCTGCTTTCCAAGCTGTCATTACCCACGCGACTCTCAACAGGTGCGCATATCAATTCGAGATCGAAGTCCGCGTCTCACTTGAGTAAAATGGAACGCTGCCTAATCCCTGGCCAAGTTTCTTTTTCACGGCCCCTCGTTTTAGTCGCGCCGATGGCTTTCGAATTGCTTCCGGTCAAAAATGAGCCCTTTGACGAACGGGGGGCAAACGATTGGAAAAGGCAAATCCGCCAGGACTGTGGGCGGTCTTGTCGACCCCCCGGGTGATCAAAATAGAAAACGGAAATTGTTGCGTAGTCGAAAGGACGGGCAGTTTGCTCCACATTGATCAGCAGGACCGGTAGACTACGACTTGGCGGTGCGGGGTAACAACCACGCCATGATTCTCCGGTAGCGATCGCCGCTACAGGTGAACTTATGCTTCTCGGCCGCTTGCGTTGCGAAGGCGGCAGCTTGCTCTTCGTTCTGTCGCCTCTCCCGGGGTAGCGACATCCATTCACGAATAACTGTTCGGCGTGCCTCGTGTTCGGGTCTCATCTTCAAACCTTTCGGACTCTGGATAACGACTACCGCAAGCATAACGCATACTTGCCCCGCTCGTCGACTGCTTGGCGGTGGCGAGCCCGATTGCCGTCCCGGCGTTCAGCCGTATTGTTGGTCGGTGCGTGTTGTGAATGGATCTTGCGTTTTCATGGAGTACGGCGACTTCCTCCCGGCCTCTATCAGTGCCGAGAGCCGACCGCCGGCCGACAACTGTGCTTACTCGTCGAGTTCCGCCGGTATGCGTCCAGCTCGAAAGAAAACGACGGGCTCCTCATCGAAGTCTCCCAGTTCCGCGTCACCGGTGCGAGACCACGCGATCACGCCAACTCTGCTTTGTGCAAGGCGCTCAGCGGTTCGGCGGGCCGTCAGCTCGGACTTGCACGCAACGGACGGGTCCGCAAGAAGACGTGTCCCGCGGCCGGCGCGGAACGATTGCACGATGTAGACTGTTTCCTGCGCCAAGTCGCGGATCTCCACAGTGGCCATTCCGCCGCGGCGGAATTCATCAACGGCCAGACACGTTAGCGTTTCTGGCCGTTGAGATTAAGAGTTCAATCGGAGAGCGACGTGGCACCTGGATTAGAAGTCCATGCCGCCGCCGGGCATGGCAGGCGCTGCCGCTTGCTTCCTCGGCACCTCGGCCACCATCGCCTCGGTGGTGATGAGCAGGCCCGCGACCGACGCCGCGCCCTGCAGCGCTGCGCGCACCACCTTGGTGGGGTCGATGATGCCCTTGGTCATGAGGTTGCCGTACTCGCCGTTCTGAGCGTCGAAGCCGTAATTGTACTGCTCCT
>WNFF01005149.1_pt1 | contig 12448 bp, 10 predicted proteins | sample 5400441 | NCBI WGS metagenome assembly WNFF01 (sample SAMN13153345, study PRJNA577476) | soil metagenome | isolation source: 120 cm saprolite under Douglas fir tree site 2 hole 3 replicate 1 | place: USA:California | collected 2015-04-18
TGATTCCCTGCTGAACGACTACTTCGATCGCAGCCGCACCATCATGGTGACGACACATCAGGTGGAAGAGGTCCAGCACGTCCTCACCGATCTAATGTTCATCAACCAAGGTCGCATCGTTCTCAATTGCAGCATGGAAGAATTCGAGTCCCGCTACGCGGAGGTGATGGTGCCTCCGGACAAACTCGCCTCCGCACAGGCGCTGAAGCCGATCCACGAGCGCCAGGTAATCGGTCGCAGCATCTTGCTTTTCGATCTGAGAACCAATCACGCCGATCGCCCGCAACTCGCCGCTCTCGGCGAAGTGCGCACGCCCAGCATTGCCGATTTGTTCGTTGCCATGTTGGGCCATAAGCAAGGAAATAATCCGCGCAATCAGGCCGGCGTTGCACAAGGAGCAGCGAGATGAATAGTCAATCCAACGTTATACCCGAGTCTTTCGACTCGCCGAGAATCGCCCCCGCAGCCATGTCGCCGACTCGGCCACTCTACTGGTCAGTGCGGCGCGAATTAATTGTGGGAGAACCGTTACATCTATATCGCGCCGCTGGCCGTCGCCGTCGTCCTGCTGTTCGGCTTCCTGATCGCCACGCTTGGGTACGCTATGTCGTTGGACCCGGCGCGAAGGGCGGCCGTGCTCGCCGAGCCGACCGACTTCGCTGCCCTGCTGATCATGGGGGTCGCTTTTGTCGTCGGGATGGTCTACTGTCTCGACGCGCTGCACGGCGAACGTCGCGATCGCAGCATTCTCTTCTGGAAGTCCCTACCGGTATCCGATCTCACCACCGTACTGTCGAAGGCAAGCATCCCGCTCGTGGTCGTCCCAGCACTCTCCTTCGGACTCACGGTTGCCACGCAGTGGATCATGTTGCTGCTTAGCACGGCTGTACTGCTGGGGAGCGGTCAGAGTGTTGCGCCGCTATGGACACACATGCCGTTGTTACAGATGTCGCTGATGCTCCTCTACCATCTGCTGGCCGTGCATGTACTCTGGTATGCGCCCATCTACGGCTGGCTGCTGCTGGTCTCAGCCTGGGCACGGCGCGCAGCATTTCTATGGGCCGCTTTGCCTTGGGCTGCAATCTCCATCGTCGAAAAGATTGCCTTCCACACTTCGCATTTCGCCGCCTTCCTGGGTTACCGCTTCAGTGGCGACGCGGCGGGCGGCTCCTTCATGGGGGACAGCGCCTCGATGGATCCGCTGATGCACCTTACTCCGGGAAAATTCTTGGTCACCCCTGGCCTGTGGATCGGACTGGCATTCTTCGCGGCATGTATCGCCGTAACCAGCCGCGCGGTTCTGGTTTGTGGTGACCGTCAGCGGTCAATTGATTTTCGCGTTTGCAGTAGCGTCTTTCTATGGTGTTACGGCGCTGCGAGGGGACTATCACGGATGGAGCAAATTCATCAGTCGTGGTCACGTTTCTGGCGATACCTTGGGAAATTTCGCCGTCGCCGTGCATGTTAGTTCGGCTGTTATGGTCATGCTCGCCGGAGCGCTTCAACTGATTCCGCAAATCCGAAACCGCTTCCCGGTATTTCATCGCTGGAACGGACGCGTTTATATGTTGGCCGCCGTCGCCATCGGCACGGCTGGTCTTTATATGACGTGGATTCGGGGAACCGTTGGCGACCTTCCTCAACACATAGGCGCCACCCTAAACGCGGTCCTGATCTGGCTTTGTGCCGCGATGGCCCTGCGCTACGCCATGGCGCGCGATTTCAAGACTCATCGCCGATGGGCCCTGCGCCTGTTCCTTGTGGCCAGCGCAGCGTGGTTCTTGCGGCTGGCACTTTTCTTGACCCTCCTGGTCTTCAAGGGCCCGTTTGGTTTCGACCCGGTTACATTTCGGGGCCCGTTCCTCACCATCATGACCTTCGCCCAGTATCTGGTCCCGCTGGCCGTTCTCGAAATCTATCTGCGCGTTCAGGACCGCCCCGGCACGGTACGACGCATGGCCACGGCTGCAATGCTTTTTGTGCTCACACTCGGCATGGTCGCGGGAATTTTTGCGGTCACCATGGCGATATGGTTGCCTCAGGTCAAGGCCGCCTACGACCGGCGAGTGTCTATCGCCGAGACGCTCTCCGCAACCATCGCGTCGAGCGGCATTGAGCAGGCCGTCAAGCAATACTATGATTTGAAGGCGACCCAACCTGCCACCTACGACTTCGACGAAAGCGAACTGAATAATCTGGGTTACCAACTCATTCGCGCGAAAACGTTCAAAGATGCCATCCGAATTTTCCAACTCAACGTCGAAGCCTATCCGCAATCGGGCAATGTTTACGACAGCTTAGGAGAGGCGTACATGGACGACGACAACAAACCGCTGGCCATCGCCAACTATCAAAAATCCCTCGAGCTAAACCCAAAGAATCGGGGCGCCGTCGAGATGCTTCAGAAACTCAAAGCTCCCTGATTCGTGCTCCGGCGGACGTTGTGGTTGCGCCCTGAGTATCTATGCGTTGTACGCCTTATCTTGTTTCTTCACAGGAGGACACAATGATTCGAGAACGAGCTCTGAAGATCGTGTTGGTGACAGTGGGGCTGCTCTTTTTAGCTGGTGTTTACCCGTTGTTGAGATTGCACCTGGAGCCATGTGAGCAGATGCTCGGTGGCGTCTATGCCGCGCTGGGCCTTTTCCTACTGCTTGCGTTACGTGACCCGTCAGCAAATCGCAGCCTGATTGCCTTCACGGCGTGGTCGAGCCTTATTCACGCCGCCATTATGGCGGAGCAGGCATTCCATAATTTGATCCCACGCGCTGATCTGCTGCGCGCTGTACTTCCTCTTGTGATCGTCGGTGTAGTATTGATCCTGCTCGCGCCAGCAAAGGTGAGGGTGGCTGCGTCCTGACCGCTTTTCGGCTGATGCGGGGCACTCGCCCATTACGCCGGGCTACTTGGCCTGTTCCGCCCACGCCTCCAACTCCCCTGTAGCCCGCAGCAACCCGATCCTCGCCCGGAGCAACTGAAAATTCGTATCCTGCAACGCACTATATTTTTCCGTCATCGCGTTGCGTGCGTTGGCGGCATCGTGAACACTGGCTGTCCCCGCATTCATTTTGATCTCAACCGAATCCACATCGGACTTCGCGATCTCATATTCCAGTTCAGAGACTTCCTGCGCCGCAGTCAGTTGCTGCACTGCGCGTTGCAGCTTCAGGGTTTCCTGCGAGACCTGGTTCCTCGCGACCTCGACTTCCTTCTTGGCGTGAATGGCGTCGGCATCGGCCGCTTCGGCGTGCGCCTTCTGGGAAAAGTTTAAAAACGGAAAACGGATTACCACTCCGATGGTGGCGTTGTTCCGCTCAAAGGCTTTGGTCGGAAAGAACTGTGTCCAGTTATTGAACTTCGCTAGCACCGCATACTGGGTGGCGAAATCCATCGATGGCCAAAGCGCGCGGTGCTCGCCACGCGCGCGAAAGCTCTGCGCAATCGCATGTTTTTGCGCCGAAAGAACCGCGGGGCTGGCTTCAGTAACTTTGGCGGTGAGGTCGTCTGATGCCGCAATCTCCGGCAACGCGGGTACCGAGTCTGCATCGGTTTCAATCGCCGCTGCCGGCAACCCGGTGAGCTGCGACAGCGTGCTCCGTAACACGTCCACTGCCCCCTGCGCTTGGGTGATGCGCAAGTTGGCGCGAGCAGTGGCCAGCCGGGCCTGAGTGCGCGTCTGCTCGTTGTCCACGCCTTCCCGAATTCGCTGCTCCACGACCTGTTGCATCTTGAGCGCATCGTCGTGTTGCTCACGCAGGTGGTCCATGAGCTGCTCCCACTTCACCAGCTCCAGATAAGTAAGCGTGGTGTCCTGAATGATCTGATTGCGCCGGTCCTTGCTGGTTTCTCCCGCGGCTTTGTACTCGCTGCGCGCTGCCCGTACAAACTCGCGCAACGCAGGATTGAACAGCGCCGACTGCGCCGAAACGTTGAACAGGGATGGCGCCGACCCCTCCAGGCTCAGCGGATAACCCCAGGAATCGCCCAGTCCGGAGCCGGCTGTCACCTGTGGAATATATTGATTCCGAGCTTCACGCATCGACGCAAACGCCCGCTGCTCATCAGCCCCGGCTTCTCCCGCCAGTGGGCTGTGGGTCAGAGCCAGTTCCACCGCTCGCTTAAGCGTCAGTGGCTCGGCCCGCGCCGGTAGAGCAAGAGACGAAAAGAGAAAAACAAGGATCAACATGGAGCGGCGGACGTCCTCGCCCGCGATCCTCCAAAACGCTCTGCGAAGCAGTTGCAAGGCAGGTTTCATATCTCCACCTTCATGCGGGGATAAAAACGCAATGGTGCTGAAAGTCTTTGCCGGAACGATTCTGCTGAGACGGTGTTGGCCTGAAACCATTAATGATAACGGCTAGCGGTTCACGCGCTGCAGCGCTTGTTGCGCGGGCTGGAATTCGTGCGCCAGATCCAGCGCCGACCTGTACTCCGCGGCCGCGCCCTGGCGGTCACCGAGTTTTTCGTCGGCGGTGCCCAAAAGATAGTGGACCTTGAACGCCGGAGCCTGCTCCACCTGGCCACTGGAATTCAAGTAGGCGCGCAGTAATTGCACCGCCTCCGGCAAATTTCGCTGCGAGCGAAGGAGGATCTCGGCCGCATCCACCAGAGCATCGGGCCGGTCCAAAGGAGCAGGACGCACCTGACTTAAAGCTTGCTCCATGTCATCCCATCGTTCCCGGTGCCGGTAAAACAGGCCCAGATTTAACCAGGCACTGGCACTACCGCGACTGGCTGTGATCGCCCCGCGATATTCTTCCTCAGCAGTGGCGAAGTCTTTTTTCTTTTCCGCGATGCGCGCGTTCACCCAGTGGGCCCTTGCGGGATCCAGGCTGAGCAAGGAATCGGCTTGCGCCTGGGCTTTATCGCGTCCGCCTCCGACGATGCCCGGGGCCTCCAGATAAAATTCGGCCAGGTCGGTGCGCGCGTCCACGCTCTTCGGGTTGAGGTGTACCGCCTTCTCAAATTCATCGCGCACTTTGCGGGCCAGTCCCGCTGCGGTCATGAAACCGGATTTATCCGCTTTCTCGCCGTAAATTCTTCCCAGCCACAAATGGAACTGGCTATTATCAGGAGCCAGCGACACCGCCTTTTCGCAGTCGGCAATCCCGCGGTCCCACTGTCCCAGGCTGAAATAGGCACGGCAAAGAAGGTTGTGCGCCAACGGGTCGTTGGGCGACGCACTGATTTGTCCCCGCAACGCTGTCAAGGCTTCGTCCACGTGACCTGAGGCGATCAATGTCGGGACGGTTTCATCCAATCCGGCGGCGGCCGGAGCAACCGTAAGAACAGCCAGCATGAAAACCAAAAGAATACGGCGCATCATTTAATGAGTCACCCTTACTGACAATCCGTCGTGCAGCGGCTTCGAATTCGTTGACCCCAGCGCCACCATCGCGTGTTCGGGAACTCCTCCAGTAATCTCAGCCTGGGTCAGGTTTGAGATCGAAATCTGCACATTTCGACGCTGCAACACGTTGTTCACAATCTGATACACATAGGGCACGGAATCATCCTGCCGTAGTGCCTCGCGCGGAACGGTGAGCGCATTTTCATGCTGTGCGGTCACCACCGTTACCCCCACGTTGATGTTGGGCAGCAGCTTGAAATCCTGATTGGCGACGATGCAAGTGGTTTCTCCAACGTTGCGCGTCCCGTGCAGCTTCACCGACGCCGGCACGGCGCTCACCTTTCCGCTCCACACCCGTCCCGGCGCGGCATCCCAGGTGACTTCGATTTTCTCTCCCGGGGTCAGCCGCGCCACATCGGGCTCGTCCACAAAAGCCCGCACCAGCACTTTTGACAAGTCCGCTTCCTGTAGCACCAGGTCTCCAGGATTGACGTATGTACCTTGTTTAACGGGAAGGGAATAGACAATGCCATCAAACGGCGCGCGAATCACAAGTTGTCTGAGCACATCCTGGGCTGCGCTGTAGGCGCTCTGCGCTTCGGACTGCTGCGCTTCGACGCGCGCAATTTCCGGCGACGAATAGCGCCCCTTCTGTTTGGACTCCAGCAGTTTGACCTCTGCCGCGGCGGTGTCCAGTTGATTCTGCGCCGCCCGGACTTCGCCTAGAGATGCCGCGCCCGATTGCTGCAGCCGGGTCAGCGAATCCAGGTTGCGCTGGGCCGCGTCATAATCGGCGCGTGCCTTCACCAGTCGCGCCTGCAAGGTGAGCACTTCTTCCTGCGTTCCGCCCCGCCCCACTGCTTTGATATCGGCTTCCGAGGCGCGCACTTGGGCCAACGCCTGCGCCGCCTGGCTGCGTGCCCCGGCTGCGTCCAGCTCAACCAGCAACTGACCCTTCTTAACCTGATCGCCTTCTTTTACCCGCACTCTCTCGACGTTCGTACCCACCGGTGCGTGAGCTTCGAAGTTTTGTACCGGCTCAATTTTCCCGTTGGTGGAAATTACGCTGCGAATCGTGGAGCGCGAGACGGTGGCTGATGTGACCGGCACCGAATCATCGCGGGACGCAAACGACGCCAACAGCACGACCGCGACAATTGCGCCGCCGGCCCACACCACCCAGCGCCGCCGGGCGAGAAATCCCGCTCTCTTGCCATTTTGAGCCATTTCAGTTTGACGTAACTGTTAACGATTAATGTAACACCCGCGTTCACCGGCACGGACAAACGCCACTCTTAACCGTTTGGATGCAGGCAGTTGCCAAAAGAACCGGGAAATCGACGCCAAAACTAGTGTGCAGTTGAAACCGCAGCCCTTACCTTATTCCGAAGCAATCCAGTCCTACTTCCCGAATCGCTCCAGCCTGAACAGGGGAGCAGCATCTTGGTGCTCCATCACTAACCTCGATAGCATCTCGCCCAGCGCCGGCCCGTGTTTAAACCCGTGTCCCGATCCTCCGCCAGCCAGCCATACGTTGTCCGCCGCCGGATGCCGGTCAATGATGAAGTGATTGTCCGGAGTGTTCTCGTACTGGCATACGCCGGTTTCTAGCAGCGGGGCATCCTTCATGGCAGGAAAGCGAAAGCTCAGATATTCACGCACGGTCTTGAGAGTCTCCGCGCTTACTACGCGCTTACCGGTGGTCGGATCAAATTCAGAACCGCGACTATCATCCGCTATCTTGAACCCTCGACCTGGAATTCCTGGAACACTGCTTCCTGGAATACCGTAGATGAAACGGTCGCGATGATCGGCCCATGCCGGAAGCTTGTCTTCGGAAAAACGGTCGTCTCCCGTGGGCGTGCCGAAGAAAAACACATCCTGTTTGGTCGCCCGAATCTTATCGCCAATGGTTTCTGGAAAGAGCTTGCCCAGCCAGGGCCCGCAGCAGAACACATACTGGTCGGCGACCAGCTTCGATGCGTCTGCGAGCGCGAGGCCATTGCCCGCGCTGCACTCCAGGTCATGGTGCAACACGGCAGCTTGTGCGTATTCGCCGCCCTCCGCCAGAAACCCTTCCAGCACCGCTTGGCATGCTGTCCGTACAGCTAGAAAACCGCTGTCGGGTTCGTAAATACCCCACCCCACTCCATCCCGGTTGATTTGCGGCCACCGTCTTGCGATTTCGTCGCTGTCGAGTTCCTGGTACGCGATGCCTGCTTCGTCCAACAGGGGCAAAGATCCGCGCTCGAAGTGATCGTCGCCGGACACCGCCATCCACAGTACGCCGATGGGATGCAAGAGCTGGAGGTCCCAGCGCTTTTCGTGCTCTCTCCACAACTGCATGGCGTGAGCCGCCATTTTCGTATAGGGCTGGTTCGGTCCATATGTCCCCCGAATCACGCGGGTCTCACCGTTGGAGGATGCTCGGGAGTTGCCTGGTCCCCAAGCGTCGACCAAGGAGACCCGCGCGCCGTGACGCAGCAGATACAAGGCAGTCCATCCGCCAAATGCTCCCGCGCCAATCACCGCAACATGAGGTTTTTGTCGCATCTGTTCGCTGCGGCAGCCCTCGCCCTGTTGAGCATATCGCCGAAATGGACCTTTGGCGCGCACTTTTGCGTCCGGCTCCGCACTGGTTACAACGCCACTTGCCGAAGCCGCCACGCTACTCCCCCGAACACGCCAACATCCGCTACATGCCCGCCAGGCCCAGGTACTATAATGGCGCGCACACATGCCGCTCAACTGTGGGACCAGACTCGGTGCGTACGAGATTCAGTCGCCGCTAGGCGCTGGTGGCATGGGCGAGGTGTACCGCGCGCGCGATACCCGGCTTGAACGCGAAGTTGCAATCAAGGTCCTACCCGAACATCTCTCGCAGAAACCCGATGCCCGCGAACGCTTCGAGCGCGAGGCTCGCGCCGTCTCTTCGCTGGGCCATCCCAACATCTGCCATCTCTATGACGTCGGCCAGCACAACGGAATCAGTTACCTCGTCATGGAGTACCTGCAAGGGGAAACCCTGGCTGATCGCCTCTGCAAAGGCCCGCTACCCCTCGACCAGGTATTGAAAGTTGGAGTAGAAATTTGCGAAGGACTGGAAAAAGCGCACCGTAGTGGCGTGGTGCATCGTGATCTTAAGCCCAGCAACATCATGCTGACCAAGACCGGCGCCAAGCTAATGGATTTCGGGCTCGCGAAAACCATGGTGCCGATCGGAGAGAGCTCCGCTTCTCTAGCGACCATGTCGCGTCCGCTGACGACGGAGGGAACGATCGTCGGAACCTTCCAATACATGTCGCCCGAGCAGGTGGAGGGACGAGAAGCGGATGTTCGCTCGGACATCTTCGCTCTAGGTGCGGTGCTGTACGAGATGATCACGGGCCAGCGCGCGTTTGAGGGAAAGACAACCGCTAGCACAATCGCGGCGATTCTGGCTGGCGAGCCGAAGCCTATTTCAACCCTTCAACCGATGTCGCCCCCGGCCTATGAGTCTTTGGTAAGAGCGTGCCTCGCCAAGGATCCGGAGGAACGCCTGCAGACGGTCCACGACGTCAAGCTGCAGTTGAAGTGGATCGCCGAATCGGACTCGAAGTCCGGCCTGCCGGCACGAGTTTTCGCTAAGCGCAAGAGCTGGGACCGCGTGGGCTGGTTGCTGGCAGGTCTGCTGCTCTTGCTGATGATCGCCGGAGGCGTGACTTGGTGGCTTGGCGCGCATCATCCCCCACCCGCGATGTACTTTTCGAGTGCTTTCCCTTTTCCAGCCAACGACGTCGCACTCTCACACGACGGACGTATGGTGGCTATGGTTGCCTATTCCGATCAGGCAAACAAGTACATGATCTGGACCCACGATGTGGGAGGCCGTCAGGCAACTATCGTGCCCGGAACAGAAGATGCTTCCCATCCTTTCTGGTCACCGGATGGCCGGTCCGTTGCATTTTTCTCGCAGGGAAAGCTTAAGAAAGTAGAGGTCTTTGCGGGAAGGTCACCGCAAGTCCTTTGCGATGCTCCCCATGGCCGTGGTGGCACCTGGAACCGGGACGGAGTGATCTTGTTCACGCCAGACGGGTTCGCCGGACTGTACCGCGTATCGTCGGCAGGCGGGACGCCAACCGTCGTAACCCAGGTAGATGCTTCTCGCTCCGAATTCAGTCATCGTTGGCCCGTCTTCTTGCCAGATGGACGACACTACCTGTATCTCTCGGCTAACTTTTCGGGACGGTTGGGACAGAACGAGGTTTTTCTGGGTTCGCTGGACTCGAGCGAGAAGCGGCCGATCGTCAGCGCGAGTTCGAATGCCGCGTACGCCGCTCCTGGCTACCTGCTGTACATGCGGGACAATGCCTTGGTGGCCCAGCGGTTTGACAAGCGCAACTATGTGCTAAACGGAGAACCACACGTGGTCAGCGACGAAGTGCAATATTTTCCGCTCCTGGACCTTGCTGTTTTCGGCGTGGCCGGAAAGGGGACTCTGGTGGTGCAGACCGGAAAGGGCGCCGACAAGTCCCAGTTGATGTGGTTTGACCGGAACGGCAGACAAGTGGGTGCCGTTGGAAAGCCCTCGGTCTTCGCCAATCCCAAGATTTCCCCGGACGGTCGCCGCGTGGTCGTTGACCAGACCGACAGTGACGGGCGACACGTGAACATCTGGATTCATGGATTGGGAAACGACACAGCCGTGCGTCTCACCTTCAGTCAGGCGGCCGATCAACTTCCCATGTGGAGTCCTGAAGGCAAGCAGATCGTTTTTGGTTCGAATCAGAAACTCCATTTCACTCTGTACCAGAAGAACTCAGATGGCGCCGGATCGGAGCGGGAGATTGCTGATCTGGGTGCGGAACAGCAAGGTCCCTGGGATTGGTCACGTGACGGCAAGTACCTGCTGCTCATGAAGAATGCCGAGGTATGGTATCTTTCCGTGCCAGATTGGCAGGCAAAGCCCCTCCTCCAAGGGAAGTCGACCTTCCGGAACGCACAGTTTTCGCCGGACGGCCGATGGGTGGCGTATTCCACCAATGAGTCGGGAAATTGGGAGGTTTACGTGACCCCATTTCCGAGCGCGAACGGTAAATGGCAAGTGTCCAGAGGAGGCGGAGAGGAACCGCGCTGGAGGCGTGACGGCAAGGAGCTATTCTACCTTTCTGGGGAAGGGAAGATGATGGCCGTAGCTTTGAAGACCGAGAGTAACTTCGAGGCAGGGCCACCGGTAGCCCTGTTTCAGACGCATACCCGGCAGCAAATTTCTTTCATGGACGTGTTTTCCTACGACGTGACCGGCGATGGCCAGAGATTTCTGATCAACACCAAAGTGGACGAGCCCAATGCTGCGCCTTTGTCTGTCATTCTCAATTGGGCTTCGGAAATGGAGAAATAGAAAGATGCCGAAGCCGCCGCGCTACACCCCCGAACACGCTAAAGCGGGACTGGACGCGAAATTCCCCCAGGTCGAAACCTGGCCCAATCAATTTCCCGGTTACGAAATTGTTATAGACGACCCGGAATTTACCTCGGTGTGTCCAAAAACCGGTTTGCCGGACTTTGGCGTAATCACCATCCGCTACATGCCCGCCAAGCTCTGTCTCGAACTCAAGTCTTTGAAAGAGTATTTGCAGTCCTATCGCAATCTAGGGATCTTCCAGGAAAACATCGTCAACCAGGTGCTCGACGACGTGGTGAGATGGGCGCGCCCGGTATGGGCTGAAGTCAAAGGAGACTTCCGTCCGCGAGGAGGAATTTCCACCGTCGTGACGGCGAAGTGGCCGAGGCCCAAGAAGTGAATGGATCCTTTGCAGTTTGGGCGCCAGTCACGCGCCTGTCTGAAGGCCCCGCACTACCCATGCTATATTCCTTTCTCACGTGACCCAGGACCACCTCCATCCCCGCACCACGCTGATGTTGCTGACGGCGCTCAACCTCCTGAATTACGCCGACCGCAATGTGTTGTTTGCGGTCCAGCCGCTGGTGCAGGAGGAGTTCCACATCAACAAGGCTCAGATCGGCTTGCTTACCAGCGCCTTTCTGATCTGCTACATGATCGCGGCACCCTTCGTCGGCCCCTTGGCGGACCGCTATTCGCGGAAGTTGATTATCGTCTTCGGCGCCATTTTCTGGAGCGGGCTCACCCTGCTTACTGCGGTCACCCACACCTACACGCAATTGCTCATTCGGCACACCCTCGTCGGAATCGGGGAAGCGACCTTCGTCACTATTGCGCCGACTTTTGTGGCAGACCTGTTTTCGGAACGGGTGCGCGGACGCATTCTGGGAGTGTTTTACCTGGCCATTCCGGTCGGTTCAGCCGCCGGCTATCTGCTCGGCGGCCATCTCGCTCCTCTGTACGGTTGGCGCTTCCCGTTCTACATCGCGGCTGTTCCCGGATTCCTGCTGGCGCTCGCAGTGCTCTTTGTCGAGGAACCAGAGCGCGGCCGGTTTGACTCCATCAAGGAAAACCTGGAAGCGAACCCGATTCCAAAAGGTATTCCACTTTGGAATCCTGACTGCCACCCTCGGTATGGCCGCCATGACGTATTCGCTTGGTGGAATTCAGGTATGGATGCCTCAATTCCTTTACAGCGAACGGCACTATTCCCTCGAGGCCGCCAACCTGACATTTGGCATGATCGTTGTAGTGGACGGCATTTTGGCGGCGCTAGCTGGCGGTTGGCTCGGAGACTATCTCTTGCCCCGGATGAAGAGTTCCTACTACCTGGTCTCCGCTGTCAGCATGGCCCTGGGCATCCCCTTCATGATCGCGGCCTTGTCCACACGGGAACGTTACATGGTCCCAGCGATTGCCGTCGCGGCCTTTTTCCTTCTGCTCAATACGTCGCCGTTGAATGCCGCCGTCATCAATTCCGTTGGCGCTCACATTCGCGCCACCACAATCGCGGTGAATATTTTCATTATCCATATTCTCGGCGACGTTCCCTCGCCCTACATGATGGGAAAGGTCGCGGACCGCCATTCTCTGCAAACTGCCTTCATCCTCCCGGTTGTGGCCATGGCCATCTCTTCTGGCATACTGTTTTACGGTATGCGTTTTGCTCCCGCCGTGGCCGTCGAACGTAAGTCCCGCCCTGCTCCGGCTCACAT
>WNFF01009956.1_pt1 | contig 12448 bp, 17 predicted proteins | sample 5400441 | NCBI WGS metagenome assembly WNFF01 (sample SAMN13153345, study PRJNA577476) | soil metagenome | isolation source: 120 cm saprolite under Douglas fir tree site 2 hole 3 replicate 1 | place: USA:California | collected 2015-04-18
TGAAGCAATCGTCGTACCAACGCTTGCGGCCAGGATGTCACGCCGCGAAATAGCGTCGCGTGTTGTTGGTTTGCTCATGGCTTACTTCCGTGGATCGAACAGCCCTGTCGTCAACACAGGGGCAGATGCGCAGGAGTGTGCGTCGGCAATTGATCCGGCGATTGAACGCCGATGACACGATTGGTAGGAAATTATCGTCGGTAGGTTCGCGAGCAGCATCAGCCCAAGGCGCTTCGCACCGCATGAATTGCTGCAGCTGCGGCCGGCGGCGAGATCGCCGAGCCTGTTGTGTCACCTCTCGCCAGCTTCCGAAAGGATGCTACACATGCCTTCAGAAAATTGCACATTCAGGCGAAATGACGTGAAGCGCGCGGTTCTTGCCGTAGCAAGCGCCGGCCTTCCGATCGGCGGAGTCGAATTCCGGCCTAACGGCCTGATTGTGGTCTACACCGAAAAACACCAGACAGCGTTTCCGACGGAGTTCTTGCCGATCGCCGCGCCGTTGGCCGCGGTAAACGACCCCGTGCAGCCTCCCAGCCCGTCGCTGGCCCGGCAGCGTAGCGATAAAGAGAAGGCGCCGCATCCGCGCTGTCACGCGCCGAGTGCAACGAAGTGCATCAAGCACGATCTGGCGGCCTAAGCCGCAAACGATAAAGGATAACTCAATGGCCGAACCGAAAACCGGTCCTCTACCAGTTCCGCAATTCGGCGGCGCTGGCGCTGGTGCCAAGCCGCTCGCGCCGACCGTTCCGCTGGTGAAGGCGGACAAGCGCTTTCTACCACGCCCCCCGAAGCGCAAGCATGCGTTTAATCGTTCTGCAACTGCGTTTACTAAAGGGCGGCTAGCTTTTCCAGGGTAGAGCTTTGCCGATTTTGGACGACCCCCGCTACGAGTGCTTTTCGCAGCTCCTAAGCAAGGGCGTGCCGCAGGGCCAGGCATATGTTGACGCTGGGTTCCAGGCAACGACCGATCAATCGATCAGGGTCGGTGCTCATAAGCTCGCAAAAAAGACGACCATCGCTAAGCGCGTTACAGAGCTGCAGGAAGCAGCCGCACGACGCGCTGAGAGGGAAAGCGGCATCGACAAGAAATGGGTACTGCTCCGTCTCCGCGATCTCTCCGAGGCGGCGCAGGTGGCAAATCAGTACGGTCCAAGTGTGCGCGCCATTGAATTGATCGGAAAAGAAAAATCGATGTTGTGGACCGTCACGAGCTTAAATCCGGCCCATTGGACGAACTTAGCTTTGACGATCTCGAAGGAATCATTGAATGCGCTAATGCCGAGACAGCTAGACGCGCGAACGTAGGCGAATCGGGCGATACGGACTCATCTGAGTCGGCATGCTTACCACCGCCATCTTGAGGTTGAGAAGCAAAGCGGAGCGCTCCGGCTGTGACGCTGCAAGGTCGCGGGGAGGTGTACTGGCGCGACCATCCTGATTTTCGGGAGGGCCTCCCTGAAGCCAAGGGGAAGGCTGTGACGGCGTGCTGGTGTTTCCCTCAACGCCGACCTGTTCCCTAGGTAACAACCCCATTCAACGGATGAACTTGCCGTCCCGCTTGGCAGACAGCTCCATGTAGGTCAGCGAACGCCAAGGAGACGACACTATGCCCAGTATAACAAAATTGCCAACCGGCGAGGTGATTCTCAACGTTGACCATTCGGTCGGACGGTACGGGCGCAATCGAATGGTTGATGTGCAGCTCGTGCAACTTTTATTGAACTTGCTGATTGAGACCACTAAGCACACCGGTCCTATTTCAGACCCGCCATTGCCAGCGCCCGAGCCACTGAAGCCGGACGGCATTTGCGGACCTAAGGACAGCCACAACAATAACTGCTTCACTTTCCTCGACTCGATCAGCCAAAGATGGGCCATGTGCCCTGATATACGATTCAATTAATGTTGCGGCTGTCCTAAGACCATTGAGGCCATACAATGGTTTCAAAAATCATCGAATGTTGGAGGCGCAACCTACGCTGAGGACGCAACCATCGATCACCTGGAAACAGTTCATTACGGACCACACCCCGGGGGCAAGCTTTACACGCTGTGGGGCATTCAGGCCCGCCTAGAGATCAGACATGCGTTGCCGCGGCCGGTCGCCGACATCCCAGTGCAACCGCTGGCTTCTGAATTGTCGAAATGGTTCGATAAGGGGCTGACTTTGAAGGCGATGTGAGGCTCTCCCGACTATTGGCCGGCGCGGTGTTTCGAGGCTTGGTGACTCTGCAAGTAGCTTGCGCCGACAGACTGGCGGACGCCAATGGATCGCGCGGCGCCGCGCTCCCGTTCGTCCGTCGCCTGAGTTACCCGCAGGTGAACCTTACGGTCTCGTCGAACGACAAAGCCTCATTGTCGGAGATTGGAGGGCAACACGCAGCACGACCGGCGAACAAGCCGGCGAAACTGGAGGCAAAGAATATGGGAAACGATCACGGCAAGAAGCATGGAGGCGGCGATGGCAAACGATCGAAGACACCCGTCGACTCTTCTACAGAGGTGCCGAAATACAACTTGCCATATAACTTCGAAGAGTTTGCCAAGGCAGCAGAGATTGCCGAGGAGACGGTGAAGAAATTTGGCGACAATCATTGGGCAAGGGGAGAGGATTGGGCGAAAGAGTTCGCGGAGGCGGTGTTGGCCCCTGAGCCGTATGAAGCTTACCAACGTGCGGGGAATGAGATTGATGAGCGTGGTTTTGGTGAAGAGGACGGCATAATCACGGGCCGTAGCCTTTTGCTGAACCGGTTCTCTTCGTTCGAGGACATTGACGGTGATGACAACTACGTAACCTGTCTCGGGCTCTCTGCTGAGGATTTGAAGAATCTCGGCGAGACCAAAGCAAAGTTGCTCGACGTTGGATGCGGTGATTCAATTTTTCCAGCCGAAGCGCATCTGTTCGGATTCACTGTGCAGGGTATCGATTTGCATGCGACGAACGACCTATCGAGACGGCAAAACGTTTTCAACCAATATGCCAAGAGCCATCTTTTTGCGGAGTGCGTGAAAAGATATAAAGGGAGGGAGCCCAAGTGTTCAGTTGGCCAGCCTGCCTTGCGGGCTCGCTGCGTCCAGGGGCTTCGTTCGACGGAGTCGAAATACCTGAGTAATCCGCCTACAACAGGTGACTGCACCAACCTAAAGGACGCTTTACCGGAGGACAGTCAATTTGATGGCGTGGTGTGTTCGTTCGTGTTCATGTATCTTCCGCGGAAAGATGCGCTCAAAGCTCTGAACGAGATGGCGCGCGTAAGCAAGCCCGGAGGATGGATTCGCATCCTTGAAGGCGACGCCAACCCAGGGAAGGGGTTGCCGTTGGAAGTCAACGTTGACGGTATCACGGAAGTCCCCACCAAAGGGCGCCTCAGAGTTTTCCAGGTCCAAAAATAGGACTGGGCGGTTTTTGCCGCGGCGATGGCGCGGGCGAATTCGATCCGTTCAAGGACTGAGAGCGGGGCGTGCATTTTGAACCAATAGCCGGCTTGCGGCGACTTATCTACAGGGTGGACTTCACCTCCCACTAAAGGAGGACAGTCGATTGCCACAGAAGATGCTGATCTTGCGGGGCAATCCTGCTCCGAAAGGCAAATATCCGGACGAACACGGGAATTATCCTGCGTGGCCCAAGGGAGCGTTGCACGAGTGGGCCGCGAGCGAATACGCGAGGCTTATGCACTATAAACCAGTAGTGTTGGATATTCCGGGCCTGCCGCAGAGCGAGACGAGTCCGCAGGCCACCGAAGCCTTGAAACAGTTTCTGGAAGACCAATCGGTTCGCGCGTTCTATGGATTTTCAGGCGGCGGAATCAACTTGAGGCACATTCTCCACTCGTTGGCGAAGAACCACCCGGAAACCCTTGATCGCATTCAAATGGTCGTTGTGATTGGTGCGCCGGAACACCCCAAGTCCGATTATCATCACTCCACAATTAACGACATGGCGAGAAAGGAGATGGCGAAAAAGCACATTGATGCCACGAATTGGGCGCCAGCGCATTATTGGTTGATCTACATGACTAATCCGCCAGGGAAATGGATCTTGCCGAAAGGCGTGCCCCAAGACACCAGCCTACACATGTTCGGCCCAGAGTGGTTGCTCAGCACGGAAAAGTTCGTCGAGCGATTGTACCCCGGAGGGCACATCCCCCCTGACCGGCTCTGACCTAGGGCCGCAGATGGCGGGATTCATGCTGGAATCCCGGCGCGGTCTCAAATGAGGGATTCGGTGCGATCCGGCTCACGCGGGGGATTTACGTCGGCGGGTGGATTTGGTGGCGACTTTGCCTTTTCCTCGTGCAAATGAAATCCCGAACCAGCCGAACACGACCGTCGCGGCGCCGACCATGGTAACCACAATGGCTTTTACGGCGTCGACCTCGTGGCCGAGTGACTCCAGCCATTCGCCCCAAGTCTGCGCGCGAACGCTCACGGTGATTTTCTGAACGTAGCTTTCTACACGTAGCCGGGACGACGTAGCCCCATCAGGTACAAGGGCATAGAGCGTAGCTTCCAGCTCCTGCTCACCCTCTTGCTGGGCTTCGACGTTCCAGCTCCATACGGTTGGAAAGCCTTCGGCGATCGCCTGTTGTTCCGGCGTGACGGCCTCGATCTTAAATCCTGGTCCGTTTAGCGTTGCAACCATTTCGGACGATACGCGGAGCGTTCCTTCAACGGCTTTGTCGCGCGAGTCCACTTGTTTCCGCAGTATTTCCATCGGAACGTTGACACCGACACCGGCTTCGACATTTCGCCTTTCGGCGACCCTCATCGCGTCCGGCGCGTGCAGAACGATATTGCCCTTTGGAAGCGCCTGAATGGCGTCGTGAAGAGCCACCATTCGATCAGGCTCAGGAGGAGGGGGTGGCGGGGTTGCCGCAGCGGGCGCAGCCGCAATTATTGTAGGGGCTGTAGGCCGTGGCGGCGGTTGCGGTCGCAGTACGGTTGTTATGGCCGCGTCCTCACGGGCCGTTGGCTTTGGCTCACCCTGCTTGTGGTCAACTTCGTCGCGGGACAGTGATGGCGGCGGCAGACCACCATACGTGGTCACATCGCGGTTTGCTGCGAGCCAAACACCGGCAATCAAAATGAGAGCGACCAAAATGCAAGCTGACGCAATCGACCATTTCCAAAAGCTTTTCATGGGCCACCTCAATGCGGCGCTCTAATCCAAGCCGACCAGGCGGGGTAGGCGTATTAAGGCGGAGCCGAATAAGCCGCCGTGTAAGCCAGGACAATCAAAATTAAATACGCCGTTAGCCAACGCCGCTTGAAACCAGGAGTGAATAATCATTAACGCAGATGTGCCGTTGTCTCAAGGGCTTCATGGATTGACAACTGCACTGCACAACGAGAATTGCGCGCTCACGGACGCTGCGAAAGTTACCCGCTTGCCCCTACCGTGCGCCGTCCATACGGCGGCGCGACCTCGCGCGGGCCGGTCGGCGAGATGATGGCGATAAGATTCAGGGCCGCGGCTATGCTTCTTCCAGTACCCTGTAGACGCTTGCCCGGTGAATTTTGAGCGTCTTAGCGATCTTAGTGGCGCCCATGCCGCGCGCCTTCAATGCGCGCACCTTGGCCACGTCTATCGAAGCCGGGCGGCCCTTGTAGACACCTTCGGCCTTAGCCTTGGCGATGCCTTCGAGCTGGCGCTCGCGACGGAGGTTTGTTTCGAACTCGGCGAACACGCCAAGCATGCCCATGAAGCATTTGCCGGCGGCCGTGCCCGTATCGATCGGCTGTTCCGTAGCCTTAAGCTCAGCGCCCTTGGCCTTGACGATGCGCACGAAGCGCGCTGGCTCGGTGAAGGATAGGACCAACTACCGGCGGATCAAAATTGATGGCCGGCGTTGTCGTGAGCAGCGGCTGGCTGTTCTTATGACGACCGGCGAGTGGCCGCCTGGCAACGTTGATCACAAAAATCGTGATCGTGGCGACAATCGCTGGAGCAATCTTCGTCCCGCGAATAACAACGAGAATCAGTGGAACAGGGGCGCTAATGCTGGGCGGAGTCTTCCAAAAGGTGTCCGTAAGCGCGGCAATCAATATGGGGCGCGTATAGGTTATAAGGGCGTTAAATATTATCTCAGCCATTTCCTTACGCCCGAATCAGCGCACGCCGCGTATGCGAAGCGGCGAACGATTTACACGGCGAGTTTGCGCGCGCCGCATGAAGCCTGAAATTCTTTGCGACGGCAACGTGCAGCTCTACTGCGCCGATTGCCGGGACGTGCTTCCCACGCTTGGCCGAGTCGATGCCATCGTGACCGATCCGCCATATGGGGTCGCCTTTGCTCACGGGGGAAACGACCGAAGCGGAATTGGGAAAGGTAAATACGCGACGAAATTTGCGGGCGTGCGCATTGCCGGTGATGAAGGGCCGTTCGATCCGAGCCCGCTCTTAAGGAATTTGCGATAACGTCGTTCTTTGGGGCGCCAATCACTACGCGGACAAACTACCGGCCTCTCCTAATTGGCTGGTGTGGGATAAGCGAGCCGCAAGCGGTCATTCGAACAGCTTTGCCGATTGTGAAATGGCATGGGCGAGCTGGAAGCGACCGGTAAGGGTCTTTCGGCACCACTGGGATGGCATGATGCGGGTCTCCGAAAGAGGCATTCCGCGCGTACATCCCACGCAAAAGCCTGTGGCGTTGATGAAATGGCGCATCGAGCATTTGCCGGCGCCCAATGGCACCATCCTCGACCCCTTTATGGGCTCGGGGACCACTGGCGTTGCCGCCGTGCAGCTCGGCCGCAAGTTCATCGGCATTGAGATCGAGCGAAGATATTTCGACATCGCCGTGAGGCGCATCAGCGCCGCCTATTCCGAACTACAGCATGACGGCGAAATCGCAAAGGCCGCGTAGTTGTCGCGCTTTTGCGCACGCCACCCGATCGGCGATCACCGGATATTGATTTAGGGATATTTCGCATTGGCATTTTTGGATGCGGGCGCCGCGCCTGCAAATAGTGGTCTTGCGGCCGGCCTCATGCCGGCCCTTCCGACGACAACTCACTTCGATCACCAAACGCCGGCATCGCAATCCGCGCCGGATCATTCGGATCAGCAGAATGAATCTCAACATCAAAAGCTGATCCGATGGATTCGCTCGCCGAATATCGCGGACGAGATTGACGAGGAGTTGCTTTCCGTGCCTGAGTGGGAACCGGAAACCGACAAGCTATTGCATGTCCTCCCCATTGCCGGCTGCGTTTTTAGGAAGACCTATTTCGATCCGGCGAAGGGCCGGAACGTCTCATTGATGATCGACCCGCGGTTGGTCGTCATCAACTATCACGCTAAGGGCCTGGAGATCGTTCCGCGCATTTCGGAGGAGATTCGCTACTATCCCCTCGAAATCGAGGAAATGGTCCGCGCCGGCACCTTCCTGGCACCGCCTTCCGGGAAATATCAGGTCGATATTCCCGCCGACCGCACGCAGGGTCCGCTTAGCTCACAGGGATCGCAGAACGTCGACGATCAGGACGCTCCGATTGAGTTTATTGAGCAGCACCGCTGGTGGGACTTAGATGGCGACGGCTATCCCGAGCCGCTTGTCGTCACGTTCCATAAGTCAACGGGCTTTGTCGCCCGCATCGTGGCGCGCTTCGACGCTGACGGCGTCCATGTCAATCTGCGGACGGGAGAGATCACCAAGATCGACCCATGGCATGCCTTACAAAATATGACTTCATCCCGAATCCTGATGGCGGAATCTATGGCCTGGGATTTGGCCAGCTCCTTCGCCCGATCAATGAAGCGGTCAACTCATCGCTAAACATGCTCATCGACGCCGGGCATCTGCAAAATGCCGGCGGCGGCTTTATCGGTCACCGGCTCTGTCCTGCGCGATTCAATTGTGCCCTTCCCTGCGCCCGGCCCATCCCCTGTGCTGTTCCAGTTGCTTGGCCTCATGATTGAGGCCGGCAAGGAAATATCGCCGTGAAGGATGTCCTGACGGGCGATCAGCAGCAGCACAACGTTCCCGCGACGACCACACTCGCGCTGATCGAGCAAGGGCTCAAGACATTCACCGCGATCTATAAGCGCGTTCACCTGGCGCTCAAGCAAGAGTTACAAAAGCTATACCGGCTGAATCGCGTCTAATGAATGACCAAGCGCATTACAAGGTCGGAAGCGAATGGCGGACCATTACGCGCCAGGACTACGAGGCCGGAAGCGGTGTCGAACCCGTGTCCGATCCGACGATGGTGTCCGATATGCAAAAGCTCGGCAGGGCTCAATTCCTGATGGGCTTTGCCATGGACCCGTATTGCGACGGCATGGAAATTTCCACCCAACCGGAAGATTTCCGTCACCGCGGACTCGGTGGTTTGCAGGGCGAGCAACGTCGACATCACATCGCGCACGTGCGAGCTTGCCTTCGGGGCCGGCAAGCGCCTCCTCAAGGGACGCGAGGCCAACGAGCTCACCGCCACCCTTGCGGCTGCCGGGGTCGCCCCGGAAGGCGCCGCCGGATCGATCATCGAAAGCATCACCAAACTCGCCTGCACGATCGACCCGAACGAGATCCGGCAGAAGGCGGGTGGCGGGGGGCAATGCGCTTTCGAGACGGGGCAGTAAGAGCTTCGCGTGGGGCCGGAACACCCGGCCCCCCTGCAGTGTTGAATCCGAGAGGTTCAACTGCGATGGACGTACAGCGCTTTCTGCTTGGACTCGGACTGGTGCTTGTGGTCGCCGCCCTCCTGTGGCCGATCTTGTCGCGGATCGGGCTCGGGCGGCTCCCCGGCGATATCCTGTTCCAGCGCGGCGGCGCCACGTTCTATTTTCCTCTGGTAACCTCGATCATTATCAGCATCGTGCTCAGCGTACTGATATGGCTATTCAATCGCTGAGAGCAGGGAGCGCTGCAGATATCGCCTCCCAGGAGGCATACTACTCCGCTGCCACGAGATGACGTGACGGCGGCGGCACTGGCCGGCCGAGCGCCGTGGCTTCCTCAATCCAGGCCGCGACTGCGTCCACGACCGAAGTAAGCGCGGCTTCCGCTGTCTCGCCGTCCGACATACAGCCGGGAAGGTCGGGGACGAGCGCGACAAAGCCGCCGCCTTCGTCTTGCGGCAACGGCTCGATAATGACCGGATACTCAAGCTTTGCCATCGCGTGCGCTCTTCACCAGTTCGACAAACCTGACCAGCCGGCGGATGTAGACCGACTTCACCGGCCTGCGGTTTGGAATTGTCAGAATATCCGTTGCGTCTGATCGGACACCTTCCAATGCGACCCGCCGCCGCTTGGCGGGGTACATCTGATTACGTGCTCCCGGCAGAGCGTGGCGACGTCGTCGATCGTCCAATCCGCGGCCGGATTGGCCCTCATGCGATCTAGACGAGAGGAGCGAGCCATCGCGATCTGATCGCCCACTCAATTCCGCCCCGTGCTCCCGGCCCTGTTCCCCGCGATGCGGCCGAATACCGAGCCGGCCATCAGGCCAGTTCCGCCCGGATAATTGAAGTAGAACAGGCCGCCGACCAGCTCGCCGGCCGCGTAGAGGCCGCGGATCGGGCGGTAGTCGGTGTTGAGCACTTCGCCGTCGGCGGTGATGCGCACGCCGCCGAACGTGAAGGTGACGCCGCAGGTCACCGCATAGGCCTCGTAGGGCGGCGCGTCGAGCGTGTTCGCCCAGTTGCTCTTATTGATGGCAAGGCCTTCGGTGCGCCGGCCATCCTTGACGTTGGGGTTGAACGGAATGTCGGTGCGCACCGCCTTGTTCCATTCCTCGACGGTCCTGACGAAATCACCCGCATTAACGCCGTCAAGCTTGCCGGCCAGTTCCTCGATGGTGTTGCCGGTCGCCCTGGTGATCTGCTTGATGCGATATTCGTCGCGCTGGAGGTGCTTCACTTTCTGGTCGAAAACCTGCCAGGCGAACTGGCCGGGCTGCTCCAGCACGACGCGGCCGTATTTTGCGTAAGTGTAGTTGCGGAAATCGGCGCCTTCGTCGACGAAGCGCCTGCCGTTGGCGTTGATCATGATGGAGAACGGATAGGAATGCTTCTGGAACTGGTCGCCGACCGCGAGGTCGCCGAATTCCGGGGCATTGCGTTCCCACTGCACGGCGTGGCAGCCTGACCAGTTGCCGGCGGGGCTCGCCCCGATCTCAAGCGCCATGCGGATGCCGTCGCCGGCGTTCCAGCGGCTGCCGCGCACTTTTGCCAGATCCCAGCCGGCGCCGAGGTAGCGCGTGCGCATTTCCGCATTGGCCTCGAAGCCGCCGCAGGCGAGGATCACGGACCTTGCGCGCAACTCGTGCAGGCCGTCATCGTGGCGGATGCGCACGCCATTGACACGGCCGTTCTCGTAAATGAGCTCGACCGCGCGGGAGTCGTACCGGATCTTGATGCCGTTCTTGAGCGCGGCGTCGGTCAGCATCTGGACGAGGCCCGGCCCGCCGCCGACCGCCTCCACCGTGAGACCGCCCCAGAATTTGAACTTGCCGTCGATCTTGAAGGCCTGCCGCCCGTAGATCGGGATCAGGCGGATGCCCTTGGTGGTCATCCACTTCAGCGTGTCGAACGAGCGCGTCACCAGAAGCTCGACAAGGTCGGGATCGGCGCGATCCTGGGTCACCCGCGCCATGTCGTCGAAGAACTGGTCCTGCGTGTAGGTGCCGAAATCGGTGGTGGCGATCTCCTCGTCGGTCAAGTCCGGTACCAGCGCCTTGATGTCGTCGATGCCGTTGTAGACGACGCGGATCGAGCCCGCCGTGAACCGGCTGTTGCCGCCGGATTCGTCCTCCGGCGCCGCCTCCAGCACCAGCACGGACGCGCCCTGCTCGCGCGCCGCCAACGCAGCACAGAATGCCGCATTGCCGGCGCCCACCACGATCACGTCAGCCACATCGCTCGTCATTTCCACCCTCGTGTGTCAGTCCTTAAGGTGGATGCATACCAGGGCGGACATGCCCCGGACAAGCGACGGGGCCGACATGCCGGCCCTGCAACGACTATGCTTATTTCCAGCCAGTGGTTCGGGAAGAGTTCCATGCGAAAAATCAACGTCCTGAGTATCGAGCACATCAGCGCGGAGGACAGAGCGAAGATTGAAGCGGTTGATCCGGCAATCCAATTGACCGACGCGGGAGGCTGGTATGACGGCGAAATTCGCGAGACATGGCCGGCGTTCACTTCGGCGCGCTACTTGGCACCAGGCACCATGGGCGCGGGAACGCGCGAGGAACGCGATCGCCTTCTAGCCGAAGCTGAAGTAATCCTGGGTGGCTGGCCATTTCCGATCGACCTGCGCGCCAGGGCACCGAAATTGAAATGGTTTCATCACAGTCCCGCGGGCGCCAGCAATCTGCGCATCGGCGACCTATGGGGCAGCTCGGTCATCGTGACAACATCACGAGGTTGGGGCAATACGCTGGCGATGGCGGAATATGCGGTGGCCGGTATCTTGTACTTTGCCAAGAGCCTTCACCGCGCCGTGGTCGACCGGGGCGCTGGCGTGTTCGACCATCGCGCATATCGACCGCTGCTTTTGGAAGGTAAGACCGCGTGCGTCGTGGGCGCCGGCGGAATCGGGCTCGCCGTCGGCAAACTTTGCGCGGCCTTCGGGATGCGGGTCCTCGGCACCCGCCGACACCCCCAGCCGGACCGGCCTCTGCCACTCGGATTCAGCGAGCTTGGCGGCGCGGACGATCTCGATCGCTTCTTGCCGGATAGCGATTTCGTAGTGATCTGCTGCCAATTGACGCCGGAGACAACCCGCCTCTTCAACACGGATCGCTTTGCCGCGATGAAGGCGGGGAGCGTGATCATCAACATCGCCCGGGGCGAGATCATCGACGAGGGGGCCCTCGCCGAGGCGCTCCAGCACAATCACTTGCGCGGCGCAGCTCTCGATGTTTATGTCGGTGAATTCGAGCACATGCCGATGGCAAGGCTCTGGTCTGATCCAAGGGTACTGATCACGCCGCATATCTCAGGTGCCGTTGATCAGTGCCGTCATGGTGCCATCAATCTCTTCTGCGAGAATCTGCGCGCCTATCTCGACGGCGGCACGCTGCGAAACGTCATCGACTGGAAACGGGGCTATTAGCCCGGACCCGACAAGCCGAAGGTCAGGCATCGTCGGCGTCGAGTCGAAGCTCGGCATTCCGCGTAGTCTCACTCAATCAACCATGGACGGACGGCGGCATCGTCCATACGCCGCCGATTCGCTAAGATCATTCCGTCATGCGATCATACCTTGCTGCGGCATTTCAGAATCACACGCCGCCACCCGGCACGAAGCAGCGGATGTAGTAGGTATTGGCGCCCTGCTGCACATACCAGACTACCGCCTCGCCGACCGGATTGCCGGCATTGTAGACGATCGCCTCTGGTGGAACTCGCCGCCATTCTCCCTTGATCGGTACCCAATAGCCGTCGGTCCGCATATCGTAGTCAGTGCGATGGCCGTCCGCGATATCGCAGC
>WNFF01020988.1_pt1 | contig 12444 bp, 8 predicted proteins | sample 5400441 | NCBI WGS metagenome assembly WNFF01 (sample SAMN13153345, study PRJNA577476) | soil metagenome | isolation source: 120 cm saprolite under Douglas fir tree site 2 hole 3 replicate 1 | place: USA:California | collected 2015-04-18
AGCATGAAATTATTTTCTTCCACGGTTTCGCGGGCTGCGACACAAAGGATCCATATCGCGATGAAAATCATCGATGCCAAAGTGATTGTTTGCAGTCCGGGGCGGAATTTCGTAACGCTGAAGGTTACGACAGAAGACGGGATCTACGGCCTCGGGGATGCCACGTTAAACGGCCGCGAACTCGCGGTTGCCAGCTATCTCTCCGACCACGTCATTCCACTCTTGGTCGGGCGTGATGCACGGCGCATCGAGGACATCTGGCAATACCTTTACAAGGGTGCCTACTGGCGCCGTGGCCCGGTCACCATGAGTGCGATTGCCGCGGTTGACACGGCGCTTTGGGACATCAAGGGCAAGGCGTTGAATGTGCCCGTCTATCAATTGTTGGGAGGCGCTTCCCGCGACGCCGTTCTCGTTTATGGACACGCCAGCGGGCAGGACATCGAGGAGACCGTCCAAGCTGTTTCGGCGTACCTCAAGCTCGGCTATCGGGCGATTCGCGCGCAAAGCGGCATTCCCGGGTTGCAAAGCGCCTACGGAGTAGGCCGCGGCAAAATGTACTACGAGCCTGCGGAAAAAGATCTTCCTCCGGAAAATGTCTGGAGTTCAGCTCTCTACCTGAACTTCGTGCCGCGCTTATTTGAACGGCTGCGCAAGGAGTTCGGATCTGATCTTCACTTGCTGCACGACGCGCATCACCGGCTCACACCAATTGAAGCAGGGCGCCTGGGGAAGAGCCTCGAACCTTTTCAGCTGTTCTGGCTCGAAGATCCAGTTCCGGCGGAGCTGCAAGAAAGCTTTCGCCTCATCCGTCAGCACACGACTACACCCCTGGCCGTCGGTGAAGTCTTCAATTCCATTCACGATTGCCAGCAGCTCATCCAGGAACAACTGATTGATTACATCCGGACTACCGTTGTGCATGCGGGAGGAATCTCACACCTGAGGAAGATCGCCAGTCTGGCGGAGCTCTATCAGGTGCGGACGGGAGCGCACGGCGCAACCGATTTGAGTCCCGTGTGCATGGCTGCCGCGCTGCATTTCGATCTAAGCGTCCACAATTTTGGCATCCAGGAATACATGCGCCACACCGACGAGACCGACCGCGTCTTTCCACATTCCTATAACTTTTCCGGTGGAATGATGCACCCTGGCAATGCCCCTGGTCTCGGCGTGGATATTGATGAAACCCTTGCGTCCGGGTACCCCTATCGCCGGGCATACCTGCCGATCAATCGCAAACAGGACGGCACCATGCACAGCTGGTAGGCGGATATCGTTCAAAACTGAATCGGAAGGAGCAAATCCATCCGACATTTGCAATTCCGCTCTCCGGTTTGTTGAGTCTCGCTGAATGCGAACTTCAGTTCTTACGGTTTGACTCCAGGGCGGGCAATACTTATAGTTCGCGATGAATCACGCGCAACCAAGGAGCTTCCGGGCTGGAAGCCGGCCGCAAAAACGAGTAGTTTTCCATTCACACCATGGACCCAGCGCGCCCCACTTCCGCATCCGGCAGCTTGGCATCGTCGGTGGATACCGAGGCCGCGATTGTCAATGAACAGGCGTCGCCGCCTGTTTCGTCCCGCGCTGGCTATTTCCGCTGGGTCATTTGTGGCCTCCTGCTTCTCGGCACAACAAAGAACTACATGGATCGCTGGGTCCTCTCCGCGCTGAAGACCACCTTGCAACATGATCTTGGTTGGAGCGAGGTCGATTACAGCCACATCGTAATTGCATTTCAAGCGGCTTACGCCGTTGGCATGCTCGCCGTCGGGGGATTTATCGACCGGGTGGGTACGCGGCTCGGCTACGCCATCGTCATGATCTTCTGGAGCGTTGCTTCCATGGCCCACGCCGTCGGGAGTTCGCTCTCAAGTTTCTTCATCGCGCGGATCGCGCTGGGCTTCGGCGAATCGGGGATTTTTCCCGCAAGCATAAAAGCTGTTGCCGAATGGTTTCCCGCAAAAGAGCGGGCGCTCGCCACAGGAATTTTCAATGCGGGGACGAATGTGGGGGTAATTCTAGCAGGGCTGTCCGTTCCGTGGATCACACACCATTTTGGCTGGCGGTGGGCTTTTGTGATTATTGGCTCGCTGGGTTTCGTATGGCTCGCGTTATGGCTCTTGCTGTATCAGAAACCGGAAGACCACCCGCGCTGTTCCAGGGCTGAGCTCGAATACATCCTGGGCGACACTCCGCAGCCTACCGAAAAGATCAAGTGGCTGCGCCTCCTGCCGTTCCGGCAGACGTGGGCAATTGCTTGCGGAAAATTCCTGACCGACCCGATCTGGTGGTTCTATCTTTTTTGGGTCCCCGATTTTCTCGAACGCCAGCACGGGGTGCACCTGGCGCAATTGGGTCCTCCGATCATCGTGATTTATCTGATTTCCGATATTGGCAGCGTTGCCGGAGGGTGGTTCTCGTCCTTTTTGATCCAGCGGGGAGTTTCGGTAAACGCTGGCCGCAAGCTCGCCATGCTCGCGTGCGCAATCGCCATCGTTCCCATCGTGTTTGCCTACCGCGTGTCCGGATTGTGGCAGGCAGTTCTGCTGATTGGTCTCGCTGCTGCGGGGCATCAAGGCTTCTCCGCAAATCTTTACACTTTGACCTCTGATTTGTTCCCGAAGCGGGCAGTGGCCTCCGTCATGGGCGTAGCCGGAATGGCGGGCGCAGTTGGCGGCATGCTTATTGCCAAAATCGTAGGCCATGTCTTGCAGTGGACGGGAAGCTACATGATTCCATTTTTGATTGCTGGCTCCGCCTATTTGGTGGCTCTTGCCGTGATCCATATTCTGACTCCCAGGATGGAGCCGGCGGGGATCGTTTGAATTGCTTAAAGCTGAATCTGGAATCATTCTGAGTAATGCTTGAGAATGTAGCGGATAACAATTTCTATTTTGAACGGGCGGCTGAGGTGGGCGCATGGCGTTGACGATCAAGCCAAAAAAAGATTGCCGCTGGGACCTGGTCAGTCTGGGCGAGGTCATGGTGCGGCTCGACCCGGGCGACCGGCGCATCGCCACGGCGCGGTCATTCGAAGTGTGCGAGGGCGGCGGGGAATACAACGTCGCACGCGGGCTGAAGCGTTGCTTCGGCCTGGACACCGCGGTCGTCACGGCGTTCGCCGATGATCCTGTCGGGAGGCTCCTTCAAGAGCGTGGCTTCGGCGTGCGTGCAGCGCTGGGGAGTTACGATCGCGGGCACACCGCGGTCTCCCAGTTGAAGCCGGGCGACATCGATTGGGAGCAGATTTTTGGAAAGCAGGGCGCGCGCTGGTTTCATACCGGCGGCATCTTCTGCGCCCTTTCACCGACGACGCCAGAAGTCACCTTGGAAGCCACACAGGCAGCGAGGCGGCACGGCACGGTCGTTTCGTACGACCTAAACTTTCGCGCGTCCTTGTGGAAATCCCACGGCGGCAAAAAACAGGCGCAGGACGTCAACCGCCGCATTGCACCTTACGTAGACGTCATGCTCGGCAATGAAGAAGACTTCTCGGCGGCGCTTGGCTACGACGTGCCGGGAATGGATGAGCATCACTCCACGTTCGAAGTTGAGGGTTTCAAGCAAATGATCGCGAAGGTCGTGAAGGATTTTCCTTTCCAGGTTGTTGCCACCACGCTCAGGAAAGCTAAGACCGCGACTTCGAATGATTGGGGCGCAGTCTGCTATTGCGGCGGCAAATTCTATCAGGCAAAAAACCGCGAGAATCTTGAGATTTTCGACCGTGTCGGAGGAGGTGATTCCTTTGCTTCCGGCCTGATTTACGGATTCCTCGCAGGACAAGATCCGCAGTGGTCGGTGGAATGTGGCGCGGCGCACGGTGCGCTCGCCATGACCACGCCGGGGGACACTTCGATGGCAACCTTGCAGGAAGTCATGCAAGTGATGAAGGGAGTTGGAGCACGCATCGCGCGCTGACGAGGAAGTGCCGGAGACAAGGTGAATGACAATGGAAAAGCAAAAGGTTCGCGATCGGATCATTGAGATTGGGATCGTCCCGGTCGTGCGCGCGTCTTCGCCGGACGAAGCACGGATCGCCGCTGATGCCGTTTGTCAGGGTGGCATTCCCATCGTGGAAATCACCATGACTGTGCCTGGCGCCCTGGACGTCATCCGCGAGCTGGCAAAGAATAGCGCTTCAGATGTCCTCGTCGGAGCCGGAACCGTACTCAACGCGGAGGCGGCGCGCCGGTGCCTGGATGCCGGAGCGCAGTTCCTGGTTAGCCCAGGGTTGAACCTTCAGACGATCGAACTTGCGATACGGGAAGGGAAGCTGATCATGGCCGGGGCGTTGACGCCCACGGAAGTCATTACCGCCTGGGACGCTGGCGCGGACTTCGTCAAGATTTTTCCGTGTGGCCAGGTAGGGGGCGCGAAGTACATCAAGGCTCTAAGAGGCCCGCTTCCGCAAGTTCCGCTTGTTCCGACCGGTGGCGTCAATCTAAACACCGCGGCTGAGTTCATCGAAGCAGGCGCCGCCGCGCTGGGCATCGGCGGAGAATTGATGCAGGCTGATGCTCTGAAGTCAAACAGGCCGGAGATCATAGTTGAGAATGCGCGCAAATTCCTTGCGATCGTAAAGCAAACGCGAGCTCAAATGGCGTCATCAGGTATCGCTGCCAAGAGCAGTCGCTGATCCAAATTTCCATGTCCGGTTGTGCTGGAGGCAGGCCGCGTTATTGATTGACGCCACTGGCCAGAATGCCGCCGTCAACCACCAATAAATGACCAGTCACGAAACTGGCGGCATCGGAGGCGAGAAAAACCGCGGCGCCTGCCAGCTCTTCGATCTTGCCGAACCTTCGCATCGGCGTGCGCATCAGGAACTCCCGGCCACGCTCGGTTCCATCGAGCAGAGCTGCATTCAAGTCCGTGCGAAATACACCCGGAACGAGGGCATTGACACAAACCCCCGATGTCGCCCATTCGATCGCCAGCGATTTAGTAAGGGAAGCGACGGCCGCCTTGCTCGCGCTGTACGCAGCAACCTCAAAGAGCGCCACAAATGACGAAAGCGAGGCTATGTTGATGATGCGACCGTAGCGCTTTTCGATCATGTGCCTACCAAAAACGCGGCAAGAGCGCAAAGTCCCGTTCAGGTTCGTTTCCATGATCGCGTTCCAATCGGCCTCTGGAACATCGAGCGTGGGCGTTCGCTTCGTGCGGCCGGCACAATTCACGAGGATTTCGACGCTGCCGAATTCGGAGCAAACCGATTGAAGAAGCCGCTCGATGCTGCCGTTATCCGTAACATCACAAGTCCGCGCAAGCGACCGCCGCCCGAGCGCCACAACTTCCGCGGCCGCGGCTCGTACTTGCTCATCGCGGCGGCCGGTCGGGACGACATTGGCCCCAGCTTGAGCCAGTCCTCGAGCGAGCGCAAGTCCGATGCCGCTAGTTCCGCCGATTACCACGGCCGTTTTGTTTGTCAGATCAAGAAGCGGATGGCCCATGAAGGACTCCTCAGATTCGCAGCTGCGTAGAGCACCAAGCGAAATGCCAGATCCAATTGTAATGTGAGACGCGAACTCCGAGCGTTGAGTATTGCTAAAGACAATGTTTACGAGTCCTGATTTGACACCGCGTGGCGACCCAAATCACGGCCCTCTGTCATAACAATGTAATACCAATTGCGATGAACAGCGGCAAAATGGGAACGAAAGGTTAACAAAGAGGGAGAAGGTGGTTCGTCCCGTATTATTGCAACTTGCTGATTTCCTTCGATCAGCGTCAGCTCCGGCAAGTTCTGATTAAATTCGTCATTTGGCTGTTAACCGAACGCTAGCTGGCTCGAATCTCGCCTGCGGAGCCATTCTTCCATTCCAAACGAGTTTAACTGCCACCGCCAAACTCGCCGATCCGCAATCCCACGAAAACGGTGAGTTATACAAGTGCGCGCACACGGCTCCGCCAAGATCACGAACGGCATGCATTGGACTTCGTTGACTGGCAGAGATACGGAGAGCCCTGAGAAGGGCAGTGGGCAAGTATGAAGCGGGAGGACTACGGTGTAGGCGCTAAATTGACATCAGGAGCAGAATGCGAGCGAAATACAACTGGTTAATTTCGGCGTCCGACGGCCATGGGAATTGCAAGCATCGTTTGCCGCGAGTTATTCTCAGATCCAGCGGCGGCAGAGTACGAGTATTCAGGGACGATTTCTTTGATTTTTTCCCGGATGGCCGCCGCACTATCCAAGGCCAGGTTTACGCGCAGTTCTTCCAAGCGCTGGTGCAATAGCGACCAGCCATCCTGCGCGCTGCGAGTACGTTTGATCCTGTCGCACGCGGTGGGATGCACGTCTTCGTTTGAGTAGAACAACTCTTCCTCGAGTTTCTCTCCCTCGCGCAGGCCCGTGAACTGGATTCGCACAGAGTGCTCCGGTTTGCCGGACAGCCGAATCAGGGTACGTGCAAGACCAAGAATGCTCACCGGCTCGCCCATATCCAGGACCAGAATGTCCCCGTTGCCGCCAATCGCAAACGCCTGCAGCACGAGGCCCACCGCTTCGCTGGTAACCATGAAAAATCGTCTGATTTCCGGGTGAGTGATGGTCAATGGCTGGTTATCGCGGAGTTGCTGCTTCAGAACGGGAACTACGCTGCCGCTGGAACCAAGGACGTTTCCAAAACGCACGGAGACGCAGCGCATGCCGTTGGCCGGCCGGGAGAAGAGAATCAATTCGCAGATTCTCTTGGTGGCTCCCATAACGCTGGTGGGATTCACTGCTTTGTCTGAGGAAATCAGGATGAAGCTTGCGCAGCCAGCGGCAGTGGCCGCGTCGAGAAGATTGAGCATCGCAAAGACATTATTTCGGAGCGCCTCGTCAACATTTGTTTCCATGATGGGGACATGCTTGTAGGCGGCCGCGTGGAAGACGATTTGAATTTCATGCTCCATGAAAAGCCGCCGCATCCGATCGGAGTCGGCGACGTCGGCGACACAATAGGTTACGCAGGCGCCATTCTGGTGCCGGGAAAGATCGAGCCGCAGGAAAAAGACTCCCGTCTCGCTCTGATCCACGCAGATGAGCCTAGCCGGGTGGTAATTCAATATCTGCCGGCATAGCTCGGACCCAATCGAACCGGCCCCGCCGGTCACCATTACAGCCCGGCCTTCGATCTGCTTTCGCACGGAATCCAAGTCGATCCGAGCGGGTTCGCGGCCAAGAAGATCATCAAGGTTCACATCGCGAACCTGATCAATACTCACTTGCCCCGAAAGGATGTCCCGGAGTGCCGGAACCGTTTTGAAAGGGGTTTGCGCTTGCTGGCAGACTTCCACAAACCTTTGCATCTGCTGCCCGGTGGCGGTGGGGACGGCGATGAGCACGAGATCCGCTGCGTAGGACGGCAGCAGTGCGGGGAGTTGCGCGACCCGGCCCACGACGGGCACGCCTTGCACTTTAATTCCAAGTTTGGAGGCATCATCGTCAACACAAGCCACGGCGGTGTAACCGCTATCGGGGCGCATAGTTTCACGAATGATCATCTGTGCAGCGAATCCGGCGCCGATCAGAATCACACGTTTGGAATCGCTCGGTCTTCGCCGCGCAGGCTCGGCCACGAGCCGAAAAAACAATCGCACGCCCGCCAGGAGGCAGGTGGTCAGAAGAGCCTCGAGAAGATAGATAGAGCGCGGAAACGAATTGACTCCGAGGGCGAACCGCAGAATCAGCCAATAGAGTGCCGTGCCACTGACGACCGCCTTCAAGATATCGACTGCGTCGCGGACTCCCGTATAGCGCCACCAACCGTGAAGGAGACGGAAATAGGCGATTGGCGCTAGACGGATGACGATCAGGAGTGGCGCCGCAGAAAATAGAAGCAGCCGATCGGGCAGGGTGAAGTCAAAACGCAACAGCCAGGCCAGCAGAAGCGAAAGAAAAATCAACCCAGCCTGGAAGAACGCATTCAACCAGGAACGATATCGGATCACCATGTTCGGGGTATTTCGGATTAGTTTCTTGAGCATAAGAGTGTTTGGCGGAGGGCCAGCCCAGCGCGCCGAAGGCTTGAGTGAAACTGAATCGAAGAGGAGTGATCCACCCGAAATCAGGTCAACGGGAGGACGGCAAGAGGGAACCCGCGGCTACTGCTTTTTCTTTTCGAACCAGCAGTTCTTCCACAGCGGAGACGATGTGGTTCGCACCGACGTAGTAGGCTTGTTCGAGAGGTGCGCTGGTCGGCGCGGGCACATCGGGCAAACAAACTCTTGAGATCGGCGCCCGAAGATGGTCGAAGACTTCACCTGCCACTGTCGCCGCAATTTCGGCCGCAACCCCGCAAGTTTTCCATGCTGCATCCGCGATCACTAGGCGGCCCGTCTTGCGGACCGAATTGAAAACACATTCGCGGTCCCAGGGCTTGATCGAGCGCAAATCAATTATCTCTGCATCAATTCCGCGGCTTTCGAGCGTGGCAGCGGCCCGTTCGGCATGGGCGCTCATGTGGGAAGTTGCCACGACGGTCACATCAGTTCCCGTTCGCCGGATCGCCGCGAGCCCAATCGACACCTCGTATATTTCCTCGGGAACCTCGCCGGTCTCGCCGTAGAGCCAGCGGTCGTCAATGTACATCACGGGATTGCCGTCATTTACGGCCGCGATCAGTAGTCCCTTGGCATCAAAGGGGGTGGCCGGCATCACCACCTTCAGCCCGGGAATGTGCATGAACATTGCCTGCAAAGCCTGGGAGTGCTGGGCGCCTTGCTCTCCTCCACGATTGATTGCCGCACGGATGACCATGGGGACATTGATCTGTCCCCCGAAGATGTACGACCAGTTGGCTGCCTGGTTCACGATGGGATCAACGGCAAGCAACATGAAGTCCATCCGCGGATGGAAAACAATGGGGCGCATTCCGGCCAGCGCCGCTCCGATGGCTGCGGCCGTTGTGGCATTTTCAGAGACCGGGGAGTCAATGACGCGGTCCCTGCCGAAATCCTTTTCCATGTCTTGGAGACTTGTCCCGGCATACCAGGGGCTCCACACACCTTGCCCGATGACGAAGACACGGGGATCGCTCGCGAGCAATTGCGCGAAACCTTCGCGTATAGCCTGCACGTACGTAAGTGTTCGCATGTTTAAGACTTCTCCAGGAAAAAAACATGTTCAAGCAGCTCATCACCGTGTGGATAGGCTGAGTCGCGCGCGAATTGAACGGCATCTTCAATTTCCGCGCGCACTTCGCTTTCGATTTCCTCCAACGCTCTTTCGTGCAGGCCCTGCTCGAGCAAAGCGGCGCGAGCCCTGGCGACGGGATCTTTCGAAAGCCACTCCCGGAGTTCGTCCTTGCGCTTCACGCCCACGTCGAAATCCATCGAGGACCCGACGTGACCTCGCCAGCGGTAGGTGCGGCACTCGATCAACGTTGGCCCGCGGCCGCTCCGCGCTCGGCGTACCGCGTCCAGAGCGGTCCGGTAGACCACGCCTGCATCGTTGCCATCCACGCGAAGCCCGGGGACGCCATGCGCGTCGCCAGCCTGAACGATGTTGTCTTTAACGCGGCGCTCGCGAATGTGCATATGACTCGAGTAGAGATTGTTCTCGCAAACGAAAATCACTGGAAGCCTCTGCAGGCCGGCAAAGTTGACCGCTTCGTGGAAATGGCCCTCTTCCGTCGCGCCATCGCCAAAGAATGCGACGGAGACCCGCGAATCCCCCCGTACCTTGGATGCTAGAGCGCTTCCCACCGCGATTGGGATGGTTGCGGCCACCAGCGGAACCGTACCGAGCAGCCCGACCTCCTGCGCGATCAAGTGCATCGAGCCTCCGCGGCCGCGCGAACACCCGGTAGCTTTGCCGTAGAGCTCGGCCATCAGGGCGCGCAGATCGCCGCCCTTGGCCAGATAATGACCATGCGACCGGTGACCGCCGAAAATGTAATCGTCCTTCTGCAGCGCGGCGCACACGCCCGCGGCGATCGCCTCCTGGCCGGTGCAGAGATGCGTCGGGCATCGAATCTCGTTCTTATCCAGAAGCTCGGCGATGGTTTCCTCGGTCGTCCGGATGCGCGTCATGGATCGAAACAGAGTGGTCAGCAGGGACGCGCCGATAATGGGCCGTGCGGCTCGGACGTCGACGGAATGGCTTTGCAACATGATTGGTCTTCCTCTCGGTTTGAATCGCTCGCAAGATCAGCCGAAAATCTCTTCAGAAGCAGCGTGAGAAAAACATTCACTTCCCAGCTGCGGCGTGGACTGGAGTTCCGGACAGACCGCGAGGGCATGCGTCCGAAAGAGTGCAAAGAAGTTCACGGTCCGAAGCGCCGAGGCGCCAGCCGAGCGCCTGTATATTTTCTTCGAGTTGTATCCGGTTCTTGATACCAACCAGAACGGTACTCACACGGGGTTCGTCCAGAATCCAACGCAGGGAGATGCTCGAAACGCTGCGCCCGGTGCTCTTACTGAGAAGGTCAAGCGCAGACAGGAGCCTTTGCTTTTGTAGGCGTCCTTCGTCCGAAAAATAAGAGCTGCGTGCGCGCGTGTCGTTTGCCTTAAACGAGGACCCGAGGGGACGCTTGCCGGTCAACAAGCCGCGTGCGAGGCCACTGTGGGCCAGCACGCTTGTCTCATTGGTCTGGCACCAGGAGAGAATGCCATCTTCGATTTCCCGGCAGAGCAGGCTGTACGGAACTTGCAGGGAATCGATCGGGAGCTTCCACCGCGCTTCTTGCATAGACTCGAGGGAAAAGTTGGATAGACCGATGTAACGTATTTTGCCCGCGCGCTGGGCCCGTCCTAGAGCCTCCAGAGTTTCTGCGAGCGGCGTCCGCGGATCGGGCCAGTGCAGTTGATACAAGGGAATTACATCCAACCGGAGGCGCCGCAAGCTGTCTTCAAGGCCCTGAACGATTTGCTGCTGACTCCCGTCACGGGTCACGCGGCAATAGCCGTCCCACTTGAGGCCGCCTTTCGTGGCGATGACGAGCTCGTGACGCTTGTTCCCCAGCGCGCGCGACAATAGATGTTCCGCGTGACCGAAGCCATAGACACCGGCCACGTCGAAGAAATTGATGCCGGCGTCCACTGCCGCTTTGACGGCGTCAATCCAAGCGGCTTCGTCCAGCGGGCCATAGTCGTAATTGCTCGCTGCCGCGCAACCAAATCCAAGCCGGGAGATGGCACAATCAGTGGCTCCAATCTGGAAAATGATTTGAAAATCGGTCCAGAGCGATTGGTTGCGGACATAGGCAACGCGCAGACGGTTCTTCTCCGCGCGATATTTTTCTATGAATACGCGACGTGGATCTTCCGAGCCGACGAGTTCATTCAGGTTGAAAAAGCGGATGGAGGCGTAATCCGTGATCCCCGGAAGGACGGATAGAATGATTTTTTCCTCCTCCGTGTAGGCCGAGGTATGTTCTTCCACCTCAGGGCGCGGCCCCACAATGCTCATTTGGCCGGTGAGCACGTTTAGAAGTTGCGGCAACTCATCGAGCTTGAAGGGCCGAAGCCAGCGACCCACGCGTGTGACGCGGGGGTCGTTTCGGCCGGTGGACGTGGTTCCTTCCCGTTCTGCGTCCGGCCCCATCGTGCGGAACTTGAAGATACGGAATGGCCGGCCGTACCTCCCGATTCGTACGCCGCGATAGAACACTGGCCCGCGCGAGTCGAGCTTGATGCAGACGGCAATCATGAGGAAAAACGGAGCGAGCAGGAGTAAGCCAAGCGCCGCAAAAAACAGATCAAAGGTTCGCTTCATGTTTTGGATTTCCGGATATAACCATGGCGCACGACGCTGACAAAAACGAAGTCCAAGAAATCATGGACGGGTGCGCGGACGCTAAGGCAATCCGCTAGTCGAGCGGCTTAACCAGCTCAAAGGAAAATTGCCAAGCCATCAGTTGCACGCCGGGAATTCTGACGAGAAGGCGGTCTGCGGCGTTTAATATCCGCATGGTTACCCCGAAGAGTTTCGGTGCGCTCTGCAGGAATCCGCCGAGCAAGCCGACCAAGTGCCACTTGAACTGAACAGGGTGCTCAACGTGATACAGCGCGATATTCGCGTGGTTGGTCGCAACCCGCAACCGCGTCAACCAGCCGCCGCTGTTCCAGCAAATTGCGGTAGACCTCGAGCACCTGAGTGACTACCAACTCCTCAGAAAATTCGCGAACGGCGATTATCCTGCCGCGAGCGCCCATCCTGGCTCTCAATGGCGCATCTTCAATCAGGGTGGCCAGGGCGTGGACGAGTGCTTCCGTGGAGTGAGCCGGCACGAGGAAACCATTCTCGCCATGACGAACCACCTCCCGGCAGCCGGGCACGTCGGAGGCAACGAGCGCGCGCCCGCTGGCGGCTGCTTCGATCAGGGCTTTCGGTACGCCTTCTCCGTAGGATGGCAAGCAGACCACATTTGACCTGGCAAACACTTCGCGCATATCGTCCTGCTGCCCCCACCACTCCACCACGCCGCTGGCGTCCCACTCGCGCAGCTG
>WNFF01010582.1_pt1 | contig 12440 bp, 15 predicted proteins | sample 5400441 | NCBI WGS metagenome assembly WNFF01 (sample SAMN13153345, study PRJNA577476) | soil metagenome | isolation source: 120 cm saprolite under Douglas fir tree site 2 hole 3 replicate 1 | place: USA:California | collected 2015-04-18
CCCGCCTCTATGTTTCTGCTCAAGCTTAACCCGATCGAACCGCCGTGGTACGGACCCGTATGCCCGGTGGTGTGGGAGGGGTGGCGCCGTGAGGCGTCCCCCTATCCCGATCAATCCCCTTCCGTGAGTCAAACCTTCAGGCGGTTGGTATTAGCTTGCACCCGTGCCGGATTGCCGAATGCGGTCGCGCCGGCGGGTATGTCGCGCGTGACGACGCTGCCGGCACCGATCAGCGCGTCGTCGCCGATGCTGACGCCCGGCAGGATGATCGCGCCGCCGCCGATCCAGACATTGCCGCCGATGTGGATAGGGCGGCCGAATTCCAGGCCGGCAGCGCGCATCGCCGGATCGCGCGGATGATCGGCCGCCAGGATTTGCACGGCGGGGCCGATCTGCGTGCCGTCGCCGATGCTGACCGCGACGACATCGAGGATCACACAGTTGAAGTTGAGAAAGACGCCGGCGCCGAGGCTGATGTTGAGGCCGTAGTCGCAGTGAAACGGCGGCCGGATCATCGCACCGTCGCCGACCGCGGCTAGGCGCTCCAGCAACAACGCTCGCCGCTCGGCGGGTGTGGCGTCGAGCGTCGCGTTGTAGCGCACGAGCCAACAGTGTGTCGCCGCCAGCGCGGCTTGCAGCTCGGGGTCGCTGGCGTCGTACAGCTCGCCGGCGAGCATCTTCTCTTTTTCCGTGCGCGTCCGCTCGCTGTCTATCACCCAGTCACCGCCCCCGTGTTTCTGTTCCTCCTTTGTACCATATCCCTCGCTCGCGCGCACGCGTAGATTCACGTGATAAACCGGGTTATCGCGTAGAACAGGGTGCAGACCGTAGAAAATTCAATTAGATAACTGTCGCCGCACTCGGTCGTGATAATTTGGACTTTTCGGGATCGCCGCAGCCGATGCTCGTCCGAAACGCGCAAAGGCGCGGTGCTTTTTTCAACAATTTCGGCAGGCGTGCGTCGAGAGGGCGGCGTGTGACCAACCTCACTTTCGAGTGGTGAACGTTTCGCGTATTGTTCGCCGAAACGGATAGTGGTCGCTGGTGGGCGTTGTCATGCAAGGGCTCCTACAGAACCTCCGTTTGTCGGCCGTTCAGGTCCGCCGCCATGGTGAACCGAGGCCGGTCGGTACCGGCTTTCTCGTCTCCCGGACCGGAATCGTTGTCACCTGCCGTCACGTCGTTGCGGATGCCGGAGTGGTTCCGCGGACTGGGAAACTGGCTCAACGCTGGATCGAGCGGGTCCGCGGTTGGCCAGAGCGGCGTGGCGTGGTCGACATATACATTCCAGCGGTGCGCGAGCGGCGCTTCAGCCGCGAGGGGTGTCTAATGCAGGCGGTGTTGAAGGAAACGTTCCCCGCACCCTTTGGCGATGATGTCGCCCTCTTGGAGTTGCAACCTCCTTTGCCGGAAATCTCCGATGCGGAGGTTGTGGCCCTGGGAAGCGCCCTGGATCAAGGAGGCCCGTTTGCAGCGTTCGGGTTTCGCGTCCGCGGAGAGCACGATGGCGGCCTGCCAGCGGCGGGGTTCATCGTGGGCTTCGAGGGCGAGCGGCCTCCAGGAGCGCAGCAGGCCCGGTTCCACAAGCCGAGCCTGACGATGCGTTCGCCCGAGATCGCGCCGGGCATGAGCGGATCGCCGGTGCTCGACCTTCGCCGCAACCTGGTCGTTGGCGTAGTTGAACGCACTTGGGAATCCGGCCGTTTGGGCAAGGATCGGGATCTCTGCTGGGCCGTGAACAGCGTGGTGCTTGCCGATGATCCGCTGAACCTGAGCGTGCGGGACGAGCCGCTTCCGCGCGGGGTTGCTCCCGCGAACGCTCTCGATGTGGACGTCGCCGGCTTGGCATTGAAAGCGCCGGGCCGCCAACTCGATGCCGCCCCGAAACGCGCCAGCACGTGGGTGGATCGCCCTGCTCTTTCCGGACGCCTTAGCGAGGCATGGGCGGGCGGCGATGTTCGCGTGATCGCGTTGGTGGGCTTCGGCGGAACGGGGAAAAGCGTACTCGCGGCAAGCTGGATCGACAACGTGCAACCGGCCCCGGACGGCGTGTTCTGGTGGAGCTTTAAGCAGGACTCCAGTCCGGATCTGTTCTTTGAGGCTGCAGTCCGGTTTCTCTCGGGAGATCGCGTCGATCTGGAGAAATACAGGGGGCCTGGTATTCAGTCGCCGCTCGTGGCGCGTCTGCTTGAGGGAGGGCGCTATATTTTCGTCCTCGACAATTTCGAATCGACTCAGTACCAGTCCGGCGATTTTTACGGCAGTTTGCAGAATGAAGATCTGCGGGACTTCATTCGCTACTTTGCTTTGCCGACCCATTCGTCTCTATGCTTGATTACGACCCGCGCTCCGCTTGTGGATCTTCTGGAGTACGGCGTCCAGTCCTACAACGTGGATCGCATGGAGCTCGAGGAAGGCCGTGCATTGCTGAAAAGCGCGGGAGTCAACGTGCCAGACCCGATGCTCGACGACATCGTGGACGACTGGGACCGCCACGCACTGGCGCTCACCCTGATCGGCGCGCAGTTGAAGGGCAAGTCCACACTGCTGCCGCACGAAATTCCCAAGCCCACGGGCGACGCAACCGCCCGCGACCGTGTGGAAGCAGTGCTGCGGAGTTATGAACAGGACGCCGCCGGCAGGGAGATTCTCAGCGAAGAGCAACGCCAAGCGCTGTTTGCGATCGCCCTGTTCCGCAAGCCTCCGACGATAGAAGCCATTCGCCGCGTCACTGGCCAGATGCGGCAAACGGAGGCGGACGTTCCTGCGATTCTCGCGCACTTACAGGCACGCCGGCTAGTGGAACCTTTGCAGGACGGCACGTCGTACTCCGAACATCCCCTGGTGCGCGACTACTACCGCGACCGGCTCAAGGGCAATTTCGAGTCGCTGCCCGATCTTCACCGCATCGCCGGCGAGTTCTACCTCGAAGGCGCGAAAGATCCGCCCGCATCGCCGAGGCTATCCGAACTGGGCAACTGGATAGAGTCAGCATACCACCTTTGCCAGGCTGGGGATTACGATCGCGCCTACGAGATCTACTACGACAAGCTAGAGCAAGGAAAGCTGGTGCTTTCGTGGAAGCTGAACGCCTACTCGACTATCGTCGGGATTCTGGAGTCATTCTACCCAGACGGCCAATACCTTCGGGAGCCGCCCCTCGCGAATCCTAAGTGGCGGAGGTTCGTGGTCAACCGGCTGGGCGTGTGCCGGATGAACCTGGGGCGGCTGTCCGAGGCGGCGGCGTTGTATCAGAAGGCTGTGAGCATCGCCCGTGAAGCGGGTGATATGATCGGAAGGCTTGGCAGCACCGAGAATCTGGTCGAGGTCGAATCGTACCTGGGCTCGCTCAGGACCGCGCGTGAGGATGCGGCGGATGCGGAGGCGATTGCGCGGCGGTTGGAAGATGACGAGGAGATACGGGATGCGTTGGCCTATAGAGGATACATCGCGGATCTGACCGGCAACCTCGACGAGGCCACATGTTGTTTCCGAGAGGCCACCGGCCTCACGAGTCTCTACGGCATCTGGCATGCCGACCACGTGCGCCGTATTGGCGATCTGGAAAACGCGCGAAAAATGGCGGAGTTCCTGTTCGAAACCGCCGAGAGCGACGAGCAGTTGGACGATATCAGCATGACGTGGCGTCTGCGCGGGGACATCGCCGCGGCAGCACAGAAAGGGGGAGAGGCTAGGGAGTGGTTCGCGCGGCACGTGCGATTTCCGAGCTGACCGTCCTGCTGGAGGCGCTCCTGGCGCGCGGCAGGTGGCGGGCGGCGACCGGCGATCCTCAGGCGATCGTGGATCTGAACGAAGCTCTAAACCTGGCGCTAGCCGGCTCCTACAAGCTCTACGAAGCGGATATCCGCCTGGGCCTTGCCCGCCACTCCGCCAACGAAGGCAACATGGGGGACGGGCGTGCGAACTTGAAACGCGCCCGCGCGCTGGCCGACGAAACCGGGTATTACTGGGCGCGGACGGAGGCGGAGGCGCTGGCGAAAGAATTCGGCGATTAGAATGGGGAAACAACCATGACGGCTCCGTTCAGGGTGATCCATCCCGAAGCCGGCGAGAAAAGAGTAAGCGCGACCCAGGATCCCGCGCGCGAGTATTTCGAGCGCCTGATGAAGATGATCCCTGCTGAGGTGGTGGGCCTGTACCTGGTGGGCAGTGGTTTCATACCGAAGGAGCAACGCGTCGCGCTGTTGATCTGGACAGTGGTTTGCCTCTTAGGAGTGGTCGCCATTCGCATTTGGGGCACCGCCGATCCGAACCCGGACAACCCGCGACCGCCACAGTGGCCGGTCGTGTTCATTTCGACCGTATCCTTCACGCTGTGGATCTACGGCATCGGCGGAGCCTTCGCCGCATATGGGCTGTCGCAGCCCTACCTGGGGTCGCTGCTGGTTTTAGCGTGGACCTTCTTCGTGCCGATCTTCTACAAGGGATCGTTCCAATAGAGCACCAATCTTGTTCGCAAAGCAGCCGATCGCATCGATCCAGATGCATGGGAAAGAAGCACGAACGGCCCTCCGCCCAAACCCTCTTTCTGAAACGCACCGGGCGCGCCCCGCCGGCACCGCGATCGCCCGAGGCCCGTGCGATCGAGCGGCGATCCTCTCACAACACAATTCAAGATTTCTGCACGCTGATCTCGTCGGCTGCCTCATGCATCCTGCTAATACCGGTGTATCGCGTGCGCGAGGGCAGCACGAGCGCCGTCGACCAAATCGCCCGCGGCGCTCTGCTCGGTCGTAAACCAGGACCGGTATTTCACGTCTGAATTGGCTAAAAGGGTATCCGTCCGACGGCCGCCGCCGCGAGTATCAGTTTCACCGTCGCGACGGCTCATACGGGATGCAGGATCCCGTCCGTTTCAATAGCGTTTAATGCCTCGGTGAGTGATAGGCCACGATAGAGGCAATGCCAAACGCCTGTATGGCGGTACCACTGGATATCGAAGCCGATCCCGGGCGACCCAGTCCAACCGCACGAAGGGGCTATCGAACTCCTGATTCATCGTCTCGGGGAAGCCGGAACGGTAGCGCTGGATGAAGCGATATCGTGCGCCATGCCATTTGCCGTGAATGTCGATGGGGTAGTTGAATTCGGTTCGGTGGATGACGGGCAGAAATCGCGGCTTTAGGACTTCGTCGATAAACCTCTGACAGGCGACGGTGACGGCCGCCTTTTCTACCTCTGATATGCCCGTTGATCGCCTTCTTTGCACTTCTACCCCTGCCGCATCCTTGCCGCTTCGGCAATGTCGTTGTTTTTCATGCCGCGAGCTTGGCAGATTGGCGCTTCCAATTCCAAGGCAGGAGTTCGTCGAGCCTGTGAACCGGGTGATCGGCAATGTGGCACAGCACGTCGGCGAGCCAAGCCTGCGGATCGATGTTGTTCATCTTGGCGGTGACGATCAGGCTGTACATGAACGCCGCCCGCTCGCCTCCGCGATCGGAGCCGGCGAATAACCATGCCCGACGTCCGAGAGCAATTCCGCGCACCGCGCGCTCGGCGGCGTTGTTGGAGAGGCAGATGCGCCCATCATCAAGGAACCGTGCAAACGCCGCCCAGCGCTTGAGCATGTAGTCCATCGCCTGGGCGACGTCGTTGTGGCGCGACAACCTGGCGCGTTCCTGACGCATCCAGGCTTCCAGCTCGGCGACCAGCGGTGCGCTCAATTCCTGGCGCACGGCCCTGCGCTGACCGGCGTCCTGGCCATTGATCTGGCGTTCGATGTCAAACAGGGCGTCGATGCGACGGACCGCCTCCAAAGCGATGGGCGAGATGACGGCCGGCGTCTTGCCCTGCGCTTTGCGCCGGGCGCTGGCAGCCAAGTCGGCCAGGACGAAGAACCTGCGGCGGGCATGAACCCAACACGCCGCTTCCAGAACCAGGCTAGGCTGGCGTCCCTCCTCATAAAGCTTGTTGTATCCACCATACGCGTCGGCCTGGAAGATGCCGGCATAAGTGTGCAGATGGCGCTGGGGGTGCTCGCCGGTGCGGTCGCGGGAGTAATAGAACACGGCCGCCGGCGGTGCCGGGCCACCGAACGGGCGGTCATCGCGGACATAGGTCCACAATCGGCCGGTGATTGTTTTGCCCTTAGCCAGGACCGGCACCGTGGTGTCATCGCCATGCAGGCGCTCGGCCGCCAGCACATGGGTTTCGATCAGGCTATAGAGCGGCTTCAACACGCCGGCGCAGGTCCCGACCTGGTCGGCCAGGGTCGACAGGCTCACCTCGACACCCTCACGGGCGAAGCGTTCACACTGCCGATTGAGCGGTTGGTGCTGGCCAAACTTCTCGAACAGGATCATGGCCAAGAGGCTCGGCCCAGCCCAGCCCCGCGGGATCGTATGAAACGGTGCCGGTGGCTGCGTGATCTTCTCGCATTCCCGGCAGGTGAATTTCTCCCGCACCGTCTGGATTACCTTCCACTGGCGCGGAATGCTTTCCAGGGTCTCCGTGATGGTCTCGCCCAGCTTGGCGAGTTTGGTCGATCCACAGCACGCGCACGCGCTCGGGGCGGGAACGACGACGCGCTCACGGGGCAGATGAGCCGGAAACGGCTTGCGCGACGACCTCTGGCGGGTGAACGCTTTGACCGCGGTGGTCTTCGCCGCCGCCTGCTCGGCCGTCAGTTCATCCGCGCTGGCGGTGGCCTCGAGTTCCTCGAGCTGGAATTCCATCTGCTCCAGCAGCCGGGCCTTGCGTTCGGAGCGCTGGCCGTAGATCTCCCGACGCAGCTTCTCGATCTCCAGCCGGAGTGACGCGATGATGGCTTCGGTGCTGGAGATTTGTGCCACGGCCCGTGCCGCCTCGGCCTCCGCGGTAGCGGCACGAGCCTGCGCCTGTTCCAGGGCGGACCGCAGCGCGGCGAGGTCGTCATGGGCGGCATCCATGGCGATTATTTTACCCCCGAAACGCAGGAAATCCGCGGCTTTCCTGGCGCAAAAACCGCACCTGATTCATCATGCCGCAGTCAACCAGCCGCTTCCGGCCTCCAGGTTTTCTGCGGCATTCTCCAGTCGATGCCCTCGAGCAAATAACCCATCTGCCCGGCGCTGATCGCCACCACCCCGTCCGCCGGCGACGGCCAAATAAAGCGGCCGCGTTCCAGCCGCTTGGCGAATAGGCACATGCCCTGACCGTCATGCCAGATCACCTTGATCAGGTCACTTCGGCGGCCCCGAAAAATGTAGAGGTTGCCGCTGTGCGGGTCTTGCCCCAGAACTTCTTGGACTTGGAGTGCCAGGCTGGCCCAGCCCTTGCGCATATCCGAATGGCCCGCGGCCAACCATACCCGCGTCCCCGGCGCCAAGGGCGAGATCACCGGCCCAGCACCGCCAGAACCCGCCGCAAGGCCTCGGCATCGACATGGCGGTCAACACGCAGACGATGGCCGCCCGACAGCTCGATCTCGATCACGCCGCCAGCCGCCATATCGGCGCCTTCACCACGGGCAGGAACGACGACCGGTGCGAACACCTCAGACACCTCGTCGAGCGCGGTGACCGCGTCAACCTCCGGCGCGACCAACACCGGCATGAAGCCAGGCACCAATGATCGGGAACGCGCCCGCAACCCATGAGCCTGTCGGCGCCATGTATACAGAAGACCTGTCGAGATCCCGTACCGCTGCGCAACCACAGCCCCAGATGATCCCGGGCGTGCCAATTCCGCGACAATCGCCAGCTTCTGATCGACGCTCCACCGGCGTCGCCGCTCCGGTCCCGTCAAAACCTCCGCCCGTGCCCCAGATCCCGTCATAAGAGCGCTCGTAAGAGTGGCCTCGCAGATCGGAAAAATGATCGGCTGACGAGCTCAACATCAAGACGGTTCCCCTCGGAGGATTACCTAAAAGGTGGGGCGGGTCGGCATTGGAACCTGTGGATTGCGGGTATTCAGGCGGCGGACGTACTCGTCGCTTAGCGTGTGGTCGCCGGTTTCGGCGGCGCGGGTTACCAGAAGGTCGCGCAGTAATCGTACCCTCTGCAAGGGCGCTTTTTCGGCGAACAGAAGATAGACGCCGCGAAATCGTGGGTCGTCCATATACTCGGCTTGAAGGGTATCGTCGTCGGCGAAGGCGATGTACATGAAATAGTCCATCACCGTATCGTGACGGAAGAACGCCGCCTGGACGTCTTTCGCGTCCGGGCTGTGCATCGGCCGCATCACTAGCAACCGGTATTCGACGAGCGCTGGCTGCTCGTTCGGCAATTCGTCGGCGGCAAAGTAGTTTAAGTCCTTCAGCCGCAAGTCAACTACCTTGGCGGCGAACGCCTTGCGGGGAAAGTCACGCAGATATACGTCCCGATACGCCCTGCAGGCCAATCCGAAGGACCTGCCCAATCAGGTCGCGGTCGCCGCCTACCGTGCCGCACTCGAAGAATTGACACGTGACCGGGTGCCGCTCGACTGGGCAATGACGCAGAACAACCTCGGGATCGTGCTCTTAGCTCTTAGTGCTGGGCCAACGGGAGTTCGGTACGGCGCGGCTGGAGGAGGCGGTTGCGGCACTCCGCGCCGCGCTGGAGGAATACACGCGCGACCGCGCGCCGCTCAGCTGGGCCATGGCGCAGCAAAATCTCGGTAATGCGCTCTAGAGGCTAGACGATAGAAACGGTAGCAGGGTCGGTAGCAGCGGTACAGAGTGGGTAAAGGTAGCGCCTAAATAACGAGGAGAAGAAAGTCAATTTTCTTTAACATCCGATCGTTCTGTTCGGACATAGCCCACGAGAAATCTGGCGCTTCATTTGGTAGGCGGTGATCCAGCGGGTGGTGCGCCGCCCTGGTATTCAATCCCGGCTTTGCCACCGGAGATGATACCGGGAGACTGAGCGCCTTCGGTGCGCGCTGTCCCGCTCGGGGCGGGGGTATTTTTGGGCGTGGCCGGCGGGTCGGTAGGTCGATCCGTAGTAGGCGAAGAGCCGTAACGAATATTCACATCGCTGCCGCCGATCACGGCAGGGGACTGGAAGCCTTTGGTCGAGGCCTCGGGGGCAGGAGATCGATTGCCGATTGCCCACGCGGCGATCCCGAGCGCGCCGATGATAAAGCACCCGATGGCGACGAGATTGAATGAACCGGCACGGGCACTCTTTGGCAGGCCTGCAATCTTGCTTATCAATGGGCGGCCAAGGAGAACCACGACGCCGAGAGCGATGCCCCCAATGCCGGCTATCTCTCCGAGTGATTTCAACTGGGACATGTCCATGACAACTAACCTGGAAGTTTCGGAGGTTTGTTCTTACTGTTCTGGTAAGGTCGCAAGCGCACCCTGGAGGAAGGCAATTATCTGATCGGTCCCTTTTAAATGTTGGGTCATCCCAGCTGCTTCAAAAACCGGTCGGGCTTTCTGAAAGCAGAGCAGGGCTTCTTTCAATTGCTCCCTGCTGCGGGTTTGCCCACCAAGACCAACCAGAGCACTTCCCATGCTGAACTGCGTCGCCGCCCAGTCGAGCGGGACGCGGTCCCGGGTCCGTTCCTCCAGCGCCACGCGGTAGGCGGCGACCGCATCCTGAAGGTGCGCTGTGTCGCCGTCCCGCGCGCTTAGCCTCAGGAGCGCGTTGCCAAGGTTGTGCTTCGTCATCGCCCAGTCGAGCGGGACGCGGTCCCGGGTCTGTTCCTCCAGCGCCGCACGGAAAGCGGCGAGCGCCTCCTCCAGGCGGGCGGTGCCGCTCTCGCGCTCGCCCAGTGTCTGGAGCGCGTTGCCGAGATTGTTCTGGGTCATCGCCCAGTCGAGCGGGACACGGTCCCGGGTCCGTTCCTCCAGAGCCGCGCGGAAAGCGGCGAGTGCCTCCTCCAGGCGGGCGGTGCCGCTCTCGCGCTCGCCTAGCGTCAAGAGCGCGTTGCCGAGGTTCATCTGCGTTGCCGCCCAATCGAGCGGGACGCGGTCCCGGGTCTGTTCCTCCAGCGCCGCGCGGTACATCGTGACCGCCTCCTCCAGGTGGGCCGTGCCGCTCTCGCCCTTTCCCAGCTTCTGGAGCGCGTTGCCGAGGTTGTTCTGTATCGTCGCCCAGTAGAGCGGCATCCGATCGCGGGGCAATTCCTCCAGTGCCTTGCGGTAGGCCGCGACCGCCTCCTCCAGGCGGGCGGTGCCGCTCTCGCGCTCGCCCAGCGTCTGGAGCACGATGCCGAGGTTGTTCTGTATCGTTGCCCAGTGGAGCGGGGCGCGGCTGCGGGTGTATTCCTCCAGCGCCGCGCGGAAAGCGGCGAGCGCCTCCTCCAGGCGGGCGGTGCCGCTCTCGCGCTCGCCCAGCTTCTGGAGCGCGTTGCCGAGGTTCATCTGCGTTGCCGCCCAGTCGAGCGGGACGCGGTCCCGGGTCCGTTCCTCCAGCGCCGCGCGGAAAGTGGCGAGCGCCTCCTCCAGGCGGGCGGTGCCGCTCTCGCGGTTGCCCAGCTTCTGGAGCGCGATGCCGAGGTTGTTCTGTGTTGCCGCCCAGTCGAGCGGAGCGCGGTCCCGGATCCGTTCCTCCAGTGCCGCGCGGAAAGCGGCGAGCGCCTCCTCCAGGCGGGCGGTGCCGCTCTCGCGCTCGTAGCGTCGAGAGCGCGATGCCGAGGTTGTTCTGCGTCATCGCCCAGTTGAGCGGGACGCGGTCGCGGGTCTGCTCCTGGGATACTAAGCGATAGGTGGCGATCGCCTTGACTAGCGCGGGGTTGTTGCCGTGCTCACTACCTTCTTGATGCAACGCATCCGCTTCGGCATTCAAAAGTTCCCCTTTCTGCTGGGGATACCCGCTCGGCACAAGCTTGGCCGCTTCTCGAAAATGCTCCGCCGCAGCCCGGTAGTTAAGCCTGATCATGGCGAACTTGCCCCGCATCCCTCGGTCGGCCGCGGCGCGTAGCAGTCGTTGATCGGCGGCGGTGTGGGCCTGTTGTGCCAGTTGTTGCGCCTGATGTGCCGCCGCGATCTCGGCCTGTTCGGCTTGGCTTACCAGTTCCTCAGCGACGTCGAGGCGAGGTGGGTCGGAATTGAAGGCCTCGTTCGCGCGCTTGACGAGGTCGCCTGTGATGGGGTCCTCGGGATTGAGCGCCGCCAGCCGCTCCTTTGCCGATTTGTATTCTTGCGCAACCTCGGCCAGCTTTTGCGGCAGCTTTTCGAGCGGCACATCCTGATGACCAAGGATGCGCAACATGGTTACGGCAGCGCCCTGGGTGACGCCGATCTTGTTGCTCAGATCAACGATTTTGTCCGCAAGGGGCCCCACGGCTCCAGATGCGGCGGCTGCGGTGAGCCTCTGTACCTCCTCAGGCGTAAACCCGTAGACAATGCTGACATCGCGGCCGGCGCTTACGGCAGGGCTCTGAGGGCCCGATGTCAATTGGGCAAGAGCGGGGGAAATCAGTATCCAAAGAACAAGGAGCAGCAGGACGCTGTTGATACAAATCTGCGGGAGGTGGCGGCCGGCCACACCGCCACGGTCTGTCACGAGATCAGGGATGTTGATCGTAGTTTTCGCCATTAGTGTGGCTCTCCCTCCTTTTTTTGAGCCCTTTTTTGAACAGAGTAGGCCAAAGAGAGCGAAGCGCGATGCAGAACACGGCCGCAATCTCGCGGGTGCGGAAGTTGCCGTCAGGCGAGCTCATAAGTGTACACAATCTGGAATGTTTACAGTAGCTTCTCCTAAGCCGCTCTAGGATCGCTACGATGGCCGGTAGGAAACAGCAGGGTTCTTGAGCCCGGTTTTTGCCGGGGCGAGAGGAGCGCCAACCAAGGTTCTCGACGCCGCCACCGGCAGCCCGGCCGTCGCGCGCGCCATGTCCGACCCCTCGACCCGCCAGCTCCCCACCCGCCAGCTCATCATCGCCCCCGCCGCCGGCCTGGTCCCGGCCCGGCTGTTCGCGCCGACGCCAAAGGCGGCGAAGCGCGTCGTGGAATTCTTCACCGCGCAGGTTAACAATGACCACACTCGCAAAGCCTATCTCAACGCAGCGCGCCGCTTCGCCGCGTGGTGCGAGGATCACGGCCTCGATGAGCTGACCACCGTGCAGCCGGTCCACGTCGCGGCGTTCGTCAAGGAGCTGCAAGGCCAGTTCGCGCCGCCGACCGTGAAGCAGCACCTCGCGGCGCTGCGGAGCTGGAGGCGATGGGCGTCGTGAATGATCCTGTCGAGGATGGCGTCGGCGAGGGTTGGCTCGCCGATCAGATCATGCCAGCGATCGACCGGGATCTGGCTGGTGATCAGCGTCGCGCCGCGGCCGTAGCGGTCTTCCCGAGACAAAGGCCGGAGAGCCGCCGGTGTTTTCACCACTCGAGGATGAGCCGGTAATAGAGAACCTGCCCGAGCCCATCCCGCTGACCCCCGAGCAGGTGAGGGCTCAGGCCGAGGCCGACGAGCGAGATCGCCAGCGCCAGCTCGAATGGGCGCAGGTGGTCCAGGCCCTCAGCGACAACTCGTTGGCGGTGGTTCGGGCGATGCGCCGGTTTCGGA
>WNFF01004095.1_pt1 | contig 12439 bp, 12 predicted proteins | sample 5400441 | NCBI WGS metagenome assembly WNFF01 (sample SAMN13153345, study PRJNA577476) | soil metagenome | isolation source: 120 cm saprolite under Douglas fir tree site 2 hole 3 replicate 1 | place: USA:California | collected 2015-04-18
TTCACATTGATCGCATTGGTAGGTCTTGTAGGTCGCACCACACCGCCTGCTGCCGACGGCATACCTTACGAGCCGGGTACGGAATAAATTGTAGAGGGCTCACCCAGGGCGCGATAAATCGGGCCCCTACTACAAGGAGTTTTATTGATGCAGGAAAGTACACTTGAGGCTCCAACCCAGGAGCAATCCACTCCATTTGCGGTGGAGATGCGCAACGTCACCAAATCCTGGCCCGGCGTCGTTGCCAACGATCAAGTTCATCTCAAGGTGCGTAAAGGCGAGATCCATGCCCTGGTTGGCGAGAACGGCGCAGGCAAAACTACTTTGATGAACATTCTCTATGGTCTTATTCATCCCAGTAGTGGGGAGATTTACATCAACGGACAGCTCACACACATAAGCGGGCCGCGTGATGCTATTCGGCTGGGAATTGGTATGGTGCATCAACATTTCATGTTGATTCCCCCCCTGACTGTCGCTGAGAATATCGTCCTGGGGCATGAGCCTGGAAGTGTTCGCAGCGTGTATGAGGTTAAAAAGGCTCGAGAAGCTATCCTCAAATTGAGCAAGCAATATGGTCTGCCTATCGATCCCGATACCCTTATTGAAAAGCTCTCGGTGGGTCTACAGCAACGTGTCGAGATCCTTAAAGTCCTCTACCGGGCTGCTGATATTCTGATTATGGACGAACCGGCTGCGACGAGGCAAAAATGCGGGCGAGTTGGTGACAAAAGATACAAACCAGGCCGAAATTGCCCGCATGATGGTGGGACGCGAGGTCTTGTTGCGCGTCAATAAGACACCGGCCCATCCCGGGCCGGTTATATTGCATGTAGAAGACCTCTATGCTCAATCCGATCGTGATCTTGAGGTGTTACATGGGGTTAGTTTTGATGTGCGGGCGGGAGAGATTCTTGGGATCGCCGGGGTAGAGGGCAATGGTCAATCCGAACTCGTTGAGGCCTTGACGGGGATGCGCAAGATTACCAGTGGCAAGATCACCATCTGCCAGGTCAAAGATGGGCAGATCGGCAAAACACAGGATATCACGGTGATGGACGCTCGTGAAGAGCGCCTTGCTGGCCTGGCACACATTCCAGAAGATCGACGCGGCAGCGGCCTTGTGCTTACCGATTCGATTGAAGACAATATGATCCTGGGGCGGCAGCGTTGGCCCCAATTCTCATGGAGCGGCATCATATTATTACTCAAAAATATTCTCGTCTGGGCCAAAAAACTGGTCACGGAATTTGACGTGCGCACCACTTCTGTTGAGGCACCTGCCCGTTCACTTTCGGGCGGTAATCAACAAAAGATTATTATTGCTCGCGAATTCTCTGCCAATCCCCTGGCCCTCATAGCTTCACAGCCTACCCGTGGTGTCGATATCGGGGCTATCGAGTTTATCCATCGCCGCATTATTGAGCAGCGCGATGCCGGTAAAGCGGTCTTATTGATATCCGCCGAACTGGAAGAGATCCGCTCGCTGTCCGATCGTATCGCCGTCATGTACGAGGGCAAGATCGTGGATATTGTCTCGCCAGAGGCAACGGAAGAGCAACTGGGTATTCTGATGACGGGTGGTTCACTGACTGTGTAAAGCAAACAGAAGCAGCCCATGCCCAAGGGAACCTTGGGCATGGGCTGCTTCTGTTTGCTTTACACAGTCAGTCCCAACACCTTCGTTAATCTCACTACCTCGGCAGCCATGTTGCCATCACGATTGGCAATGGAGGCCTCCGCTGCCTGCCTGAGCAGCAGCAATGCCTCTGGCGTATTCAGGTCGTTATCCATGGCGGCGATGAAGCGATCTCGCAGCATCGTATCTTCCCCACCAGTCTGATTCCCGACAAGCGTATGGAGCTTTCGGAAAAGCTCAACCGTCTCCGTGGCAACCTGCAGGTCTTCGGGGAAACACTCCCAGGGATAGCGGTAGTGGTGACTCAGCAGCGTGATGCGGATGGCATCCGCGCTATAGTCCTTGAGCAGGTTGCTGACCAGCGTCAGGTTGCCCAGGGATTTGCTCATCTTCTCGCCATCCTGGTGTACCATGCCGGTATGCATCCAGAAACGCGAGAACGGCGCTTTCTCTGTAAAGTGTTCAGACTGTGCGATTTCGCAGGTGTGATGTGGGAAGGCCAGGTCGGCACCGCCACCGTGAATATCTAATTGGGGACCCAGGTAGCGCATGGACATCGCGCTGCACTCGATATGCCAGCCGGGGCGACCAGGCCCCCATGGACTGGGCCACGCCGGTTCGCCAGGAGCCTGGGCCTGCCAGAGTACAAAATCGAGGGCATCCCTCTTGCGAGGATCGTCGGGGAAGTTGCCACGCTCGTTGGCGATGGTCAACATTGCATGGTAATCGTTTAGCCCGATGGCCCGGCCCATGATGCCAAACTCCGGGTCCTGTTTGACGCTATAGTAGACGCTGCCGCCGCTCTCGTAGGCGTAGCCTCTTGCCAGCAGTGTCTGGATGATCTCAATCATCGTCGGTATCTCGTCGGTAGCGCGAGCATAGACATTGGGACGGCGCACGTTCAGTGAATCCATATCCTTCAGATAGCGTTCCGTTTCGCGTCTTCCCAACTCGTTCCACGCCATGCCCAGTTCGCGTGCTTTGCGCAGAACGTCGTCATCGATATCGGTGACATTCTGCACGTAATTCACGGTATAGCCGCAAAACTCCAGGTAACGAATAAGCGTATCAAACGAGACATAGGTGAAGGCGTGACCCAGGTGTGTGGTGTCATAAGGTGTGACACCGCAAACATAGATGCGTACAGTCTTCTCGTCTATGGGGACAAATTTTTCAAGAGATTGTGTAAGAGTATTAAACAGTTTCATACTGGCTGTTCTCCCAAACCGAACAAACGAATGGCATTTGCCGTTGTTACCTTGGCAATCTCCTCGAGGGTCATGCCCCGAATTTCGGCCAATTTTTCAGCGACATATTTGACAAAGAGCGGTTCATTGCGTTTCGCTCGTAATGGCTGCGGCACCAGGTACGGGCTATCCGTCTCGACTAAGATACGCTGCAAGGGGGCCATACGTGCCACTTCTGGCAATGCATTACCCTGGCGCGTCAGGGGGCCGGCGAACGAGAGCAGAAAGCCATCAAAGGTCAAACACTGCTCGGCCTGGGCGACATCGCCAGAAAAGCAGTGGAAGACGCCCCGCAAACCCTGCCCATGGACACGCAATAGTTCAACTACGTCTTCATGTGAGTCCCGTACATGGATGATGCAAGGCAAGTTACACGCGCGTGCAAGCCCCAGGTGAGCAACGAAAACGGTCCGCTGCACTTCTCGTGGTGAGAGCATACGGAAGTAGTCCAGGCCAAACTCGCCGATAGCCACGATCTCCCGCCTATGCTCATGTGCCATGTCTTGGAAGTGCCGCCCTACCTCCTCATTATAGGTGGTGGCATCATGTGGGTGTACTCCTACACCCGCAAATACCACCCCTGGGTGCGCTTTCGCCAATGCCAGCGCGGCACGGCTCGAGGCAAGATCACAGCCAGGGTCGATCATACGAGTAACCCCGCCGGCAACGGCAGCCTGAATTACGGCTTCACGGTCGGCATTAAAACGGGAGGTGTCAATGTGGGTGTGGCTATCGACAAGCAAAACAGGCTATCCTTCTAATAATAATGACTGGACACTGACCCCTCTGACTCCCCGCCCCTGACACCCACAAGGGATGTCACTACATTACTTCATTTAGTATAGTCTCAGGTTTTAAGGGATGTCAAACGAGGGAAAGGATTGGATGGCTACTCAAAAGAAGCCTGAGTGAGCATGTAGTGGCTGGCTAAGCCAGCCACTACATGCTCACTCAGGCTTCTTTTGAGTAGCCCTGACCTCCATTTGTCGTACTCCCGAAAATCTGATATTTGAAGGGGTATCAATCGGCCTGGTGCTCTGACTTCTATCAAGGCTCTCAAGGAGTGAATGCAGGGGCACAGTTTGCTCACGGTTGTTATCTGTGTATTGCTGCTGACCGATGGTCTTACTGCCACAATGATAAATCTCATGAAACATGAAAAATCATCAAACCAAATGGGAAGTGACTGGATATTAATTTTTGAAAACTATCGTTGGCAGCGAAGTGCCAAACAGACAACTCGATACGGTACTAGCAGGGCAACGAGGGGACCTGATTGTATAGATTGACCCTCTACTGTTTTCTGGTCAGAGAGGAGCCCTCCAAAGCTTACCTAATTGATTGAGAACTTTCGAGGAAACCGATATTCATCGAGCTCATCTATTAGGAATAGCTTCTTACTTCAGTGCAGTGATTATGATGATATTTCTCTCCTCATTAACAGTAGCCGATTCTGTAAGTCAGCTATTGTATGTCCAGCAGCATCTTGAGGTAAGTCCGATTCTAGCAGTACTTCTATGGCTTGCTCCATGTAAGTGACTGCATCCTTCTTGTGATTGAGATGATCATATAGTAGTAACGCTAAGGCAAGGTTCAAAAGGGGCCGAATGAACTTGACAGTGTGAAAGCCAAAAGTTGCGAAAGATCTCCCTGAGAGGTATGGTAGAAAAAATGGATCACCAGACCACCCAAGGAGAAACCAATGGTTCACACCCATTCTAGCACAGCGAGCCAACAGGTTCAGTGGGTCAGCCAATTGCTGGCCCATGAGGGAATGTATGGAGAGATCAGTCAGATGAGCCGCAGTCAGCGTGTGTCGCGACAAAGCTTATATGCCTGGAAGGAGAAAGGGCAGCGAACCTTGGAAGCGGTCTTCGTTCCTAGCAAGCCGCAGGTACGAGTGGCCGAGTCAATCGATCTTCAACGAGCGGTCTTAACGCTGCTGGTAGAAGGACACGCCAGCTATCGGGGGATTCAAGCGTGTTTGGCCGTGCTGTTGGGCCAGCAAGTAAGCCTGGGAACAATCACGGCGATCGTGCAAAGTGCAGGCCGGCGGGCGCAAGCCTGGCTGGAGCAGCAAGTGTCTGGACAGGGGCGTGCGCTGGCGTTGGATGAACAGTACAGCAGCAAACGAGGCGAAGCGTACCTCAATGTGGTCGATGTGCAGAGTGGGCAAGTGTGGGCGAGCCTGCCGCCGGTGGCTGTGGACGGGGAAAGTTGGACCCTGGCGTTGTGGTATCTGCAAGAGCAGGGAGTGGTCTGGACGAGGACGGTGAGTGATGGAGGCCGGGCCATTGCCGAGGCCTTGCGCACCACCAAGGCGATCAGCACCCATCAACGCGATGTGTGGCATCTGTTGCATCTGGCAGGACAGGTGCAAGCTCGCCTGGAGCGAGGGGTGCAAGAAGAAGAGGAGCGGTGTCGGCTAATCGAGCGGCAAGAGCGGCAACAAGCGACCACGGGCAAGCAACCGGTGGGCCGCCCCGCCAAGACGACGGCCTGCGAGCAAAAGCAACTGCTGAGCCAGCTGCATCGCGTGCGTGACGCAGTGCGCTACCTCTTCGCCCAACTGCGGCAACTGCTCGAGATCGTAGTACTCAGTGAGCAGAGCAAGCCACGTCTGCTCTGCTCTGAGTCCCGTCGTGGCGAAATGGAGACGGTGCTGGACTTGGCTTTAGGAGGTGGGGCAGTCGGCTCCGGCATGGGTGCGCAAAGAGGTGCAGAAAGTCAGCAAGCAGGCCCGACTGGCCCTGCCTGACCTGCTGCACTTTGCCCAGGAGCTGGAAGCGAGTCAACAAGAGGCCATTGCGCAGTTGGGAGATCTGGCCGTGGGACTCATCGGCTGGGCAGGGCCTCGCCGTGCGATTCTGGGAGAGCAGCCCAAGCAATTGCTTGACATGATGGACCCGGCATGGCGAGTCCAGGCGGGTCGCTTGGTAGGCCTCTGGAGCCTGGCGGTGCGAGCCAGTAGTGCGGTCGAGAATTGGCACAGCATTGTCCGCCCTCATTTGGCCGTGCATCGCTCGCTCTCGGCAGGCTTGCTGGCCTTGTTGGCGGTCTGGCACAATCATCGGGTGGCTCCCCGTGGGGTGCATGAGGGCCTGAGTCCGTGGCAACGCAGCGATGGGACCAGGGAAGCCACGGACTGGTTGGTCACTTTAGGCTATCCGCCAGTTTCGGCAACACGATACCTCACCGTCGTGACAGACCAGGAAGGATTGGTTGCATAACAGTCACACTGTCAAGTTCATTTGAACCATGCCTTAGAATATCTATTCTTCTCACTTCGTGGTTATAACAATGGCGATATAAACCCGTCAGTAAGGATTCTCATCTTCAACTCATTTCCCTTGATTTTCCGCCCGAACTCGGTTATACTCTAGACAATAGAAAGTGTATAATATACACTTTCTATTGAACCTTTTGTGACCAGCGTTTCTCTTAGAAAGGGTGTTAAGAGGAGAAGAGGATGCAGAAGCAATTATCAAGCGAAGAGCTCTTTCAAGGCAAATTGGTCAATCTGCACGTACAGACCATACCCCAGCCAGATGGTGGTACAAAGCGCTTCGAGATCGTTGAGCATCCTGACGTTGTCGTTGTTGTGGCTCTGCGCTATGATGATTCGGTAAACGAGACTAATGCAGTGCCATACGTTGTTCTAGTGAACCAGGAACGTCCAGCAATCCAAAAGAAAATGTGGGAGCTTCCCGCAGGGCTAGTGGAAGTGAACGAGCGCAATACCCCAGAAATTGCTGCAGCTCGCGAACTACGCGAAGAGACAGGCTATCTTGCCGATAAATGGCGTTTTTTGACGCGGGAGTACCCCTCGCCAGGCTTTTCGACCGAGGCCATTACCATTTACCTCGCTACGCAGGTTCATCCAGCGCCGGATGCGGCTATCCCTGATATTCCTAGTGATCCAACAGAAATTGTTCAGGTGCGCTGGATACCTCTGGACGAAGCTCTCACATGCTGCCAAAACGGTGAAATTGAAGATGGGAAAACGCTCCTTGGCCTGAACCTAGTTCAAAACATGCTCATGAGTGAAAAAACCGCTACAGGAGGACATACCATGCCTCGTGATCTGACGAATATGCCCTTTCCACGCTCAGCAACTTACCGTAGTAATAACACCACTGAATCTGAAGTGGAATCTAACGACAAGCTGAATACCACCCTAAATATAGAGAATATGCTACTCGAGGAGTTCAACTATGCGAGCGTGACCGCGTATCAGGCGATGGAAGATCGGGCACGCATGTTCAATCTCTATTTACTACTGGTGGGAGTTCTTGCCTCTGGACTTGGAGCAGTCTATCAACTTGGTGGGCGCACAAGCACCTATGAGCAGCCCTTGGTGAGCGCCTTGCTGCTGATCGCTGGGATGATTGGTGTTGCTTTCTTTGTGAAGCTCATTCGGCTACGGCAGGCGTGGCGGGAGAGCGTGATTTCCATGAATGCGGTCAAGGAGTTCTATATCCAGCAATTCCGGCAACAGATGCCGCGGATTGAGCGTGCGTTCCGTTGGCGTCTGAAGACGATTCCTGCTGGTGAGCGCCTTGGTAGCACAACATTTATTGTATGTTTCACTGTTGCATTGCTAGAAAGTGTCTGTTTTGGTGGGGCACTGTTCCTCAGTATCAACAACATTCCACTTTTCTCAGGTCAGGTGTACCCATACATTATAGCGGTGGTGATCTTCGCCTGTATCCTGCTCTTGAATGTCATGTATTACCGACACTCTCTGAACGTTCATAGCGAATTGGCAGCAATAGAGGAGCAAGCGAAAGAGATAGGGGAATGAACCATTGATCTTGTTGCCAAATTGCTTTTCGATACTCCATAGGAGAGAGTATTCCTTCCTGATCAAAACATGGCAAACCAATTTGACAACAGCTACGACCATGCCAGCAGCAGTCCACTATGTATGAAATGGCTATTTTCAGGAGGATATCATCGAATAGAAAACGGGAATTTAGGAACAGAAGAGTAATGAGAGCTGTAGCATTATTTCTAGGAGCAGGGTTTTCTAAACGTTGGGGATTGCCTCTAACTAGGGATTTACTGCCCGTTTCGGAAGAGGGTGCCAATTATTGAGATGCAGTTTCCAAGGAGGTATCAGAGGCAGCGCGCCAAGAAAGTACGGGCAAGTTGGCTTAAGTACTGGAATGAATGCAAAGGTAGTGTCGATCAATTTGCAGAAAAGCTTCGGGACGACGAACAAGGTACGATGGGTTTGCCTTTTAATGATCTAGCCTACTTTCTCGCCATGCGGCTTGCTATAGACCAGTCTGTCGTGAGAGAATTCAATAGACAGCCTCAATTCACAAGAAATCACATTCGAATGCAGGAAGATATTTTGATTTACTATGATGAGGTAGTGAAAGTACTGAAAGAGTATTCTCTCAGGGGTATCGTGACGACTAACTATGATGTAGTCGTAGAGAAGATCCTTGGTCCACATACCAGAGGAAGACTTGGAGGGTTTAATTATGGGAGGCAAGAACAGCCTGCTCTAGGTAAACATCAATTAAGTACTCAACACTGGTATGGGCCAGAAAGCATTAATGGTACTATTCCTTTACTAAAACTTCATGGTTCCTTGAACTGGGCCATTTCAGATGAGGGAGGCATAGATGTTTATGTTGACTGCCGCCCTTGTCTTAAAAGAGGACTTCGCCCTTTAATAGTGCCACCACAAACCGATTCCCGGCAAAACGGGGTTCTCAGCAAAATCTGGCAGAAAGCTTCGGAAGTACTGAATGATGCTGATGTATGGGTATTTTGCGGGTATAGCGTCCCTTCCTATGACAAAGATGTTCAAGAACTTTTGATATCGTCAGCGTCCAATCTGCGACGGGCGGTTATTCTTAGCCCTCAGGCAACAACTATAGAGCAGCGCATTAGAGATATTTTAAACGCTTCTGTGCCAGAACTCGAAGTAAAATGTGGACCGGGTTTAGGGCCTGAATTCACTCCATTAAAGTTCCACTCCTTGATATCGGGCAATGATTCAGCATCAGAATAACAGGGGCTCATGGCACCATGCAAGGATTGTCTAACGACAACAATATTTGCCTCTCGCGGCTTAACCGCACCTATCCAGGCAAGCATGATTGATGGTACGATTGGAACGTGCCTGGGTCACTGGATGAGCCGGCAGGACCTTGAATGATCCAGAAGGGCAGTTTGAGCCAGAGCACAAACTGCCCTTCTTGGTCACTTCTGCCTCTTCCTTTGATTCTAACTCCGACCCTCATGAGACTTGACAGCGATCCTTGCCGCCTTAATCCGCTCTACCGCCTCGATGAGGTCACGTAGTTCGACCTGAGCTTTCCCATATCGAGCCACTCTTACTGCTGCGTCAATGACGGCATTTCTGATATCTCGACCGCAGATGTCGTCAGCATAAGCTGCAAGTTGATCGATGGAGACGTTCTCTGCCAGTGGCAACTGTGGCACCAGATGTCTGCGCCAGATCTCTCGTCGGCAGTGTTCGTCTGGCAGTGGGAAGTGGAGATGGCGTACCCGCGTCTCAAACGCCTTATCATAGTTCTCGACCAGGTTCGTGGCAAAGATCACCACGCCGCGAAATTCCTGGAGGCAGATGAACAACTGGCTCCGCATCGAGTTAATGGCTTGCTCGGACCCTTGGGTGACCTCGGTGAGCCTCTTGGAGAGCAACGAATCGGCTTCATCGATAAACAGAATCGCTTGCTCTCTCTCGGCTGCATGAAAGATCGCCTTGACATTTTTTGGTCCCTCCCCATGAAACTTGCTCTCAATCTCCGCATAGCTCGCCACTAAAATGGACCGCTTGAGGGTGTGTGCGATAGCATGGGCTGCCAGCGTTTTCCCTGTGCCTGGTGGTCCGTGAAAATTCAAAGCAGAGTGCGGAAAGGGCTGGATTGTCCTGAGTCCCCACTCGTCGAAGACTTTGCGCTCTACCCGCGTGACCTCGACTGCGGAGAGAAGATCTTCCATGAGCGCGTCAGGGACAACTAACTGCTCGAACGTAAAGAGCGGTTGTTGCGCTTGGTATTGGAGAGCCCGGACCTCAATTGGGGGATCGTCACTCGGTCTCGTTTGACCTGGATGTTCCGTCTCTAGAGGGGAACCTGCACGCATGTCGAGCCGAGAAGCAGCTGTTTCGATCGTGATCTTGAGAGCTTTCAGACGTGTTTTCCCAAGCAGTTCAGTGACTGCATGCTGCAACCGGGAGCGACAGAGAGCAGCCACAGTTTCTGGTAGATCATCAGGGATACCCCGAATGATCAGGTCAAAGAGGCGATTCATTTCCTTCTCGCGTGCTGGATCGTCAGGGATGATGTTCTCGCTCACAGCATACTGACCTGCACCCATCCGGTAGACGATGGCTCCTCTGTCCTGTACCATGACAAAAAATTTATGCGTGTAGCTGGCCTGCTCTTCCTGGTCAAGCTGGAGCTCCATCAGCATCGGATGGTCGCTCCTCAATGCATGCGGTTCAAAGTATTTGAGTGCTGCAAGCAGACAGTCTCGTTGTATCTGTTCCTGATCTTCCATCGTAGCATCCCCCTTTTTCTGGGGAACATCCGTTTAGTGAGTTCGTTGGCAACGACGTACAGCTCGATTAGCGGGGTGCCGCCCATACCATTGACAAAGGCAAGCACCCACTCGCTGACCTTCAGGTCACGGTCTTCGATCGATGGGGGTAGCGACACCATCCTTCCGAGTCGTAACTTTCGATACAAGATTAAGAAGAGGCCACGAACAAATCCCGTGACCTCTTCTCCTCTCGCTCGTGATCGTCCGCTGGCTCGTCGCTCATCAGACGGTGATCATGCCATGCGGGTTGAAGACGAACTTTTTGGCAGCACCCTTGTCGAAGTCCTTGTAGCCCTGCGGGGCCTCCTCCAGAGTAATGACCGTAGCGTTGACCGCCTTAGCGATCTGCACCTTGTCGTGCAGGATCGCATTCATCAACTGGCGATGGTAGCGCATGACCGGGCACTGACCGGTAGTAAATGAGAGGGACTTGGCCCAGCCCAAACCAATGCGAACGCCAAGTTGACCGATCTTTGCGTTCTCGTCGATGCCGCCCGGATCGCCAGTTACATACAGGCCAGGGATACCTACCCGGCCGCCAACTTGGGTGATGCCCATGACGTCGTTCAACACAGTAGCCGGAGCCTCTCCAGCACCCGCGCCGTGGCCGCGTGCCTCAAAGCCGACACAGTCGACGGCTGCGTCCACCACCGGCTCACCGACGATCTGGGCGATCATGTCGGGCAGTTCGCCGCTCTGTGTAAGGTCGATGGTTTCGCAGCCGAAGCTGCGGGCCTGTGCGAGCCGCTCACGGTTCATATCGCCGACAATGACCACGGCTGCGCCGAGTAATTGCGCCGCGGCGGCGCACGCCAGGCCAACCGGCCCGCCACCGGCAACGTAGACAGTCGATCCCGTTGTCACGCCAGCGGTGAAAGCTCCGTGGTACCCGGTCGGGAAGATGTCCGAGAGCATGGTCAGATCCTTGATCTTCGCCATGGCCTGGTCCTTGTCAGGGAACTTTAACAGGTTCCAGTCCGCGTAGGGTACCAAGACATACTCAGCCTGGCCGCCTACCCAGCCACCCATATCGACATAGCCATAGGCGGCGCCGGGCCGGGCGGGGTTGACGTTGAGGCAGACACCGGTATTGCCCGCCTTGCACATCCGGCAGCGGCCACAGGCGATGTTGAACGGCACGGAGACCAGGTCACCCATCTTGATGAACTCAACATCGCGACCGAGTTCAATGACTTCACCGGTGATCTCGTGCCCCAGCGTTTGACCTTTAGGAGCGGTGGTGCGGCCACGCACCATATGCTGATCGCTACCACAAATGTTGGTCGCCACGATCTTCAGGATGACACCGTGGTCACATTTGCGGTTCTGTTCCGGTAATTCGAGCTTGGGGTAGTCGATCGTTTCGACGCTCACCATCCCCGGCTCCACATAGGTAACGCACCTATTACCTGGCATAGTGTTCTCCTTTGCGATGCAAATATGCGCATCTGACTCCATCGCATCGAGCTGGTGCGAGGAGCTTCTATCATGAGGGTTCGAGGTTCACGGAACCCCTCTCTCCAAGCACAATATACTGAGTCATGGCTGAAAGTACATAGGAAAACGGCTTGTGACGCGCTACAACATGGTTGATGAGGTGGTCGCCTGTTACACAATGCAGGGGGTCGTGCATAACCACTCCTATGCTACACCCGCTGTCAAGAAGGTAACTCGATTATTCGGGCCAGATAGGGAATTTTCTGTCCAAATGCCCCATCTAGAATTGTGTTATCATCATAATGAAGGGAGAATAACAAAGCGAAAGGACACCAGCATGGAACTTCTATGGAAGGTCGATCAAGGAAGCAAAATCAAGCTGAAGGATTACGACCCTGGTTATACAGACAAGCAGAATGATCGTGCCTCTGCAGAGACAGCGCTACAAACCCTGGGTAATGAACTGAGCGAGTTGCAGGAACTCCTGGCGGCGGCACAACATCAGAGCTTGCTCGTAGTATTGCAGGGG
>WNFF01003728.1_pt1 | contig 12438 bp, 12 predicted proteins | sample 5400441 | NCBI WGS metagenome assembly WNFF01 (sample SAMN13153345, study PRJNA577476) | soil metagenome | isolation source: 120 cm saprolite under Douglas fir tree site 2 hole 3 replicate 1 | place: USA:California | collected 2015-04-18
TTCATCCTGTGACCTCGGCGACGTTCAGACAGTGTCCACGGACTTCCGATATTACGCTAGATACATCCCGCCGTTTACATCCAGCACATGCCCCGTGATATAGCCAGCCTCATCGCTCGCCAGAAACACAATCGCCGCCGTCACGTCCCGCGCCGAACCCATCCGCCCCAGCGGTATCCGCGTCTTCAACTCTTCTTTCACTTTGTCTGCGAGTACGTCCGTCATCGGCGTCTCAATGAACCCCGGCGCCACCGCGTTCACCGTAATGTTCCGCGAAGCCATCTCGATCGCAATCGCTTTCGTCAACCCGATCAATCCCGCTTTCGCCGCAACGTAATTCGCCTGCCCGGCATTTCCCATTTGCGCCACCACCGACGCAATATTAATGATCCTCCCAGCGCGCGCCCGCATCATCGTGGGCAATGCCTGCTGAATGCACAGATGCGCCCCCGTCAGGTTCGTTCGCAGCACCGCTTCCCAATCCTCCACCTTCATGCGCATCGCCAGGCCGTCCCGCGCAATTGCCGCGTTGTTGACCAAAATATCCAGCCGTCCAAATTTCTCAACCACCCGTTTGAATCCCGCCTTCACCTGCTCCGCGTCCGCCACATCCATTTTCACGGCCAACGCTGTGCCGCCCGCCGCCGCAATCTCGCTGACCAGCGCCGCCAGCTTTTCTTCATTCCGCGCCGCGACTGCGACCTTCGCGCCCGCCTGTGACAGCGCCAGCGATGTCTCGCGCCCAATCCCCTGCGACGCTCCCGTCACCACCGCGACTTTGTCCTTCAAACTAAACATTCTCCATGTCCCGTCCCTCCTAGATGCGATTCCAAAATTTGGCTTCCCCGCGCCCAATCCAGGCGCTTGTCATCATGAAGTCATCCGACAAGGTCCGGTGTCGGGACTCCGGTGGAGTCCACCGGCCTCCTGAAACCGGAGATGGCTGAGGGCCCTCAAAGAAACGTCCCACCACTCATGCCAACTTTCAAAATCCTTATCCTCTACTTCCTCTATCTCATTTACTTCCTTCTCCTCACGCCGCGTCCGACGCCCGCGCCCCCGCAATCTTTTCGATCGTCGTCGCCAAACTCTTCTCATCCTCCACGTTCAACGCCGCCACCGACCGCTCGATCTGCCGCAGGAGCCCCGTCAACACGCGCCCCGGCCCCACTTCGACAAACGTGTTTACGCCCTCGTCGATCAGCAGCCGCACCGACTCTTCCCATCGCACCGGCATGGACACCTGCCGCACAAGCGCCTCCCGCGCTTCCTCGCCGCTCTTCGTGGTGTCTGCATCCACGTTCGTCACCAGCGGCACCTGCAAATCCGAAAACTGTGTCGCGCGCAAATCCCTTTCCAGCCGCTCCTGCGCCGGCATCATCAGCGCGGAGTGAAACGGCGCCGACACCGCCAGAATCACCGCTCGCTTTGCCCCAAGCTGCGAAGCCATTTCCACCGCTCTCTTCACCGCGCCCGCGTGCCCGGAAATCACCGTTTGCTCTGCGGAGTTCAAATTCGCAGGCGCGCACACTTCGTCATTCGCGGCCCGCTTGCACGCATCCGTCACCACCGCCGGCGACAATCCCATAATCGCTGCCATTGCGCCTGCCCCGGCCGGCACGGCTTCCTGCATGTACACTCCGCGCTTCCTGACCAGCTGCACGGCATCCGCAAACTTCAGGCTCCCCGCCGCCACCAGCGCCGAGTATTCACCCAGGCTGTGCCCCGCCACGTAATCCGGCGCAATTCCCTTCTCCGCCAGCACCCGGTACACCGCCACCGAGCAAGTCAAGATCGCCGGCTGCGTGTTCGACGTCAGCTTCAGCTCGTCTTCCGATCCTTCAAAACATATCTTCGAAATGGAGAAACCCAGCGCGCTGTCCGCTTCGTCAAAAACCGCCCGCGCCGTGGGATATTTTTCCGCCAGCTCTTTTCCCATGCCCGGGTATTGCGACGCTTGCCCCGGAAACATAAATGCGACTTTGCCCATCGTCCTTACCTCTCTTGCGCCGTCCTGCGCTTGCCCTCGCTTAATTGAGGAGCGCGGCCGCGGCCGAGAGCTCCTGTTCGATTTTTTCGTTCACGCGCGCGCGCGCAAGTCCCGCGGCCACGCGAATCGCGTTTTTCACCGCGTTGGCGTTCGAACGCCCATGCCCGATCACGCACACCCCGCGCACTCCCAATAGCGGCGCGCCGCCGTACTCCGTGTAATCAATCTTCTTCCTCACTCCCTTGAATGCGCCCTTGGAAAGAAGTCCGCCGAACTGCGTCACCAGCGAACTCTTCAGCGACTTCCCCAGCAGCCCGAAAAGCTGAAATGCCAGCCCTTCGCAGATTTTCAGTACGATGTTCCCCACGAACCCGTCGCACACGATCACGTCCACGTCGCCGGTAAATAGATCTCCGCCTTCGACGTTTCCCACGTAATGCACTGCGCTCTTCTTCAGCCGGCTGTGCACTTCTCGGGTTAGCTCGTTCCCCTTGATCTCTTCTTCTCCGATTGAAAGCAGCCCCACGCGCGGCCGCCGGCTCCCAAACGTCGCGCGGTAATAAATCTCTCCCATCACCGCGAACTGCACCAGGTGCTCCGGCTTCGAATCCACGTTCGCGCCAACATCCAGCAGCACGGAAACGCCGCCCTTCGCGTTGGGAAACGGCGCCGCCAGCGCCACCCGGTCCACCGACTCCAGTGTCCCCAGCAAGAATCTCGCCACGGTCATCACCGCTCCGGTGTTCCCTGCGCTCACCAGCCCGTCTGCCTTTGTCTCGCGCACCAGTCGCGCGGCCACGTGCACCGAGCTGTCCTTTTTCCGCCGGAACGCCTGCGCCGGATGATCCTGCATGGTGATCACTTCGCTCGCCGGCACCACCTCGATCGGCAGATTCGCCCCCGCGTGCTTTGCCAGCTCCCCGCGCACCAAATTCGGCTGGCCCACCAGCAATATCTGCACCCCGAACTCCCGCGCGGCCAGCACACTGCCTTCGACTTCGGGGCGGGGCGCATGGTCTCCGCCCATGGCGTCAACGGCGATGGTGATCATGGGATTTTGCCCGCAGGCTAAGAAAACAGACGAACCTTACGCTTTCGTCTCTTTGACCGCGCGGCCCTTGTAGTAGCCGCAGTGCGGGCAGGCCTGATGCGGCTGCTTCATCTCGTGGCAGTTTGGACATTCTCCAAGCGCCGGCTTCGACAGAAAGTCGTGCGCCCGCCGATTGCTCGTTCGTCTCTTCGAATGCCGTCGTTTTGGGTTAGGCATGGCAATACTCCTCGATCCCACCCTTAGTGGGCGGATTGTATGGGCTTTTCGCCCTAAAAGCTATCTTTCTTCCATCCAGCCTATCACCCGACAACTACACAACAGGCGAATCGTCTTGTCGGTGGCTCGGCTCTTATTGTTTTTTCAGCCAGTCCTGCTTGAGGCGCGCGAGAGGCGCCAAGCGCGGATCCGTCGCGTGGGTCTCGCAACGGCACTCTTCGTGATTCAGGTTCGCGCCGCAGCTCGGGCACAAACCCCGGCAGTCGCTCCGGCAGATCACCTTCAGCGGCAACGCCAATAGCACCTGCTCCTTCAACACATCCGCCAGGAAGAGTCCTTCCCCGTCGAAGAACCCGATTTCCGTCTCGTCGTCCTTCAGCCGGTCTTCTTTTGGCTTCAAATCCTTCGGTACCGGCCGGTAAAACAGGTCAAACGCCCGGTTTACTTCCTCGCTCACGGTCTCTAGGCACCGTGCGCACACCAGCTCGATCTTCGTTTCCAATTCGCCCGTAATGCGGATTTGTCCATCCAGCATCTCCGCCGTCGCCGTCACTTTCAGCGGCTCGGCCTGCTTGATCTCCGTCGTATGATAATCGATGCTCCCCGGCGCGTAGCTCTTCCGGATGCGCAATTTCCGAACAGCAAGATCCTTGACGTCAAGGAACATGTCTCCAGCGCCTCCGGCGCGTACGCTCATGCTTTCCCATTATTTAGTCGTCTGCCCCTCAAGTCAAGGAACAGACTTCTAGCACTATTCTCATTTATGTACCCCTGATGATCATTCCCTCCCGCGTCCATTAGCAGGTCGCCGCAGAATTTCTCGCCACCCGCAACATTCCCTCCGCATCAAACAATACCATGCGTCGCAAGGCTCATCCCTGGGGCGCGCCGCCCTGGACCGTTGATTTCCGTCCCGCCCCGCGCGCCCTTCCCGATCATGTGGATTTCGCCATTGTTGGCGGCGGCTTCACGGGCCTTTCCGCTGCGGCCTGGTTGCGCCGGTTTGCTCCCGGGCAGTCCGTCCTTGTGCTCGAAGGTGCTTCGCTCGGTGACGGCGCCAGCGGCCGCACCGGCGGCATGGCGCTCGCGGAAACTGCGGCCGGCAAGCTTCCCGGGCTCGGCGACGTGCTCGCCGGATACAAGAAAATTCTCCGCGCTTTCCGCATTGACGCGCGGTTGAAGCTTCCGGGCGTCTCGGAGCTTAGTCGCTCCTCTCCGGCCAAGCATTCACCGATTTCCTGGAGCGATTCCGGCGAGCTGAAAGTCGTCCGCCTCGTGCCTGGCGGCTCGGTTGACCCGGGCAAAGTGCTTGCCGGTCTGGCGCGCGCCGCAGAAAAAGCCGGCGCCCAGATCGTGGAGCATGCCTCAGTTCGCGCGCTGGACTTCTCGAATCCGCTGCGCTTGCATGTCCGCCGCAACCTCCGCGGCCGCATCCAGCAGAAAGAAATCCGCGCGGAGCAAGTGCTTCTCGCCACCAACGCCTACTCCCTGGAATTGTCCGGGCTGCGCGCTGCTGCCGAGCCGAAACTCACGTTTGCGCTGGCCACCGCCCCGCTGTCCGCCGCGCAGCTCAAAGCTATCGGCCTCTCCTCGCGCCGCCCGTTTTACACGCTCGACTTTCCCTATTTGTGGGGGCGCTTGCTCGAATCGAATGGCGTCATCTTCGGCTCCGGCCTCGTCCCCGCCCCCATGGGTATGCCCTTTCGCGTTCCGACTGGCGCCCCCTCGATCGAAAACGGCGCGCACGATTTGCGCCGGTTTACCCCGAAGGGGTTTACCACCAAGGGGTTTACCCCGAAGAGGTTTGCCATCAAGGGGTTTACCCCGAAGGGGTTTGCCCTCAAGGGGTACGATGTTCGCAGGGGCGAAGCCGCCGAGCGTCTCCGCTGGCTCGAAAACCGCGTCCGCCATTTGCACCCTGCCCTTGCATCCGTGCGCATCACGCACCGCTGGGGCGGCCCGATCCTCTTCACGGAAGGAATGCGCCCCATCTTCCGCCGGTTTACCCCGAAGGAGTTTGCGCCCAAGGGGCATCCTCGCAGCAAACGGGTGATGGTCCTTGCCGGCTACAACGGCCACGGCGTCGCTCTCTCCGTCTACCTCGGCAAATGGGCCGCCGAAGCCCTCCTCGCCCGTCGGCCCCTCCCTCCCTGGCACTGACCCAAATCACGTCTTTTATTTCCCGCCCCCTGTTCTGTCATCCCGACCGAAGGGCCGCGTTCTTTGCGGCCCGTAGTGGAGGGATCGTGGCAACATTCATCCACTCCTCAATCGATGGAACTGCCACAAATCTTGCATCTCGCGCTCTGTCATCGCCATGCCGCCACAGAAGGGCGATTATGCCCGGCTCGGTGGTAACCCTCCGTTCTTGGTTTTTGTGACACAGCCATCCTGTTTACCCTGACCCAGGAAGGGGCTGTGCGCTTCTCCTTTGGTAGCACAGCCACTCTTGGCTGTGCGCTTTTCTCTTCGTAGGGGCACGATATATCGTGCCCGACCATCGTCCCATCCTCACACTGTCATCCCGAGCCCGCCGCGGCGGGAGGGATCTGCTTTGCTCTTTGTAGTGGCGGGTCTTCAGACCCGTTCTTTTCCGCCTCTGTCCCGATCCACTCGGGCTCCCCCCAAAGCTGGCCCTCCATTTTGGATTTTGTACTGACCCCGGCAACAGCCAGATTCTACTGGAGGAACAACCTCAGCTCGCATCTCTCCGGAGGAAGCATGGAGAAGCCTCATGCCACCAAAGCGGTGGGCGGATCGCCAGACGAGTTCGCGATACGCCCCGCAAGTCCTGAAGACACTGCCGCCATCCTGCAATGTCTCCGCATCGCGTTCGAGCCTTACCGCTCGCAATACACGCCGCAAGCCTACCTCGATGTGGTGATGACGCCGGACACGCTTCTCAAGCGGCTTACATCCATGACTGTGTTGGTTGCGCTCGACACGCAGGGCACTGTCGTCGGAACCATCGGCGGCGCTGTGGTCTCCTCCTCGGAGGGCCACCTCCGTGGAATGGCCGTGCTGCCGGGATGGCACGGGCGCGCCACCGCGCAGCGCTTGCTGGAAGCCATGGAAAAACACTTGATCGGTAAAGGGTGCACACGCATCTCGCTCGATACCACCGAGCCGCTCCACCGCGCGATGCGCTTCTACGAAAAGAACGGCTTCCGCCGCACCGGAAAAGTCACCGATTTCTTCGGCATGCCCCTCATCGAATACGCCAAGCACTTCCCGCCCCGCTAACCTCTTCCCCCTGTCATCCCGAGCCCGCCGCGGCGGGAGGGATCTGCTTTTCCTCTTTGTAGTCGCGGGTCTTCAGACCCGTGGTTTTGCGGGTCGGACCGACGCCGACCGCATTCAACCTTTCTTCGCGCTAGCGTACGCATCCGCGCCCATCAAATGAATCGACACGTACGGCTCGTCTCCCACCACCCAACTGTCATGTCCCGGCGCGATGTAAAACACGTCCCCGGCCTTCATCTCGATCACCGGGCCATCATCCATCGCCGCCGTCGCGCGCCCGGAGAGCACCATCCCCACGTGTTCCACCACGCAGCTCTTCGCACCCGTCGCGCGGCCCACGTGCACCGACCATTTCCATCCCGGCTCATACGTCGCGCGCCCGATGGTCATTCCGCCCAGCCGCACCAGTTCAAACCTGCCCTTTTCAAACGTCCGAATCTCGTCCGGCCGCTCAAATCGTTTCAGGATCACTTCGAGCATGGATTTCTCCTTTCTCCGCTTCTCATTAGAAGGGATTCGCCCCGCCACGGTGACATCCAAATTGGCGTTCTTCACGAATCGCCGGGTGCCCCGCGCGCCGCCCTCGCGCGTGGGTCTGCTCTCGTCGGGTGCGCCACCCGATTCAAAAGCCTGTCCCATCCGTCGGGTCGGAGTATAAACTCTGTTCTATGGCTACAATGGCTACTCCCAAGAGAATCTACATCGAGTCCACTGCTCTCATACAGCTTGGGCAAAAGCTTGAAAATGTCGATTTCGAGAAACTTCTCGAACTTAGGGACTCAGCGGGGCTTCGTATTTATGTCTCGGAAGTTAGCTGGCTCGAATACGTTCGTAAGAGGAAAAAAGATTTTGCGTTTTTCGTGGAATCCTGCTCCAAGGCTGAACGAGTTCTCGAAAAACATGGGCGCTCCATACCTGAAATCGGGATCGCTTTGGACAAGGCGAAAGAATACCTGGCAAACATGGACGCTCACTACCGAGAAAGAGCCCAGAAAAGGAGTATCGAGATTATTCCCTTAGCACCGGTTGATCTCGGGCGCCTACTGAGGATGTCGATCGAATGTACTCGTCCGTTTGAGGAGGCGGAAGACGAGTCGAAGGAAAAAGGATTCCGCGACAGTTTGATCATGTTCTCTATCCTTGAGTCACTTCGCGGCCGTTCCGAAGAGTGCGCCCTCGTCATCACCCAAGACGAGCTGCTAGCTGAGGCTTTCAATAGTCACGCCACCGAATACGGAGCGAATCTCGTAGTCGTGCGGACCCTCGACGAGGCGACAACCTACATTGTCAATACGCTCGCTGAGTCCGAGCGAGCGAGAATAAGGCAAGAGAGTGTGGACGCGATCGGGATGTTAGATTCTTACGAGGAAACTATCATTGCTAAGATTGCTGACGTTCGAGAGTTGACAGATCGGGATCTTAGCCAGAATTTGAGGTGGGCCCTCATCACGAAGGCGGACCAGGAAGGCCTGGCTGTCAGGGGCGTTCGATCCATAAGATTTGAGAGAATTGACTCCGCAATTTGGAAGGACAAGGATAAGCCCATGTCCCGCATTCTGTTCAGATGCTTGTGCAAAGTAACTGTCATAGTTCGGGCTTCGCAGGAAGTTGTCTTGCCGGCCGAGCCTCGCCGATTCAAGATTGGAGAGCGACCGACTCAGTCCGGGATAGTGGGTAGTTACACTGCGGATTTCGCTACAAGCTATTACGAGCCGACCGAGGAGAAGGAACTCCCGTTTGACATCTACGCTGTAGCTGAGTTGCGGCGAGATGAAAAAAGCCTAGATTGGGAATTGCTCAGCATTAACCTGGACAAGTCCGTCCCTGCGGAAGAATATGAGGCGCTTGTGGCGGCTGAGATCCCTCAAGCGAGGGTTGCACGTGGGCCGCAGAGCGAGGGATAAAAGTAGGCAGGTGGGCGGGTGCCCTTCACTCTGATTAAACGGCACGCGAGAGCGTTTTAGCGCGTTAAGAATGCGCAACCCGCCCAGACGCGTCTTTGGGGATTAGTAGTTGCTACCCGCGGTACAGGCAAAAAAAAGTGTCCTATCTAGATGCGTGGATTGGAGTTTTAAAATTCGCTATCGGTACTGGTATTGCAGGTTTCGTGGCGCGCAGCCTTTTCGGTCAGTACCTAACGCGCGACATAGAGCGATTCAAGGTGGAACTGGCTACCAGGCATTCGCAGGAGATAGAGCGGCTCAAGGCAGACCTTCACGCGGAAGAGACCGTGCACGAAAGACTCCACGAACGACGTCTCCTCGTAATAGACGAGGCCTACGCACGCTTAGCTGCCGCCGACATTGCATTCCGTCTCGCTCTTGCTCCGCAGGGCTGGGGAGTCGTCGATGAAAACAGACAAGATCAACTCAGCGGAGCGAAAGATAAAGCTAAGGCTTTTATTCAGTATTTTGAAGGGAAGCGTATCTACTTCGACGATGGCTTGTGTGCGCTAGTCGACAAAATGGATCTCTCGTTCTCACGTGCGACGGCGAGACTGAGCACGCTCGCTGAACCCGGGGAGGCGGATGAGCAGCTACGGTATAAGTCTTGGAGCGACTTCACGAATACCATCGGGCCGCTGCGCCACCAATTAGAGAATCGCGCGCGTGAAATACTAGGTGTATCGAAGCCCTCCTAATTCTCAAGGTTGTGGCTGCGCATGTTGGAATCCGCAATCATCGGGGGTCTTCGAACGGGCGGGTGGGCCAGCCTCCACATAGCCAAAAGCTGTTCCCCGAAGACTCTCCCTGCGCCGCCCGCACCGTTAAACCCGCCCTATTGCCGTTCACTGCCCAATTCTCCCCGTTCCCTGCTTATTACTTAACCTATCCGTACCGGCATGCTATGCTCCATCGTGTATTCCGGAGCTCATCGTCGCCGAAGTGCCGCCTTTGCATCCCGAGTGAATCTGTGGGACGCCGCCCATTCCTCGCCCACCCCCTCGCGCGCTTCCCACTCCTCCTCTAACCTATTTAGAATGAACACTTGCAAAAGTGTATCAAAACAAAGGACTTTATCTATCTTTAGAATGAACACTTATGAAAAACATAGGGGGGTGGGGGGCGCTGCTTTCCTCGCGCGCGACGCCTGCCCCGATCCGGTCGGGGCGCTTCGCGGAGTGTTATTGACTTCATATCCGATGAGGATGCGTATCCTGGGGATCACTTTCCTCTTCGCGTCCCTCGTCTGCGCGGCCGCGCCTCTCTCCCCCGCTTTCGCCGGCGCGAACCGCGTCTCGGCGCCGGCGCCCGATGACGCTGCTGACCTTCGCTCCGCCAAAGAAAGTTTCGACGCCGGCGACTACGTTTCCGCCAGGAAAACACTTCAGGCCGGGCTCGAAAAATCCACCGACGATCCCGAGATTCATTTCTGGCTCGGACGCTGCTCCTACGAACTCTTCGATTTCAATTCCGCCGTCGCTTCCTTCGAGCGCGCCGTCCAGCTCCAGCCCAAGAGTTCGCTCTATCATCAATGGCTTGGCCGCGCTTACAGTGAAAAAGCCGACCGCGAGCACAGCCTCTCTCTCGCCCGCAAGGTCAAGAAGGAATTTCAAACCGCCGTGCGGCTGGATCCCTCGAACATTTCCGCGCACCGCGATCTTGCCGAGTATGAAATGGACGCCCCCTGGATTGCCGGCGGCGACAAGGACGATGCGCCCAAGCAGGTGGAAGCCATTTCCATTCTCGATCCCATCGAAGGCAGCCTCGTGGACGCCATGTACGTTTTCCATGTCGAGAAAAAACCGGCGCAGGCCGAAGAGATCTATCGGCAGGTCTTGCAGCAAAAGCCGCAGCGCATTCAGCCCTATTTTGAAATCGCCCGCTTTTTTCAGCATCATGGCCGCTCGGCCGATCTTGAATTGGCCATTCAAGGCGCCGCAGCGATTGATCCCGCGGACCCGCGCCTCGATTATTTTCGCGGCGTCGCAAAATTTCTCGAGAACACCGATCTCCCCGGCGCGGAGCGTCTCTTGGCTCACTATGTCAGCTCTGCGCCCCAGCGCAGCGATTGGCCTTTTCGTGCCGATGCGCTCGAATGGCTGGGCAGAACGCTCGAAGCGGAGGACAAGCGCGCCGAAGCGATCGCGCAATATCGCGAAGCGTTGCGCCTAGATCCCAGGCGCAAATTCGCGCGTGAGCGCCTCAGCAAATTGGAGAAATCATCGGATTAGAAGGAAGAGTATGTTGCGGAAGTTGTTTCACTGTAAAGCAACCGGGCGTCACTCGATGCGGCAAACGAGAAGAAGTTCATTTGCGTATGGGCACGTCAGCCCCGCCGCGCCGGGCCGCTCCAGCACCACCCAATTCACTCCATACCGCTGCTTGAGCCGCAGAAAATCTTCGCGCCGGAATTTTTCCCAGCCTTCCTGCGCCATCGCCTGTTCTTTCCATTTCCCCGCCAGCGCCGGAAACATGCTCGCCGCGCCGCTGTCCTTGACCGCGTCCGCCAGCATGCTGCGCTGCGCGATGGCGCGAAAACCGTGCTGGTCCTCTCCCGGCATCGCCATGTGTTTCGGGTTGAGCGCGAAGTACGCGTCTTCCGGGGTGTTCACGCGAATCCACTCGAACGCCTGCACCCATGGATTTCCAGATGCGCGGCCGGGCAGTTCCAGATGCGCTGTTGCCGGCGATATTTCCTGCTGCGCGTACGCCATCCCCCCGCAGAGCGGCACGAACAAAACAGCCCAGCGCCATGCCTGGCGTCGCAGAACAAATTTCCCAAGCAGTCCTCCGATGAACAAAAACATCAGAATGTACAGCAGGTGCAGATACCGCAGCGGCTGGATTTCCGCAAGATTTTCAAACCGGCCCGACCTCGAGATAGCCAATGCCATCGCGAAGAAAACCGCTCCGTAAAGCACCAATGCGCGGCAAGCAATGTTCATCGGCCCCAGCGCATAATGCCGCGCGATCCTCGCAAACCAGGCGAGAATTGCGAAGGGAGCGAAGATTCCCAGCCATTCATACCACGCCCAATTCGTCAAAAAAAAGTAAGGACGTGTCTGAAGAATTTCCCGGTACTCCGGCGTCATCGGCGGAAACAATTGTTGCGGGAGCGCCGCGGCCAATCCTGTCGCGCCAGATTTCCTTGAGCGAAATTTCAAAAACAAGATCATCGCAATATATACCGCCGCAAAAACCGCCATCAGTGGATGCATCGCGCCCGTGAACAAAATCCACAAGGCGGCGGTGAAATATTTTTCTTCGAGCGCGCCGGCTGCGCCGAGTAGCGCGCCCGGCGCGGAAAGCGATCTCGTCGTAAGGTATGGATCCATGATGAAAAGCCGTGTTCCCGCAACCGGGATGCTTAGCAAGCTTCCCACCAGCGCAACGCCGCACCACGCCGCATGCTTTTCTTCAAAACATAACCGTGCAATGCGCCAGCACCCGAACAGCAAGAGAAAAATCGAAAAAACATGCCACGCGAACAGCGCGGCGCTGAGCGGCAGGTGCGCAACGCGGATCGATCCCGCAATCAATTGCGGAAAAAATGTCATGCGGGCGTGGGACTCGAAAAATTCCGTGTTGTATGGAAAAAGAGAGGGATGGAGAAGTTTCAATATTCCAGGAGTGTAAATCTCCGCATCTTCGATGGCCGGGTGATATCCCTGAACGCCGATCGCCGCGATTGTCAGTCCAGCCAGAAGCAAATAATCTTTGCCTCGCGTCCGGACTATGTTCAAACCCGCGCCTCTTTGGCGAGCGCGGCTTCCATCTCTTCCGTCAGCGCGGCATCCGGCAGCTTTCGCCCTTGCGGATCAAAAATCGAGAAGTGCCTCAACCCGTGCTTTTGGAGGAAAAATTTCAGGCTCGTGTGCAGAACTCCGAATCCATATTTCACGCTGCGCTTGAAGTCAATCGAAGATGCCTCCGCGAAATACTTCGTGGGGCACGAAACTTCGCCGATGCGAAAACGGAAGTGTATGCATTGCGTA
>WNFF01003729.1_pt1 | contig 12438 bp, 9 predicted proteins | sample 5400441 | NCBI WGS metagenome assembly WNFF01 (sample SAMN13153345, study PRJNA577476) | soil metagenome | isolation source: 120 cm saprolite under Douglas fir tree site 2 hole 3 replicate 1 | place: USA:California | collected 2015-04-18
AGAAGTTCCAGGATTTGCGCGCCGACAGAAACGTCCAGCGCCGAGACCGGTTCATCGGCCACCACCAGCTTCGGCCGCAGCGCCAGCGCCCGGGCGATCCCGATGCGCTGCCTCTGCCCGCCGGAGAATTCGTGCGGATACTTTGGCATTGCGTCGGCGCCCAAACCGGCGGTTTCCAAGGTCGCGCGGACGCGCTCGCGCCGCTTGGCGCGCCCCAGATGCGGCTCGTGAATCTCGAGCGGCTCGCCGACAATAGCCTCAACGCGCAGCCGCGGGTTGAGCGACGCGAACGGGTCTTGAAATACCATCTGCATCTCGCGGCGCAGCGCGCGCAACTCCGCACCACCAGCGGCGAGCAGGTCGCGGCCCTGGAAGCAAATCTCGCCTGCGTCGGGTTCAATCAGTCGGAGCAGCATCCGTGCCAGCGTGGTCTTCCCGCAGCCCGATTCGCCAACAATCGCCAGGGTCTCCCCCGGCGCGAGCGCCAAGCTCACGTCGTCTACAGCCCGCACGCGGCGCCCCGTCTCCACAAACACACCGGCGCCGGCTTGAAAGCTCTTGCGCAAGTTGCGCGCCTCGATCAGAGCGGGTGCGGCCATTATTTCCGCTCTCTTTTCGGATCTTTGATTGTCCATGTCCCAATCGGCGCGAACAGCCGCCTCCCCCACACAGTCTGCGCGCGGGCCCGCGGTAGGCGATTTCTTATAGCGCCGCATTCCATGCGAGTCCCGGCAAGGCCAGGTCCGGGGATGACGATGAATGTGAATTGAGCCTAGCGTTTCTCTGCGACAACGAACAACGTAGTCTGGACGAATTCAATCTCCCTTTTTGCGCTGGAAGCCGCCTCTTCGCTGGGTGACAGCCCTGCGCCAGAAGCGGTAGCCGCCGCAGTGCCGCCGCCGGACACGAAGCGCGGGTGGAATCCCGCCGTATCGCCCGGCATAGAGGTTTCCATCAGGCGTCTCGTCTCAGCGTAGCCCGAACTCCCTGGCAGCAAGCCCATGATTTGCATCCAGTCGTCGAATTGCCGCCGGCGCTCGCTCGTCTCGGAAGCTATTGACCGAAAGCGGGCAGCCTCGAGAAGCGCTGTGAACTCATCCGAGGTGAGCGTGCTCGCATGGGAGGGGTCGCGCGTTCGTTCGATGCGATTGTTCAGCTCGCTATCGGCCTGCTCCGGCACGATGAGATCCACCAGTGCCACTCGCCCGCCGGGCCCCAGCACGCGGTTCAGTTCGCGCAGCGTCCGGGCGGGGTCGAGAAAATGATGGAAGCTGTAAGCGCACACCGCCAAGTCCAACGCGGAGTTGCCGAAAGGGAGCACGTTGGCATCGGCACGCGCAAACGCGACATTGCCTAGCCCAGCGCGCGTCACTGCCTCACGCGCCTGAGACAGCATGGCCGGGGTGAAGTCTAGGCCGACGACAAGGCGCACGCGCGCCGCAAACGCCCGCGTAAACGTCCCCGGGCCGCAGGCCAGGTCGAGTGCGACAGCGCCGGCTGCATCTCGCAGCCCAGGGACGGCCATCCGGGCCAGCCGTTCAGCCTCTTCGCCGCGCGCCGCCAACGCGAATTGGGCGAATGACTGCGCTGTGCGCGTGAAGCGCTCACGTATGCGCTCGAGCTGCTCGCGGTCCTTTGTCGTCACCGCCTCACCCTGCCTCGACCAGGATACACCGCGCGCGATGCCTCGGCGCAGCGACTGGCCCGACATCGTTCACCACAACTCGCAGCTCCGGCACCGCTGCGGAGCATTCCGCGCGACGGTAGGGACACCGCGGCTCAAATGCGCAACCCGGCGGCAGCGCTCCCAGTCGCGGCACCGCGCCCGCGATCGGTTCGAGCTTCCGCCGCTTCAGTTGCGGAGACGCGCGCAGAAGGCCCTCGGTGTAGGGGTGCCTGGGCCGGCGAAGCACGGCGCCGGCCGGACCTTCTTCGATGATGCGGCCCGCGTACATGACAGCCAAACGATCAGCAACCTGCGCGACCACGCCTAGATCGTGCGTGATGAACAGCAGCCCGAGTCCCAGCTCCCGCCGCAGCCGTCCCAACAGTTCGAGAATCTGCTTCTGCACGGTGACGTCGAGGGCAGTGGTGGGCTCGTCGGCGATCAGCAGCCGGGGGCCCGCCGCCAGCGCCATGGCGATCATGGCGCGCTGGCGCAAACCGCCGGAGAGCTGGTGAGGAAATTGCCTCGCGCGAAGCTCCGGCTCGGGCACTGCGGCGTGCTCCAATGCTTCGCGGGTCCGGCGCGTAAGTTCACCCGCGGCAAGTTCCGGCTGATGCGCGCGGATGCCTTCCTCGATCTGCGCCCCGATGCGCATCACAGGGTTGAGCGCCGTCATTGGCTCCTGAAAAATCATGGCGATTTCGCGGCCGCGCACAGGCACACGCTCGCGCTCAGTGAGCGCGGCCAAGTTTAATCGCTCGCTGCCAGAGTTGCGCGAATCGTTTCTCTGCGCCAGCCATGCCTCGCCCGTGGTGCGCGCCCCTGGCGGCAGCAGCCCCAGTAGCGCCAGCGACAACATCGTTTTTCCGCAGCCCGATTCGCCCACCAGGCCGAGAGTCTCGCCCGCCGACAGCTCGAACCAGACCTCGTTCACCGGACGCACCCAGCCTGCCGGCGTGGGAAGCTCCACAGTCAGCCCGCGAACCTCGAGCAGCGGCACCATGCAGGCATCATAGAAGCGAAACTCCAAAAGCGAAACTCGAAACTCGGCAGTAGATTACCGAAGGCCAAGAGACCCAAGCAAAGCGCGGAATGGAAAACAAATCAGATTTCGACGTGCGCGCCATCTTGCCTAGCGACGCGAGACCGGAATAACGAATTTGAGTGCAGTGTGCGTTGGGGAGAAGCCGACCACCTTGACGTCCACCAGGCCGGCCTTTTTTCCGGCAGCCATCACGCCAGCCTGCGTGATGTGCGGCTGGCCCTTGGGATAGATGACCCATACCGCGCCCGACTTTTTCAGGAATCGCGCGAGACCCTTCAGCCGCTCCAGATCCGCGGTCCGTTCCGCCCCGAGGAAAATCAGATCAGAATCTTTCCTGGGCTTGGCGTCCGCGATTTCCCCGGCTCGCTCCCCCAATTGCCGAAGGAAGCTCGCGTCCTCCACGCCCAGAACGGAGACCACGGTGCTGGGCTTGATGCCGAGCTTGTCGATCAGACTCTTTGGATGGAGAATCTTGTTTGCCCACTTCTCTGCCGAGGGACCCAGGGCAAAGCTTGCCGTGCCCTCGGAAAAACTCACTCGGAGCTCACCATTTGCGGCGGTCACTGACTCCATGGCCTGAAAGGGAATCGCCAGGCGAAAGTCGCCTCGGAAGATGAGCGCACTGGATTCGAGCAGGGCTTTGCCTGTGGAAACTCTGCCGCCGAAGCGCGCTGTGCACTCTGCCTGCTGTCCCACGCATTTGCCCCCGGTGGGAGATTGTAAACCGACACCGAACAGGCCGGAATGCCGGTCTTGCTTCCGCAGCAAGCCGTGGCGGCGCCGCATCGCCGCCGTGTGGGTGAGTGGAGAAGAATTTCTGCGACGCCCCTACACAAGTTTCGCGTAGAACCGTTACAATGCCGGGGCCACGCGGCCTAGTACGCCCAACAATTTCCCGAGGTTCGTTTACACTGGCTCTCGATGGACTTCGCCTCGCATCCCGGCGTCGACTGGAAGGCGCTATTCAGGCTCACTGGCTTCCGCTATTACTTCGCCGGGATGTTCATCTCGCTGTTCGGCACCGGGATGAATTTTGCCGGGGTTACCTGGTACATCCTAGCCGAGACCAACTCAACCGTGAAAGTGAGCCTGATCACGATCCTGGTGACGCTGCCCGGATTGATCGTGCCCCCCTTCGGCGGCGTCCTGATTGACCGCGTGGACCGGCGCTGGTTAGGCATCGGCCTCGACCTGGGACGCGCCGGAATTGTGCTCGGGGCGGCGGCGCTGGCCTGGTCGGGCCACATGGCGCTGTGGCAGGTTTACCTGATGATGCTGCTGCTGGGCGTGGGCTTCGCGGTCTATTGGTCCACGACCAACGCGTTGGTGCAGGAGGTGATTCCCACTGGGCAACTGGTGGGCGCCAACGCCGCGGTGCTGATCGCAGTGCAGGGCGGGATGATGGCTGCCGGTGCGCTGGTCGGGTTTGTCTTTGAGCGGGCTGGACTCGCGGGCATCCTGGGGATGGACGGCGCAACGTATGTGCTCTCCGCGTTTTGCCTGCTCCGGCTGCGGCGCGGCTACTTCCCGCCGCACAAAAGCTTCGGCGTGCCCGCCATCACTCCGTCGCCCACCATCGAGGCCCCGCCGGAGATGACTGAGCCGGGAATGCTCCCGCCCATCGTGGAGCCAGGTCTCGTGATGGGCCTGTTCGCCGACATAAAGGAAGGGTTGCGCTACCTGCGCACGCAGCCGCGCGTGCGCGCGATTGGCTTGACTTACGCGTTCATGATGGCAGGGGTGCTTAGTGCCAATGTGCTGGTGGTGGCGCTGGCGCGCGACATCGTGCACGCCGGCGCTCGCGGGTATGGCTACATCGAAAGCGGCTGGGCCGTGGGCGCCGTGGCGGGAGGATTGGCCGCCGGGGTAGTGACGCGGCGGCGGCCGCGGGCGGTGCTCGTCGCGGCGCTGGCCATCCTCGCCGTAGGACACGCGCTGCTCCCCTATGTGGCCTTTCTGGCCGCGGCCGTGACCATGCAAGCGCTGTTCGGCGCGTGTCGCGCGCTCGGCGGCGTGCTCACGCAGTCTTCGATCATGAGCCTGGTGCCGCGCCGCCTGATGGGGCGCACGCAGTCCACCTTTTCGGTGATCTCAACGCTGCTGCAGGTGAGCATGAGCTTTACGCTCGGCTGGCTGGGGCAGCACGCGGGCTTGCCCGTCGCTTTCGCTGTGCTGGGGCTGCTGTACAGCGGCGCGGTAGTGGCCGCCCTGCGCGCCCGGGCGCTCACCGAAAGTGTCTCGCCCTGACGCGGCGTGCGGGCCGCGACCCGGGAGGGCGAGCCTCCGCCGGGGCACTGAAGCGCGTCGCTGGATTTCGCGGTTTACTTGGGGCATTCGCATAAATCAGAATGCCCTGGTTCGGACTCACTTCATGAAGTTGATCGCGAACCTCGTCGTCATTCCGAGCCCGCCGCGGCGATCGAAGATTCCGGCCCTGCCGGAAGGAATCCCTCACAGGTTCTCGCGGACGTTACCTGGGCCTGACCTGGGCTCGGTATGACTGTAACCATGCTTGGCGCGGCCAGATTTTCAAGCAACTTCCAGGCATTCGCGCTGGCAAGATAACAAGGGGGCAACCATGCTCGCGATTCTTCCTGGGCTGAAAGGAATGCTGAACTACCACCCGCTGTTCGTCCACTACCCGATCGCATTCTGGCTGGGGGCGCTACTGTTTGAGGCCCTGGCCGTGCTCCGCTCGAGCGAGGAATGGCACCGCACCGCCGCGCGCCTGCTCTACCTGGGCACACTCACCGCGTTCGCCGCTGTGGGTACCGGTCTGCTAGCCGAAGAGGCGGTGCCGGAAACCGGCCCCGCGCGCGATGTCTTCGAGCTTCACGAAAAACTGATGTATATCACCACCAGCGCCGCCGTGGGGCTGTGCATGCTGGCCTTTTTCCGGCGCAAAAACTTCACCGCCGGACTCCGCAAGCTATTCCTAGTTGGGTTGCTGGTGCTGGCTGGCCTGGTGATGGTCGGCTCCGACCGCGGCGCGCAGCTCGTCTACCAGTACGCCACTTCGGTGCACCTGCCCGCCGCGCCCAAGTAGGCTCGGACCCTTTTTCATGGGTGACTCCGCGACTCTGGGGCGAGCGGCTTTCTTCTTACGAGCGAAGAACTTTGGTCCCGACAGCCCTCGCTTCCCGGGCTAATGTCTTCCAGGAGACATAAACAATCATGATGATCGCGAACTTGATTGCTGCTGCGGCAGCGTTGACGTTGACCATCGCAAGTGTTGTAGCAGGGCAGACGAAAGAATCAGTAGAATCGGAGACCGCTCCGCCGAAATTGCTTGTATTGGTGTATCAGAGATTTTCGTTCGACAAAGGAAGCGACCGCGACAAATGGGAAATCGCCGCGGCGCGCGCTTGCCAAAAGCTGGCGGTTCCGAATTCGTGGATCGTGCTTGAATCGGTTACCGGCGAGCCGGAAGTGCTGTCGTTCGATCCATTCGATTCGTTTGCGCAATTGGAAAAACCTCTAGCCGAGTGGGGGCCGATCTACGCGACTCACCCGGAGCTAGGACGACTGCAAGCGCAGATTAACGCTGCTCTGGCGAGCCAGCGGACGGTGATCGCCGTGCGGCGAGACGACTTGAGCTACCGCGCGAATCGCATTGACCTATCGAAGGCCCGGTTCTTGCGCGTTCTCGAAGTGCGGCTGCATCCTGGCCGCGAGAACGAGTTCGCCGAAGCGTTTCAGAAGCTCAGCGCGGCTTACGAAAAAACGGAATCGGATTTGCCGTGGGTGGTGTATCAGGTGAATCTAGGGATGCCTTCGCCCACGTTCCTGGCTTTCGTGCCAATGAAAGCTCTGGGACAAAACGATGATTTGCTGAAGAGGCGCGAAAGTTTGCACGCAGCGGAAGGCGAAGCTGCGGAGCGCATGCAACAGATCGCGCGCGAAGCGTACGCCAGGACGGAGAGCAATCTTTATTCCATCAACCCCGAAAAATCACACGTATCCAAAGAGTTTGCGGCGGGCGATCCGGAGTTCTGGACGCCCAAGCCGCAGGCAACCGCTAAACCCGAGAGGAAAAAGTCCAGAAATTCAAAGGGCACAGACACCAAGCCAAGAAAGTAGCTTCAAACGGCGGATACCTAGAGGGCGGCGCGCGCTGGGGAAATTCCTTCTTCCTCTCCGACTGACACCGTTCTAGGCCTGAGCCAAGAAGCCTTGCCTGGGCGCCGGACCGGAATCGCGCCATGTGACGGACGGACTTGGCCCGCTAACGTACCTGCTTTGGCCCGAAAGTTAGCGGACGCTGCAGCACTATTTCAACTTGAGTTCCGGCCGGAAGATTGATCTCATCCCCGCGGGTAAACAGAGCCTTTGCGAGACCGATTCCACCACCGATGGCGCCACCACGAGCGGCGCCTGCCCCTCTGCCAACGAGTGCTCCCACTGCGCCGCCGGACAGGGCGCCCCGAGCCACCATGTACACATCGCGATCAATTTGATCGACCGGCTCGATAGTTCCTTCCGCGTCTTTGGTTCGATCTCTCGATGAGCCGGGCAGGCTCTGCAGAGCGCCCATTATGGCAAGCGTGTGATTATCCGGAAGAATGAGCGTGTTGAATTGCAGCCGTAATTGCGCGCGCCCTTTGATACGTCCGGGCCGCCGTTCTTGTTGCACCACGCCCAGCACCCGGCTGTGCGCGGGAATGACAACACGATCCTCATGCACTACTGGTTGGGTTATCTCCAGATATACTCCGGATCCGGGTTGCGCTGAAGTTGTGTGCAGAGGACTCGTCAAGGTCATGAGAATCCTGGTGCCTGCGGGGATGGTGACGCTAGCGGATGTATTGGGAGCGCCAGTCTGCCCACCGGAAGCCGACTGGGAGTAGCCACGGACTGCGAGGATTGCGACGATGCAGGCGAGCAGAAAGAGCCTTTTCATAATCCACCTCTCTGGCTAAAACTGTCGAGCAAAGCGCCTTCGGGGAACCGTCCCTGCGACTAAATGCGCGCCAGCTCACGAGCGACGGTAACTGTCCCTGGACGGGGCCGGCAAGCGACAACCGGCGCCACGCCTTTCGTGACGCCGAATGGCGCAGTCTGGCGCACCCGGCCCGGAACGTTTGAAAGCGTTGTAAGCAGAGGATAGAATCGCGATTCTCTTCAGCTATGAAGCAAGCAAGCGACGACCGGCTGGACTCCTGGAAAGAGATTGCGGTATTCCTCAAACGCGGTATTCGGACCGTCCAACGCTGGGAAAGAAGCGAGGGCCTCCCGGTCCACCGGCATCAACACCAAAAATTGGGTTCGGTATACGCGCTCAAGTCGGAAGTTTCCGTCTGGTGGGCGTCGCGTAGCTCCGTGGTAGAAAGGCAGGAGAACACTCCGCCAGCTTCCGGCGGTACTGAAACAACCGCCGGCCGGAAAACCAGGCTTTTGGTCCTGCCCTTCGAAAACCTTAGTGGCGACCCCATGCAAGACTATCTGGCTGATGGGTTTACCGAAGAGATGATCACCCAACTGGCGCGACTCAGGCCGGAGCGGATGGCCGTCATCGCGCGCACAACTGCCATGCACTACAAAGGGGCTCACAAACGGGTGGATCGGATCGCCCGCGAGCTAAGAGTGGATTACATCCTGCAGGGCAGCGTCCGTCGCGAAAGAGATGGCGTCCGCGTCAGCGCGCAACTGGTCCAGGCATCCGACCAGACGCACCTGTGGGCGCAGACCTACGACCGCGACCTGAGTAATGCATTGGCGCTCCAGAGTGAACTCACCAGCGCGATCGCGGCCGAAATTCGTCTTGCGCTTGCGCCCCAGGTGGAGGCCAGCTTGCGTCGGCCGCGCACCGTCGACCCCGCGGCATATGAAGACTACCTCAAGGGTCTCTACCATCTGCATCGCACGAAACCTGAGGGACTCGCCGAAGCGGTCGCGTGGTTCCAGCGCGCCGTTGACAAAGATCCGAGATATCCGCTGGCTCACGCCAGCTTAGCGCACGCCTATGCGCTGCTGGCCATGGTTCCTTTTGATGTATTGCCGCCGCACGAAGCCATGCCTAAGGCCAACGCCGCGGCTCGAAAGGCCTTGGAACTGGATGAACGTCTGCCGGAAGCTCACGCCGCGCTCGCCGTCGTGCGTCACCATTACGATTGGGACTGGCGGAGCGCGGAAAACGCGTACCGGCAAGCACTGCAACTTAACCCTGAATACCCGGGAGCGCGCCTGCGTTATGCTTGGCTTCTCCTGGCATTGTCTCGCGGCGACGAAGCGCTCGGAGAGATTCAGCGAGCCCAAGAGAGTGCGCAGGAAACAGATCCCCATCTTCTGGTGGTGATCCGCGCCACTCGGGCTGCCGCCTTCTACTTTGCGCGAGAGTACAACCGCTGTATCTCCGAGTGCCACGATGCCATGGAGTTGGATTCCACCTACTTCTTGCTTCACTACCTGCTGGCTCGTGCCCAAGCCCGAAAAGGCGCGCTGGCCAAGGCCGGCTCCGTGCTCGGCAGCATTGGGCAAGGCAAGAAGAAGATCCCGTTAATGGAGATGGCGCTCGGTCTGGTTCACGCGGTAGCTGGACGCAAGACCCAGGCGCGTGCAGCTCTCAGCCGCCTGCACAAGCTGGCAAAACAGCGCTACGTTCCTGCCACCTACATCGGCATTCTCCATGCCGGAATGGGTGACACCGAAGGCGCCTTTGAATGGCTGGAAAAAGCCTATCAGGAGCGGGCAGACGGACTAACTCTGCTCAATGTGGAGCCCATGGTGGACGGCCTGCGTAGCGACCCGCGATTCCGCAGCCTGGTGCATCGCATGGGACTGATTGCCTCACGCTCGGCTTAAAAGTAGTCCTCGTTCATTTTTTCACGGAGTACGAAGTCGTTGCATCGCGGCGGCGAGAAAGCAATCCCCATTGGTGAACCCGCCTCAGGCAGGTGTAGAAGCGCGCCGGCTCGACTCAGAAGCGGAACAGGTAGGAGACTTTTACGAAGAACTGGCGGCTGTCGTTGATAAAGGCGTTGCGGGTACGGGCGAGGCTGCCGTCGGGGGCCAGGGCGAGGGTGCGGTCGAGATTCTGGAGGTTACTGTTGTAGCCGACGTAGACCGCGGTCCCGGGATGGACCAGGTACGTGATCAGGAAATCGGCATTGAGGTTCTTGGTGGTCGCCAGGCTGGTGAAGTTGGGGTTCGCCAGCACGGCGGAGTACTGCAAGATGACGCGGGCGGAGAGCTCGCGTGTGAACTGGTAATTCCACTTGGAGCGGATGATGTGATTGTTGAAGGCCACCCCGCGGCGGTTGACGTCGCCCAGTCGGAACCAGAGATAGGTGTTGTCGATGCGCAGGCGATTGGTGGCGATGAAGCTGAGGTCGGTAGTCATGCCGTTGCGGCGCGCCAGGAACGGCTCCACCCCGGCGGGCGGGGCAAAATTGATGCGCCGCCCCCAGCGGTAGTCCATATCAAAGATGATCCGCTTGCTCGGAGCGGTGCGGAAAAAGAAAAACTTGGTGTTGCGAACGAAGTCCTTGTTGTGGGTGAGCACGGCGAAGTCGCGGGGGCGGAGCAGCTCAGCCTCCTGGGCGTAGCCCAGGTTCAAAAAAGTCTGCCGCGGCATCTCGAAGAAGACCATCGGCGTGTAGCCCCAGTTCAAGCGGTTCCCTTCGTGGTCGTAGATGCGGTAGACCACGAACTCCGGTCCCCAACGCAGCAGGTGCTTCTTCGGCCAGAAGTTGTACCACGGATCGAAGTTGATGTTGTGGATGTCGGGCTGGGGATCGAAGCCGGTCTGGGTGCGGAAGCCGTTGCTGCGTCCGGTATAGTGAAGGACGGAGTTGAAGCTGTGGCCGAAGCGGCTGAGGTCGCCTTCGAAAGCGGGACCGGCCAGATAAGTGCCGTCGGCCTGGCGCGTGGCGCTTTCCACCGCTTGGAACCTCCAGACCGTAGTCTTGGACAGCCGCAGCGTGGCGTCCACCCCGCCCACACGGTTGAAGCTGCCGTGGAACTCGCGGTCGGTGTACATCAGCCCGATGGAAGAGTCCTTCAGGATGTCGCGGCTGACGCGCGCAATCCCGAAGTGGGCGCGCTTGCCGGCCAGCGGATCGTTGTCGGGGACCAGCAGGCCAGGCGAGCGGTCGTCGGCTACCAGCATGCCCAGCGAGTATTTGCCCATCTTCCCGGTCAGCCGCGCCCCGAACTGCGGTTGGACGATGCGGCGGGTGAAGAACAGGTTGATGGGCGTGTTGAAGTAATTGGAGTTCTCGAGAAAGAACGGGCGCTTCTCCGGGAAGAACACTTCGAAGCGCTGGCTGACGGTAACCTGCGGCTGGTCCGATTCCACCTGGCTGAAGTCGGGCTCGAGCGTGGCGTCCAGGACCAGGCTGCGCTTGATGATGAGCTTCGAGTCCACGCCGCCGTCGAGCTTGGCGCTGCGGGAATCGAAGCGCGGGGCGCCGGGGTCGCGCAGGTCCAGGCCCCGGAACGAGCGCAACAGCCCGTAGGGGATGAACTGCATATTGCGCCCGGGCGAGATGTTCTCCATGCCCTGCAGATCGCCGTTCTGGGCGATGATCCCTTCCTCTCGGCGCGTAGTGTAGGGCCAGAATGATTTTTCGTTGGCGCGGTGGATCTCCCGCTGTAGGGTGATCCCCCAGGTCTGGCGGGAAGCGTTGCTGAAGCGCAGCGACTTGAAGGGGATCGCCATCCAGGCCACCCAGCCCTCCTTCATGATCTGGCCGCGAGAGTCCCAGACGGTATCGAAGCTGAAGTCCTCGCTGTTGTCGGTGGCCAGGCCATCGCCCTGCACGCCCATGGGGTTGACCACGAACTCGTAGGCCCGCCGGTGGTCGTGGAAGCTGTCAATCCAGACGTCGACGAAATCATCGTCCCAGATGTCGTCGCGGCGGCCGAGGTGCGCCCGGATCTTGCCCGGCTCGTTGTCGAAGCAGACGAATACCGCATAAAAGTTCTTGCTGTCGTAACCCAGGTAGGCAACCGTGCGCTGGCTGACGGGCTCGCCATCGTGCGGGATCCATTGCCGGAAGCCCTCGATGCGCGCCATCTTGCCGGCCATGCGCGGGCTGGCTTCCATCGTCAGGAAATCTTCGATGGTGGGCGCCTGCTCCATGCGCGGGATGGTCACGGACCGGTCCGAGACGCGGATGACCGGTTCGTCGCCGCCCGGCGAAACGGAACCGGCTGGGGTCCCCGACGCCGACCCTTGTGGGTTTGCAGCCGTGGACCAGGCGGTGGTGGGCGCGCCCTGGGGTGCCCCCAGCGCCAGCAGCAGCCAGCAGCAGACCGGGATGCGGGTAAGCAGGTTCATTGCGGCGCGGTCCACTCCACGCCCTTCAGGTTAGCCCACGTTCGTCAGTTGGGTTAGACGCGCGAAGCGCGCACCCGTTAGGTGCCTGCCGCCCCAGGCGTGTGCGGTGTGCAAACTCCGGGGACAAGTAATACGGAGGACTGACCATCGGCGCTTCCTCGATACCGAACCGGCGCTTTCCACCCTTTCCATTAGACGCTCGCTACTTACCAATTGTCTCGCAACGTCATTGGGAGTTTGTGATCTGGTCCCAAAGGGTCGGCCCGGCCCCAATCACAACCTGATGGACTGGGTGCGGCGCCACGACAAGTACGAGGATGTCGAGAGGGTCGCAGTCCTGCTGCGGCTCGGGGAAGGAAGGTAATTACGCCCTACATAAAAAGCTATAAATGCGGCGCGATCTTCTCGGCAGCCTCCTTAGATGTGAGTACCACATGTACCTCGAAA
>WNFF01005664.1_pt1 | contig 12436 bp, 18 predicted proteins | sample 5400441 | NCBI WGS metagenome assembly WNFF01 (sample SAMN13153345, study PRJNA577476) | soil metagenome | isolation source: 120 cm saprolite under Douglas fir tree site 2 hole 3 replicate 1 | place: USA:California | collected 2015-04-18
TGGATTGGGCGTCTTCGACGTAGAAAAACTCGCCCGGATTCGGCTCCCTCAGGTACTCCGCGAGCGGAGCCGAGCAGTCACTCCGCACCGTGACCCCGGCCACGGACTGGGCGCGGCCCTCGCGCACCGACAGCAGAAGAACAACGAGCGTGCCAACCACACCGACGGCAAGGCGCCTGAATGAGGAGAGGCGGACGTCGGAGGTCCTGTCGCACGTGTCGCGCGCCTCGCCGCGCCCACGCCACGCGTCCTCTTGCTGCGCTCTTGGGATATCCGGCCGCACGGAGTCGCCTCCAACCGTGCCAACGCACCGGAGAGGTCGTGGTTCCCCGCGGATCTCGATGATGAGACAAGGATGAGACGCCTATGACAAGGTGCCCAACTCCGCCTCGTCGGCCGGGCTTCGTGCGTTGAAGAAGTGAAGGGGACGTGGCATCGAGGAGGTGCCCTATGATCCGCAAGCTGATGCTCGCACCGGCCATCCTGACTCTGACAACGACGCCCGCTCTCGCCCGCGGCGGTGGCGGCGGGTTCCACCGCGGCGGTGGGGCCGCGGGAGGGTTCCACGGCGGCCCTGGGGGCGGCTTCCACGGCGGCGGTGGGGCCGGGTTCCGGAGCGGCGGGTTCCGCGGGGGCGAGTTCCACCGTGGCGGGTTCCGCGGCGGACGGGAGCGGTTCGAGCGCTTCCACCGGTTCGGCTTCTTCGGCGACTTCGGATTCGTAGGGCCTGCATTCGGCTTCGGGGTCTATCCCTTCTTCTGGGATCCCTTCTGGTTCCCGTCGCCGTACCTACGCGCCACCGGTCGTCATCCAGCCGGAGCCCCAGGTGTCCGGACCGCAGCCGTCCTCCCCAGCGACCCCGACGTACTGGTATTACTGCGTCGACGCCAAGGCGTACTACCCCTACACCCGACAGTGCCCGGGCGGGTGGCTCAAGGTGGTCCCCTCCCCGGTCGGTTGATGGCTCCAATGTTCAGCTGCGTCGTTGGTGCCACACCGGACCCGGCTGGCCCCGGCACCAAGTTGAACTGCCGCGAGAAAGGAATCCCCATGCGCACGCTCGTGATCTGGTCGACGGCCCTCATCCTCGCCACCGCGGTCAACGCGGGGGCGGATGAACCCACGCTCGAGACGGACGACCAAAGGACCCTCTACGCGCTCGGTCTGACCATCAATCGCAGCCTGAGCCCGTTCAATCTGAGCCCGTCGGAACTGGAACTGGTCGAAGCGGGCCTCGCCGATGGGAGCCTCCACAAGACACCGAAGGTCGACCTCGAGACCTATGGTCCAAAGATCAAACAGTTCCAGGAGGCTCGCGCAGCCGCCGTGGCGGCCGCCGAGAGGAAGACGAGCCAGGTCGTTGTCGACCAGGCGGCTCGGGGCCGGGCTCGACAAAAACCGCCTCGGGCCTGGTCATGATCCCGAGCACCCCGGGGACCGGGGCCTCGCCCAAGGGCACCGATACGGTGACGGTCAACTACGAAGGACGGCTGACTGACGGCACGGTCTTCGACAGCTCCAGGCAGCATGGCGGGCCCGCGACGGTGCCGCTGAACGGCGTGATCAAGTGCTGGACCGAAGCCCTCCAGCTCGTCAAGGTGGGAGGCAAGAGCCGGCTCGTCTGCCCCGCCGACCTTGCGTACGGCGACCAGGGCTGGCCGCCGCTCATCAAGCCGGGCGCGACCCTCGTCTTCGAGGTCGAGCTGCTGGGGATCTCCCAGCCATCGGCTCAGACCGCGACGCAGTCTGAGCCAGCGTCCTCCTGGTACTACTGCAACGACACCAAGGCCTACTACCCCTACGTGCGTGATTGTCCCTCGGGCTGACTACGGATCCCGCAGACGGCACTACCTGGGCAATAGGAATGCCGAGCCGTTGGAAAAGACTGCACGAAGCGTGACGTCCGCTCCATAGCCGAGCGGAGGATGCTCTCGAGAACCGGTTGGGACCGCCGAATCCCCTTGACGGTCGACTGGTGCTATAGCAGTGTACCCACTCGTCAGGGAGGGAAACCTGAATGCGCTCTCGGGTTCTTCGCCGCGTTGCTCCCACCCGGCTCCGAACCCACCCGCCCCGGAGGCGGGCCTCGATTGCCAACTCCGCCGTGACCCGCATGATCTGTCCCAGCGAGATACTGATTGCGTGAAGCGCGCGGGTGAGGCCATCCGGGCCGCCGGAATGTCCTTCGCGGCAAGATCGCGGATCAGACGCGCCTGATCACGCTGGAGGCAGATGTGGAGGATCGCAGGGAGCCTGAGGCGGACGGGCCTCTCGACCAGACGGACCGCGGACAGACCCAGGAGCGGCCCATTCCGGGTCTTCGCGAGCCTCTTCGGCAGTACAGCACGTTGTTAGAAATCAACAATGCGATCATCTCGAACCTCACCCAGGAGTCACTCTTCCACGCAATCACCGAGGCCCTCGTTGGAGGGTCGGGAGCTGGAAGGGCACTCGCATGGTACACATAGGGAGGTCAGCCCTCACGGCACGGCCGTCGGCTGGGCGTTCGAACACCATCAGCCGCGCCTCAGCCACAACCTCGCGCTAGAGCCTCGGCTCCCGGGGGACGAGATCCTGTTCGCAGGAGGAGCGCGCTCGTACCTCGTTCTTCCACTCATCGCGCGGGAACGGGCTATCGGAGCCGTATTGCTAGCGAGTTTCACACCAGATCGATACGCGCTCGAGGACGTCCCATTCCTGGAAGGCGTGGCGAAGCAGATTGCCCTCGCGGTCGAGAACATGCGGGCGTATGAGGAGATCGCGCGGCTTCGCGCTCTCTTGGAAGAGGAGAACCGCTATCTGCAGGAGGAGATCAAGACCGAGCACAACTTCGAGGAAATCACCGGACAGAGTCCCGAAATGAAGCGGGTGTTCAAGCTGATCGAGACCGTCGCCCCCACCGATGCGACGGTCTTGCTCGTCGGCGAAACGGGAACCGGCAAGGAGCTGGTGGCCCGGGCGCTGCACAATCTGAGCTCGCGACGTCACCGGACGCTGGTCAAGGTCAACTGTGCCGCCTTGCCCGCCGGCCTGATCGAGAGTGAACTGTTTGGACACGAGAAGGGCGCGTTCACGGGCGCCCTGACCCGCCGCGCTGGGCGGTTTGAGCTCGCCCACGGGGGCACGCTCTTCCTGGACGAGATCGGGGACTTGCCGTTAGAGCTGCAACCGAAGTTGCTCCGCGTGCTCCAGGAGGGCGAGTTCGAGCGGGTCGGCGGGCATCAGACTATCCGAGTGGACGTTCGGGTGATCGCCGCAACAAACCGGGACCTAGAGCAAGCCATTCGAGGAAGTACGTTCCGTGCCGATCTCTACTACCGATTGAGCGTCGTCCCGATTCGCCTGCCACCGCTTCGGGAACGCGGGGGGGACATTCCGCTCCTGGCCGGATACTTTGCGCAGAAGCATGGCACGCGGCTGGGGAAGCGCGTCCCAAGCCTCCTACCGGCGACGCTCCGCGTGTTGGAGGCCTATCCCTGGCCCGGGAATGTCCGGGAACTTGAAAATGTCGTCGAGCGAGCCTTGATTCTCAGCGAGGGCGCGCAGTTGGACCTCGGCGGGTGGCTTCCGCGCCCGAGCCCGCCCCCTCACGAGGAGGGTACCCAGACCCTCGAAGAGATTGAACGCGAACACATTCTGACGGTGCTCGAGGGGACGGGTTGGCGAGTCAGCGGGGAGCGCGGCGCGGCCAGGCTCTTGGGCATGAAACCGACCACCTTGGAAGCCCGCATGAAAAAGCTCGGAATTGCGCGCCGGGGGTGAGGAGACGTTCCAATATGTTGGGTCTCGCGTGATTCAGCCTCGCCCGCTAGCTCCGCCCCAGCGCTGAACAGCTTCTAGGTCGCTTCGATCTAGCCGTCCTTTCGGACGGTCCAGGCCCCGGATCTTCACTGCCGTACGGGATTCATCCCGCCCACCAAACGGATCACGGAACGCGAGTAACGAGCAGTCCGCACCGGAACCAATCCAGCAGAGGGACGTTCGCAGCAGTGAGTAGAGGCGTTCACAAAAGGAGCGTGACCCATGCTGGACTGGATTGCGGGACGTGCCACTAGGTTCCTGCTCGGCCGAATGCCATGGACGACGTGAAGCTGGTGACGCGTCTCCAGGCCGGGGACGTGAGCGCACTAGACACGTTGATGGAGCGCCATGCGTCTCGCGCCTACCGCCTGGCCTATGCGATCACCCGCAACCACGCGGATGCTGAGGAGGTGGTGCAGGACGTGTTTCTGAATGTCTTCCGCAAGATCGCGACATTCGAGGGTCGGGCCGCCCTCGGAAGCTGGATCTACCGCGTCACGGCCAATGTCGCGCTGACGCGGCGCCGGAAACGGCGACTACCCAGAGCGGAGCACGAGGCCCTGCATCACGTCAAGGGATCGTCGACCCCAGAGGACTACCTACTCTCGCGAGAGAGGCGAACGCTCGCGCTCCGGCTCCTTGACGGCCTCCCGGCCTCCTACCGCGCCGTGGTCGTCCTGCGGGATGTCGAGGGGCTCTCCACGAGGGAGGCAGCCAACGCGGTGGGGGCCTCGCTGTCATCTGTGAAATGCCGGCTGCACCGGGGCCGGGCGTGGCTCCGCCAGCAGCTAGCCGGGGACGGGATCAGCCTCGATCTCGTACCGACCGGGGGCGGTCGGCGATTGGGATGACGAACGGCTCACCACCATGTTCTCACTCGCGTGTGGCCAAGAGTCGAAGCAGCGCCTACACCCGGGCCGCCTAGACGGAGCATGAGTCGACGTGTGATGCGGCGGCTGGGACATTCTCTCCACGGTCCGGAGCTGACTCACATGGTCGCGCTGGTCATCGTGCTATGCCTCGCACTTCCCGACCTCGTGGAGGCTGAGCTGCGCAAGGCGCGGAACCCGGCTGGCTCCGTGTCGGAGACCGAACCGAGTGATGCCATTCCCGCGATCGTCACCGACCGACCGGACGTGACGGATGCTGCCACCGTCGTGCCGCGGGAAAGTCTCCTGGTCGAAAATGGCGCAACGTTCACCCGGGATCACGGCAAATCCCTACTCGATGGCACGCAATCTCTGATCCGATTTGGCGTGACCCCGCGAACGGAATTACGCCTCGAGGTCCCAGACTACGTCGCCGCCCTCGGGTCAACGCCCGACGCGAGTGGCTTCGGCGATAGCTCGATGGGTTTCAAGCAGCAACTCGGCCCGTTGCTTGGGCAGGTCGAGCTAGCCGTCATCGCCGGGGTGAGCTTGCCGACCGGCGCACGGGGCCTTTCCAGCGGGGGCTACGATCCCTTCGTCAAACTGCCGTGGTCACTGGAGCTGGATCGATCGTGGTCCATTGGAGGTATGCTGTCCTTCTTCTGGCTGACCGAGGCGGGTCGTCGGAACTCCACGGGGCAACCGACGTTCTACATCGAGCGTCAACTCACGAAGGCCTGGGACGTATTTATCGAGTACGCGGCTGACTATCCTGTGCATGGCGGCCCGCGGCCAATCCTCCACACGGGCACCGCGTATCGCATCACGCCAAGGAATCAGGTTGACCTCCACATCGGGGTGGGCGTGTCGCGCGCCGCGCCTGACTTCTTCGTCGGCATCGGCTACTCCTTTCGGCTCGACCATATCCTCGACGCGGCGGCTGGCCGGATGCGCTGAGGGCACGCACCGTGCTGCACGGTCCGCGTCGCACACCCTGCTACGAGGCCATCCCGCTGCTAGCAGGACACTGATGCGATGCGCTCGCGGTAACGCGCACTCGGGCTCACCCATGCCGGCTCTCCCCTCGCTTTTTCTGCCTCCTGCTAGAGGGCGCGCAGGTACGCCACGAGGTCCTTCTTCTCCTGGATAGTCAACTGGGCCCCGAGGACCAGATTGAAGAACTCCACCGTATCATCTAGGGTCAAGAGCCGGCCGTCGTGCAAGTGAGGCGGCGTATCCTTGATCCCCCGAAGTGGGAACGTCTTGATGGGCCCGTCGGCCGAGGCCATCATCCCGTTGATCGTCAGCGGCGTATCGCGAATCTCGTCCGGGCTCATCTGGGCGAGCGCCTCCCACGTCGTCCCGCCAGGCAGCTTGACGCGGACGCCGTCTTGCACCTGCTTCCCCCCGCTGCCATGACCAACCATCCTCGACGCATGCCGTCCCTTCTCGTTCTGCCGCGCGTCTACCGTCCGTCTGCCTGGCCGACGAATGGCGCGCGAGTTCGATCCCGTTCTGCTCTCACGATGATGGCTTCGTTGAACACGGGGCGGTCGGTCCTGGTGTCCTGGTCTTTCCGTAGTCGGCGAGCTGGTGACGGAGCGCCATTCGCGCCCGCGACAGCCGCGATTTTACGGTGCCCACGGGACACCCCACCACGCTGGCGACCTCGTGCTCGCTCAGGCCCTCGAGGTCGAGCAGGACCACGGTGCGCGCCTCTTCGGACAAACTCATCAGCGCCCGTTCGATCTCCTCGCCCACGACCGTGCGGAGGTGTTCCAGCTCGAGATCGCCTCGGAGCCATCCGCCGTCGGGCGCATCGTGCTGACTCGGGTTTACGGTATCGAGCCCTCCCACGGTCGGGTCACGACGTTGCCGACGGTAGAGGCTGATGAAGGTATTCCGAAGAATCCGGAAGAGCCAGGCTTTGAGGTTGGTGCCGGGCGTGAACTGCGCGGCTGCTCGCAACGCGCGCGTGTAGGTCTCCTGGACGAGATCCTCGGCATCCGTCGCGTTCCGCGTCAGGTAGCGGGCCAGGTTGTGGAGGGTATCGGCGTAGGCGAGGGCCTCGCGTCCCAGCTCCGCCGCCTGCCAGCGCGCCTCGCCTGTCACGGGGCTCACGACGTGCCATCGCCCTTCAGCAGGGTGTCGATGAAGTCCGGGGCGTGGACGATCGCGACGCGGTCCTTCGGGAGCGACCGCAGTGCCCGCACGCCGCTCGCATCGATAAACGTCACCCCCGTCAGGTCCAGCCGGAGTCGTCGGCTCGGCTCCTGCAGCGCCCGCCCGCACTCCTCCCACAACACCCCCACCCACTCCGACACGATGCGCCCCTCCACGTGGAGTGTGGTCTCGCGGTGGCTATCCACGATCTCGCGAATGCGCAACATGGTCTGGTAAAGGGCAAAGGCCGTACCATGGCGAGGTGGCTCGGGCGCGAGCGACCGCAACTGGTCGTCAACCCGAAGGAAAATCAGAGGGCCGGTGGGAGGGACCGCAGGCGACGCAGGCCGAAGTCGGCCCAAAATCTTGGGACTTTCACGTTATGTTGTGAATGCTCACTCCCCTCGAGGACCTCCCGCGGCCACATGCAAGGAGCTTCGGATATCCTGCACGCGCGCCGGGTCGCCCAGGTCGCTCCACTCCACATCGCTCACGGGCAGCACCGCCAGGTTTCCAGGGCGCGCCTCCAGCACGGACCGCGAAAGATCGATCGTCGGCAGTCCGCAGTAGACCACGTCGACCGCGGCCGCCTCTCCCACGGTGCCGAGACACCGCCGGACCGGCTCGAACGCCCGGTACAGGTCGGGGAGCGCCAGCTTGATCAACGCCAGCAGCGCGGATACACGCGCGACCATGACGAAGCTGTTCCAGAGCCACCCGCACGCCCGGTACCGCTCACTATCGGGCCGGGAGGGCTTCTCGTGGAAGCCCCGCACGCGCCGGAGAGGTCTCGTCGAGCTCCAGGCGAGCGGCTCACCCGGCTCGATCCAGCCGTAGCCGCCGCGGTCCAGACCATCGGGCACGATCCCGAGCAGCATCACCAGGTCCGGCCGTTCGGCGCTCGCCTCGAAGGCCGCCTCCACATGGCTCATGAACGCCCGATCATCGGACACATGGTGGTCGGCCGGGAAGAACGCCACGCGGTCCCGAGGAGCCAGCGTGGTGAGCCGGAGAAGCGCGTACAGCACCGCTGGCGCGGTCCCGCGGTTCTCCGGCTGGACAACCACCGCCCCGGTCCGCATGGACGCCAGGGCGGGCACATAGAACCGTTCCTGCGTCCGCGTCACCACGACCAGAGTCCGCTGCGGCGCGACGCCCAGCACCACGCGCCGACGGGTCCCCTCCAGCAAGGAGGTGTCGCCGAGAATCGCGCAGAACTGCTTGGGTCGGTCGTCGCCAGCCAGGGTCCGAGTGAGCGGGCGAAGGCGAGCGCCCTCTCCCCCGGCCAGGATGACCCCCCACCGGTGCGGGACCGAGGGTCGGCTCATTCCACCACCACCTGGCCCTTCATCCCGAGATCGCGGTGCAGCCGACCTCCTTGTTTCATGTCACACCCAATGTCGAACGTCCCTCTCGCCTCGGGCGTGAACTTGATCTCGGCGCTCTTGCCCGGCCGCAGCTTCACGTACTTGACACCGTTCGGCGCATCGACTTCCATCTCCCCTCCTTCGACTTCGAGATCCCGGGAGGCCAGATACGGGGACGTGAACATGTGCGTCATCCGCCCTCGGTTGACCACCTGGAGGGTGACCGGCTTGCCCACCGGAAGAATCACTCGCGCCGGGGTGAACGCATACTCCTTGAGCACGATACGGACGACGGTCGACGGCTCGCCGTGAGCCGGCCCGGGACCGGCGACCCCGAGCCCGATGACCGCCGTGGCCACCGAGGCGACCGCGAGACCGCGCGTGATCCTCATGCTCACTTCACCACGACCTTCCCGACCATCAACGGATGGAGGGTGCAGAAGTACTGGTAGACGCCGGGCTTCGTGAACTTGTAGGCGTAGGTTTCGTCCGTCTCGATCCCGGGCGACCGGAAGGCCCCGGCTGTCGACACCACGGTGTGCACATCCTCGTCGTGATTCACCCAGGTGACGGTCCCCCCGATCGGGACTGTCACTGTCGGGAGACTGAACTTGTGCTTGGCGATCTCGATCCGCGGACTACTGGGGCTTCCGGTGCCCGCGGCGATGACGCCCGCTGTCGCATCCCCTCCATCGTGGTGCGGCCCGGCCATCACCCCCCCAGGCGAGGCCACCAGACCGAACAGGGCGACCCCTATGGTCGCCGACTTCCACACGACTCCAGTTGGAAACAGTCGATGCTGCGTCTTCATTGGATGGTCTCCTTTGGGGCCCCGTTGTTGATCTTGGTCGCCGGTCCTAACGCGTCGGGCCCCTCCGCGCTCCGGCCTTCGTGCTACGGAAATCGATACGCGTAGACCTCGACTGACACCCGGCTCGGGGGCGCCGGCGTCGGCACGCTGACGACGAACGGCCGTGAGGCCTTCGGGGCGAGGGCTCCGGCGAGCGTCATCCGTTGCTGCGTGAGGGGCGTCTCCCCGCTGGTCCACAAGACGATCTGCAGGACGACGTCTGCGACCTCCGGCCCCTCGCGATTCTCCAGCCGGCCGTCGATACGCACCCCATCACCCGAGTCTTCCGCCTTCCACGCCAGCGAAAAGACCTGATCGCGCGCGGAATCCGTGAACACCGCCGCCGCGCTGCCGCCGGCACGGCTGGACGCCGCGTCGACGACCGACGCTGCGGTCCCGCGGGTGACGAGGCCTCCCTGGTCGGAGAGCGGAGTGAGTCCGGCGCACCCCGCGACGGCCAATCCGGCCACGATGGACGCCGCCCCGCCGAAGAAATCGATGCAGCGATCGATCGGTCGCGGCCGGTCGCGCTTGAAGAGGGATACGGGCATGGGCGGCTCCCCTCACCCGACAATCTTGTGATACGGGGCTCGGCCCTCTGGACCCGACACGGTGGCGACGCCGGCGGCTTCAGGATGCGCCGCGGTGTACGCCGCCAACCCGACCGACGCGACAAGCGCGAAGCAGAGACTGCTGATGCTGACCAGCACGAGGCGTCCCATCGTCGTCCTCCTTTGAGTGACTGCCTTCACCGATGCGAACGCCCTCGCACGCACGGCGTTCCCGGCGTCGGAATACGACACTCCCGGAACGATTCATCGAGCTCGGCGTTGACATCCCAGCGAAGCCCGCCGCGCAGGCAACGATGCGGCAGGCATTGCGTTGGTACATGTGAGGACGATGCCAACCCTGACAGGAGGACTCACATGGCTCGTGACACAGATCGACGCCACCAGTGCTCACGGATTCGCAGAATCATCTTGCCGGCTCTCGCGCTGAGCGGAGCGCTGGCGCTAGCCGGGTGCGCTATTCAGACCAGCAGCGATCTCGGCTCGACTTCCGCATGCGGTGACTTCAACCCGGCCACAGAACCGTGCCCGCTCTCGCCCTGATGGGAGCACCAGCGCCTGGCCGGGTGCACAATTCAACCCGGCAGCGATCTCGGCTCGACTTCCGAATGCCGTCACACCGTCCGGCGCCTGGATCATGTCGTTCCGCGAAGATTCCATTGCACGCTTCATCATCCTCACCTCCTCCAGGCCCCCCGAGCTAACGGCCTGTACCTCTCCTAACGCCGGTCACGCGTACTCGTTTTCGGACGTGATGGGGCACTCGCAGGTCGGGGTCGTGGAACGATCCGGGGGCTAGGGCGTTCTCAACAATGAAGCTCACATGATAAAGACTACGCGGCAGCGAACGTTGAAGGCAGGGACCTGGATCTGGTCTGCTGTCCTCCTAGCAGTCTTCGCGGTGTCTTTCGTGACTATCCAAGTACTGGCCGCCAGGACCGCTGGAGGATACCCGACACCTCCGTTCTTCCACTTCTTTTTCAGCGACACGATTCATATGAAGGCCTGGCTAGCGACAGGAGCTATCGTGCTCGCCCTCTTTCAGGCCCTGACCGGGGCTCGGCTATTCGAGATTGTCCACTTTGCTCCATATGGACGATTCTGGAACCGCATTCATCGCGTGTCCGGGTATCTGGCCATTCTCCTTACGCTGCCGGTCGCCTATCACTGCATCTTCCTGCTGGGGTTTGAAACCACGACCGTGCGGGTTGCCGTCCACTCACTCCTGGGCTCGGCGTTCTACGGCGCATTCCTCGGCAAAGTGATCGTCGTGCGCTCGGGCGCATTCCCCGGCTGGGCATTACCCGTCGCCGGGGCTCTCTTGTTCGCGATCTTGTTTGGGCTCTGGGCCACTTCGTCTCTCTATCTCTTCAGCCGCAATCCCCTCACGCTATAACAAGGACTCGGGCAAGCTTCGGTGCCCGGAGTAGTGCCTCGGCCGATCCTTGATCTCAACCGAGAACCCGTCGGCTCTAAGGTTCTTCGTCGACGGTATCGGTAATTGCTAACCACACCGAGCCGACGAACGACAGCGCCAAACCAACCACCATCAGCAGCTTCCAGCAGGGCATTTACGCCGCCTCCCACTTCCGCTTCACGAGCCAGACGATGAAGAACAGGCCCGCCAGACCGAGCACAAGGAAGACGACGGTTGGCTTCGGACTTCGGTAGTCAGCCACCGGCTTCGGCGAGACGGGTGGTCGGCGGGGGACAGTTGTCCCTGGTTGGCCTGAGCTAACCGCCGGAGAAGAACGAGGCGGCGCGGGAAGTGCTCGATTTCCCGCGCCGTCCAGTGGACCTCCCGGGCCACTTCGGAAGCGTGGGTTGGCTGCTCGCGGGGCCGCATCTTTCCTGTCGCCGGGTTCCACCTCGGGCATCTGACCTCGCGCGGCCCGCGCCAGGCCACCTCGACGGCTTCGACCTGCACGCCAACCTCTGGGTCCCCCCCCAACGATCGCGCCCGCCTCGAGCAACTCTCCCGCTATCTCCTCCGCCCCCCCTCGCTCAGGATCGCCTCCGCCTCCGCCCCGACGGGCGCGTCCTCGTCGAACTCCCAGACGGTGTGGCGCGACGGCACCTCCCACTTTCTCTTCGAGCCCATCGAATTCCTCGAGAAGCTGGCGGCCCGCGGTGAACTTGCTTCTCTACCACGGCGTCCTCGCCTCGCGCGGGCGCTGGCGCTCCCAGGTCGTCCGCTACGGCCGCCCCGCCCCAGACGCTGCCGCCCTCACGCGCGAGGCCCACCCCGACATCCCCGGCCCCGCCCCCAGCCCGACCACGCCGCCGCCACCCCGTAACCCGCGGCAGGCCGCTCACAGGCGCTGCCCGATCACCGGCAGCGCCCAGCCGCCAGGGCCCGCGGTCTGCCCCACTCCCGCCGCCCTTGACCACCGCCGGGTTCCGAGGGGGCCATCCCCGCAAGGAGTCGGCGCCCAACGGCGCCGTGTCCGCGCCTTCCCGGGTGCTTCGCGCAGTGCACCACGGCATTCCCCCGCCGCCCTGCCGTCCGCCGCCCGCCCCGCGCCGCGCCGCCTGCCGCTAAAGTTTCCTATGCGCCCCCGGAGGGGAGAGGGCAGAGCGAGGGGGGCGGAGTCAAGCCAGAGAACTTCACGACTCCTTGACACGGGGGCGCGTCGCGTTTAGGCTGCGTTCCGTTATGACAATCATTCCTGATAAGGGCCCGGTCGCGCGGAGGCGGGACGGGGCGTCGGCGGCCCTGCGCGGCGTCGGCCTCCGGCTGACCGGTCCGCGCCGGCTGGTGCTGGAGGTGGTCCGCGGGAGCGACGCTCATCCCACCGCCGAGGCCGTGCACCAGAT
>WNFF01003736.1_pt1 | contig 12430 bp, 8 predicted proteins | sample 5400441 | NCBI WGS metagenome assembly WNFF01 (sample SAMN13153345, study PRJNA577476) | soil metagenome | isolation source: 120 cm saprolite under Douglas fir tree site 2 hole 3 replicate 1 | place: USA:California | collected 2015-04-18
AGAGCAAATCAACCATAGAAATCAATGTGGACGTCAATCTACTGGACAGCAAACATTTCAGCGCGGATGGTGAAGGTCAGATCGTGCGGCACGAATTTAATCATGGTTCACGCATGGAAGCGGACCCGCAATCGTTTGTTGATGCCGAAAAGAATAATGACCAAGCAGCTAAAGATCGTGACGAGACACTAGCTCAAAAATCGGCAAATCCGGGTAACGAGCCGGATTCTATGACGCCGGAAGCTGCGGACATGGCCGTGAGAGGGGCTCTCGGCATCGATCAGAGCGGAAACGCATTGCCAACACCACCACCGCCACCACCACCTGGACCCGACCCCGAGGACGACGAATGAATGCAAACTGGAAGTGCCATGTTCACCGGCTGTGGCTGATCGTTGCTTTGTATAACTTGGCCTCCGTCGCAGCGGCGCAGACCAAGCAATTGGACCGGTCACAATTCATCAATTTCCCCAACTCGCCACTTGTGGTCGAAGCGGTTGGCAATACTACCTCTCAAGTCCGAAATGTCTCATCCAAAACTGTCGTGAGATTCACCCTTGCCTGCATTGTATCGAAAGGAAAGCGCAGCATGGCAGTTCTCAAGTTCTCTGCGTATGAACCCACTCTACCGCCGGGATACACGGCGCCCGAAATCAGAGTGGACGCGCCGTCGCCTCTATCATTGTGCGTTTCCCGAAAAGCGAAGCTAGCCGTCATCGATGTCTTATTTTCCGATGGCGGTCAATGGCTCGCTCCCGTTCGAGAGGCCTTGCCGAAGACGTGACGGGGCGGGTGGCGAAGCCTTTGGGATTGAATTTTCGCCGGGCGGGTTGCACAGCCTTTGCGGTTGAATTTTCGGGTGGCCGATCCCTCGTGATTTTTCGAGGGGTCGGAGGGTTGTTTTCGGGTTCTATAAAAGCTCGCCAGAATTGGGCTCTACGCTCCGTCGCCACAGCGCTGGCTTCCCACTCGCCGCGCTGCTTTGGCGGGCGAGTGGCGCGTCGGCGACTTGGAACTTAGCAGAATCGGGTGCGGGCTCTACTTGTTTACCCTGAATTCGGAAGGGGAGCCCGCCAGAACAATATTCGAGCGGATTAAAGATTCCACCTGATCCCAGACTTTCGGATCGCATTCAATTTGAGTGTGGCGCTTCGCCAATATGCGGTCAAACCAGGGGTACTCATTGCAGGTATAAGGGCTCGTTTTATAGTCGAATCGAAAATTTCCGATGATTCGCGTCAATGCCGGGTCGGCGGGACGAATCTCGCGCTCGCCGTGTACGATCCCGTTCGGCTGATAGAAATTGGCAGCCTGGGCTACGTTTGTCGGGATGATCTCGTCGTTCTGCCCTATTTTGGAGACGCTATCCACTTGAATCGTCAGTAGCACAGGGATGCCGTCTTTTTTCAACTTACGCGCCAATGTGATGATTTCTGACGCGCCCCAGCTATGCCCATAGAGAATGACTCGCGCATCCTGTTTTTCTTCCACGGATAGAGTTCCATCATGGTCCGCGTCCAACAACTTCAGGATTTTCTGGCGGGCTTTTGCTCCGCGATAACTTTCAAATGTCTCTACATCGACTCCGGCGGGGTACTCCTTACGGAGACGCGCGGCCAGTTGAACTTCACTATGGACAGGATTGTCATGCTTGACAAAGCCGCCTAAAAAGCCAACTACGATCACCGGAGGCGTGGCAGAAACTCCGGCCGCTGCGCCGCGGGGCGTGGCGCTCGTGTCCGCGGTTGTGATAACAATCGAAAGGAAAACACAAAGGGTAAAAAAACGCACAGCGCCTTTCACATCAAGGTATCGGAGCAAATAGTTCTCTCCGATATGGGTGCATGCTCTACGCTCCGTCGCCAGCCTCCTCCGCCAAAGCGCTTCGGCGGCGGCGGATAGTGATGGCTCCCCGCTCGCCGCGCTGCTTTGGCGGGCGAGTGGCGCGTCGGCGACTTGCAGACTGCCGGAATCGATTAGCATACATCACTCGATGTCACTCGGGGGATGAAAATCGCAAATCCTGGCATTGAATATCGGCCGCCAGTACGCGACGAACGGCGCCGAATGGAGTTCTTTCAGTGTGAATATTTATGTGGACAGATGATCGGAGATCAATATAAAAGCGTGAGAGCAACTCCAAGCGCTTCTGGCGGATTGATGTGGACTTTGAATCCTTTCGGGAATCCGCGGGCCAACAACATTTTTCTAGTAGGAGGCTGAAATGAGACACAATTTGCGAATTCGCCCCGTGCTCGGCGTGATGATCCTTGCGGCCTGCGCCGTTTTCGGCGCCGCGCTTGCCCAGGAGAAGGGCGGCGAAGGCGAAACAGGTCCGTACGAAGTCGTCGAGGGCTGGCCGCATACGCTCGGACATCCTGGATGGACGTGGGGATCGCAGGGCGGAGTCTTCGCCGAGACTCCCAATCGAGTCATCCTTCTCCAGCGCGGCGAGCTTCCGGTGCCGGAGAAGGCCCCCGAGGGCTACACGGGAGGCTACGGTGCATTCGGGCAGCCGGCCACGCAGGGAAAGCCGCGCCTCGAGAACTGCATCCTCATCGTCGACGCCGACGGCAAGCTGATCGAGTCCTGGACGCAGTGGGACAAACTGTTTGCCGGAGGGCGCGGTCCGCACAAAGTGCGCATTAGCCCGTACGATCCCGAAAAGCACGTATGGATCATCGACGACGAAGTGGACCAGGTTTTCGAGTTTACACACGATGGCAAACAGCTCGTGATGACGCTCGGAGAGCACGGGGTCCGGGGAGACGACGACAAGCATTTCGCCCGGCCAACCGATATCGCATGGCTACCCGACGGCACATTTTTCATTACGGACGGGTATGTAAACACACGCGTGGTGAAATTCGACAAGAACGGCAAGTACCTGCTGACGTGGGGCAAGAAGGGAAACGGGCCCGGCCAGTTCAACCTGCCGCACTCGATCGCAATCGACGCAAAGCGCAAGCTGTACGTCGCGGACCGTTCGAACAGCCGCATCCAGATCTTCGACGAAAATGGAAAGTACCTCGACGAGTGGGACAATGTCCGCTCCCCATACGACATCTTGATGACGGCCGATCAGTATCTATGGGTCGCCGACGGCGTTTCGAACAAATTCTTAAAGTATGACTTGAATGGGAAGCTGCTGTATTCGTGGGGCACCTATGGGTCGTTCCCCGGAGCGTTCTGGGGCGTGCACCAGTTCTCGATCGATCCGGCCGGGAACCTGTATGCGGCCGAGACCTTCGGCGGAAGGACCCAGAAGTACCGGCCGAAGAAGGGCGCCGATCCTGCGACCCTGATCGGGCAGCCGGGCAAAGTTCCTGCATCGTAGAGCGCGATCCGCGTCGACCTTCGCAGCCAGTGGAAGCTGCCAAATTCGCTAAAAGGGTGCGTAAGGAATCGTTACCCGAACGGGTTCAGCCTTAGTTTGGGCGGGCGCCTCCTCAGGCGGAATACACGATAACGTATTGTGATCGCAGGACCTTGTAGCCGCCCACGTGCGTCCGGCTGTAACCTGCGTCGTCCGACAGGCGTCTAACACTTTACCGAAGGCGGAATCGCAGGGACGCGTACGCCGATTCGGACAGGTGATTGCAAAATTATGATCAGGTCTCATACGAATTTGAAAGGATGCAGGCGCCGCACAGGGTGGATCCTTGCTTCCACCGCATTGGCCGGTCTGGGCGTGCTGGCTTCTGGCTGCGCCAAGCAACAGGCTGCCCCGCAGCCGCGACCCCCAATTCCTGTGGTTGTCGGAACGGTTATTCGAAAGGCCATGCCGGTTGAAGTGGTAGCAGTCGGCAACGTAGAGGCGTATTCAACCGTTTCGATCAAGGCGCAGGTTCCCGGTCAGCTCATGGATGTTCACTTCAAGGAAGGCGACTTTGTACGCAAAGGGCAGTTGCTGCTCACCCTTGACCCGCGGCCCTATGAGGCTGCCCTTGCTCAAGCAAAGGCCGCACTTGCCCGCGACAAAGCCACGGCAGCGAACAACCGCCTTCAGGCGCAGCGTTACTCAAAGCTTCTGCAGGAAGGCATCGTGCCAGCCTCGCAAGTAGAATCCTTCACGAGTGCGGCGGACGCGTCCGAGGCAATAGTGAGTGCCGACGAGGCCGCCATCAAGACGGCAGAACTGAATCTTGAATACAGCACAATCTATTCGCCGATTGATGGGCGCACCGGCGCCTTGATGTTGAAACCGGGCAATTTGGTGAAAGTTGCCGACGTCCCTATCGTTGTCATCAATCAGGTCAATCCAATATTTGTGAATTTCGCCGTCCCCCAGCAGTTTTGGCCGGATATCAAGAAATATATGGGCCAGGGAACCTTGCGCGTCAAGGCCACGGTGCCTAAGGATACCGGCCCTGCCGAAGGGGGGAACGTCGCGTTTGTGGACAACGCGGTGGATCCGACAACCGGAACCATTCACCTGAGAGCCACATTCACAAATTCGCAGAATCGTCTTTGGCCGGGGCTATACGTCAACATCGTGCTTACACTTTCCGAACAAGCCGGCGCTACCGTCGTCCCTGCCCAGGCGGTTTTGGAGGGAGAGAAGGGCTCGTTTGTGTATCTCGTGCGGCCGGACAAGAGGGTAGAACCACGAATGATTGTGCCGGTCCGTACCATCGATGGAGAAACTGTTATTGAGAAGGGCCTCCAACCGGGCGAGACGATTGTCACGGATGGTCAGACGCGGCTGGAGCCTAACGCAAGAGTCGAAATTAAGAGCGGCGTCACCGAGGCGGCCCCCGCGGATCCGCCGGGGCGTCATTAACAGTTTATTGATGAACCCAAAAGTGTCTCAACGGATTCCGCAGAGGCTTGTACAATGAGCATTCCTGAACATTTTATTCGGCGGCCCATAGCAACTACTCTGGTGGTGCTGGCAATTTTGGTGTTCGGGATTGTGGCCTATCAGTCCCTGCCGGTCAGCGACCTGCCGACCATAGATTCCCCAACAATTAATGTCCAGGCTGTTCTCCCCGGTGCGAACGCGGATACCATGGCTGCGTCGGTTGCGTTGCCCCTCGAAAAGCGGTTCTCCACTATCGCCGGCATCGATTCAATGACCTCGAACAACGTCCTCGGCAGGACCTCCATCACCCTGCAGTTCAGCCTCGAGCGAAATATCGATGGCGCCGCTCAGGACGTTCAGGCAGCGATCACGCAAGCCGGGCGTCAATTGCCGAAAGACATGCCCGCCCCCCCATCTTTCAATAAAGTCAACCCGGCCGATTCGCCCGTTCTCTACCTTTCTCTGACCTCGTCGACTCTGCCGATGTCGAAGGTGGACTATTACGGCGAGACTCTTGTGGCGCAGTCCATCTCGACGGTCAACGGAGTGGGGAGGGTGGAGATATTTGGACAATCAAAATATGCCGTGCGCGCTCAAATGGACCCGCACGCCCTAGCTACAAGGCAGATTGGCATTGATGAAGTTCAGCAGGCGCTTACTGACGGAAATGTGAACCTGCCCACCGGCGCCCTCTGGGGACGCCAGCGAACAGCAACTGTGGAGGCTAGCGGTCAACTCTTCAGCGCAGCCGATTATGAGAAGCTGGTCGTGGCCTACCGTAACGGCTCTCCCGTGCGGCTTTCCGAGCTCGGTCAAGTGATTGACGACGTCGAAAATCAAAGAAACCTGACTTGGTACGGTAAGGATCGTGCGATTTGGGTTGTCGTCTTTCGGCAGCCAGGCGTGAACACAGTGCAAGTGGTGGACAACGTGAAGGCGTTGATCCCCGGGCTGCAGGCCCAACTCCCTCCCGCCATCATGATGCACACGCTCGGGGATCGTACGATCACAATCCGCAGGTCCATGCAGGACGTGAAGTTCACGCTGCAGCTATCGCTTTTCCTGGTCATCTTGGTTATTTTCCTGTTCTTGCGGAACTTGTCGGCCACGATCATTCCGAGCCTTGCGTTGCCGTTCTCGCTGGTGGGCACGTTTGCGGTGATGTATCTAGGCGGCTATTCGCTGGACAACCTTTCGATGATGGCCCTGACGCTCTCCGTGGGTTTCGTCGTGGATGACGCGATCGTCATGCTGGAAAACATCGTCCGTCACATCGAGCTCGGAGAGAACGTATTTGATGCGGCGATCAATGGGTCGGCGGAGATCGGCTTTACGATTTTTTCGATGACGTTGTCCCTCGCGGCTGTGTTTATCCCTGTCTTGTTCATGAACGGCATTCTGGGCCGGCTGCTGCACGAGTTTGCGGTGACGATCATGTCGGCGATCGTGGTATCGGGATTTGTCTCGCTCACGCTCACGCCCATGCTCTGCAGCCGCTTCCTCAAACCTGCTCACGAAGAAAAACACGGCCGCCTTTTTAATTTCTTCGAAGGCATCCAGGACCGGCTCACGCATGCATACGACCGCTGCCTGCAGGTCGTGCTTCGGCACAAACTCGCCACGATGTCCGCCTCGGCTGCCCTTCTTGTGGGCACTGTGTATCTCTACATGGTGATCCCGAAAGGTTTTCTGCCAAGCGAAGACATTGATCAATTCAATATCACCACCGAGGCGGCTGAGGGCATCTCGTTTGACACCATGGTGGAGCACCAGTTGGAAGTTAACCGGATTTTACAGAGCGATCCGAACGTAGAGTATGTGATGTCACAAGTGGGATCGAATTCTCGAACGATGAATCAAGGGATAATCAGCGTTCGCCTGAAGCCACGCGCCGAGCGGCCGCAGGTTGAGCAAGTCATCCAGGAGTTGCGCCCGAAACTTGCCGTCGTGCCCGGCATGAATGTGTTCATGCGAAACGACCCGCCGATCCGTATCGGCGGGATGCAAAGCAAGGCCCTGTACCAATTCACCTTGGAAGGCGCGGATATCAAAGCCCTCTACCAGGCGGCTCAGGACTTCCAGACGAAGATGAGCGCTTTGCCGGGCCTGGTGGATGTCACCAGCGATCTCCAGATCCGGAACCCGCAGGTGAACGTAACGATTGACCGCGACAATGCTTCGGCCCTGGGAGTCACGGCGAGCCAAGTAGAAGAAGCCCTGTATTCCGCGTATGGCCAGCGGCAAGTCTCGACGATCTTTGCACCTGACGATCAATACCAGGTCATCCTGGAGCTCGAGCCGCAATACCAGCGCGACGCCAATGCCATTGCCTCGCTTTACGTGCGATCGAAGACCGGCCAACTCGTCCCTCTTAGCGCTGTCGCCACGCTTACAGACAACTATGGCCCGCTCTCAGTGAATCATTTGGGCGAGCTGCCTGCCGCGACCATGTCCTTCAACTTGAAGCAAGGAACTTCCATCGGCGATGCCGTGTCCGAGATCAATGACTTGGCCAGGCGCACGCTCCCCCCGACGATCAGCACGGCTTTCCAAGGCACGGCGCAAGCCTTTCAATCATCGCTTTCCGGTCTTGGCATGCTGCTCGTGATGGCCATCTTTGTGATTTATATTGTTTTGGGCATCCTCTATGAGAGTTTTATCCATCCGATCACGATTCTTTCGGGCTTGCCGTCCGCGGGCTTTGGCGCGCTTCTGACGCTGTACCTCTTCCACATGGCTGCTCTCAGGGGTTGGGTCTCGCCGATGCTCGATATGAGTCTTGATATTTATGGCTTCGTCGGAATTATCATGCTCATCGGCATCGTCAAGAAGAATGCCATCATGATGATTGACTTCGCGCTCGAGGCGCAGCGGACGGAAGGGAAGAGTCCGGCCGACGCGATCTACCAAGGCTGCCTGGTCAGGTTTCGCCCCATCATGATGACGACGATGGCGGCACTGATGGGTACGCTGCCGATTGCGCTGGGTTTCGGCGCGGGCGCGGAAGCGCGGCGGCCGCTCGGCGTTTCGGTGGTGGGTGGATTGGTTTTCTCGCAAATCGTGACGCTCTTCCTCACACCGGTCGTTTACATCTACATGGAAGACGCCAAGCAGTGGGCAACGCGCATGTTCGGCCGTAAGAGTCACGGTGAGCCCGAAGCGGATTCTTCCTCGCAGGGGCCGATACCCACGGGCCCCATCGGGGCTCCCATCGCTCGCTCGGCGGATGCGCCAGATCTGTCAGGCATGGGACCTTCACGTCGTCGCTAGTCCACAAGACTGAACCACCGCTATCTACCCTCACCCGAACTCTTAGTACAGATTGCCCAAATCCATCGCCAGAGCTTTTCGGTGCGCCGTGTTTGGGTTCATAAAAAATGGCGGACCTTTATGACTTCCTTATGAATTTTTGCGTATTTACTTACCTCACCGATTGCACGGTTGAGTTTAGCTCAATGCTTTCGGGCATCGATTTCCGGTCAAGCCCCCAAAGGAGAATGTTCCCGCGACTGGGACGGCGTCGAAGCGGATACCAACCTAAAGTCCTTATGCCCACCAATAGCTCCCCACAGCCGTCGATCGCGGCTCAGAAACCCGGTCTGCCAAAGGTCGTCATTGCCACGACCGCCATGTTGTCCTTCATCTCTTTTTGGCGGGCGGCCGCCATCGTACTCAACGACCTGGGGTCGTCCGCTTTCTACGCCGGCGCTATCGCCGAGCAAGCCATCGGGAAGGCCGCGCCCTGGTTCATCTTGAGCATCATGCTGTTCGCGTATGCCGTGCGGTCCATGTATATCGAGAGCTGCAGCATGTTCGTGCGCGGCGGCGTCTACCGTGTGGTCAAAGAGGCGATGGGCAGCACGCTGGCGAAATTTTCAGTCTCCGCATTGATGTTCGACTACATCCTGACCGGGCCCATCAGCGGCGTTTCCGCGGGGCAATATTTGACGGGATTTCTGAATGAGCTGTTCGGCCGTTTGCATGTCAATCTTGCGCTTCCTATCAATTCCACCTCGGCCGCGTTTGCCGTTGCGGTAACGATTTATTTCTGGTGGGAGAATATCAAGGGAATTCCGGAGTCCAGCGGGAAAGCGCTGCGGATCATGTACGTGACCACCGTGATGGTGGTCGTGATGATCGCCTGGTGCATCTTGACCGTTTGGGCGCGGGGCGCTCATCTCCCGCCATTGCCCACGCCCTCCAATCTCACGTTTGCCCCGGAAGCCCTTGGCTGGCTGCGCTTCAGCCGCTTGCCGCATACCATCGCAATTATTGGGATCCTCATCGGCCTCGGGCACTCCGTTCTGGCGATGAGCGGCGAGGAAACGCTGGCTCAGGTCTATCGGGAAGTCGAGCATCCCAAACTGCCCAACCTGGAAAAAGCGGGCCTGGTTATATTTATTTACAGCTTCGTTTTCACTGCGGGCGTCTCCTTTTTCGCTTCCATGATCATTCCGGACGCGATTCGGTCCCAATACTTCGGCAACCTGATCAGCGGTTTGTCGATGAGTTTTGTCGGACCCTATAGCCTGAGATTGGGTTTTCAGGCATTTGTTGTGCTCGTCGGCGTCTTGATGCTCGCTGGAGCCGTCAATACCGCGATTGTAGGCTCGAATGGTGTCTTGAACAGGGTCTCCGAGGACGGCATCCTGCCGCATTGGTTCCGCCACCCGCATCCACGGTTCGGGACCTCTTATCGAATGCTCAATCTCGTCGTGGGCCTGCAGCTTCTCACCATCATCTTGAGCCGCGGAGATATTTTTGTTCTGGGCGAAGCATACGCGTTTGGCGTGATGTGGAGCTTTTCGATGAAGGGGCTGGCGGTGTTGGTCTTACGGTACAAGCAGCCAGGAAAGCGGGATTTTCGCGTGCCCCTTAATTTTTCGGTGGGGAACGTGGAGATCCCGGTGGGGCTGGGTTTGATTACGGTGACGCTGTTTGCCCTGAGCATTATGAATCTCTTCACCAAACAAGTGGCTACCATTGCGGGCGTGGCATTTACAATCATCTTTTTTACCGTCTTCGAGATCTCCGAGAAAATCACTCTGAAACATGGCGGGAAGCATACGGAACTCGACATGTTTAACCTGGAATCCGACGGGGAACTGACCCCTGCCGCTCTGGGCGTTCGCCCCGGGAACGCGCTCGTGATGATCCGGAACTCCAATGCACTTTATAATCTGGCAGCGGTGCTGGACCGAATCAATCCCCGCCAGCAGGATGTTGTGGTCCTGCACCTTCGTGTGATTGGCCGCGCAGGTTCGGGGGGCAATGAACTCACGCAGGAAGACCTCTTCAGCGTAAATGAACAGGAGTTGTTTACCCGCGCTCTGTCTTTGGCGGAGAAGCGCGGCAAGTCCATTCATCTGGCTGTCGCTCCCGCGGCGGAAAAGTGGGAAGGCATCCTGCGCGCGGCGCAAAATCTGCAGTCGTCCACAATAGCGCTGGGCATGTCATCCTGGAGGGCGGTACCGGATGAGGCTCGCATGGCGGGCCTGGCCTGGGAATCACTCCCCGTACCGAGACCCCAGCTCACGCTCGAAATCTATTCGCCGACCGGCCAGGAACATATATTTTATTTGGGTCCGCACCCTCCGCGGCTGACCACCAAGGAAATCGACCTCCTCCACGGCATCTGGCTCGAACTCAGCAATGAAGTCGCGCCGGAAGAACTCCATCATCACGATGTCGTTCACATCGCCCTCGAGGAACTCCGCAGGAACATCACCGACGGCCGCAGGCAGGAGATCATCGACGCTCTGCGGAAACACCTGTCTGGTATCCGGCAGCGCCCCACAAAGAATTCCTGAAGATTCCGGCGCTGCACTATTCACTTGCAGGTTCCCGCACCCGAGGTGAATTTCCGGCAGGTGGTCAGTTTGCCGGCTGCCAGGTTTTAGTAGGACAGGCACTCCTGCCTGTCCGCGCTTGCCGAGGCGATGCCGTACCGGACAGACCAGAGTGTCTATCCTACCAAGCAAACTGACCCAATCCCGAATTTCCTGGCCCACCAGAATGGGCTTGACAAATGACTGGCAATGCTGTACTTTCTGTATAGACTGAAATGACAGAAGAACCGAAATCGCTCTCTCTTGTTGCCCAGAAATTCATCCTCCATTGGGGTGAAATGGGCACGCGCTGGGGCATCAATCGCACCGTTGCCCAGGTCCATGCCCTCCTGTTCCTTTCTTCCCGGCCCATCGCGGCGGAGGAAATCGCGCGAACTTTGTCCGTGGCTCGCTCCAACGTGAGCACGAGCTTGCGGGAGTTGCAAGGCTGGCGGATCGTCCGGAGCGTGTCGGTCTTCGGAGACCGCCGGCAGCACTTCGAATCCATGAAGGACCTGTACGAGATGTTCCGCGTGATCCTGGAAGAGCGGAAACGGCGCGAATTTGACCCCACAATTGCGGTGGTCCGGGAATGCGTGGCGGAGGCCAAAAAATCGGGCGCGGGCGACACCTACGGCCGGGAACGCATGGAAGAGCTGCTTGAATTCGTCGTGCTGATGAGCGCGCTATTCGAGGAATTCCGAAACCTCTCGCCGAGCGCGATGAAAGGGATGGTGAAGCTCCGCGGCGGGATTCGCAAACTATTGCACGGGTAACGGAGGGAGGCGGGGAACCGCTTTTTTAATGGGTCATGATTTCTCTTAGTTCAGAAATTACTGACACGAAAGGCCGCAAGGCCGCCCGAGGCTGGGTCTTCTTCGATCGCGATTGCATTGTTTGCACTTCGCTGGCACGGCGATTCCGCCGCACGTTCGAGAAGCGCGGCTTCGGCCTGGCCGCGTTGCAAGATCCCCGCGTCGCAGCTCTTCTCGCGTTGCCGCCCGATCAGTTGTTGCGCGAGATGCGCGTTGTTACCAGTGAGGGCAAAATCCATGGCGGCGCCGAAGCCATCGTGTATCTCGCCGGAAAAGTTTGGTGGACCTGGCCACTCTTTGTGACCGCGCAGCTCCCCGGTGTCCCGCGCATTCTTGAAATTGGCTATCGCTGGTTCGCCGATCACCGGCCATGTTCTTCCGGCATGTGCTCAATAGCGCGAGAAAATGACGAGAAGCCGGTATGAACGGCACAAACGAATTCGACGTGGTCACCGGGGCGTTTAGCTATACCGGGAAATACGTCACGCGCCGGCTCCTGAACGCCGGCAGAAGGGTACGGACGCTCACGGGCCACCCGGAGCGCGCGAACATGTTCGGAGGGCAAGTAGAAATCGCGCCCCTGAATTTTGGGGATCGTGCAAACTTGGTCCGATCACTCCGAGGGGCCTCGGTCCTTTACAACTCGTATTGGGTGCGATTCAGCCATGGTCGAGCGACTTTCGATGAGGCGGTAGCGAACTCGAGAGCCCTGATCCACGCGGCCAAGGAAGCCGGAGTCCGCAGGATCGTCCATCTGAGCATCGCGAACCCGTCGATCGATTCTCACCTTCCTTATTATTCAGGCAAAGCTCATGTGGAGAGAGCGATCGTCGACTCCGGCCTCTCTTACGCCATCCTCCGGCCCACGGTCATTTTCGGCGTAGAAGACATCCTCATCAACAACATCGCCTGGTTTGCGCGCCACTTTCCAGTTTTCGCAATTCCCGGGTCAGGGCAATATCAGATCCAACCGATCTTTGTCG
>WNFF01024593.1_pt1 | contig 12430 bp, 9 predicted proteins | sample 5400441 | NCBI WGS metagenome assembly WNFF01 (sample SAMN13153345, study PRJNA577476) | soil metagenome | isolation source: 120 cm saprolite under Douglas fir tree site 2 hole 3 replicate 1 | place: USA:California | collected 2015-04-18
GGACAACTCGCCGAGCATGTGACAAGCGATGCCTCCGGACGCCCCCACGTCGCCGACCCGATCATGCGAGAGCGCATCCTCGCACTGCGCAAGGACCCGCGGATTTCGGCGGCGCTCGCCGGCGAATTTGCGCAGGACAACAAGACGGAGGTCGAACGCGCGCTCGGCCGGCCGGCGGGCAAGACGGACCTTTACCTCGCCCATTTCCTGGGTGCTGGCGGCGCAACCGAGATACTCAAAGCCATCCGCCACGATGGCTCGACCCCTGCCGTCGACATTCTTCCGGGGGCGGCATCGGCCAATCGTTCTGTGTTCTTCGACGCCACGACGGGCGAGCCGCGCACGGTCGCTGACCTCTATCGCAATTTTTCCAACCGAATCGAGAAAAGCGCGACCGCGTATCGTCCACTCGGCGGATCCGTTGCAGCACCGGCCGCCAATGCTGTCGCGGGCGCCGGAGGCAGCGCAATGGTTACCGGTCGGTTCGACCGTAGCCGCCTCGCTGAGCCTTTCGCCGCCTTCAATGCGATGATGCTCATCGCCATCAAGCTCCTCGGCGGCAATTCGGTCGCGGCGGCCGGTAATGCCGAAAGCAACTCGACTTCGGTCGGCGCACTCGACCGCACGAAGCGGCACCATGGCGGGATTGTTTAGCCTGCCAACGGCGCGCCAACGTACCGACCATCTTGCCTCACCCTGACCCGATGGCCACCCTGCCGACGCGATAGCGTCGGTTGACCGCGATTTCGCCGCCGCCTATTGTCCGCGCGCCGTCCGGGGAGCCCGTAGCTCAGTTGGTAGAGCACTTGACTTTTAATCAAGGTGTCGCGGGTTCGATTCCCGCCGGGCTCACCAGGAACGCCAGGGGCGGGACGGCGGCAAAGTAGCTCCCCCGACTGATCGCCTCCCGCCTTTCTATATTCCGTCGACCAGCGGTTTGTTAGCCCTGTCGCATGGTCTCTTGCGGGCATCGAGCGAAGCGGAAACTCTGAAAGAAATCTCGGACAAATTCCGCACGGTCTGCCGTTACCAATGAACGGCATTGGTTCGTCGAACCCAGTGCATGCGTAATTCAACTAGACGGAGATGGAGCATGAGACCCGTTGCAATGAAGCTGTCGATGATAATCGGATTATTGGCACTTGCCGCCTGCGGGCAAAGCACCGGTGACCGTGCGCTGAGCGGTGCCGGTATAGGTGCGGCAGCAGGCGCAGTCGGCGGTGCGTTGGTCGGGGCTCCGCTGGCTGGTGCGGCGATCGGTGCCGGCGTTGGTGCCGGTACTGGCGCATTGACCAGCCCGAGCCAGGTCGATCTCGGCAAGCCGGTCTGGGAACGGTAAATTTCGCCCCGCGGTCCCGGAAACGGGATCGCGCGAGACGGAGCTCCGTCGTCACGGGCGGGGCTCCTCTTGCTTCCGAGCAATCGGGCCGCGCGCTCATCGTCTGAGCAAGCGCAGATCGCGGGCTGAGACGCGGATATTGGCATCCCAATCCAATTGGCGCGCGCGGATTTTTTCCTCGGCAATGTGCTCGAAATTCGTTCGATTGAGGTGAAAGCACTCGATGCATTTCTCCGCCTTCAGTCGCGCACCGGAGAGGCCTTGGAGGACGCGGCGTGGAACAAGTACCTTGCCCTCGTAGTCACCGAGCCGGACGTCGAACTCGACCGCCTCCTCGCTGTCGTTCCACCGCACGTCCTCAGGAAAGATGAACATGAAGCCGATCATACCATGGCGGTCGGCGGGCGATCTTTAGGTTATCTCCTTAATCTGAGGGTGACGCCGGGCGGTTTCGCCGTTTATATCAATGTTGCGATCTTGATTGCAGACAATCAGGCGCGGTAACTCGTCTGCGCCGCCAACACAGGCACAAACAGCTATACTGCTCTACCAACGAAACATCGGAGCGGCTCCGCTAGCCCTAACTGCTTCATGCCCGGCGAGGATGCGCTGATGCTCGCCGAGTATCTTGCTGACTATGGCTATCTCGTCGTTGCCGTTGGCGCCTTCATCGAAGGCGAGACGATCCTTCTGCTTGCGGGATACGCGGCCCAACAAGGCGCGCTCGATGTTCGCCTCGTCTTGTTGCTCGGGTTCGTCGGCGCCTTTGCCGGTGACCAGCTGTGGTTTTATCTCGCGCGACGCCACGGCTCGCGCTGGCTGGAACGCCGTCCACATCTCGTGGCGAAAGCGACAAACACCAAGAGGCTGCTCGAGCGTCATGCGACATTGTTCATCCTGAGCTTCCGCTTTATCTACGGGTTGCGCAATCTCGGCGCAGTGGCGGTCGCGCTCAGCGATGTGTCGACTCGGCGTTTTTTTCTGTTGAATGCGGCGGCTGCGGCGCTCTGGTCAGTTCTGGTCATCGGCACCGGCTACCTCTTCGGCGAGGCCGCCGCCGCCATGCTCGATCAACTCGCAAGTATTCAAAAGCAAGTGCTGGCCATCGCTGGGTTGCTCGCCTGTGCGGCCATCGCTTCGATCCTGTTGCGGCGCTGGCTCCTGCGCAAGCTTTCGTAAAACGCGCGCGGCTTAACCGCTGCAACAAGTTTGGGCGTGCACCAGATCGGCCCATCTGCTAAGAGCGGCGGCCATGTCGCTGATCCGCCGAAGTTTTGCGCTTGTCCTGTTGCTCGGCGTCTGCCTCGCGCTCGACCGTCGCGCCGAGGCCCATGCCTTGGTGATCGAATCGTCACCGGCGATCGACAGCAGCGTCCACGGATCAGATGTCGAATGCGTGCTTCGCTTCAACAGTCGCATCGATCACGACCGCTCGCGCCTGACCTTGATTGGGCCGGATGGTGTCAATCGCCGTCTGGTGCTGTCGCGCACCAGCGCATTGGACACGCTTCAGGCGAACGCGAATGGACTAGCGCCAGGGTCGTACAAACTGCGCTGGCAAGTCCTCGCCATAGACGGACATATCACACGCGGCGATATTCCTTTCCGCGTCACCCCTCCGCAATAAGCCGCAATGGCGCTGCTGCTCGATCTCTACGGCTTCCTGAGCGTCGTCTTGCGCGGGCTGGTTTTGACCGCACAGTCGCTGACTGTGGGCGGCATCGCTTTCATATTGCTTTTGGCCGGACCGCTTGCCGTCGAACTCGGGCCGATCGGCGAGGCCGTAATCAAGCGATGCCGCGTGATGCTGGGCAGCAGCGCAATCGGCTTGGCGTTCGTGGTGGCGATTTCCGCGACGATCGAGGCGAGCATACTCGCCGATACCGTCGATCTGACGATGAACGAGACGATCGACGCCACTTTTGTCGTCTCGGCGATTGCGGTCATTGCCGCCGCACTATCGATCGCTTGGCTTAGTCTGGCCACTAAGAATAGCGAGTTCACCGGACTGCCATTATTCGGTCTTGCTTGCGTCATCCTCGTCGCGCAGACCGCGACCAGTCATGCCGCGGCACAGCTCAATGACCGGCTTCCGCTCGCCGCCGCCGAACTGCTCCATCAAGCCGGTGCAGCGGTATGGATCGGCGGCATCCCTTACCTGCTAATGGCGCTGCAACTGTGCCGCGATGCGAACACGTGGCGCCGCGTCGGCAAACGCTTCTCCCAGATGGCAATGGCAAGCGTCGCCGTTCTGGTGATCGCCGGACTCGCGATGGCCATTGTCTACACGGGATCGCTGGCAGCGATCTACGGCACGACCTATGGCGTCATGGTGACCACGAAGGCGGCTCTTCTCGGCTTCTTGTTATTGCTTGGCGGGATGAACTACGTGATGGTCGAACGCCTCGCCGGCAATCCGACGACGCCGATGCTGCGGTTGCGCCGTTTTGCCGAGGCCGAGACGTTGACGTCGCTGCCCCCCGCAGCCGACACACCCAATGAATTGGTCAGCCTGACCGAGATCGCCGAGCGGATGATTCCGCAATGGCCGCGTCTCGACAGCCCGGATCATGCCGGCCTCGCCATTCCGGCGCTGCAGGCGAAGCTCGACGCCGAAGCGATGCGGAGCCTCCATAAGGCGCAAGCGTTCGTGCCCGGCGCCGGCGACTTGCCGCCGCGCAACGCCGGAGACATCGCGTGGTCGGAGTACAATCATCATTGGTCCGGCCTGATCGTCCTCGCGATCGGCCTCCTCGCGCTCGCCGAACGCGGCGGCAATGCGCACTGGGCGCGCAATTGGCCTCTGCTTTTTCTTTTCCTCGCGGGCTTCCTATTCCTGCGCTCCGATCCCGAGACTTGGCCGCTGGGCGACATCGGATTGATCGAGAGTCTGCGCGATCCCGAGGTGGTTCAGCATCGGCTCTTTGTGCTTCTTGTTGTCGGCTTCGCGATTTTCGAATGGCGCGTTAGAACCGGTCGTTCCGCCTCGCCGAGATACGCCCTCGCCTTTCCGATGATCTGCGCCCTCGGCGGTGCTCTGCTTCTGACGCATTCGCACGCCGTCATCAACGCCAAGGAGCAACTCCTCGTCGAGCTATCGCATGTTCCCCTCGCCCTGCTGGCAGTTGCCGCCGGCTGGTCGCGCTGGCTTGAATTGCGTCTTGATCCGCCGACCGGCAAATTCGCCGCCTGGATTTGGCCCTTTTGTCTGGTGCTCATCGGCCTCGTGCTGCTGAACTATCGCGAGGCGTAATCAGCATGAACCGCACGATGATCGACCCACTATGTTAGCCGGCAGCATCGCCCGAGTGGTTGCGACCAGTATGCGCAACGCGGCCGCCGTCATGGCGATCTGCATTATCGGCGGAATTCTATTGGGTGGTTACGCGGCGACGCACCTCAGCGTCGATACTGACACCAACGATCTGATCTCGCCGGAGTTGCCATGGCGCAAGCGCGAAGCAGAGTTCGATCGCGCCTTCCCGCAAAACGTCGATCTTCTCGCCGTGGTCATCGATGCCGCCACCCCAGGCCAGGCCGAAGATGCCGCCCATAGCCTCGCCCTATGGTTACGGGACCGCCCCGAACTTTATAAAACGGTCCGGCGACCCGACGGCGGCGAGTTCTTTACCCGCAACGGTTTGCTGTTCCTGCCCGTCAATGAAGTGCAGGATGTCGCCGATCAACTCATTGCGGCGCAACCTCTGCTCGGCGCTCTCGCCGCCGATCCCAGCCTCCGCGGACTGTTCTCGGCGATCAGCCTAGCGCTGGAAGGTGTCAAGAAAGGGGAGATCGAACTTTCGGCACTCGACGCGCCGCTCACGGCGCTGGCAGATCCGGTCGAGGCGGCAGTCGCGGGGCGACCGCATCATCTGTCGTGGGAGAGCCTATTCACTGGACGCGCCCCGCAGCCGCAAGAATTGCGGCGCTTTATCCTCGTCCAACCCACGCTCGATTACAGCGATCTCGAACCCGGTGCCAAGGCGAGTTCCGCGATCCGGATCGCCGCTCAGGAATTCGGTTTGACACCGGATCACGGCGTCCGTGTCCGCCTCACAGGGCCCGTCGCCCTCGCAGATGAGGAGTTCAGCACCGTCACGCAGGGAGCCGGCAGCGCAACGTTGGTGTCTTTTATCCTCGTCACCATCATTCTCTTCCTTGCTCTCCGCTCATGGCGCATCATTGTCGCCATTCTTGCCACTCTCCTCGTTGGTCTCGCCGCAACTGCGGCCTTTGCCGCAGCGGCGCTCGGTTCGCTGAACCTCATCTCGGTCGCCTTCGCGGTTCTCTTTATCGGGATTGCCGTCGACTTCAGCATCCAATTTAGCATTCGCTATCGCGACGAGCGCCACCAGGCCGACGATTTCGACCTCGCCCTGAGGCGCGCCGGTGGTGGGATCGCCGGCCCCTTGATGCTCGCCGCAACGACTACGGCAGTCGGTTTCTTCTCATTCGTGCCGACCGATTATTCCGGCGTTTCCGAGCTTGGACTCATCGCCGGAACTAGCATGATGATCGCCGTCGCCTTGAACTTCACCATGCTGCCGGCGGCGCTCAAGCTGTTGCGGCCTCCGGGCGAAGCCGAACCCTTGGGTTATGCCTGGGCCAGCGGGATTGATGATTTCTTGCTGCAGCGGCGACGCCTCGTCATTGCGTTTACCGCTGTCGTCGCCGCTCTTTGCCTTGCCCTTCTTCCGCATTGGCGCTTCGATTTCAATCCGCTCAATCTAAAGGACCCAAAAACTGAGTCGGTGGCGACTGTGTTTGACCTGATGTCGGATCCATCGACGACGCCTTATACGATCGATTTGCTCGCGCCCTCGGTCGCTGTTGCAGACGAGCTCGCGCATCGGCTCGAGGACTTGCCGGAGGTAACGCAGGTCGTCACCGTATCGAGCTATGTTCCCGACAGCCAACCCGAGAAACTGGCGATCCTCCGCGACGCCGAGTTGCTGCTGGGTCCCACCCTCTCGCCGCTGCAAACAGCAGCGCCGCCCGATGACAACGCCAATATCGCCGCACTTCACGCTTGCGCCAGAGACCTCGCGGCCGCGGTCGGAAACAGCGAGACCGGGCCCGCCGCGCGCCTCGCTCGAGCGCTTGATGCCGCCGTTCGGATCGGTCCTCGGATCCTACCGGATTTACATGAGAGCATCATCTCGGGTCTTGCCCAGCGGCTGCACGACCTACGCCTGTCGCTGTCCCCGGAGGAGGTCACGATAGCGACGCTGCCCGCCGATCTGCGCCGAGCCTGGATGACGGACGATGGACGCTCGCGGCTCGAGGTGTTTCCAAAAGGCGATCCGCGCGACAACATCGTCCTCGAGCGCTTCGTCGCCGCCGTGCGTAGCATCGCACCCGATGCCACGGGAACACCGGTCACCATCCAGGAATCCGGACGTACCGTGGTTGCCGCGTTCACTAGGGCCGGCGCAATCGCGATTACGGCAATTACCGTCCTTCTCCTCGTCATCCTTCGACGCCTTCACGACGTCCTGCTCGTGCTCGTGCCGCTCTTGCTGGCCGGCTTGATGACTGCCGCGACCAGCGTATTACTCGATCTCCCATTGAACTACGCCAACATCATCACATTGCCGCTACTGCTTGGCATCGGCGTCGCATTCGACATCTATTTCGTCATGCGCTGGCGAGCCGGCATGAGCGGGCCGCTGCAATCGAGCACCGCGCGTGCCGTGCTGTTCAGCGCATTGACCACCATGACTGCGTTTGGGAGTCTGGCGCTATCCAGCCATCCTGGAACCGCCGAGATGGGACGATTGTTGACGATTGCACTCGCCTATGTGCTGGTCTGCACGCTCTTCGTGCTGCCGGCCTTGCAAGGCAAGCCGGTCAAACGGTAGACACGAGCCGTTGCCCTTCCTGGACCTGCCAAACGAGCAATCCAGGCAGGAAGACGATGAGATCGCGCGCGCGCCTCGTCAACGCCAGTGCCAGCGACAGTTCCGGCGACAAGCCGAGCAGCCCGCCGACGATCATGAATGCGCCCTCCTGCACGCCGATCGCTGCCGGCACGACGAACGCGGCGGTACTGGCAGCAATGCGAGCCAGACCTCGCCAGAAGCAAGGATCCACGCGGCGAATTGCCACAGCGTGCAGGTCAGCAGACGGCGCGGTCGCCGATAGATCACGCGCACCGAACGATCGAGCGCTCCCGCGCCGCCGACGAAACCGGCGAACCGATCGCCAAAGAGACGATTGACAATTCGAGCTAGCAGCGTGAAGAGCCCAAAATTCTGAGCGACGATGAAGATGCCGATCAGCGGTACCACGACGAGAAGCCCGAGAGCGACGGACATCGTCATCGCGAGATCGCCCGTATAGCGCACGAGCAATGGCCAGTCCGAGCACAGTGTAGGCAAATTGGGAAGCAACGCACAGCGTCATATCGACGATCACGCTGGCGACGACCGGCGCCGTGCGCAGACCGTGCTGAATCATGAATCGCACGGCGACAAACTCGCCTCCAATACGCGCGACCGGTAGGAGACCGTTGACCGATTCGCGCAGCCAGGTTGCCCAGATGAACCGGGCGAGCGATGGACGGCGTCGGCTAGCAATGAGAATCTGCCAGGCACGCGCGTTCACCGTCAGCGGCGCGAGGTGAAAGAAACCGACCAAAAGTAACCCAAATCCGGCCGAGGCAACGGCGGCGAACACCACGGCGAAACCTTGATAGGCGATCAGCCCCGTTGCCAGCGCGAGTCCCATGAGACCAAGCGCCAGGGCAAGACGGGTCATGGGCGCATGGCATCCCCCTCAACCAAGTCACCGTAGCTGACCAGACCGATCCCACATTCGGCGATGGAGCGGCGTACCGCCACGCTCAGCAAGGCGGCAAGTTCTTCGACGTGACGGTAACCTGGCATTGTACGCGCCAGCGCGCGACTTGGACGCGAGGCGGGATGGAAATAGACCTCGCTAACCCCGTCGGGCAGATACGGGAGCAGGCTAAGAAACCGTGCCTCCGTCATCGCGCCGCTCCAGGAGAGCCCGAACAGATGATCGTTGACCGCGATGCCGCCGCGCCTCAGCCGTCGGCGAAGCAGAGCAACCCAAAGAGCGAGCAGCCGCGATCCGATGCGTTCAGCGGTCGGGCGCACCGCACCGGCGCGGCGAAGCGGTCCGGAAGGCTCGGCCGGCACGCGCATCGCGGTCATCCCGTATTCGCGGCCGATGGCCAGGATGAGACCGGCGACGGTGGGGTGAAGGTGGATATGCTTGTGAGCGTTGACGTGGTCGAGCCTCAGTCCGGTCGCGCGGAAAGCTTCGAACTGTGCGCGAATCTCGCGCGCGAGCTGCCGCCGCACGCGCGGCCGAAAGAAAAAGCGGAATCCCGCCCGAACCATCCGGTTATCGAAGCCGCCGGCTTCGTCGACGAGGTCGCGGACCGAGTCAGGCGGGGAAACCGGGCGGCCCTCAACCAGCACGAGATGCAGGCCAACCCGCAGGCCAGGCAATCGTCGAGCGCGCGACACGGCGTCTTCCGCCGCCATTGCCCCGACCATCAAACTGGCGCAAGTCAAGATGCCGTCGCGATGGGCGGTTTCAACCGCTTCGTTGACTGCGGTGTCGAGCCCGAAGTCGTCGGCGCAGACGATCAGTCGCTTCAACTCGCCATCTGCCGTTCGCGCAAGAAATGGAAGAACTCCACCCCCTCGCGCAGGCGCCGTTTCATCATCGTCGGACTGCGTACCATCTCATTGACGATCGACGCGATCTTGCCAGCACGGAAATAGAAGCGCTTGTAGAAGACCTCGACCGAGTCGAAGATTTCGCCGTGCGAGAGATGCGGGTAGTTGAGCGGTGCGATCTGCACCCCGTGCTCGTCAATGAGCTCGGCATGCTCGATATCAAGCCAGCCATTCTCGACTGCTTGCTTGTAAAGAAAGGTACCCGGATAGGGCGCTGCCAGCGAGACTTGTATCGTGTGCGGATTGATCTCCGTCGCGAACTGGATCGTCTGCTCGATGGTTTGCTTGGTTTCGCCGGGTAGGCCGAGGATGAACGTGCCATGGATGGTGATGCCGAGCTCGTGGCAATCCTTGGTGAATTTTTTGGCGACCTCGATCAGCATACCCTTCTTGATGTTATGGAGTATCTGCTGATTGCCCGATTCGTAACCGACGAGAAGCAAGCGCAACCCGTTGTCCTTAAGTACCTTCAGCGTCGCTCGCGGAACATTGGCCTTGGCGTTGCAGGACCATGTCACGCCCATCTTGCCGAGTTCGCGCGCGATTGCCTCGGCGCGCGGCAGATCGTCGGTGAAGGTATCGTCGTCGAAGAAAAACTCCTTGACCTGCGGAAAGTTCTTCTTGGCGAGCGCAATCTCCTCGGCGACGTGACGTGGGCTGCGCGTGCGATACCGATGCCCGCCGACGGTCTGCGGCCACAGGCAAAAGGTACAGCGCGACTTGCAGCCGCGCCCAGTATAGATCGAGATATAGGGGTGCTTGAGATAGCCGATGAAGTAATCCTCGATCTTGAGGTCGCGCTTGTAGACCTCGGTCACAAACGGCAGGCTGTCCATGTCCTCGAGGATCGCACGATCGAGATTGTGCGTGATCGACCCCGACGCATCGCGATAGGAGATGCCGTCGACCTTGTCGAGCGGCCGTCCTTCGGCGATCTCCTTGATGGTGAAATCGAACTCGTTTCGCGCGACGAAATCGATTGCCGGGGCTCCGTGCAGGCTTTCGGCCGGCTCGACTGCGACTTTGGCGCCGACGAAGCCGATCATCAGATCGGGGTTGTGCGCCTTCAGCACCGCCGCCACCTTGGCATCGGAGGAAAAGGACGGCGTCGAGGTATGGATGATGACCAGCTCATAATCCTTGGCGAGGGGGAGGATCTCCTCGAGCTTGATGCCGGCCGGGGGCGCGTCGATCAGCCTGCTACCGGGAACGAGCGCGGCGGGTTGCGCGAGCCAAGTCGGATACCAGAACGAGCGAATCTCCCGCCGCGCCTGATAGCGTGACCCGGCGCCGCCATCGAAACCGTCGAAGGATGGCGGTTGCAGGAACAGCGTTTTCATCATGCGCGACCATCTCCATTGGTGACGAGGCGACCGTCCGCGGTAATGCGGAACGTATTGTCGCGCCATGCCACGCGATTGCCGAGAAAACTAACGATAAACACCCAAAAGGACAACATATCGCGCACCGGCACGAGCCATAGCGGCGTCGCTGGCAGTTTGAGTGCGCGGTCGATAATTCGAACCATGGCTAGTCGACACGTCAGCGCAATTGCAAGGATGGTCAATGTGGGGCCACCCAATCCCCCGACAAGGGCTGCGATCAAGGCCAGCATTACCGCATGGATGATGAACGAAGCGGCAAAGCCGAGCGGCGCGATCGACCGTATCGTCCGCGCCCAGCGCAATTCATGGCGGATCAGCACGCCAAGGTTGGCTTCAGAACTAACGGTATCAACCAGATAAGGCGACAGCACGACTCGCTTGCCGATTCGACGAACTGCGGCGCCGAGGGCGTAATCGTCGGCCAACTGGTCACGCAATCGGGCAAACCCACCAATTGCGACATAAATGTCACGGCGTAGCGCGATGGTCGCGCCGAAACACGCGTCACCCGGCCTTAGCCGCTCGCCGATCAGCGCGCTTGGCAGGAAGCCGTGATTGACGAACATCGCAGCTAGCCGGGCACAAGTGCCACCAACCGGGCGGCCGCGATAGACGCAGGTAACGAGGCCGACATCCTCATCGGCGAGGGGTGCTGTAACCTCCCTCAGATAGTCCGGCGCGACATGCATGTCGCTATCGGCGATTACGAAGACGTCATGTTTCGCCAACGCCACCATGTTTTCCAAATTGCTGATCTTGAGGTTGGTTCCCACCACGCGTGGGTCGATTACCAGTGAGAGATCGAGATCGGCGAAGTCGGCGATGACCCTGCGAGCCACGGAAATTGCCGGATCGGCCTCGTCGCGCACGCCGAAGATGATTTGGAAACCTGGGTAATGCTGCATGCAGAAGGAGCGCAGATTCTCGTAAAGCTCGGCCTCGGCGCCGTGCAGAGGCTTCAGCACCGTGACCGGCGGCGACGCGGCGGCTGACGGCGCCGGCAGTCGGACAAATCGTCGCACCGCCCAGGCTGCTAACACCGCATAAGCTGAACCGAGGAGACCGGCCGTGGCGAGCGCCGCAGTCACGATTTCCATAGGCACTGGCACTCAATCATCGCGGAAGCTCGCGATCGCCGGGAAGTCCAACCCGGGGCGAATGCTTCCTTAGGGATTTTGTGTTGCCTTCCGTGGCGCGATTTGTCAACCATAGCGCCCGCTCCTATAGGCCATCCGGTCGATACAGCAACCCGTGACAAGGTGGGATAACGACGGTGGCCGTAACGAGCAGTTTCTTGCGCAGAACCTCTGTGATCCTTGGGGCTACCCTCCTCGCGGCGGGCTGCGCGACGCCGCCGACCGACCCGGCCGCGCGCGCCGCATTCGAGGAGGCCAATGATCCGCTCGAGCCGCTGAACCGTCATGTTTTTGAATTCAACCGCGTTCTCGATGGGCTGCTCTTCAAGAATGTCGCGGAGTTCTACCGCATCGTGGTTCCCGAAGCGATACGCACCTCGATTCGCCACGTGATGACCAATCTCAACGAGCCGGTCGTCTTCATCAATAACGTGCTTCAAGCCAAGGTCGAGCGCGGTGGCACGACCGCGGGGCGCTTCCTGGTGAACAGCACCGCGGGGGTCGCCGGCATCTTCGATGTCGCGACCCGAGTCGGGCTCAAGGAGCAGACCGGCGATTTCGGCCAGACCCTCTACAGCTGGGGTGTCGAGGATGGCGGTCCCTACCTCATCCTGCCGGTCCTTGGCCCGTCCAATCCCCGCGACGGCATCGGCATGGGAGTCGACGGCTATCTCGACCCGTTCCGCTATATTTTTCGCAGCGAGGGAGTCGGGTACATCAATACCGCGCGCTTCGTCATGACCGGGATCGACGAACGGGTGCAACACGGACCCGAGCTCGAGGAGATCGAGCGCAGCTCGGTCGATTTTTATGCCCAGCTGCGTAGCCTCTGGCGCCAGAACCGGGCGAGCGAGCTCG
>WNFF01003737.1_pt1 | contig 12429 bp, 9 predicted proteins | sample 5400441 | NCBI WGS metagenome assembly WNFF01 (sample SAMN13153345, study PRJNA577476) | soil metagenome | isolation source: 120 cm saprolite under Douglas fir tree site 2 hole 3 replicate 1 | place: USA:California | collected 2015-04-18
CCCTGCTCGGGAATGATGATCAACACCTGGGCGCCCGGAAACGGCGGCAAGCCCTCGCGCATCGGCACGTCGTCATCCCACTTCGGCACGATGGCGATGCGCGCCGTGCCGCTCCGGATCGAAATCTTGCCGTCCCACCGGGACAGGTAGCGGCGGATGCCCGCGAGCCCCTGGCCACGCCCCGGATCGCGGAACCGGCTGGTACCCTGGATCAGGGCCGCTTCCAGCGCCGCCGCGTCCCCCCAGCGGTCGCCGAAGCGCTTGCTCTGCGTCGGCTCGAGCGAATGACGAAATCCCACGCCGGCGTCCGCCACGGCGATCACCACCACCTGCCGTCCCAGACGGCGCCGCCAGTGATAGCTCTGCACCGCCACCCAGCCGCCGGTGCCGGCGTGTTCTACAATATTCTGACAGGCCTCCGAAAGCGCCATAGCGAACCCCATCGTCGCCTTGGGGTCGAGCCCGAGTTTGGCCGCGAGGATGGCCGATGCCCGCTCCTGAATGCGACTGACCACCTGATGGACGTCCTCGGCGGCGCGCACCGGCGTCACGTCGAGGAGCACGTCGCTCTCCTCGAGCGGTTTGGTCCGCGGCACCTTGCCGTGGATCTCGAACAGCTCGCCCGCCTCGCGGAAGAACCCCGCCCGCGCCCAGTAGCCCAGCACGTCGCCATTGGTCGGCGCCGTGAGCAGCGGCTTCTCGCCGCCGCGCCGCGCCGCCGCCTGGCCCGCGGCGAGCAACGACACCAGGCCGTAGGGCGACGCCCACTCGGCGGCGTGCGCGTCGAACAGCAGGCGCTCGCCATCGGCCGCCTGGGCGAACGCGCCCGCGAACTGGTCGAAGGAGCGATCGTCGAACGAGGTCGGGACCTCGACCAGGCGGGTCATACGGCGGAGAGCCGGCCCAGCAGGTGGTCGCGCAGGCCGGACGCGCCGCGGTGGCTGACATTGCGGGCGGCGAGCCGCGTGGCCCGCGCCAGGGCGGTATCGAGCGGGTCGCCGCACAACAGCCCCGCGACGAGCGCGGCGCCCAACACGTCGCCGCAGCCCGTGGGGTCGCCGCCGTCGAGCGGGACGGGCACGTCCGCCGGCGCGGCCACGCGGGCGGAGCGCACCGGCCGACCGGTGAAATACACCGCGCCGCGCGCGCCCAGCGTGACGACCAGCGCCCGCGCGCCGCGCGACAATGCCCCTGCGGCGGCTGCCAGCGGGTCGGCGCCGAGCTGCGCCATTTCTTCCTCGTTGACCTGCACGTAATCGAAGCACCCGAACCAGCTTGGTGCCTCGGGCAGCGGCTGCGGCACGCGCGTGCCGTCCGGCTCCATTCCCAGAAAGAGACTATGAAGGTCGGCGTAGATCAGGTGGGGGAACCCCTGGCGTAGCAGCCGGGCCGTCGCGCGGTCGAGCTCGAAGCCTGAAATGAAGTTGACGTAGAGCGCGTCGAGGTCCGTCACCATCGGGCCCAGCTCCGGCCAGGTCCACGGCGGCACGCCGCCCGCCATCCGCTCGCAGCGGCGCGCGGCGTCCTGATAGCGCAACGTGACGCGGTTGTTGGGCACCGGCACCTCGACGAACCGCGCGTGCGGCGTGACCCGTCGCAGCGACCGCAAGAACTGATTGGCGGGGCCCGCGAGGTCCCGCCCGATCTTAATGAGGGGGACGATCTCCCAGGCGTCGGGCAGCGTGGCGTCCAGCGCCGCCAGCGCGTAGGAGATGCCGCCCCACTCTTCCACCGCCGCCTGTGCCGGATCGCGACTGTAGATCGTGTCCCACACCATCGAGCCGACCACGCCGAGCCGCTTCACGCCGCTCCCGCGAGTTGCTGCACGAATACCGCCGCGGCGCCGTACACGCCGGCGGTGCCCGTCAGCTCGCCGGGAACCACGCGGCAGACGTCCACGGCGGGCTTGAAGGCGCGGCGCTTTACTTCGCCCCGCAGCGGCACGAACAGCTTGTCGCCCGCGAGCGTCACGCCGCCGCAGATCACCACCACTTGAGGATTGAAAATGTTGACGATGTTGGCGACGCCCGCGCCCAGGAACTTGGCAGTGTCGTTCACGACGTCGAGTGCGAAGGCGTCGCCGTCATGCGCGGCCTCGTACACCACCTGCGCCGTGATCTTCGCGAGGGCGCCGTCCACGTAGCGGGGCAGGCTGGTGTCGGCGCCCGACTCGATGCCCTCCACCGCGCGCGCGGCAATGGCGGGGCCCGACGCATAGGCCTCGAGACAGCCGTAGTTGCCGCACTTGCAGCGTCGGCCGTTCAAATCGATGGTCATGTGACCGATCTCGCCGGCGATGTCCGAGGCGCCGTGGTAGATCGCGCCGTGCAGGATGATGCCGCCGCCGATGCCCGTTCCGATGGTCAACCCCACGACGTGGTCCGCGCCGCGTGCGGCGCCGCGCCACCACTCCCCGTAGATGGCGCAATTGGCGTCGTTGTCGAGAGCCGCGGGGAGGTCGAGGCCCTTGGCCACGCGCTCGCGCAGTGGCATGTTGGTCCACCCCAGGTTCGGCGTCAGCAGCACCACGCCGCGCTTGGTGTCGAGCGGGCCGGGCGAGCCGATGCCCACGCCGGCGATTTTCTTGTCTTTGGCCGCCGCCATCGAGGCCTTGGCGAGCCGGACGATGCGCTCGACGACGGCGTCGGGTCCCTGCTCGGCGAACGTCGGCTCGGAGACGAGGCCCAGCAGCTCGGAGCCGTCTTCGGCTACCGTGCCGGCCACGATGTTCGTCCCGCCGACGTCAATCCCGACGATGTAGCGCACCGGTCTCCTCGACCGCTTCCACCACGCGGTCCACGCTCAAGTCTCGCATGCAGCGATGATGGCCCAGGGGGCACACGGGCGGGCCGTGCGCCGAGCAGGGCCGGCACACCAGGCCCGCCACGCCCAGGGCGGTGTCCTCGAGTCCGATCGGGCCGAACCCGAATTCCGGGATCGTCGGCCCGAACAACGCGACGATCGGCGTGCCGACTGCCGTCGCCAGATGCAGCGGGGCACTGTCGTTGGTGACGAGCGCGCGCGCGCGGGCGATGAGCGCCGTCCCGCCCAACAGCGACAGTTTGCCGCACGCGCTGACCGCCCGTCCCCCCGCCCCCGTCGCCGCGGCGACGATCGCGTCGCCCGCCGCCGCATCTTCCGGCCCGCCCACCGCCGCCAGCGCTACCAGCGGCGCCAGCCGCTCTGCCAGCTCCGCGTAGTAGGGCCAGCGTTTCGAGCCCCACATCGAGCCCGGCGCCAGCGCGACGAACCCGTCCGTGATCCCTGCACCCACGAGCAGGGCGTCCGCCGCGCGGACATCGTCGGGGCCGGGGAACAGGTGCGGCGCGTACACGGCGGATGATTCCCCGGCGAGCGCCAGCAGGCGGTCGATCTCGTGCCCGGCCGCCGGCCGCGGCCGTGCCTCGGTGTAGAGCAGCGGCCAGCCGTCGGCAAAGCCCACGCGCCGGGGAATTCCGGCGAGCCGCGCCAGCACCGCCGTGCGCAGCGAGCGATGGGGAAGATACGCCGTGGCGTACCCCTGCGCCCGCAACGTCCGCGCCAGCCGCACCAGCCCGCTCAGCCCTGCGTCCTTTCCTTTCTTATCATAGGGCAGCACGCGGCGCACGGCGGGATGGGTGGCGAGCAGGGCGGCCGCGCTGGGCGTGGTCACGACGTCCAGCGGACCGTCGCGCTTGGCCAGCGCGTCGAGCAGCGGGGTCGTCAGCACCACGTCCCCGAGGAACGCGGTTTGGATGACGAGACTAGTCAACCTGCAGCACCGCCAGGAAGGCCTCCTGCGGAATCTCGACTGTGCCCACCTGCTTCATGCGCTTCTTTCCTTCTTTCTGCTTCTCCAGGAGCTTGCGCTTGCGGGTCACGTCGCCGCCGTAGCACTTGGCGGTCACATTCTTGCGCAGCGGACGGATCGATTCGCGCGCGATGACTTTGGTGCCGATGGCCGCCTGGATCACCACCTCGAACAGCTGCCGCGGAATCAGCTCCTTGAGCTTCTCGGCGATCTTGCGGCCCCACTCGTACGCTTTGTCGCGATGAATGATCACGCTGAACGCGTCCACTGCCTCGCCGTTCATCAGCATGTCGAGCCGCACCAGGTCCGACGGCTTGTAGCTCGCGAACTCATAGTCCAGCGTGGCGTAGCCGCGCGAAATGGTCTTGAGCTTGTCGTAGAAATCGAGAATGATCTCGGCCAGCGGAAACTCCCACGTGAACTCGACGCGCGTCGGGTCCACGTAGTGCATCCCGAGATACGTGCCGCGGCGATCCTGGCCGAGCTTCATGATCGCGCCGATGTATTCCGCGGGCGCGAAGATGCGTGCCTTCACGAACGGCTCTTCGATCCGGTCCACCGTCGACCCGTGCGGCATCAGGCTGGGGTTCTCGACGACCTCCTTGGTGGCGTCGGTCTTATAAACGTGATACTCGACGTTGGGGACGGTGGAGATGAGATCGAGATTGAATTCGCGCTCCAGCCGCTCGCGCACGATCTCCATGTGCAGGAGGCCGAGGAAGCCGCAGCGGAATCCGAAGCCCAGCGCCACCGACGTCTCCGGCTCATAGTGCAGCGATGCGTCGTTGAGCTGCAGCTTGGCGAGCGCGTCGCGCAGCTCCTCGTACTGCTCCGTATTGGTCGGGTACAGCCCCGCGAACACCATGGACGTGATGTCGCGGTAGCCGGGCAAGAGCTCCAGGTCGCGGTGCTCGGCGTCGAACACCGTATCGCCCGGCCGCGTGTCGCGCACGCCGCGCACGTTGGCGATGAAGTAGCCGACCTCGCCCGCCTCGAGCCGTTCGGCCGGCTTGTGGCCGAGCTGCAGGTAGCCGACCTCGTCGACTTCGTAGGTGTCGTCCCGGTGCGCCCCGAACGCGATCTTCATGCCCGGCTGCATCACGCCGTCCACCACCCGGATGCTGGGGATGGCGCCGCGGTAGCGATCGTAGTAGGAATCGAAGATCAGCGCGCGCAGGGGCGCGTCGAGCCGGCCGCGCGGCGGCGGTACCCGGCGCACCACCGCTTCGAGCAGCTCGGGGACGCCGGTACCCTCTTTGGCGGAGATGCGCAGGATCTCCTCTGCCTTGGTGCCGATCAGCTCGTGGATCTCCTGGGCGCGCTTGTCGGGCTCCGCACCGGGCAGGTCGATCTTGTTGAGGACGGGGATGATCTCGAGTCCCGCATCGAGCGCCAGGAACAAGTTCGAGAGGGTCTGGGCCTGAACGCCCTGCGAGGCATCCACCACGAGAATCGCGCCCTCGCATGCCACCAACGACCGCGACACCTCGTAGGTGAAGTCGACGTGGCCCGGCGTGTCGATCAAGTTCAGTTCGTACAGCTGGCCATCCTTGGCGTGATAGGCCATGCGCACCGCGTTGAGCTTGATGGTGATGCCGCGCTCCCGCTCCAGGTCCATCGTATCCAGGACCTGTTCCCGCATTAGGCGCTTGTCGAGCGTGCCGGTCAACTCGATCAGCCGGTCCGCGAGGGTGGATTTCCCATGGTCGATATGGGCGACGATGCAGAAATTGCGGATGTTGGCTTGGCGCATGTGGCCGGAATATAGCGGTCAGTAGTCAGGCATCAGCCATCACTATACGTTTACCGGTACCCATCCTTACATGGCATCCATCACCGGCTGGTTCGATCCTGCGCCTAAGGGCGGTTTCTTGCGCCTCGCGGCCAACAGTTACCTCCCTGCCAAGGGCGATCCGCCGGTGCGGCTGCCCGGCCTGCGCCGCGGCGACACGGTGGTCCTGGAAGACGGCCGCCTGACCCAGGTCAACGGGAGTCCTCCCAATGCCGCGCTCGAGCGGCCCGACTTCAGCGAGCTGGGCGCCGTGCATCCCAGTCGCCCGCTGACACTCGAGACCCCGCAGGCGTCGAGCCCCCGCACGGCCGACACCCAGCGCGTGATCGATCTCATCTGTCCGTTTGGTTTCGGCCAGCGCGCGCTGATCGTCTCGCCGCCCAAAGCGGGGAAGACGATGATGCTCCAGGCGGTGGCCGAGGCAGTGGCGCTGAATCATCCGGCGGCGGCCCTCTTGATCCTGCTGGTGGATGAACGGCCCGAGGAAGTGAGCGAGATGATCGACTGGGGCCGCGGCGAGGTGGTCGCGTCGAGCTTCGACCTGCCGCACGAACGGCACGTCGCGGTGGCTGACATGGTGTTCGAGCACGCCCGCCGCGATGTCGAGCTCGGTCGCGACGTGGTGATCGTGCTGGACTCGCTCACCCGCCTGGCGCGCTCGCACAACACGTCGGGACGCTCGAGCGGCCGCACGATGTCGGGCGGGCTCGATGCCAACGCCCTCGCCAAGCCCAAGGGGTTGTTCGGGGCCGCGCGTGCCGTACCGGGCGGTGGCTCGCTGACGGTGATCGCCACGGCGCTGGTGGAGACCGAGAGCCGCATGGACGACGTAATCTTCGAGGAGTTCAAGGGCACCGGCAACGCGGAGCTGCGGCTGGTCCGCGCCCTCGCCGATCGGCGCATCTATCCGGCCGTGGACATCGCCGGCAGCGGCACGCGGCGCGAAGAGCTGCTGGCCGATCCGGCCACGGTCGAGGCCAAACAAAAACTCCGGCGGGCCCTCGTCGGGATGGCGCCGGAGCAGGCGATGCAGAGTCTGTTGCAGCAGATCAAGCGCACCAAGACCAACGTCGAACTGCTCGCCGCCGCCGTTACGTGACGGGCTGACGCAGGATGGTCTTGAGCCGCGGCGGCGGAACGCGCCGCGGGTCCGACAAATAGATCTCGTGATGCCGGCCGCGGAAGCGGACCTGCGCGGCGCCGGCGAGGTCTTGCATCAGCTCCAGACTCCCGTGCTCCTGGTCGTAGGGTCCCACGTGCAGCATCTGCACGCAGCGTCCCTCCCGCAGCGTCTCGAGCTTCACCCGGCGCGCCGACGGGTCCTTGCCGCGCTCGGCCAGGCGCCGCAGGGCCGCGCGCCGGTCGCGTGGCGTCACGAAGGACGGGACCCGAATCATCAATTGCCAGCGCCACAGGCGCTGCGGCTCATCGATCAACCAGCGGCCCCGCCGCTGACCCCACCACAGCCCCTCGAGTTTCATCACCAAGTAGTCCTGCCCGGCGAACTTCTTCGCCATCTTGATCGTGAACGCGACGGCGTACAGCGCGCTCAGCGCCTGGGCGAACGCCGCACTCCCCGGCGCGCCGCGGCCGGCGATCGCGAGATAGCGCGCCGGCCCGACGGTCACGAAGGCTGGCGCACGGCGGGCGACGTATTCCGCCCGATGCCGGCGGTACAGATCGAGCTTCAGTGCGCGCCCTCCACGATGCGGCGGTAGCTGTCGGGATTCCACTTCGGCTTGGCCGGCGCGTTCGCAATGTCGAGCCCGAGGTAGAACACGAGCTTGATGATGCGCGACTCCTTCTCGGCGTCGATCTTGTCGGGCGAGTCACCCACCTGGTGATAGTCGGCGTGCGTGCCGTTGAAAAAGAAAAGAATCGGCACGCCCTTGCGCGCGAAGTTGTAGTGGTCGGAGCGGAAGTAGAAATTCTCTTGCGGCCAGATGTCGTCGATCGGCGTCATATGCAGCTCGGGGTGGGCCGCGCCGACGCGATTCAACGTGGCACCCAAGTCCGAGTGCTCCTTGCCGATGACTGCGATCGTGTCCTTCCAGTTGCGTCCCACCATGTCGGTGTTCAAGTCGGCCACCGTGTTCGCGAGCGGCAGGGTGGGGTGGTCGGAGTACCAGCGGCTGCCCCACAGGCCGCGCTCCTCGCCGCTCACAGTCATGAACACGAGCGAGCGCTTGGGGCGAGGCTGCAGCTGGGCGAACGCCTCGGCGGCCTCGAGCACGGACGTCGTGCCCGACCCGTCGTCGTCGGCGCCGTTGCAGATCGAGTCCGCGCCCCGAGCCACGCAGCCCTCGCCTGAGCCCGGCGTGCCGATGTGATCCATGTGGCCGGTGAAGAATACGTACTGGTTCTTGAGCACGGGGTCCGAGCCTTCGAGCAGACCGATGACGTTGGGCGCCGACGCCTGCACCGCCACACGCTCGTGGACGTCGTAGTTCAACGTCACACCCTCGAGCGACTTGGCGCTCCAGGCGGTCTGCGCCCGCACGGCGGCCGCGTCGACACCGAGCAGCGCCGCCGCCTGCGCGTCCCGGATCTCGACCAGGCCGGGGAGCACGACGCTGTCCGGCACCGCGTCGCCTGCGAACTCGGCTGATAATTGGAAGGCACGTGCCAGCCGGTTCTGCCATTGCGCGTCGGGGCGGTTCGAGATGAACAGCACGCCGACCGCGCCCGCGCGTAACGCGCCCTGGACCCACCCGAAGTTGATGTTCACGCCCTCGGGGGTTGCGGTAACGACCTCCGCCACCCAGGCGCCCTTCACGTCGACGCCCGCCAGGGGGTTGGCGCTGTCTGGCGTGCCCGCGAACAGGATCACGGGCCCGGCGAGGGGCTTCCGGGGCAGCGCTGTCACGCGGAGCACATACACATCCGCGCCAGGCGTCAGCGTGCCGGCGATCCGGCCGCTGAAGGTGACCCGGCTCTTGGCTGTATCGATCTGGCTCTGGGTGATGGTGTAGCGCTGGAAGAACGTGCCGTTCTCCCCGCCCGGCTTCAGGCCGAAGCGCTTGAATTCGGCCGCAATGTAGGCGGCGACTTCTTCGAGCTGGGGGCTGGGGGTGGCGCGGCCGAGCATGGAGTCATCGGCGATGATACCGATGCGCCGCTGCACGTCCTGGGGCGTGATCGAGTTGACAGCGCGGCGCACGGCCGCCGGCCCCTGCGCCACCAGGGTGCCAGGCACCAGCAGCGCCGTCATCAAGGCGAAGTACGGCGGAGAGAAATGCTTCACGGTCCGACCTGCTTTCTCGCTTTAAGGATTGGCCAACTCGCGGGTGAGCTCGGCCAGGTAGCGGGTGATGCGGGCGGCGGATTCCGCGTTGACGACGCGGATGTCGTCCCAGGGCTGGTGCAACGCGGCGTGGAGACCATTAAAGAAGAAGAGCGACGGAACGTCGTGCTGCGCGAACATCTGTTGATCCGACTGTTCGAAATAATCTTCGCGCGGCCACAGGTCGCCCAGCAGGGTGAGGCCGATCTCGGGATGGCGCGCCGCGGCCGAGTCGGCGGCGGCCCCCAGCCAGGATCGGGCCTTGCCCAGGACGGCCAATGAGTCGGGCATATTTCGCGAAATCGACTCCACATTCAAGAAAGCGACCATGCGGGCGAGCGGCACCGTGGGTCGCGAGACGTAGTACTCGCTGCCCCACATGCCGCGCTCGGTGCCGCTGAACAATGCGAACAACACGGAGCGACGGGGTCGCGGCCCGTGCGCCAGCGCCGCGGCCACTTCGAGCACGGCGGCCGTGCCTGATGCGTCGTCGTCGGCGCCGTTGTAGATGCTGTCGCCGCCGATTTTCCGGCCCACGCCCAGCGCGTCAATGTGGGCGGCGAGAGCGACGTACGCGGCCGCGGTGCTCGTATCCGTACCGGGGAGCACGGCGAGAATGTTGGGGGCGGAGCGCTGCGACAGCACCCGCTCCACCAAGTGCAATCGCACGTGGACCCTGTTGAGCGGGATCCGCTCCACCGTGTCCGGCACCGGACGGCTGGCCGCGGCCGCGACCCCCAATTCCGCCAGGTACACGCCGAGCGTGCCGTCCTCCATGAGCAGCACGGGGAGGGGCGCAAACGATTCGGCACCGGGCCGTAGGAGGCGTGGCCGGGCGAGCTGCGCCATGCGGTTGTGAGACTCATCAGGGTTGAGGTTACGCACTAAGATGCACGCCACCGCACCGGCCCGGACGGCGGCGCGCAGCAGCCACATGGGGGTGCTGGGACGGTCGGGGCGGTCGTCGGCGATATGAATCAGCACCGCGCCGCGTAGGTTCAGGCCGTCGAACGCGTGCACCGAGTCGGACGGCACACCGACCAGCACGACGGCCGGGCCCGCTAGGTCGCGCGGTGCCGGGGCGCTCGACGGCAACCAGTCGACCTCTCGTCCGACGCGCCAGCGCGCGGCGCGCGGGCCCGTGAAGCTCACCGTCGAGCTCTCGGCGACGACGCGAGTGCGCAGGATCGTGTACCGCTGGATGTAGCCGCTATCGCCCGCGGGGCGCAGCCCCAGGCGCTGGAATTCCTTCGCGACGTACCGCGCCGCTTGCTCCAAGCCGGGACTCGGCGTGCCCCGGCCGCGCAACGAATCGGATGCGAGCAGGGCGATCCGGCGCCGCACGTCGGCCGCGGTGATCGAGTCCGACGTCTGCGCGTGCAGAGCACTCGGCCCGGTCGCGAGCGCCACCAGGAGCAACGGCAGGCAACGATGCGACACGAACGACCTCGTCAGTGGGGGCAGGGGGCGGAAGAAACTAACGCGCCCGGCCGCGGGACGTCCACGGCCGGGCGCGTTGGATTACGCTAAGTCAGGGCTTGCGCCGACGCAGCGAGGGTTCCGGCGAGGACCTCTGGGGCGCAGACCGCTGCGGCTCGGCCCGTGGCGGCGGCTGCCGCTCGGCCCGCGGCGGCGGCTGCCGCTCGGCGCGCGGTTGCGGCTGAGCCCGCGGTTCTGGCCGCTCCGCCGGTCGCGCCTGCTCGCGGCCCCGGTCACTCCCACGTTGCTGCGCGGGACGGTCCGCCGGACGAGAATCGGGCTGGTCGCGCCGAGCGCGGTCCGCTGACCCGCCCCGATCGCTCGGCCGGAGTTGGCTGTTCAAGCGGTCCGGGACAATCGGCTGCCAACTGGGACGACCGGGCTGGTCGGGATGTCCGTCCTGGCCGGGGCGCCGGCGGCGGCCGTTGTCGCCATTGTTGCCGTTGCCGCCGCCGTTGCCGCCGCCGTTGCCGCCGCCGTTCCCGTCGTGGCCGCGACCAGTGCTATCGCGACCGCCGCGGTTGCCGTTGCCGCCACCGTTGCCGTCGTGACCGCCACCGTTGCCGTTGCCGCCACCGTTGCCGTCGTGGCCGCCACCCTGGTCGCCCGGGCGACCGTCGGGGTGCCGCTCGCGGGGGGGTGGAATGATGCCCGTGCCTGTACCGCCGCCGCCGTCGCCAGTCGCACGCCGCCGGCCGTTGTCGTTGACCGGACGCTCGCGCTCGCGCGAGACGAACGGGCTGCGGCCGTCCTGGTCCTTAAAGATGAAGCGCGGTCCCGGCCGGTACGGGCGAGTGAAGACCACCGACGTGCCGCCGTACGTGCGATAGGGGTAGTAGAACGGGTCGTCATAGACGACCACGCGGAACCGCACGCACGAATAGTCATAGGGGTCCCACGTCCGGTAGCTCACGTATTGGTGGCAGTCGTAGCATAGGAAGCGGGGATAGTCATAGTGCCGCTCGACGTAATAGGGGACGACGTCGTAGTCCCAGTTGCTGTCGCCCGGCGCCACGATGCGTCCGGCCAGATCGGTGAGCGCCACGTACGGGTCGCCCCGGACGTCGGCGATGGCGCGATAATCCCAATGATCCCCGGTGTCGATCTGATCGTAGACGAACGGCTCGGGCGAAACGATCGCGAAGAGGTATCCGACGCCGGGATAGTCGTCGACGCGGAACGCGTCGTCGGCCTGGTTGCCCAACAGTTCGAATTCGCGCCCGCCGCGCACGAAGTTGTCTTCCCATGGATCCCGGGGGAACAAGACGCGGATTCTGCCGTCGGTGTCGACGCGCAGGATGGTGACGTAGCCGTCTTGATCGCTGCGCACGTTGATGTGCACGGCATCGCCACGCGTATACGTGGCGTCGCCGCGGTTGGTCCAGAGCTCGACCTTGGGTCGATCCCCGCCCCGGCCATCCGTGGCCCCCGCCAACGTCATCAGGCCCAGCATCGCGCTCAGCAGCATAGGTACCTCCCGAAGCCGCCTGTAAGGGCAGGGAACGTGCCAATAGTAGCAACTTGTAACCAATTGATCTGTAACCATTTACAACTTGGCGTCTGGGCCCTCGTAGCCGGTATTGTCCTCTACCACGGACAAATGTCCGGCCATTAGCTTCCGCCACCCCATGACACAAGCCACGCGAATCGACCTGCTCGACCCCGCAGAAGTCGCGCGCCTGGGCGGCATCGAGATCGTGGCGGCGGGCGTGGTCGAGGGATTTCTCGCCGGGCTGCATCGATCTCCGTTCCGGGGTTTCTCCGTCGAGTTCACCGAGCATCGTGCCTATCAGCCGGGGGACGAGTTGCGCTACCTCGACTGGAAGATCCTGGCGCGCGCCGACCGCCTGTTCGTCAAGCAGTTCGAGGAGGAGACCAACCTCCGCGCCATGGTGCTCGTCGACGTGAGCCGCTCGATGGCGTGGCGTGGCGCCGCGGACCGGTTGACCAAGCGCGCCTATGCCGATCGCTTGGCCGCGGCACTGGCCCTGATTCTGTTGCGGCAACGGGACGCGACGGGTCTGATCACATTCGACGACGCCGTGCGCCAGCTCGTGCCCGCGCGCGTCAAGACGGGACAGTGGG
>WNFF01004132.1_pt1 | contig 12427 bp, 10 predicted proteins | sample 5400441 | NCBI WGS metagenome assembly WNFF01 (sample SAMN13153345, study PRJNA577476) | soil metagenome | isolation source: 120 cm saprolite under Douglas fir tree site 2 hole 3 replicate 1 | place: USA:California | collected 2015-04-18
GCTCTCCTTCGTTCCGTCCCCCACGTCTACCAATTCCGCCGTCACGTCCGCGCTCTCGCTGTCCTCCGCCAACACAATGGGTTCCGCCTGATAACTCGCGAGCAAACCTTCCTGCCATCCAACCGAGTCCCCAGCCCAGGCCATTTTCCCATCAGCGCTAACTCCACTATCTCCTCCAAATTCCAATTTCAGCTGGCGCAACTCCGCAAACTCCGCGTCCCAAGCCGGCCGCGACTTCTGCGTCCCATAGAAAATCTTCCCATCCGCCGGAAACTCCAGAATCGCCACGTCGCTCAGCCCATAGGCCCGCGCCCGCTCCGCCACCAATTCCGCCGCCGCGTGAAATCCCCGCGACCCCCGCTGCCGGTGAAACCGCGCAATCCCCTCCAAATTCCGTTTCGCCGTCTCCCCGCTCAACTCATTCGCCAGCGCCGCCACGTCTTTCTCCGCCAGCAGCGGCGGCTTCTGCGCAGCAACCGGAAATGCTGCAATAAGAAGAAGCAGGGTTGTTAGAATCGAGCGCATTATGCCTCCCGAAAACCAAGCCATAGCGCAGGGCATTCTAACGAAACGCAAGGTCCGCGTCGCCCCGATTCCACGGAAATCAGTGCTCGCGTACAAGATGTGTCTCCATTAGAATCGCGGCCCAAACACCAGGAGGCGCGATGAGTCTGAGCCAAAGGCTCCAGGAAATCCGCGACGGGTTCGAGCGCCCCTTCTGGGTTGCCAACATCACCGAGATCTTCGAGCGCCTCTCCTACTATGGCGCGTTTTCTTCTCTCGCCCTCTACTTGCAAGGACAATTGAACTTTTCCACCGAGTCGCTCGCCTATCTCATCCTCGCCGCCGCCTACTTTCTCATCGGTTCCATCGGAGCGCCCTGGCTTGCGCCTATTCGCAATGCCGTCCCGCTCAGCCTCTTCGTCGGCTTCATCCTGATTCTCCCGGCCCTCGGCATCTCGCTCGTCAAACCTTGCGTCGTCGGCACCACGGCGCGCGCCTCCAAGGAAAACGTCCGCTCTATCGGCTATTCCATTTACTACACCATGGTCAATATCGGCGGGGCCGCCGGTCCTTACGTCGCCGGTTGGGCGCACGCTCGTTTCGGGGTCGAAACAGTCTTCCGCATTGCCGCGTTCAGCGTATTCGTTATGTTCTTTGCCGTGCTTTTCTTTTACCGGGAACCGGAACGCACCGTGGAAGAGCCTGCGCCAAGCGTTGCCGTCACCGTGCGGAACTTCTTCACTGTGCTCTCCAACCCGCGCTTCATGCTTTTTCTTATGATCTTTACTGGGTATTGGATCGTCTTCTGGCAGCAGTACATCATTTTGCCGGGCTACATCCAGCGCTATATTAATACCAATGTTCCCGTCGAGAAGATCCTCATTACCGATGGCGCCGTCGTCATCTGCCTCACCCTGATGGTCAATTTCCTGACGCGAAAGATTCCCGCCTTCCAGACGGTCATTCTCGGCACCGTGATATCGTCTCTCGCCTGGCTGATCGTGGCTTTCCGGCCGACGCTGTGGGGCGCCGTCTTTTCGCTCGGCTTTCTTGCGCTCGGCGAGATCATTCAGGCGCCGCGGTACTATGAATACATCGCGAAACTTGCCCCTGCCGAACAGCAAGGCACCTACATGGGTTTTGCATTCTTGCCGATTGGCATTGGCTCTCTGTTCGGCGGCTGGTTCGGCGGCCGCGTGATGCATCAATTCACGGAGGTCGCGCGCCGGCCCGAGCGCGTGTGGTACGCCGTCACCGCCGTCGGCCTTTTCACCGCATTGCTCTTATGGATTTACGACCGCGCCGTCAAACCCGCTGCCCAGGAGCCGTCTTCATGAGTTTGAGTGCGGTTCGTGTGTTTCGGAGGAGTTCTTCTGACCTTGAGCTTTCAACTGACAACTGCGAACTATTTCGGGGGCTTTTTCTTAAACTAAAAACTTGCAACTAACAACTGTGAACTGTTTTCAGTTGACCATGCGGCGGAGGGAGGCAAGAGCCTGACGCGCCAGCGAGTACCGCGGCTCGACCTGCAGCGCCTGCTGAAAACTCTTCATCGCTTGGACGTACATCTCCTTGCCGAGGTAGGCGCGGCCCAAGTTGTAGTGCGGGAAATGGCGCGGTTCATACCGGCGAGCCTCGACGGCGCGCTCCAGCCAGGAGATTGCCTCGTCAAAACGGCCCATTTCAATGAGATACGCGCCGATGTCGTTGTAGGGATTGCCGAAATCCGGATCGATCTCGATGGCGCGTTTGCACTCGGCGATAGCTTCTTCGATGCGGCCCTGGAAATGGTAGGTCCAGCCCAGGAAAGTGTGGGCCTCGGCCGTGGGGTGCAACTCGAGCGAAGACTGATAGAGGTCCACGGCCCGGTCGTAGTCGCCTTCCATTTGCGCCTGGTAGGCGTCCTGGAGGATTTCCCACGCGCAGGTGAGGGTTTCCTGGCTCATAGGTAGATTGTTAGCACATGGTTTCGAGGGCGTCAAAAGTACGAAAGTTCTGTCCGTGCACCGAAGGAACCCGTCCTTTGTGCCGGGATTGGGAGTGGAAATTGCAGCGGCAAACAGAGAAAATAGAGGCTGATACTTACCCGCGAGAGCGAGGGGGGAACCGTGAAGCGAGTTTATGTTGTTCTTGGGATCGCCACTCTATCTATGGCCGTAGCGGTTTGGGGACAGGACACACGGGCGAAGAGCACGGCAAAAAAACCAACGCAGAATCGCAGTGGGTCGTCTGGCGCAGTAGCCAAAGGCAAAGCGATATTCGAGCAAAAGTGCTCCGTGTGCCACTACGCGGATAGCGACGCGAAAAAAATCGGCCCGGGATTGAAGGGACTTTCCAAGCGCGGAACTTTCACGGTGAACAGCAATAAGGTTACCGACGAGAACTTGAAAACCTGGATTGAAAACGGCGATTCATTGATGCCGCCATTCAAAGATGTTCTCGATGCGCCGCAGATCAAGGACTTGATCTCGTACGTAAAAACACTTTAGAACGTAGGACATACGTCTCTGTCTGTCATCATTCGTTCTGGCAAACTTCGCCGCGCGAGAACAGCCCGCGCGGGTGCAAGGATCAAAAGAAAAAAACCGGCAGTCTGAAAGCTCAGGCTGCCGGGCAATAATCTGAACTGAGACACCCACCCTGCCACCTAGCGCGGTTTGGATCAGCGATGCGCCCCATCACTTGCAGTGCACGCATGCCGATTCTCACGCGCTGTGTCCGGGCCTGTCCTTCACCAGGGCGGCGAACATTCTGGCCCTGGAGGAAGGAGTCTACTTCAGCACGGCGTCCTTGAACGCCTTTGCCGGACGCAGGCGAACTACAGTCTTCGCCTTGATCTTAATCGCCTCGCCGGTCTGCGGATTGCGGCCCATGCGCGCCTTGCGGTGCGCCTTCACGGCGCGGCCGATGTTGGGAATCACGAACTTGCCCGCGGCGCCCTTGCACTCTCTCACCGCGAGTTTGAAAAGCTCTTCAAAAAAGAGGGCCGCCGTTTTCTTTGGCGTGCCGCACTTTTCAGCGATGTGTCCCACGACCTTGGTCTTGCTCAATGGCTTGGCCATCTAGTCTGCTTATCCTCCTGATTTTTCTTTCCACCCCGACGAGATCGGGGCAGGCCACGAGCCAACTACGCCCTCTTTGCTGCCAAAGAACTCGGGCCGGACGGCACTATAGCCAAGGTGTTTCCAGAACGCAAGCAAAAACAACAAAAAAGGCCGGAAAAATGCAGATTTTCTTGGATGAGGCGAGAAAAGCCAGCAGAAATGCGGGTTCCGCAGCTCCCGGAGCCAGGCGGGCCGGGCCGGCAGCGCTCCATGTCGATTCGAACGGCGCCAAAAACGGCGCGCGGCTTTCAGCTTCCGCTGCGTCAGGCTGGCAGAAAGGCCGGGGCTAGACGCGGCCTTTCTACGAATCCACGGCTCGGAACGTGTCGCGCCTAGAGCGTTGCCAAGTCGGAGTAGAAGTGAGCGATAGCCTTGATGCCGCCGAAGTAGTTTTCGAGGGCGATATGTTCGTCGGGGGCGTGGGCGTTTTCGTCGGGAAGGCCAAAGCCGAGCAGGACGCAGGGCACCTTGAAGGTATCGTGCATCTGAGTGACAAACGGAATTGAGCCGCCCTCGCGGATGAAAACTGCTTTTTTGCCGAAGCCTTTTTCCAGGGCGGCCTGTGCTTTTTTGAAGATGGGCGCATGGAACGGCGCGGCCCAGGGCTTGCCGGTGCTGAGAAGTTCGAATTTGCAGGTCACGGTTTTGGGGAGCAGCTTGCGAACGTGTTTTTCGACGAGCTTGGCGATTTTTTGCGGATCCTGGTTGGGAACAAGCCGCGTCGAGAATTTTGCATGGGCTTTTGAAGGAATAACGGTTTTCGCACCTTCGCCGGTGTAGCCGCCCCAAATGCCGTTTAATTCCAGAGTCGGCCGCGTCCAGAGCTGCTCGACAATGGAAAAACCCTTCTCGCCCGCGTACCCCGGCGCCCCCACGGCCTCTTCGAATGCCTTTTTCTTCCAGGGCAGGGAATTCAAGGCTTTACTTTCGGCTTTGGATAATTTCGCGACACCGTCGTAAAAACCGGAGACGGCGACGCGGAAATTCTTGTCGTGCAGTCTGGCAAAAAGTTCGGTGAGAATCGTCAGCGGGTTTGGCACCGCGCCGCCATAGACGCCGGAGTGCAAATCACGCGCCGGCCCCGTCAGTTCAATCTGGTAGTAGTTCAATCCGCGCAAACCGTAGGTTATGGAAGGCACGCCTTTTCCGAGCATGGAGGTGTCCGAGACGACGAGGGCATCGGCCCGCAATTTTTCTTTGTTTTTCTGGACATAGTCCCAGAGGCTGACGCTTCCGACTTCCTCTTCGCCTTCGATCAAAATTTTCACGTTAACGGGGAATTTGCCGTTCACCTTTTGAATGGACTCGAGCGCCTTCAAATGGATATGGACTTGCCCCTTATCATCAGCGGTGCCGCGCCCGAAGAGATTGCCGTTGCGGACGGCCGGTTCGAATGCGGGCGAGGTCCAAAGGTCGAGCGGCTCGGCGGGCTGCACATCATAGTGCCCATAAAAAAGAATCGTTGGCTTACCGGGAGCTTCCAGGGACTCCGCATAAACGAGCGGGTGAAGGTTCGTCGGAAGGATCTCAACCTTTTTGAATCCGGCGGACCGCAGATTGTCCGCCACCCAACGAGCGGCGCGCTCGATATCCGGTTTGTGCTCGCTCTTGGCGCTGACGCTCGGGATGCGCAAAAATTCGCAGAGTTCAGCCAGATGAGCATCGCGGCGACCTTCGACGAATTCAACAAGGTTCATAAAGGGCCCTCAAGGAGAATGAGTCCTTTCCAATAGATTTACGAATAGCTTGAAGCGAATGACGCGGCAACGGAAAGAAGGCGGAAGCGCCGAAGACCCCGAGGCCGCACTTGTTATTCTAGTGTGGCGGCCACTCCGCACACAAGCGAGGGACAAGGGATAAAGGTTCGGTATGACATAAGCGCGTCCAAGCGACGCCGGCCTGTTACGGTCCCAACGTCGCAGAACCCCGTTTGTGGACCGCGCCACGTTCGTTTCCGGGTTGCCGACTACACGGCCGCAGAGGCCCTTATTCCCGCAGAGTCATCCGGGACGGAGAGGACGCGTAAGGCCAGCGCTACAGACCGAGCAGAAGCGGGCGGACTGAAGACCGAGCCCTACAGGAAAAAAAGCACACCAAATGGACCGATGAAGCGAGCCGGTACTGCGAGCGCGCCGGAAAACGGTGCGCGGCGGCCGTGTTGATCGGCGCAGCTAGGCGGTGGCGGTGGCCGCGGCGGCTTTGGCGGCGGCGTCTACGGTGTATACCACGACCGCTTTCTTGCCGCCTTTTGCGGCGGTGGCGTGGATGGAGTTGAGATTGACGCCTTTGGCCTGAAGTTTTGCGAGGCAGTCGGCAAGCGCGCCGGGTTTATTGGACAGCGCGTACTCTTCGGCCGGAGTTTCCTGGTAAGAAATCTTGGCGGCGTCGAGAGCTTTCTTTGCGCGGCGGGCATCTTCGGCAATCAGCTGGATCGTGCCGCTTGCGCCTTGAGCAGTGCCCAAGAGAGAAAGGATATTTACCTTCGCGCTGCCGAGAGTTTTTGCGATTTCTGCGACGGCGCCGGGTTGATTCTGAACGGAGATCGTGAATTGCTTGGTCTTGGCCATGTCAGCACCTCCTGCTGTGCTGGGCGGGAATTATACGCTGAATCAGAGGCGAGAGATTAGAAGTTCGAGGTAAAAAAACGGCGGGCGCCGGGCGAAGCGCGAACTTGGAAACGGGAAATAAGGGAAGATGCGGGGCGCGACTTCGTAGGAGAGATGAAAAAGCGAAGGCGCTGTCCGGAAGCATGGCGCTGCGCGGGGAACAAGAGCGGATCAGGGGTCAATGATCCACCACGGCAGGGGTTCGGGGGGATTCGCCGGGAGAAGCTGGCCTTTGGCGAGTTTCATCCCGGCCGGGGGCTGTTTGTCGAGAACGGTAGCGTGTTCGAGAACCCTGCGGGCGTATTCGGCGACGTTCTTGACGCCGGAGGCGTATGCGGGGTTGGGAGTGCGGACGCCGCCATTATAGGCGCCGATGGCCTTGTCGACATCGCCGTCGAAGTGGTCGAGCAAATCGCGAAGCAGGAGGCCCGCGTAGGTGGTAAGCACCTGGTCATTGAAGGAATTCAAGTCCAGCTCGCGGGAAGGCTGGAGACGGGCAGGGAGGGAGTCGTAGTTACGCTTGTCTTTGAGGTAGAGCTGATGAGCGTAACGGAGGGTTTCGCGGGAGATTTGCCAGGTTCCGATGGAGTAGTTGCTTACCAGGACGCGTTTGCGGCGGCGTTGAAGAACGATGTCACCCCGCTGGGCGCGCTTTTTCCAGACGGCGTGGGTGAGGTCGCCGTTGGCGTCCATGTAATTGTTCTCCATGGCGCCGACGCCGAGGAAATAATCAAGGGGCAAGGAATAAAAATTGGCGACCAGGAGGATGTCAGAAGCCAGGCTTATGGCCTGTTCCCCGGTCAAAGGGAGCGGAGTGGGGGCGCTTCCCTGCGTAACACGAACATCGGTCTGGGACTTGAAGATCAGGAACTGGGAGAGAGCTGGGAGAAGCTGGAAAGAGGAGAGAGTTTCCAGCTTTTGCTTGGTTGGAACGTCGTAGGCGGAGTCAAACATCTGACTTTGCTGGCGATAGTAGTCGAATTCTTTGCTGGACCAAGTGATGAGCTCGTAGCGAGGGATCAGGCCGCGGCTTTCCAACTGCGTCAAGCGGGGGATGGCGGTGAGCAAGTCGTTCTCAAGGAGGATGAAGATTTTGTAGGAGGGGCCTTTTTCCGTATGAGTGGCGGTTAGAAGGACTTGCGGGGCGGATTCGGGGTCGCGGCCGCGCAGGTACTCAAAACGCAGGAAGGCCTCCAGTTGGTCGTTGAAAGTGGCGACTTCGGCGGCGGCGACGGCTGGTGAGTAGGGAAGAACCAGGCGCCCGGCGCGGATTGCGGGGGCTGGGAATCGAGGTTCGGCGGAGAGTTGCAAAGGCCGCGGCCAGGTGCGATAGACAATCCAGGCACAAGCCGGGATCACGACGAGGATGAACGCCGCGACGAAACAATACAGAAGTCTCTTGAAGGTTTTCCGGGCCGACATGGCTCAAACTCCCATTCTATCTGATGGCGATACTTGCTCCCGCGGTATGGTAAGCATCTCGGCTGCCGTACGAGGAGAGGCGGGTCGGACAGCTAAGTGATAGAAAATGGTGATGTTACGAAATGAGGCGGTTAGGCCTGGGCAAGGGTTGTGTGGGAAAAGACGCAATGGATTGTGGGTTTTTGGGGGGGATGCGTTTCCGAAGATCGAGAGGGATAAGGGCGGGGATTAGGGAAGCGCGGGCCTGTCGGCGGGGAGTTCGCCTTCCCAGCGAGCGATGACGACGCAGGCGACGCAATTCCCGAGAACGGTTACGGCGGTGCGGCCCATATCCATGAGCTGGTCAATGGCGAAGAGGAGGAAAAGCGGCTCCATGGGGAGGTGGAACGAAATGGCGGCACCGAAAACGATGAGAAACGAGGCGCGTGCCACTCCAGCGGTTCCTTTGCTGCTGAGCAGAAGCGTCAGAAGCATCATGATTTGCTGGCCGGCGGTGAGATGCACTCCGGCAGCTTGGGCGACAAAGATTAGAGCGAGGGATTGATAAAGACTCGCGCCGTCCATATTGAAGCTATAGCCGGTGGGCAGAACGAAAGCGACGATCTGGCGGGGGACGCCGAAAGCCTCCATTTGCTCCATGGCGCGGGGCAGGGTGGCTTCCGAGCTGGCGGTGGCGAAACCGAGGGTGACAGGCTCAGTGGCGGCGCGGAAAAACCGCTTAAGAGGGATGCGCGCCAACAACAGGATCGGAAGCAAGACACAGATGATAAAAAAAGCGAGAGCGATATACATGGTGGCGAGGAGCTTCAAGAGAGGAAGAAGGACGGCCAACCCCATGTGGCCGACCGTGTAGGCGACAGCGCCGAAGACGCCGATGGGGGCGGCGTACATCACAAGATTGGTGAACTTGAACATGGTTTCCGAGAGGCTTTCGGCGAAGGCGAGCATGGGGCGGCGCTTGGGCTCCGGGACGAGAGCGAGGCCCATGGCGAAGAGGATGCTGAAAACGACGATTTGAAGCACCTGTCCTTCGGCGACGGACTTGGCGATGTTCTCCGGAAAGACGTCGGTGATGAGCTGCGTTGCAGTGTGCGGCGAGAGATTGAGAGATTCGACTGCGGCGGACGGCGGCAAGCGGACACTTTCTCCTGCTCGGCTCAAGTTGATGGCCGCCAGACCCACGAGCATGGCAATGGTGGAAACGATTTCGAAATAGATGAGGGACTTGATGCCGAGGCGGCCGACTTTTTTTAGGTCGGCGTGGCCGGCGATGCCGACCACGAGAACGCCAAAGAGCAGCGGCGCGATGATCACCCGGATGAGGCGGAGAAAGATGGTGCCGAGAAGCTGGAGTTTTACGGCGACGGAGGGCGCGTCATGGCCGAGTTCGGCGCCGGCGAGGAGGCCGACGAGAATCCAGGCGGTAAGCGAGCGGCGGGCGGTGGCGTGAACGGCGATGAGGAGAATGGCGAGCCATCGAAAGAGTACGGGGACAAGCGCCGGGATGGATACGGAAGGATTGCTGGCAAGCAGCGTGATGGCGATAGCGAGGGTCGAGGCGATAATCGCCGAGGTGAGGAGAATGTTTTTCATCGAGAATGGGGCATGCAGTACACCGGTGGCGAAAGGTAAGCCGGATACGGCCGCGTGTCAATGGAAGGATGAAATGGAAGGACGGCGAGGCGAGGCCCAAGTTTGAGGGGATGGAGCGAGCAGGCCTAGGCAGCTAACGCGTTTCTTGAACAAGGGAAGTCAAGCGATCGAGGATGTGCTTTCTGTCTTTCGCGGAGAGACGCTCGAACAAGGAGAGGATTTGCTGGAACGCTTCTTGCTCGCCAAGGGCTTGAGGAGCGGCCGGGCCCTTCTGAGGATGGGCGAGGCGTTTGTGAGAACCGAGATGGCTTGAACTGAAGAGACCACCACACACATCACAGCGGACCATTTCAGGCACTTGTAGTACCCCTTGCCGGCACCCCCACCTGGCGCACTCCCTTCTCAGCGGTTTGGACGGCGGAGCTGTTTTCTCCGGGTACAGGAAGTCAGCCCCGCGGTTCCTTTTTCCAAAACGGAGTTACGTAGCTGAAGAGGAACTTCGTGGGGGGGCGCCGAGGGAAGGAACAAAAGCCTCAGGTCTAAAGACCTGAGCTCCAACAACGCTCATTCTGCCCCAAGGGGAAGGAAGTATTGGGTGCCTTTGACGGGGTCCTTGAGACGGCGGAGCAGCTGCTGGAGGTCGGCGCTGCGCTCGACGAAATCGATTTCAGACGTGTTGATGACGAGGAGATCAGAAGCGGCGTAGCGAAAGAAGAAATGTTCGTAAGCGTGGGCGACCTCTTCGATGTATTGAAGGGAGATCTGGTTTTCGTCACGAGAAGCTTTCTTGGCAATGCGGGCGCGGAGGACTTCCGGCTTGGCCTGGAGATAGATGACGAGATCGGGTTCGGGAATGTCCGAAGTAAGAACTTCGTAATAGCGTTCGTAGAGTTTCAGCTCTTCGTCGTCGAGATTGAGGTTGGCGAAGATGCGGTCCTTTTCCATGAGGAAATCGGAGAGGACGGGACCGGGGAAATCGAGGGCGAGCGCTTCGCGGAGGCGCTTCTGGCGCTCGATGAGGAAGTACATTTGAGCGCGGAAGGCCGCGCCGGGCTTTTCTTTGTAGAAATCAGCGAGGAAGGGATTGTCCTCGCAATCGAAGATACGGCGGGCGTGGAGGCGCTCGGCGAGAATCCTGGCGAGAGTGGTCTTGCCGACGCGGAGCGGGCCTTCGATGACAATGAAGCGGGGCGACTGCGGGCCGCGTTCGGGAGTGGGCGCGCGTTTGGCCGCGGAGGATTCGTTGGCCGCCATCGGAGGGATTATAGCAGAGTCAATCGCAGGGGAAGGCCGGGAGGAGCCTCAGAAAGGAGAGAATCCAGCGGTGTGAAGGAGGAGCGTAAGAAGACCTGTACTTCAGGACAGGTACGGAAGAGAAAAACCTCAAGAAGGGCGAAAAAGTGAAAATCCCTTCACAAAATGGGCCTAGTACGGGAGTCCCAGGGGAGGGAAACGGGAGAACTAGGGTGAGGTACTAATAAGAATGTGACCAACGGGCCAGTGCTACCTGAACTTAGGTACAGTATATTCTCAGTGTTGCGAGTGGGGACTGACTTGCAAGACTCGCAGCAACTGAGGTGACAAAATGTTGCTCGCAGCCCTTGTTTTACTGTGGCCCGCCCCGCAGACAGGCGACGCGGCGCGCAGTGCGATCGAACCTCCGGTTGTTCTATCCAGAGATTCCACGAAGGATTCTTCCCTCTCGAACAAGCTGCCTTCGACGCCGGAACCCAAAGTAAAAAACGATGTTGAGAGCGCGAAGAGCGCGAATTCTGCGGCTCCGGCGGAAGCGATCCAGCCGGGAGCAGCACCGGCCCCGATCCAGCCGGCCAAGCCGGCGTTCACCGGCACCTATGAGACGGCGCGGCAGCGCAAGATCTGGTATGGGCTGGTATTCGCAGGGCACAGCGCAGCGGCGTTTGATGCGTGGTCGACGCGGCGGGCGATTTCGGGCGGCTACGGCACGGAGGCCAATCCGCTGCTGAGGCCCTTTGCGAATTCCGGCGCTCTGTACGCGGCGACACAAGTAAGCCCAGCGGTGATGGATTACCTGGGACGGCGCATGATGACGAGCCAGCACACGTGGGTGCGGCGGATGTGGTGGCTGCCGCAGACGGCGGGAACAGGAATGTCACTGGCTGCGGGCGCGCATAACGTGGGTCTCGTGCACTAGATTTTCTCGACAATAGGAATAAAGAAGCGTCCCGGTGAGTGTTCTCCACCGGGACGCTTTTGTTTGTCAGGACGGCGAGGCGGCGTAGTGGCCCTCGCGCCGATCTCCGGTTGCCTACTTACTGACCACTAGAATGGCAAAGGAACCGGGCTTCATTTTTCCGCGGCGCTCGCCGGGAGCCGGTGGATCGAACTCAGCCGAAGGGAGAAAAATGTTGTGCGTCTTGGTGTCGAGGCCCATGGTTCGGGCGGTCTTCTTGGTAGGGACATTTTCCACGACGGTGAACTTGTCGGGCGAATCTTCGTGGACGACGGTGAGCGTGCCCTCGCCGCACGAGGCGAAGGCATAGTTTGTCGCGGGATCGAAACCGTTGGCATCGACACCCTGGCCGATGGCGGGGGTGACGATGACTTTACCGGAGTCGGAGTCGACGACGGCCATCATCTTGTTCTCGCAACCGGCGAAGAGCCGGTGATTCTTGGCGTCAAACGCGAGGCCGGAAGGTGATTCGCAGGGCTTGAGGGGCCAGCGATGAAGAACGGCGAGCTTTTGCCCGTCGAAGTGTACAAGCTCAGAGGTGTCCTCGATGTTGACGAAGATGCCGCCCTTGCCGTCGGCGACGGCGAATTCCGGCTTGCCTCCGAGTGCAAGCGTGCCTGCAACTGTGCCGTCAGCAGCGTTGATGGCTGTGGCGTCCTTGCTGCGGCCGTTCAAGGTGAAGACGCGCTTGGTGGTGGGCTCATAGAGGATGGCGTCGGGATTGGTGCCGGTGTTTACGGTGCCAATGGTCTTGAGGGACTTGAGATCGAAGATCGTGGCGGTGTTAGCGCGGCCATCGCTGACAAAGCCGCGGCCGAGATCGGGAGCGAGAGCGATGCCGTGGACGCCCTGAGTGTCCGGGATGTCGCCCTCGATGGCGTAGGTATCTGCATTCATGACGACGACATGCGTGGCGTGAGAAATGTAGACGCGGCGGGCGTCACTATCGACGGTGACATAGTCCCAGCCTTCGTCGCCGGGAACCA
>WNFF01003741.1_pt1 | contig 12424 bp, 7 predicted proteins | sample 5400441 | NCBI WGS metagenome assembly WNFF01 (sample SAMN13153345, study PRJNA577476) | soil metagenome | isolation source: 120 cm saprolite under Douglas fir tree site 2 hole 3 replicate 1 | place: USA:California | collected 2015-04-18
CAGCCGTCGTGAACGCAATGCCCAGCACTTTGCAGGCGTCGATCCCGTTCTTGTCATCGATACCAACGATCTGGGCCTTTTCATCTACCGCTAGTGCGATGGCTTCGGCTTCGCCCTTGCCCAGGCTGAAATCTGTCTGTAATTTCGCAACGAACCGACGATTTCTGCGCGTGAAGACTTCGATTCTTGATTCGTCCAGCGCCTTCTGAATGATTATTGCATCCAACGCTTTCTTGGAACCGCAGCATTCCTTCTCAACCTCGCCGGGAATGGCTACTGGTATGTTGACGTTGGTCAGAAATAGGTCAAGAAGATCGACCCTGGCGACCAGGATCAACGTGGATGCGTCGAATTGTCCCGTGGGTTTGCCCAGGTTTTGTACGAGATACGAGTAAATCCTTGGAGGAAGCAGAGCCGAAGATGAGTTGAGCGAAAGTGGAGTTAAAGGCAAAGTGTTCTTCTCCGCCGGATACGCGCAATAGAGGGTTGATCGCGACTTGAAGTGTGGCCATGCTGCCACCCATCACGAAGAGCGAAATTACAGCAACCGTATACGAGGGATGGAAGGCAAAACTTAAGGCGCCTGCCGCACCAAACAAGAACGCGGAGACCATCACAGGTTTTTCGCCATGGCGCTCGATTAGAAAACCCGCGGGAATGGACATAACGCCATAGGCGATGAAGAAGGAGAACGGAAGCAGCGCCGCCGCGGCAAGGCTCACCCCAAAACTGCCAATGATATCTGGAACCAGAGGTCCGAGAACGTTTGTGAGCAACGACATCACGAAGAAAATCAAGAAGACCAGGCCAACCATGTAGCGATTCCGCACGATGCGCAACACTCCTTTTCCGTCTTGTGCTCTATTCCGTGGTGGTAACTTTTGAAGCCAATTCAAAACGGCCGGGTTCGCGCCGGGCCTGAGCAGCCAAAGCAAGCGTGATCATCTGGACGACCAGAATTTCAAGCACAGGGCGAACGCTGGCCGGACATTCCGCGATGCGGAAGGCCGGACACGCGATCTTTTCCGCTATGAGGGCTGCTTTGCCCTGCTGAGCGAGAATGTCTTGTAACAAGCGGCGATTCAGTTGACTGGTCTTGGTGTCGCCGGCAAACACGATCACGACGGTCTCTTCGCTCAGCATTTCGAACGGGCCGTGGCGAAAAGCGGCGCTGCTCATACCTTCGGCGTGAAAGTGGTCAGCTTCCTTGACAATCAGAGCACCGGTGCCAACCGTGGCGAGCGAAGCGCCGCGCCCTACCAGGAAGAGATGCCGGGTGTTTTCGAGCTTTTTGGCAAGACACCGAACGTGTGACTCCCAGCCCGAGAGGTACGCAGAAACGGCCGAAGCGGCCTGTCTCCAGTCGGCGTGCGTGCGGCGAAGATTTCGCCCACAAAATAGATCTCCGAGCCAGCTTAACGCCATTAAAGCGGTGACGTAGGTTTTACATGAAACGGAAAACTCCTGCCCAGCTTGGGTCAAGAGGAAAGCGTCCGCGTGCCTAGCGAGCGGACTATCAGCGGTATTCGTAATCGCTACGATCGCGGAGCGATTGCGGTTGACCTCAAGGAGGCGTACAGCCTCCGCGCTGCGGCCGGATTGAGAAACTGCGATGACCAAGGTACGAGGATCGAAAAAACGTCGCTTGTAATGGACCAGTTCTGAAGTTTCAACCATCACAGGGGTAAGGCCCTGGCCCACGAAAGTGAGGTTCAATGGATGCAGAGCGTGAAACGACGACCCCATGCCGGTGAGAACGATACGCTCGAATCCATTCTTGCCAAGCCGTTTCGCTAGCTTTTCCAAAGGCGGCGACACTTTGAGCGAGGCCAGCGTATCGGTAAGAGCCTGAGGCTGGTCGAGAACGTCCTTAAGGTATTCGCCGTTAATGATCGTATATTCAGGACGCATTGGCGGCTCCCGCGATACCAAAACGGTGGTGCCATACGCACGCTGCGCCGATCAAGGCACTGTCGACGCCAAGCGATGCGAGAGCCAACTCCGTACTCGCGAAAGGAACAAGTCCGCAATTCCTGCTGATGCTCTGACGAATACCTTCGAGGAAGAGATCGGCGCTTTTCATCACGCTTCCTCCAAGCACGATTGCGTCGGGAGAAAAGAGCGTAACGAGGTTGGCAACTCCGAGGCCCAGGTAGCAAGTCTCACGGTCGACAGCTTGTCGCGCCAAATCTACGCCTTGCCGTGCCAAGTCGCAAATCCGCTTGGCGGTTAGCTCACCAGAAAATGTAGGTTTTGGCGCTTGTTTCTGGAACCACTCAACCATGGCCGGGCCTCGGGCGAGCACTTCCCAGCAGCCTCTTGCGCCGCAAAAGCAAAGTGGGCCAGAAGGATCGATAGCGTGATGGCCAATTTCCGGATGAGATTGATCTACGCCGCGGTAAAGTTTGCCGTCGAGAATAATTCCGCCCCCAATGCCAGTGCCTACGGTCACGTAGATGAGTTTCGCCTTGCCTCTGCCGGAGCCCCAGCCGCTCTCGCCGATTGCAGCCGCATCGGCATCGTTTTCCATGGCTACGGAGACGTGAAATTCGTGCACCAGGTCGGACACGGGATTGGCTGATTGCCAGCCCGGCAAAAAATCGACGGCGCCGATAGTTCCGATCAGCGGGTAGACAGGCCCGGTGCAGCCGATTCCGATGCCTGAGATCGTAGTGCGAGCCATTTCAGCCGTCTGCCGCAGCATTTTTACAATGCGTGCGAGAGCGTCGCGGAATCCGTGACGAGCGTCGGTGGGAGACTCAAGCTTCGCGACGACGCGCCCTTCAGCACTAACCATTCCGACAGCAATCTTTGTTCCGCCGATGTCCACTGCTCCAATCACGTATTCACTCCGATCCGCATTGCAAGAACAAAGGACCATTCTTCTCTTGGCGTGTTCTGATTCTCACGGCACGATCTCCATCAATGCTTCTCTGACTGGTCAAACGGTAAGAATCCCAATAGCGCGATGACGCAGAGGCCCGCGACGTTGTTGTACTCATGACTGTTGCTGGTAAGGTTCTCGTGAATCGCGCCTGTATCGGAGTCATACGGGTCGCTTACGAGCCATTGAAATGACTTAAGCGGCGCGGGCTTCTTGAGCGCGGCACGAGCCATGCCGAGAACCGCCACGCTGAGGCTGGAAGGAGTCTCACCTGGTTTGTCGATGATGCTGCCGTCTTCGCGAACCTGAGCTTGTAACCACGCTTGGGCCGCTTCGTCTTGAGTCCCGTTGCCCCACATCCAAGGCAGATATCCTTGGGCGAAAACATATGCGGTCGGATCCAAATCGCCGTCTTGGCGAAGCCCTAATCCGTAACGGTGCTCGGATCTCGAGAAGAAGCGCAGCGGCGTCTGCTTCTTTAGAAAATCCGCAATCGCGGCATACTTAGCGGAGTGGTATAGCAAGGCGCCGGCCTGCATGCCGAGGTACACGTCGCCTTGATCGGCGCTGTACTTGAATTGGTATTGGTGCCATTGCCCATCGTCCATGTGCAGTTGCCATGAACTCCAACTGAAGCCATCCTTGTCCAAATTGTGGTGGATGACAAAATCGAGAGCTGCTGAAGCGTGGGCGGAATATTCTTGAACTAACGAATTGCTGCCTGTCAGCCGCTGATCCAAGTAGAGAAGATAGACAAAAAGCGCCGAAGTGGCATCAACGCCGCGCACGTCCGAAATCTTCGGATCTTCGGGTGACGTGGGAATATGAGCGTAGGGTGGGTCGGGAGAGAAAACATAAAACCAGCTGCCCTTCCATTGCGGATCGTTCATTTCCTCGCGATCGGCAAGCCACTTGATTCCATTCTCAAAACCGGCAAGGTACTTCTTGTCGTTCGTGGCAGCGTAGGCGGCACCGAGACCGATGAGGGCGTATTCCATGTTCGAATCTTGATTAACTACCTTGACGCCGGGTTCGTCTTGAATTGCGCCGGAGGCGTTTTGCAGAGACAGAATAAAATCGGCGATACGCGTGGCCCGAGAAAATTCCGAAACTGCAGCCGCCGGCGCCGGCCTGGTACGCGGCGAATTTGCGGCGGTCATCTGTGCAAGAGCGGATCCACACATAGCGATCGATACGCAAAGCAGAAAAGCGGCCTGCGGAGAACAGTTCATAAAGTTTCTTCGCTCGCTCATGTCGCAACTTCCGGCTATTTCCATTCCACTACCACTCCGTCATAGGGTTCTATATCTATTTTCCAGCCCGAACCATTCACCGTGAGCGGTCGCACTCCTTGCGGGGTCACTTGGGTCAGCGAATGAATCGGCAAAATTGTTGACACAGTGATCTTTTGTGCCTGCGCGCTGTGGTTCACAAGAACCGCATACCCTCGCTGCGCCGCGTTGAGTGCGTTCACTTCTACAGAAGGTTGGTCCGTACGAAATAGGGATTTCACTCCAGTCCAATCTCGAAAGGCCTGATAGATTCGGTGGGTGCTCTCAGGTTTCTCAAAAACGGAAGGTACGGTGGCGAGGTAGACTTCCAACGGATAAGCAGACAAAAGAGTTTTCCCGGATCCAACGGCATTTGCCACTAGGGCTGGTCTACCTTCTTGATCCACAGCAATGACTTGGCCACCGCTGACCTCGAGGAGCGCACCCCAATAGCGAGGGCCGGCGGGAACCGAGAAGTGAAACGCATCGCCTGGTTTCAGGTCACCTAAAGGCGCGATAATTTTCAGAGTCACGTCCGAATTGGTGACCGTGTCCGCCAAGCGAGCGCCGAACAACTGCTCCATATTCGGAATTGCCGCATCCGCGCCCACTGATGCGTAAAGGAAGCCGCCCTGCGCCACGTAGTGCTGCGCTTTTTCCCAGAAATCAGAATGCACGTGCACAAGATAGCTGGCGGTACTAGTAAGAGGCGAAGGCATGAAAATCATTGGATGTTTTTGCCAGTCCGCAAGCTCGCGCGGAAAGTCGGCCTTAAGACCAGCTCGGCGCGCCAAAATAAAGGAGTTGAGCCAAGCGCTGCGCAGCCACTGGATGTCCTCCTTCAAATTGGGCTGAGGCTGGCCCGGAACGGCGTCGCCGTCAAATAGGGAAACATAGGGAGTGACTTCTGGGCCGGTGAGACCAAAGTGAGAAAAGTCTCCATGGGGCTTTTCCCACTCGTAGGGGACAACAATTCCGACGTCGGCGGAAGCGGGAGTCACACCGGTCATGTCCATCTGCGCCAGCACTTGGCCGAAACGCCGATATTCCCTGCCGCGCTGACGGTCCTGACGATCCCAAGTCGTCATTCCCCATTGCGTTTCCTGCGGAGTTCTTAGGTAGGGCGCTTTTCGGTATTGTTCAGGCGCGGCGTCCGTAAACGCCCACAGCGAAAATCCCGGCGACCCGGCAGCTAGGCCGGAATACAGCATGGTTCGTTCATAACTGGCGATTCTTTCCGGCGCATATTGCGCGGAGGAGGCGCCCATCTCATGAATCATGGCGGGGCGGCCAGCGCTGCTCGACAGCGCAATCTGAAATGCCGCACCGTAGGTGCCACGCTGGGAAAGCATGGGATCGGGGAAAAGATTTTGGTTGTAGATCGAGAAGGGATGCACGCTGAAGAGATCTACATCCGCGGCGATATTATCGGGGCGGAATGGACCGTGTTCGAGGTCTTCCTGACTAGTCCCAATGAGAATAGGATGAATCTTGTCGTTGCGCCGAAGGGCGGAGGTAATGAGTCGCGTCCAATTGATGGCCATCGCATCGGTGGTTTGCTCCTGCACAATCCAGAATGGGGGCTCGTCCGTTAGGTCCCAGGCGATAATCCCGGTCTCGTTGGCGTAATGCTTCCCGAACTCGGCGGCGAGATTCGTTTCCAGGCGCAACATCTCGGGGTCGGAGTGAGGATGGCGTCCGTGACGCCACGCCACATCCCAATACGCCTCACCAACTTCACCACCAATAAACAACGATGGGTGAATATAAATTTTGTAGCGGTGTCCGAGCGAAATCAAATAGTCAAGCTGGCGGAAGGCTTCCGGATTGTAGTCGCCGGGACGCGGCTCAAACCACGCCCACATCATGTCAATGCGCACCATGTTGTAACCAAGGTCATGCATTTTGGCGAAGTCTGCTTCAATCTCCTTGGGATCCCATTGCACCGGCCATTGCATGGCGGTTTTGGCGGGAACCCAATGTGCGCCAATCATCAGGAAGCGCTTGCCATCGCGTTCGAAGTAGGTTCCATCCATGCGTACCCTAGGCAGCTTCCCCGTCCCCGGCGAACTTGGGTTCGCACTCTGCGCAGTCACGCCCGAAGGCAAAAGCAACACCGTGAGCAATACAATGAGTGTCAGATAGCGCAGGTACGCTGATTCGCTGTGCCGCACGTTTTCTCCTGTTGCGTATGGCGCGATGCTTGTTACTCACGATTGCATGAAGAAACGAACTGTCTCGACCAGCCGCTTCTTGCTGAGCTCAACAGATTGCGCGGTGCCGTGCTTACCCGGCGGAAGGGCCCGATTCCCTCCGCCGGATAATTGGCCTTATACATCGAAGCCAAGGTGTAAGCCCTTCAGTTTCCGCTTACATCATCACCATTCGAAGCGGGCGCCCAACTGTCCGTACCGGTTACCCGAGACTCCGGTAACATGTCCAAAGAGCGGACTGCCCATCTGCAGATTCGGGGCGCTCCAATGGTGGCGGTTGAGCACGTCGAAGAATTGCGCTCGCAGGCTTAGGGAGTAGCGTTCGCCAAATCGAAAGTGCTTGGCGATGTTCAAGTCCTCATCTGCCCAGCCCCAGTTCCTCAAATACCCCGTATACGAGTGCTGTTCTGTAGCGAATGTTCCCGGGGCAGGCTGGGAGAAGGCATTTGGATTGAAGAAAAGGCTGCCGGGATCGGACCCAACCGGATTGGCCACCCAGTTCAGATTGAGCGTCTTGAACGAGTTTGCCAAGCTAACGCCCTGATTCCGCTGTGCGAACACGCCGGACCAGCCTGGATACTGCGTTTGCGCTGCAATCGTCCCAAGCGGCTCGCCGCTGTGATAGCTGAGTTGTGCCCCCAGTGTCCAGCCGCCCAGAATGTATTCGTCTAGCCAGCCTTTGCTTGTGCTCCATCGCTTTCCGGAACCAAACGGCAGGTCATAGAGTACGTAGCCCTTTACTTCGTGCGTATGGTCCCAAGGCGCCAATTGATCCGTCAGTTTGGTCAGCAAGTAAGGATCCTGGGTGAAGACGGAGCCCGCCGCTTGATCCGCAAACGTATTGTAACCGTTGCTGGCGGTGCCTTGAGCACGAGATAGCGTATAGTTGACGTCCATCGTCATGCCATGAACATTCCTGGAGCGAATCTCTGCAACGAGCGCGCGATAGGAGCTCGTGCCAAGACCCGCGTTAACCAAAAACGGAACGCCGGGAGGCGTTTGTGATGAAATCTGCGGAAACGGCGTAATCGCTTGGAACGCCGGACCCGAAAACCCCGAGAACGGGTAGGGAACGCCTGCTGCCGCGGCACTGGCCGGGTCAGTGACCATATCGGTGACATGGCCGGAATTGAACAGCTTCAAATAAGTGCTCTGCGTGGGGAAGGCAAACGGCCAGATGCTTCCGTCATGCAGGTGACTGCCGTGATTGCCCAGGTAGTTCAACGATATCACCGTGCCCCGACCCAGCAAATACTCGGCACCCAGGTTCCAGTTCTGAATCATGCCCATGGTCAGCGCGTTGGGCCAAACGTAAGCAACTCCGCCACTGATGTTGGACTGCCCGGGAACTCGCGCGGGAAAGATTGCCGTCCCGGAATAGCCGCCCGGTGTAGTGTCCCAGTTGAACGCCGGTACGTAGGGAACATTGTTGACCACGGTGTTGGTCCCAGCGAACCCAAACGCACCTGCGGTGAACCCCGGCGGGTAGAAGGCCGGAACGCCATTCCACTGAGTCATAGAAAGTGGCGAGTAGCTAATGCCGTAGTGACCGCGTAGCACCAGGTTATTCCTTAACTGGTACGCGGCACCCAACTGCGGCCCGAACTGATGATAGTTTTGGTTCCTCTCAAACGAACTGGAGCCATTCTGCGCCCACTCCCAGGCGCCGTTGTAGCTGCCCCAAGTACCCTGGTTGGCGGCGAGATCGAAATTAGCCCAATGCCCATTCTTCTCGTGGAACCGGAAATTCATATCCCACCGCAGGCCCAGGTTAACTGTCAGGCGGCGATTCACCTTGAAATCATCCGACGCGAAGAAAGACGTGCGCTTTCGGCGTCCGTACAGAGCGGCGGATACGCTTTGTGCGCCATCGTGTACTTCTCCCAGCAGAAAGTTTGCGAAGGCAAAACCAACAAAAGGCGTTACCGCCGGATCAGTGGGAGCAAAGGTCTCGTTTCTGAAAGTGTACGCACGGACCCCGCCGTTATATACACCGTTGACGCCGCGCGCTTGAAAGTCTCCGCCAAATTTGAAGGCGTGACGCCCGTGGTTCCAGGACACAGTGTCGCTCGTTACGTAATTCGAATACGCGTAGTGGTCGGAATACGGCGGCCCGATAGGCGTCTCGAACACGCCATTGACTCCTGCTCCACCGTTGTCAACAAAGCTGATGGAAGGGAAGTTCTTGCCGTTCGTGCCCGGAAGCCCCACTTTGCTGGCATCGTACGACGAAGGCGCGCTGTCTACCGCTCTGTGCTCGTTGTACACAAAGGAGAGGGTGTTTAACAGCATGGGGTTCAGGGTGTAAAAGTGTTGCACACGAGCGGACCAGTCGTACTGCGGTTGCGTGTCGCCGGTGCTCAATGGCCCGCCGTCCGAACTCCCGGTCTGCCATAGCCCTCCTCCCGGACCGCTGTATTTGTAGCCCCACCAGTTGTAGGCGCCCGAAATCCGCTGCTTATCGTTGATATTGTGATCCAGCTTCAAATCCAAATGAGAACTGAGCACCTGGGGAACGCCGGTGAATGCTGCAAAATTGTTGACCACACCTGGGCCAGTTGCGGTATAACCCTTCCGGTACAGGTTGGCGATGTTGACGGCGACGGGGCTGAGTTGCGCCTGCGGAATCTTGTTTCCGGCAAACGGTTGATAACAGGTATTGCTTCCTTGCACGATCCTATTACTGGGATCGTAGATTTCTCCGCTGTTTATCGGCCGACCGCAGGCGTCTTTGGCTTGCACGCCGTTGATCATCAGTGGCCCGCCCAGCAGCGCGCTGAAATCTCCCTTTAGAAACGCGTCCGTTGGGGCCGTCGCAGCATTCGGAGAAAACGTATTTTGCACGTTGTGGAAGCGCTCATAGGAGCCAAAGAAAAAGGTGTGATCCTTCCGGATCGGCCCACCGCCGCTAAGACCCCAGTCTTCAAATCGGCTCCGTTGCCGTGGAAGGCCGAAGAAATTGCGATCCCAGGCATTGGCGTTGAGCGCTTCGTTCTGCAAGAAACCGTAGGCACTGCCATGCAACTGGTTCGTGCCTGACTTCAGTTCCAAGAGGATCGTGCCGCCGCCCGTGGACGCAGCCTCCGCGCTCATCCCGCTGATCTGCACATTCATCTCCTGCACCGCTTCCATTCCGATGTTCTGAATGAAACCTTGCAGGCCGGCAGTGCCCTCCACGCCATCCACCATGACGTTCTTCGATTTGTCCTGCGATCCTGCGATATGGCCAATCCAGTTGCCACCGTTGGTTGTCGGAATGTTGGTATAAATGAAATTCGTAATATCGCGCCCGACCCCCGAAGAGTTGATATCCAATGGCAGGTCTTTGAGCACGTTGGCGCTCATTAACGTGCCCACGGTGGTATTCTCTGTCTCCAGCAGCACGGTTTCAGAGCTGACTTGCACTACCTCGGCAACTGTTCCCACCTGCATCTTGACGTTGATTTCAGCCACCTGCGCGCTGGATAACGTCAACCCGGTACGGCTCACCTTTTTGAAACCAACCTTTTCAAATTCCAGCAAATAATCTCCAACGGGCAGCCCAACAACCCGGTATATGCCGGCCTCGTTTGACCGACCCACGGAGCGCGTGCCAGTCTCCACGTGGGTAGCGGTTACCTGCACATCCGAAACTACCCCGCCGGATTCGTCCGTGACGGTACCGCTGATCGTGGCTTTGTCCACCTGCGCGTAGAGCGCACCGCCAAAGAAAAGAATCAACATCAAGACAACCGCCGACTTGGCCCATCTTGTAGAGAGAACCATCGAAGACTCCCCTTTCATTCAACGTACGAGTCACAACTGTTTCTCCTCTCAGGAGAGGAGAAACAGGGGATGCGTTGATCCCCTTTGAACTTCAGGTGTATAGCAGTATACCTGTATATACTGCTTGTCAAGTGTTTTTTATCCTTCTTTCCGCAGAGGAGTGCTCTCCGGGGGGGACACAGGGTTGGAGGCGAGAAGGGTGCTTCAAGGGATGAGCGGCGGACACGAACGGATTACGAAGTAACGGATCGCAATGAACGAGAACGCGCCCCCCGCCTGAATCTCGGCGCGGCAGCATTTCTACTCGACAGTCGTTGCCGAGATTTGCAGTACCGCACGATAGCGGTCACCGCGATAGAGTGAATGTGCGCTTTCCACGGGCTTTCCGTCTGCGCTCCACAACGTTCGCGACATCACTAGCAGACTCGACCGCGGGGCGATTTGTAAGAGCTCGGCTTCGCGTCGGCTAGCCGAGCGCGCTTCAAGGACCTCATCGGCCCGGCTCACGCGAATACCGTACTGGTCGCGTAGCGTCTGATAGAGAGAATGGCGAGCAAAATCCAATTTGTCGATGCCCGGAAATAACTGTTGTGAAAGCCAGACTTCTTCAATAGCGACAGGAATGTCATCGCCCAACCGCAATCGCCGCAGATGAAAAATAGGTGAGCTGAGGGGAATGCCTAAGTGGGCCGCCACATCGGCTTCCGCCGGAATCGTTTCGGCCTGAAGAATTCGGGACGTCGGTCTCATACCCAAAGCGTTCATTTCGGCTGTAAATCCAGCAAGATGAGCGATATCTTTTTCGACCCTCGGCTGGCTCACAAACGTCCCTTGCCCTTTGTGGCGAGAGGCAAAACCTTGACTCTTTAATGCCTGCAAGGCGTGGCGTGCGGTCATCCTGCTGACCTCGAAAATGCGCCCCAGCTCCTCTTCGCTGGGTAGCGGATCGCCGGCACGTAACTGCCCGGACTGGATTTTGTGCAGTAATTGCGTCTGGATCTGGAAATAAATTGGGGTGAAGCTATTCTTATCCAGTGGTGCAAATTCCCATTTGGGGCTCGGCCGGACCTGTTTGGCCGAACGCGGTTTTGATTTGTGTCCTTGCATGCGCAGTTGTTTGTTTTGGTGCATGTAAGTGGCTGCCTCACGCACGTCAGTACCCAGCCCTACTGAGCACCACGATTGCGATTAGTAAGACTACAATACCCGAATACATCCAAGCGCGCGCATGCGCCGAAGCTCCCCGCCACTCACCGACGCCGATACCAATGGCGTTCGCCAAGAGGAGGCCGGTCGCCAGGCTCAGAGGCCACCCAATCGAAGGGCCCAGCGGGCCGAGCCGCGGTGCCGCCGCACCATAAACAAAGATACTCCCTCCCCAGAGCAAAGCCATCAGCGATGACAAGATATACAGGCGCAATCCATAGGGCTGCGTGAATTTCGCAAAACTGTGATTTTTCGCGAAAAGATGAATACAAAAGCCGAGATTGGCCAGCGAGCCCGCCGCGAGCATGATCCACCAAATCAAGTTTGTGCTGGCAAACTCGGTCAACCCCGCCGCATGGCCGTATTCCGCGATGGGTCGCGCTAATGTAAATCCGATGTTGAATACCGCTGAGAGCACGCCCGAGCCAGCGGCCAGCAAAAGGGCTACTCCGACGGGCCTGGCGCGGCCCACCAAATTACCGCGCTCTGCGCCAACGCCAACCGCCTTTTCACGCTCTCGCCCTGCCAGGCCGCAGAGAGCAATACCTGCAATCTCGATGGATACGCCCGCGAGAATCATCTTCCCGGTGTGCTGAAACAGCTGGTGAGACGCAAGTATAAGAAGAGGGAAAAGCGAACCCAGCGCCGAACTGATGGCCAGCACAAATGTGTTCGCCAGGGAAATGCCGATGGCGCTTACGCTTTGCCCGAACATCAGGGCCCCGAAACCCCACGCAAAGCCGGCTATGATTGCGATCCAGACGCCGTGAACCGGCGCGTGAGCAATCACCGCCCAGCTTTGTGGCGCGCTGATCGTGATGAGTGCTGTCGGCATGAGCAGGCAGGAAACGAGGATGAAGAGACTCCACACATTCTCCCACTCCCAACGGCCCAGAAAACGCATTGGCAACGTGAAGCTTCCATTCATGAGCCCTGAGAGGATTGCTAGCAACAATCCTCCAATAAGCGTGCTCTCCATTCCGTTATCCCTTCCGTCCCCAAAATTTCGTAATATTATCGCCAATTCCAAACCCGGAGCGATCCCAGCAGTCCGGAAGCGAAAACAAACTTGTTGCGCGTAACCA
>WNFF01003746.1_pt1 | contig 12420 bp, 10 predicted proteins | sample 5400441 | NCBI WGS metagenome assembly WNFF01 (sample SAMN13153345, study PRJNA577476) | soil metagenome | isolation source: 120 cm saprolite under Douglas fir tree site 2 hole 3 replicate 1 | place: USA:California | collected 2015-04-18
TTGACATGGGAATCGAGATGACCAACTCAATCAATCCGCCCTGGCCGAAGCTCGAGTTCGACGCATGGCAGGATACGCGCACCACGCTGCAGCTCTGGACGCAGATCGTCGGCAAGATCCGCCTGATGCAGACACCCTGGCTCAATCACGGCTGGCACGTGCCACTCTATGTCAACTCCAAGGGGCTGACCACTTCACCCATTCCGCACGGATCGCGTTCCTTCGAGATCCAATTCGATTTTACCCTGCATGTGCTCGACATCACCGTCAGCGACGGCAGCGCGCGGCGTCTCGCGTTGCGGCCGCAGAGCGTCGCGGAGTTTTACGGCGCGGTCTCGGCGGCGCTCGACGATCTCGGCATTGCGGTCGCCATCAACGAAAAGCCCTGCGAGATCGCGGCAGCAACGCCCTTCAGCCAGGACCGGATACATGCCGCGTACGATCCCGATTACGCGCATCGCTTCTGGCAGGTTCTGCTGCTGACCGACCGTGTGCTCAAGAAATTTCGCACCGGCTTTCTCGGCAAGTGCAGCCCCGTGCATTTCTTTTGGGGAAGCTTCGATCTCGCGGTCACGCGCTTTTCCGGCCGCCGCGCGCCGCCCTTTACGGGCAAGGCTCCTGGAGTGTCGTCAGAGGTGATGCGTGAAGCCTACTCTCACGAGGTCAGCAGCGCCGGATTCTGGCCCGGCGGCAACGGCACCGACTTTCCCGCCTTTTATTCATACACCTATCCCATGCCCGCCGGCTTCAAGGAGTTTGCCGTGGAGCCCGAGGCCGCCTACTTCAGCGAGGCGCTGGGCGAGTTCCTGCTCCCTTACGATGCCGTCCGCACCGCGGCCGATCCCGACGCGGTCTTGCTCGCCTTCCTGCAAAGCACCTACGAAGCCGCCGCCCACACGGCGGACTGGGATCGCGCCGCGCTCGAATGTCCACGGGGCCTCCCCTGCGTGCCCCGCGCGATCTAGGTAGCCTGCTGCGCAAGGACATCGACTTCGACCCACAATCGGCTTATATATAGCTCCTATTCGGGAGTCATCTCATGACGCAGCACAGCGCATCGACACTTGGATTCCTCATGCGGCGAAGCACCTGGCTAGCCCTTCTCTGCGCCGCCGCCGCCTCGTCGCCGGCCCTGCTCAGCCGCGCACACGCGGCCGATGCCGCCGCACCGTCGCAGGCGCAGTTCGGCGGCCAGTGCACCGAGGCCCTGGCCGAGGGCCGGCATGTCGCGACCAACTGCACCAGCACCTGGACCGACAAGGATGGCAAGACTTATTGCTTCAGCAACGACGGCGCCAAGAAATCGTTCCTCGAGAACCCCGCCGAGAATCTGCAGCGGGCGAGGAGCTTCATGGCCGCAAGCAGCGTCGAGTCCACTGAAAAGGCCATGCAAGATTTCACCGGCTCCGATGCGGAAGCGCTGGTCAAAGAAGTGATCGCCGGCAAGGTCAAGGCGAACAACGGAATTTTTCCCTTCGACGACCCGCTCAATGGCGAACATCTGAAATTGAGTTATGACGACATCGATTTCACCCGCACGATCGACGGCTACGGCTTCTTTCCCGACGTGAAATTCCACGATTCGCAGGACGCACAGAAAAAATACCTGGTCGATTTCTGGGTCATCCCCGAGGACGGTAAGCTGCAAGTGCAGGAGACCCGCATCTACAAGGAACCGCTGAAGGTGGACGGAAACTGGACCACCATGGCGCGTCAGCCGATCCCATGGTGGTGGATACCCGCGTCCGAACACCCGGGTCACCTGGCCACCAAGCGCGGCTGGGAAGTGATGTCGGCCGTGGAACACCACGCTGTGAAGCAGAGCCTGAACAACCACGGCGTGTTCAAGCTCAAAGACGACAAGACCGGCAAGGACCTGGAGCTAGAGTTCGTCGACACCCACCAACCCGTGAGGCAGCTCGACGACGGCCATTACTTCGCCTGCACCGACTTTCGGGTCGTCGGCACCAAGGACCAGATTTACGACGTCGATTTTTGGGTCAGCGACAAGGACGGCACCATGACCGTCGATCAAACCAAGGTGCACAAAGTGCCCGAGCTCAAGAGCGGCCAATGGATTCAGGTGCCGCGTTACGAGTGGAAAGACCTCGGCAACTCCCATGTCGTGCCTTAAATACGGGGCAAATGCCGTGCCACAAATGTCTGGGCGCAGATGCCTGGCCATTAATGCCGGGCCGCGAATACCGAACGGTCAATAGCGAGCCGCTCATTTCCCGCGGCGGGAATTTGCCACCAGCCGCTTCAGGCCATTCACATCGACCATGCCCGGTACGAGTTGCCGCCCCACCACGAGGCCCGGTGTCCCTCCGAGGGTGAGTGCATGCGCTTCCTCGTCGTTGCGCTCGAGCAGTGCGGCAATCTCCTTGGCATGATTGGCACGGTCCTTCTTCAGGGTATCCATGTTCACGCCCGCGCTCTGCAAAATGGAGTCCACCTGGTCGTTCCGCGCCAGGCGCGGGCCGTTGATCAGCGCATCGTGAGCAAGCAGGTACTTGCCCTGCCACCCCGCCGCCAGCGCGGACGATGCCGCATACACCGACACGTCGCCCAAGATCGGCCAGTCCTTGTAGACAATGGCTATCTTGGGATCTTGGGCAAGCAAGGCCTGCAATGCGGGAACCAGCTTCTTGCAATACGGACAGTTGTAATCGAAGTATTCGACAATGGTCACGTCCGGATGGCGTGCGCCCACGGCGTCCGTGCCCGGACTGGCGAGCATTTGCTTCTGCCCGGCGCGGGTGATGATCTGAGCGTCCTCGGCCGATGCCGCACCGAGCAGCAGCGCCCACCCGAGCACCGACAGGACGAGCAATCCAAATCGGCGCCGAGCCGAATCTAGTCTGGCGGATGACATTGGCTCATCCTAACCCATTGACATCCTCCCCAGCCCAAATGTCCGTGTTCCCTATGACGGCATTGGGTCGCCGTCAATAAACGGGAACAATCAGCCCCGCATCGTCCGGCTTGGTGGAGTTGACCCGCGGACTGACCGCATAAGCCTGCATCCATGCGGCATTGTAGGGTTGGAGTGCGGCTTTTGCTTGGACAGGCGTCCCGCGCAGCCAGGTGTCGTAGTCTTTGCGCCTCAGGATGGCCGGCATGCGGCCGTCCGAGCGGGCGATTTCAGTCAGAAGATCGTTCGCCGGCACGCGGATGATGGTGCAGCTCTCGATCACATCGTCGTCCTCGGCGACGGAGCGATCCCAGACGGCAGCCAAACCGAACACCGTCCGATTGACCAGACGAACGAAGTAGGGCTGGCGGTAATTCGCGCGGGTGAGCTGCCATGCATAGAAACCCGACACCGGCAGGATGCAGCGCTGACCACTGAGCCAGGGCATTCGATAGATATTGGAGCTCTCGATGCGATCCATGTCGGCGCAAGCCGTGGGCTCGCCGGTGGGGCGCCCCTCGGCCCATGACGGAATCAGCCCCCAGCGAAGCATCATTCCTTCCGACTGCCCATCGTGGATGCGGATCGCGGGAACGTACTGCTGCGCCGCGACGTTGAATCGTTCCGTGAATCTCCACCACGCCTGCGCGGGCAGAAACTCGCGTTCCGCGGCCGCTGGGTCCGGAAGGGCGTAACGATCACACATGGCAGGGCGAGGTTACGGCCATTGGTCGTGCGGCACTGTGACGCACCTTGGGTCTTTGGCAATTCTCGTCCGCCCCAAACACTTGACGCAGCGCGGGATCGGAACGCGTCAGGGCATGCCGCTCACCCACATCAGGCCCTCGAGACGCGCCGGCGCGCCAGGCACGGCTGTCCTGCCTAATCCCAGTGCAAGCCACGATGCGGTATGCTCGCGTTTGGGGCGGTCGTCGGCCGGCGCAGACAAAATAATCCGTGGTTCGCAGCCAAGTTGCGCGTGGGATTCGCAGCAGACGACCCCTTCGGGATACGGTATATCAGCACATCGAGAGATCGCGCAGCCACGCGCAGCGCATCGCCCACCATGCCGAATGGCGGAATGGGAATTTACTGGTACGGTCCTTGCAGCTTCGACCTCACAATTCAAACAAGGGGAGATGCAACCTTCATGAAATCCATCGAACTTCTGTCCACACCCTGGTCGCCCGCTCAAACGGTGGCGGCGCGAATGGTTCGCCATCGCTCGGTCCGGTGCCATCGCCATCGCTCGGTCCGGTGGAAGTCGACTGCATTGGCGAGCCTCGTCGCGCTCACCGGGCTGGCGAAGTCTGCCTCGGCGGTGGATGCGGCGGCGGGCGCAACCGATGCCTCGTCCGCGGTTGCCGATTCGGGCGGCCTGTCCGAAATCACGGTCACGGCCGAGAGGTTCAAATCGACGATTCAGAGCACGCCGATCAGCATCTCGGCGCTCAGCGGCGATCAACTGGCCGCGGCAGGACTCACGCGAATCCAGGATATCGTGCATGAAATACCCGGACTGTCTATGCGCACCGCCGGGCCCGGACTGACCGAGTACGAGGCGCGCGGCCTCGCCTCCAACGGCGGCGCAGCCCCCACGGTGGGCTTCTATCTCGACGAAATTCCCCTCTCCCCGCCGGCCGTATCGCAGTCCGGCAAGGTGGTGATCGACCCCAATCTGTACGACATCGAGCGCGTCGAGGTCCTGCGAGGCCCTCAGGGCACTCTATACGGCTCGGGCTCCATGGGCGGAACCGTCAAGGTCATCACCAACCAGCCCAAGCTCGGTCTCTTCGAAGGCTCGGTCCAAGGTACCGGCTCTTACACCGAGGGCGGCAGCGGCAACGGCGGCGGCAACCTCATGCTGAATTTCCCATTGGGCGATCAGTTCGCCGTGCGCATTGTCTTGAGCGACCAGTATCGCAGTGGCTGGCTCGACAACATCACGGTTCAACCGTTTCCGGTCAACCTCAACAGCCCGGTGCAAGGCGACGTGCGGGCAGCGCCGGTGACGAACATCATCCGCAAGGCCAATACGGAGACGCTCTATAGCGGTCGTATTGGCCTGTTGTACAAGCCGAGCGAGGACCTCTCCATCCTCGCGACCGCCATGACGCAGGGCCTGCACATGGGCGGGTATGATTTGCTCGACGGCAGTCCGAACAGCGCCGCGCCGAGCCGCGTCTACAATGCGCACTATGAGGCATTTCCCTTGAGGGACGGCATTCGCGACGATATCTCCATCTTCGGCCTGACCGTGAACGCCAACTTAGGCTTCGCCGACCTGACGAGTGCGAGCTCCTACTGGGGCCGTCTCGGATACCAAGTCGAGGATGCCTCGGAATCCATTTACTATTCGAATCGGAGCAGCGTGGCCGGCAACGGCAGCCCGCCGTTCGTCGCGGGAACGCCGTTCGTGCCGGTTCCGTACGCGGAACGAGATCCGTCGCACCAACTCAGTCAGGAAATCCGGCTGACGTCGCACGACGCCGGCGGCTGGCACTGGGTGGCGGGCGCCTTCTACAGCTCCCTGCATTCGGTGTGGAACGAAATCGGCCGCAGTCCGCTCAACGCGACGCCGGCGGTACCCGACGGCTCGTACTTTATTTCCTGGAACGATTACGGCGTTCGACAGACTGCGCTGTTTGCCGACGGGTCGTACAAATTCAATGACCAGTGGAAGCTCGCCGCAGGCGTGCGCTATTACGACTACAAGAGCCATCAGGACGAGTACTCGTGGGGGTACGACGGCCCCAACTCCACGCCGCCCGCAAACTCGAAAATTACCAACGCCAAGAACAGCGGCGCGAACCCGCGAGTCAACCTATCGTATACGCCGAACCCGGACTTGACCCTATACACCACGGTCTCGAAGGGTTTCCGTCCCGGCGGTGCCAACCAGATCCTGCCGCCGTCGAATCAGCCGCCGTTCTGTCAGGCGGGCGCCCTATCGTTCGGTCCGGACGCCGCGTGGAACTATGAGATCGGTGAAAAGGCCAGGCTCTTCGACAACTGGCTCACGATCAACAGCGACGTCTACTACATCAAGTGGACCGGTATTCAGCAGGTGCTGACGTTGCCCTGCGGCTATCAGTTTTACGACAATGCCGGCGACGGCCGCACGTTCGGACCCGAGCTCGAGATCAATGCCAAGCTCTCCAACGAATGGAGCGCCTCGCTCTCGGGCGCGTGGACGGACGCCAAGATCACCCACCCGAACGCCCTGTACACGAGTTTCCTGACGAACGTCGCTGTCTTCCCGGACGGCGTGACCCATCCGTGCCCGACCAGCGGCGGAGGCTGCACTGCGCCGATCATGAACGTGGTCAAGGACACCGTGAGCCTGTCGCTCGCCTACGCGACGAGCGTGATGGGCAACTATCAGTTCTCGGCGCGCGCTGCCGGCCAGTTCGTGGGATCGTCGTACGACGTGGCGTATTACTTCGGATATAAATTGCCCTCGTACACCCTCGGCAACGCCCGAGTCGGCCTGGCACGCGACAACTGGTCAGCCGACCTGTTCGTGGACAACTTCACCAACAAAGTCGCGTTGATCTCAGCCAACAACACGAGCTTTCAGTTCAACATTCCGCAGGTCGTGCGCTACTCGACCAACCAGCCGCGCACCGTGGGGATGCAGATCAATTACAAATTCTGACAGGCCCCCCTCGCGTCTACCGGCGCGACGGGTTTTCTGCGCCTGAACTCGCGCCGTTGGGAGGCTGAGTGGATTCGCGCGATACTCTGCCCGCCGTCGAGACAGTGGAGCTTGCGCGCAAGGTGCGCCGACATCTCCTTCCCCTGCTGTTTCTACTTTACGTCGTCGCCTATCTAGACCGCATCAACGTGGGCTTCGCTGCGCTGAATATGAATCGCGAGCTCGGCCTGTCGAGCGAACAATACGGGCTCCTGTCCGGGGTCTTTTTCTGCGGCTACTTCCTGTTTGAAATTCCGAGCAACCTGATATTGCATCGCGTCGGTGCCCGCTCGTGGATCGCCCGCATTCTCCTGACGTGGGGCCTGGTCGCAGTTCTGACCGGTTTCGTCCAGAACGCGCCGCAACTTTATGTGGCGCGCTTTTTGCTCGGCGTCGCGGAGGCCGGCTTCTTTCCCGGAATCCTTTACTACCTGTCTTACTGGTTTCGTCAACGGCAACAAGCCCAGGCGATCGGATTCTTTCTGACGGCACTGCCAACGGCAAGTATCGTCGGTGGACCCTTGTCAGGTTGGATATTGGACCACGTGCATGGCTTCGGGCTGAGCAGTTGGCGGTGGCTCTTGATTCTCGAAGCGCTGCCGGCTATCGCCTGTGGGCTTCTGACCTATCGTCTGCTTCCCGACCGCCCGGCCGACGCGTCTTTTCTCACCGCGGAGGAAAAGACGCAGATCCAAGGCGCGCTCGCGGCCGAGGCAGCCGCCAAGCCCAAAGGGGGGCAACTGACCGTACTGAAATCGATTACCCATCCTCGTATTCTGCATCTGACGGGGATTCACTTTCTGTTTCTGATGGGCCTCTATATCTCGGGCTTCTGGATGCCGCAGTCGATCAAGGCGGTGGCCATCGGCTATTCGAACACGACGATCGGCATTCTGGTGATGATCCCGAGCGCTGTCAGCTTGGTCGCGATGATAATCGTGTCGCGGAGTTCAGACCGGCGAAACGAGAGGTACTTCCATGCCGCGATTTCGCTGTTAATTGCCGCTGCCGGGCTATATTTCGTCGGCGCCATGCCCTCCCTGACCGTCCGCGTCGCCCTGTGGTGCGCCGTAGCGTCCGGGCTAGCCGGCTATCTCGGTCCGTTTTGGGCCTGCCCCGGTGAATTTCTGGGTGGGCGCTCGGCGGCGTCCGCGCTGGCATTCATCAATTCCTTTGGCAGTCTCGGTTCCTTCTTCTCCCTGTCGATCATCGGATCGATCGCGAAGAGAACGGGGAGTCTCGAGGGCGGATTCCAAGCAGTTGCCATCGCTCTCGTGTTCGCCGCGGCTCTCATGCTTGCGCAAAAACTATACCGGCCATCCATTGCTGCGCTCGCCGCAGTGTGACCGCATGGATCACGGACTACGCAGCCATACTGGTGGCCTGTGGGGTTGAGGTGCCGCCGCGTCAATCGTCACCGGCGGCAAACAATGTCGGTTGTTGGTACACCTTAAGATGCGGCGACTCAGAGCTTCGAGCCGCCGTCCACGTGCAGCGTGTCGCCGGTGATCCAGCGAGCCTCGTCGGAGGCGAGAAATACGACCGCGGCGGCGATATCATCAGGTTGGGCGATGCGTTTCAACGCTTGTATTCCCAGCGTGAAGTCGCGGCCGGTATCGCTCCGTGCAAACTTCGACATGTCGGTGTCGACCACACCGGGCGCGACGGCATTGACGCGGATGCCGCGGCCGCCCAGGGCCGAGGCGAAGTGCTTCACGAGCGTGTCGATGGCACCCTTGGTGGCCGCATAGGCGGACAGCGTACCGACGGTCGCATGCGCCGCCAGCGACGACAGCAGCACGATGCTGCTGTTCTTGCACAGAGTGGGCAGAAGCTGCTGCACGAGAAAATACGGCGCACGAACGTTCACGGCGAAGAGGTCATCGAAATCCTCGACGGTCGTCTCCTCGAGGGTGGCCGCCTTCGCGATGCCCGCGTTGGCGACGAGGATGTCCAGCCGATCGCCGACGATGGCGCGTACGCGCGCGGCCAGAGCGTGCGGTCCGTCTGACGCGCGCAGATCGGCGGCGACCTTCTCGGCGCGGCCTCCGGCTTGGCGGATTTCTGCGACGACCGCCGCCGCTGCCTTCTCGCCGCTGCCGTAGTGGACGAGAACCTGCGCGCCGGCCTTCGCCAGCGCGAGTGCGCTGGCGCGACCGATGCCGCGTGAGGCACCGGTGACGAGCGCGGTTTTTCCCGAAAGATTACTCATGATCATACCTCGTGATTGCTGCGTGGATTAGGCAACGGAATGCGCTGACGAGCCTTACTCGCTCAGGAAGCCCGAGACGTGGCGGACGAAGCGCTCCGGGTACTGGTACTGCGAACCGTGGTTGGCGTCCGGGTAGATGATCAACTGAGCGTCGGGGATGTTCTGCTGCAGAATCCAGGAGTTGATGGAATAAATGATCACATCGTTGTCGCCGTTGACCACCAGCGTCGGCTGCCGGATGGTCTTGAGGTACTCATAGGAACCCTCGCGCTGCACGCCCCATTTGCCGATTGCCTCGATCTGGGCGGGCGCCACTGTCTCGTTCACCTCGGGATCGCGGTTTTCAGTGCGGCGGCGGAAGCGCTTCAGGAATTCGCGGCCGGCGGCCTGACTGGCTTCCGAGTCGGTGAAGTGGACCTTGAGCCAGAGCTCCTCCGGCACTTTGTAGGTGGCGCCGAAGATCTGTTGCGCTTCCGGCGTGAGGGTCGCCATGTTCTGGCCGCCGCGCGGGCCGGTGCCGACCAGCACCAGGCGCCGGACCAGCTCGGGGGCCTGCAGCGTGATCTCCTGGGCGACGAAGCCGCCGATCGAGAAGCCGAGCACATCAACTTGCTTCAGCCGCAGCGCCCTGATGAAGGCGATGGCGTTGGCGCCCATTTCCTCGAACGTGGTAGGCACCTCGCCCGAGCTGGAGGAAATGCCCGCGTTGTTGAACAGGATCACCTCCCGCGTCGCCGCGAGACCGTCCGTCACCAGCGGGTCCCAGTGATCCATCGTGCCGGTGAAATGCATGTTGAAGACGAGCGGCACGCCGCCCGGTTTGCCGAAGCGCCGGTAGGCGAACCGAACTCCGGCCGCCTCCACGAACTGCGTGGGCGCTGTCTGGTGATTGTGCTGGTTCATTGCGATTCCCTCCTGCGATGGTGCGAGAAGACCGTCGCTTGGCCGGGCACGGAGCCAACCTCCGTGCCCCGGCCAAGATCAGTTGGCCGAGTGACCCCCGTCGACGTTGAGGATATGGCCGGTGATGAACGAGGCTTCGTTCGACGCGATGAAAACGATCGCGTTGGCAAGCTCCTCCGAGAGGCCGAGGCGAGCCATCGGCACCTGCGTGACCAGAGCCGCTTTGTTCTCCGGCGTGTGCGTGAAGCGGGTCAACATACCCGTGTCCGTCGGACCGGGCGCCACGCCGTTCACACGGATCCCGGACTTGGCGATTTCGAGCGCCACCGACTTGGTGATGCCTTCGACGGCGTGCTTGCTGCCGACATAGACAGCGGCGCCCGCCGCACCCTCGTGCCCGTAGGTCGAAGAGATGTTGATGATGCTGCCGCTGCCCTGCTTTTGCATGACGCGCACTTCGTGCTTCATGCTCAGAATCACACCAAGAACATTGGTGTCGAACGTCGCGGCATAGCTGTCCGCGGTCTGGTCCGTGATCGGGCCCACCTGCCCTTCGGTTCCGGCATTGTTCACGGCGACATCGAGACGCCCAAAGCGCGCGACGGTCGTGTCGACCAGAGCGCGGACATCATTCTCCTGGCGAACGTCGGTGTTGATGAACTCGGCCTCCGAACCGAAAGAACGCAGCTCCTTCACGAGCGTCCTGCCAGCCTCATCACGCCGACCGGCAACGACCACCTTCGCGCCCTTCTTGGCGAAGGCGACGGCGGCGGCGCGGCCTATGCCTGTGAGGGCTCCCGTAATCAAAACGACTGGCACGTTCATTGCGTTTCTCCTAAAGACAGATTGATGCGTTTAACTTCTTTAATAACAGGGACTTGTCCATCGATCACCCTGTTTCCATGGCGGCCACTCTAAGCTTGGGTAGCGCGCGCGAAAAAGACTTTGTAAGCTGAGGGGCATACTTCTCAGGCATGGAATGACGATGGAATTGAGGCACCTGCGTTACTTCATAGCCGTCGTCGAGGAAGGCAGCCTGACGACGGCCGCTGAGCTCCGGCTCCACACGTCCCAGCCTTCACTGAGCCGGCAGATTCGCGACCTGGAGTACCAGGTCGGGGCCGAGCTGCTGTCTCGCAGTGTTCGCGGCGTCGAGCTGACCGCCGCAGGCAAGGCCTTTCTCGACCATGCCCGGCTCGCGCTGGCGCAGGTCGATGCCGCAGTGGAAGCAGCGCGCAGGGCCGCGCAGCCTGCAAGAAAGACCTTCGCCATCGGCTTCCAAACCGGTCACGAGATGAATTGGCTGCCGAAGAGCATGAACCTGCTGCGCGACGAGTTGAAGAACATCCATGTCACGATCACGAGCGACTACTCGCCGGACCTCGCCGAGGCGCTCGTCCGCGGCCGGCTCGACGTGGCCTTCATGCGCGCCGAGCCGACCTTCGATCTGGGCTATGAGGTGGTGGACCACGAGCCGCTCATCGTCCTGATGCCGAGCGACCATCGCCTCATCAGCCGCGACGCGATCCACCCGCGGGAATTCGTCGGCGAGGTCTTCATCGGCGGTTCGAACAAAGCCACGGTGCTGGGCGCCGTGACCGAGGAGTACCTGCGCCGCTGCGGGCTCAATATCAAGCTGGATCACGGGGTGGACAACATGGCGATGGCCATGTCGCTGGTTGCGTCCACCCGCGGGTTGGCGCTGATGCCCGCCTATGCGAAGAATCTGCTGCCGTGGTCCGTGGTCAGCCGTCCGCTCGAGGGCGAAGCGCCGACGATCGATCTGGTCGTGGGTTACAGCAAGGCCAACACCTCGCCGATTCTCAAGCTGTTCCTCGAAAGGCTGGAGAAACTGTGGACGCCGCTACCGTGACACCTTCTCATCTCGCAGATTTCTCGAAGCTCCATGCTGACGATCCAAGCTAAATTGTCCTTGGTAGTGCTGGATGCCTCCATCGCCCGCCGCCCCTAATTCACCTGCCTCATCTTCTACACAGCGTCAGGTCATTCCGTCGGATTGTTTGTGCGCGAAGATGTCGGATAGCTTTGCCTCCAGGGAGGGAATGAGAATATTGGAGAGATCAGCCAATTTATCGTAGAGCGATGCGATCAAAAGGATTTGCGCTTGTGACTCGCGATCACGCATCTCCGACGCCATCGATCGAATGTTTCGCGCTACTTGCCGGTAATCCTGATTTTTATCCGGCGGCTCGGGGCACACATTCTATCCTCCCTTGAGAGTTCGGGAGCCTAGCAAAGAGATTCTGTAGGAGAGGAAGGGGCGCTATTGCTGAACGCGCGTAGGAATACGCTGACGAATCATCCATCTTGATCGTCTTTGCGCTGTAGCTTTTGTGGCTTTCATTGGCTGTGTAGTCCAACCGGCGCACGCCGACGGGGTTCGGGGCGCTATCGAGGCAGCGAACGCACAGTTCTCGGCGGCCGCGGCCAAGAGCGATGGTGCTGGGCTGGCGGCGTTGTACGCGGCGGATGGGCAAGTATTGCCGGCCGGCAGCGACGCTATTCGAGGCACGGACGCGATTCAGAAATTCTGGCAAGGCGCGCTCGATTCCGGGATTGCCGGCATCGGGCTCAAAACACTCGAGGTTTTCGACCACGGTTCGACGGCCACCGAGGTTGGGCAGTACGAGTTGCGTGACAAGGCGGGCAAGGTACTCGACCACGGGAAGTACA
>WNFF01013196.1_pt1 | contig 12420 bp, 9 predicted proteins | sample 5400441 | NCBI WGS metagenome assembly WNFF01 (sample SAMN13153345, study PRJNA577476) | soil metagenome | isolation source: 120 cm saprolite under Douglas fir tree site 2 hole 3 replicate 1 | place: USA:California | collected 2015-04-18
CCGGCGCTTCCCTGGCGACGGTAATCTCTTTACAGTTCCCGCAATGCCAAGCGGGAATCCGATGTCCCCACCAGAGCTGCCGCGACAGCGTCCAGTCGCGGATGTTCCTCATCCACTGGAAATACACCTCGCGCCAGTTCTCAGGAATGATCTGGATCTCGCCGCGCTCCACCGCCGCAATTGCCGGCTCTGCTAGCGGTTTCATCTTGCAGAACCACTGCGTCGAAGCGCGCGGTTCCACAATCGTGCCGCATCGCTCACACAAGACGATGGAATGTGCGTGGTCCGTGATCTTTTCGAGCAAACCCTGCGCCTTCAAGTCCTCCACAATCTTTTTTCGCGCTTCAAAGCGCTCCAGCCCCGCGTACCCCCCCGCGGCTGTGTTCATGCGCCCGTCGTCGGTCATCACGTCGATCTCGGGCAGATTGTGTCTCTTGCCAGCCTGGAAATCGTTCGGATCGTGCGCCGGCGTAATTTTCACCGCCCCCGTCCCGAATTCCCGGTCCACCATCTCGTCGGCGATAATGGGGATTTGGCGATTCATCAGCGGCAGCAGAGCTTTCTTTCCAACTAGGTGCTTGTACCGTTCATCCTCCGGGTGCACCGCAACCGCCGTATCGCCCAGCATGGTTTCCGGCCGCGTCGTCGCCACCACAACAAATTCCTTCGTCCCCGCCACCGGGTATCGGATGTGCCACAGATGGCCTTGTCGCTCTTCGTGCACCGTCTCCAGGTCGCTCAGCGCCGTCAGGCAACTCGGGCACCAGTTGATCAGGTAGTGCCCCCTGTAGATCAGCCCCTCTTCATACAGACGCACAAAAACTTCGCGCACCACCCGCGACAGCTCCGGTGACAGCGTGAATTTCTCCCTCGACCAGTCGCAGCTCTCCCCGATCTGCCGCATCTGTTCCGTGATCGTCCCGCCGCTTTCTTCCTTCCATTTCCACACCCGCCGCTCGAACTCTTCCCGTCCCAGTTTCCGGTAATCGATCCCCTGCGCCGCGAGCTGTTTCACCACCACGCGCTGCGTCGAAATTCCCGCGTGATCTGTTCCCGGCAGATACAGCGTGTTGTACGCCCGCATCCGGTGCCATCGCGTCAGGATGTCGATCTCCGTGTGGTCCAGCATGTGCCCGATGTGCAGCGAACCCGTCACGTTTGGCGGCGGAATCACAATCGAAAACACCGGCCCCGGCTTATTCGGGTCCGCCTTGAACAGCGCTTCTTTTACCCAAAACTCCGCCCAGCGCGGTTCAATCTCCTGCGGTTCGTAGGCTTTGGCGATTTCTCGAGCCATCCGTTGGCGCTCTCCTCGCAGATCCTTCGCGCGGCGCGGCCACACGGCCGCTCCGTCGTGTTCAAAGTAATCTTCGACTATACGGGTGAAAAAGCGGCGGCGTCAATTCAGCCGGTCAATTGCTGGGAACATCGAAGTCGAATAAGGGATGGGAATGATTACTTCTTGTTATTCAGTTCTTCCCGCACTATCGCCGCAACAACGGGCTTGAGGATTTCCCGCGTCACCGCTTGCAACATTTCAGGGCTCAGCTTCGCTAAGACTTTTGCGACAAGATCGTCGGTGGTGGCTTCGGGGCTTTCTTCCGGCTCTTCGCCCGGTTTCGCAGCCGGCGTCTCCTTGAAGGCGCTTTCCGCCAGATGTGCCGCTTCCTCGCGGATTGCCTCGACCGTCGACGCGGGAAGTACAGCCTCTTCCATAGCCGCCGATTCCGCTGGCCCCTCCTCTTCGACGAAGGTCATTTCCGCCGGCTCCGCCACGTCCCGAGTTTCGCTCGGTGCCGGCGCACTCGCGGCCGGCACATCCCAGGCCGATGCAAGCTGGTTCGCCTTTTGTGCTTCCCCATCCCAGGGACTACTCGCCGCCGAGTACCACGAGTCCGCCGCAGGCTTCTCCGGCCCTGGCGCCGGAGCCTCAATCTTTGGTTCAGTCTGGCTCCCCGCCTGCGGTTGAGGTTTCGCTTGGTTTGTTCCAGGCGTGCTCGCTGCGTTCCACATATCTCCAGCGTACGGTGCGGCAGGCGTCGGTGCCTTGGCTTCTGGAACCGCCGTTTCCGTCACCACTGCGGACACCTTCTCATCCGTCTCGGCCGCTTCTACGAACCCCGTCTTTTCTTTGTCCGGCGCCCAGGCATGAGGGTGATGCCTTCTCGCCTCCTTCGCGGGCCCCGTCGTCTCCTCTTCCACGAAGGCCTCATTCACGGCGTCCGGCCGCCACGCAGAACTTACCCCTTCTTCTTCATCCTCGGCCACTTCCTCTTCGTCCTTCGCTCCCCAATCGCGGTCCGGCGCCGTTGGCGATTGCCCCGGAGCGATGAAGCTAAGGTCTTCCTCTTCCTTCGCGGGAGATTCCAGCAGGCTTCCGAAGGCCAGCGGTTGCGAACCTGGCTCTATCTTCACGGGTTCAGGTCGCGCCGGGATCGGATCTTGCACGGGTTCGCTGTCAACCGTCGGAACACGCCTCTGCGGTGCTATTGAAGGAATCTCTCGAAAAACGACAGAAGCTGGTCCGGGGCGCGGCGAAATCATTTCCGCAGCCTGCAGTGGTGGCGGTTGAGTCGGCGCTCCAGAAATACTCACTCCCGCCCGGGCCAGCGCCGACTTCACCATCGATATCAGTGGGTCCGGTGGTACGAACGGTTTCTTCAGCACTCCGTCGGCCCCCACGCGCTGTGCTTCTTGTTCGTCCAGCGGGTCGAACGCTCCCACCAGCAAAATAACGGGGATATGCGAGAGTGCTGAATTCGTCTTTACGTACTGGCAGACTTCATATCCGTTGCGAACCGGCATGAACACGTCGGCGAGAACCAGGTCAGGACGCACGTCGGAGATCTTGCGCACAGCCGCCTCGCCGTTGCCAACGGCCACGACGTCAATACCCTGATCTTTCAGGGCCAAGCTGACCATCTTCTGGATGTTGCTGTTGTCGTCCGCAACCAGGATCTTGGCCACCGAACGTCCTCCAGAGATACCACACCAACGCCTCACACGGAGACTCCACAGTATTGGAGCATTCGCCGTGGGGGGCGTCAATGATTACACGGTACATGTGTGTCGGAAGTGGATATGGCTTTAACGAGGCCTTTTCCGGGGAGACGAGCCTCAAAAAAGAGGGTGCGCCTCGTCGCCGCACCCTATCCTGGCTCCAGAATTCTTAGTCTTTCCCTTTACCAGGGAACAATTTTGCGCAAGCCTTTTTTCTTCTTGCTGCTGGATTCCTTGTTGTTTTTGGCGTCGGCACCGTTCGGGGAACCGCTTTGCGCATCGGTCGGCTTCGCCGCGCTGCCATCCGAAGTCGTGCCGGCCGCCGAAGGACCAGCCTTTGCATCGGCTCCCGTCGTCCCTGTCCCTCCTGCCGCGGAGGGGACCGCTCCGTTCGTCGCTCCGCCGCCATTGGTCGCCGCGGACGCCGCAGCCGGGTCTGCCGGTGACGCAGGATCCTTGGGCGGATCGCTCCCGGCAGGCGGGTTTACAGAACTGCCCTCGGCAGGAGCGGCCGTGTTCTCAGCCCCGCTGGTCGTTCCGTTCGAACCGCCGCCCGCCGTCACCGTGGCCACGATTCCAGAGGTGGCCCCGCCCGCGCCAATTCGCGATTGTCCCCCGCTTGCCAAAATATCGCCCGTAGAAGTCTCCGTGTCCGGCTGTAGATTCGGCGGCCCCGTCTTCGCGGCCGCTTGCAGTTCCGCTCCCGGCCCATTTTTCAGAATTCCCAGTGGCTTCTTGACCAGGCTCGTCCGCTTCCTGGGCGTATTCTGTTCTGCCCGCATCCACGCCACTGCTCTCGGATCAGCCTGCGGCACCGGAGCGCCGAGCGCCGTAAGCCTGTTCTTCGCATCCGAAGCCAGTCCTGAGAGCGGATAGTTCTTCAAAATTTGCGCGTAATACTGCGTCGCGAACTCTTTGTGTTCGCCCTTCTCGAAGATCTGCCCCAGCATCCACAGCGCGCGGTCAGACTGGCTGTACAGGGGGTACCGCTTCGTCAAGGACATCAGCCTCCCCGCTGCCGCCCGGCTGTCGCCCTTCACGTAGTAGTACGACCCGATTCGAAAATCGCCTTCCGCAAGTACTTGCTGCACCTCCCGCAGGTGCTGCTCCGCCTGCGGTGCCAGCGGATCATTCGGATACTTCTGGAGGAAAATCTGGAATTCTTCCTCGGCCGCCCGCGCGTGCGTCCGGTCGCGGTCCGGCTTCTCCATCTGCCGGTAGTGCGTCATCGCCACCTGCATTTGCGCGTAGGTCGCCTCGGGAAGAAACGGGAAGAACACGCCAAAGTCTTTGTACCCGGCGATGGCCTGTGCCATGTTTGCCGATCCGCCCTCTTTGAAATACGAGTCGGCAATCGCGAGCTTCGCTTTGGCCAGGTATTCGCTGTCCGGATACGTATTGATCAGCGTCTGCATGTTTAGCCGGCCCACTTCCTGGCGGCCGTGCTTGATGTCTTCCAGCGCCTTGTCGTACAAAATCTTGTCCGGCTGCGCATTATTGTCTGCGCTGGTGGACTTATTCAGCCTTTTCTTTCTGTGGAGGATTTGCGCGTCGCAGGTGGCGGCGCTCAAGAGAAATACGGTCGTGATCAAGGCCACGGTGAATCGCTTCGCCGTCGTGCAAGCCAGAATACGTCCCAAACTTCACCTCTCTTCGGAATCTCGCGTTCTCAGCCGCAATCGTTCGAATGACCCCAACGGGAACTGCAAGCGTCTCTCCAACTTCCTTCGGCCCGGGATAATCAAGTATAACCCGAACGAAAGGCCAGGTAGAGCACTAAGTTCGCTCTTTCGCTCGGGTACGCGCTCAACCTACCCCACCCTCTCTGATGCCCCGTTGCGCCCCTCCGGGTTGCCTTGCCGTTTTCCCTTAGCTCGCAACACGGACGGCTCGGAAGCATGGCCTGCCCGGATTGAGCCGTCCTCCTCTTGCTGCTATCTGGGCCAGAAAACTCACTCAGAGGTTGCCGTCCAAGCAGGGAAGCGCCAGGCAAGAAGAACTCGGGATGGAGGAATCTCCGCGAGCGCAATTCTCCGGCTTCCTATGACGACCCTCGCGCCGCCATTCTCCCATCCGCCACTTTTTTCTTGGTCGGATTATGCGGGTTTTTTCTCGCCTCGCGTCTCAACGTACACAAGCTGGAATAGGCTGCCTTGCCCGTTCGGCGTGATTCCCACGATGCGCTGTCTTTCCTTGGTTCCGGACTTGAGCATCATCCCTCCTGGTTCCGGACGGTCATCTTCGCAAGTGAGCCGGTTCGCCGCGCTGTTCTTGCTCTTATCTTCTTGCGCCCATGAAGCATTGCTGCAATTCAACACCGTGCCGTACTTCGCCAGCGCCTTTTGATAAAACGCCGCAATCTTTTCGGGCGAATCGTTCGATTCCAGCTTCAGCACTACCAACTTGAACCCGAAGGAGCTCCCCCACAACCCCAGCTTCGCCGCCGGTGAATCCTTCGCGTCATCCTTGTGCGGCCGCGCGCCAGGGTACATTGGCAGCCCCACCTCTTTTGCTGTTGCCTCCGCGCTGATGATCAGCCCCGCATCGCTTCCGTCCTTGCCCTGCACCGATACGTTGATGCCCCCTTTTTCTTGGGCATTTAGAGCATGGACGGCAAGGCCAAGGGCTCCGCACAACACAATCCGCAGCACAACTCCACGCCCGAACTCTGCTCTCCACGCTTTCCCGCCAGCTAAGTTCTCGCGTTTCACTTGAGCCTCCTCTGGGCCCATAACGGCCACGACTTCTTATGCCCATTGGTACGGCGTTTCGTCGCAATGTCGGGAATTTTCCTGAACCTGGGCGAGTATTACCGCGCAAAAAGGTGTAATCTAAGTGTGCGCTTGCATGCGAATCAAATCAGGAGAGTGCCGATGAATCGTGCTTTGGCCGTCATGCTCTTGCTCGCCGCCACGCCAAGTGCTCTGCCCGTAGCTCAGGAAGTCCAAAAACCCCAGATCGCAAAAATTTCACTGAAAGTCGGTGATGCCGCTCCAGACTTCACTCTGGTAAGCAATCAGCGCACGACCGTTAAGCTCAGCGACCTCCGCGGCAAGAAAAATGTCTTTCTCGCCGTTTACGTCCTGGCCTTTACCGGCGGTTGAACGAAACAACTTCAGGCGGTCCAGGCTGGAATCGCCTCGGGAAAGATCGACACCTCGGACACGGAAGTTTTTGGCGTGAGCATTGACAGCCCCGCCGCCAACGCGGCCTTCGCCAAACAAATCAACGTCTCGTTTCCTCTTCTCAGCGACATGAATCACAAAATGCTCACTGCCTACGGCATCCTCAAAGCCTACAACGTTCAGAGCGAGACGTTCGAGTGGGCTCAACGCACTAACATTGTCATCGACAAAGACGGCATCATCCGCCACATCGAAGAAGGCGACAGCGCCGTCGATCCCAACACCGCTGTCACGGTTTGCACCACCCTGCACAAGAAAGAGCCCGCCGCCAAGTAGTGGGCGAAAACTGCTCTTTCTTGTTTGCTCACGCACGCTTGTGTGATCCGCCGGAAAAAGATTGCGTGCCGCGGTTTCCTCCAGGAAGCTGCGGCATTGTTTTTGCATTCGGTGGTCGTCAGATTTGCGCTTTAGCTTCCGAATCGCAGCGCTCTTTGAGCTACTAACCTTTCAACACTCTTGGCCGTTATTTTGAATCCTGAAATCTCCGACCCGTCGTAGGATTTACAAGATGCCCCACTGGAGGCTGAAACCATGAGCCAGGAGCGCCGCCGCGCACCCCGGTACCAGTTCATCGCCAGCGCCGAATTGATTGAAGAGAAGTCGGACGTCCGCATTGCCACGCGCGTGAGCGAACTGGGGCTCCTCGGATGCTACCTCGATATGATGAATCCTTTTCCGGTGGGGACCATGGTGCTCGTGAAGATTTCCGCCGGAGATGCTTTCTTCCAGGCAAAAGCCCAGGTCGTCTATGCCCAGCCCAACATGGGCGCAGGCGTCGCCTTTCTGGCTGTCGAACCTCCCAACCTTGAGGTTCTTGAGCGCTGGCTCGACGAAGCCCAGCGAGAAGTAGAAAGACAGAAAGGCTAATTTCACGATTCATTTCCGAACCTTGCCGTTAGTCGCCCCGCTGGAATTCCCCTGCCGCCGCACAGTAAAGCCGATGCTTCGGTTTGAAAACCAGTTCTAAAGAACCTGGAACTTTCGTTTCACCCTTTCCCTACCTTTGCTCCATTGTCCGCAACACGTGCGCCCGCCAAACTTATCCTTAGCGCCGCAATAGCGGCCGCGGAAATAAATCTATGAGACTCCGCATTCTCACCTGGCTCTTCTTTGTCGCCCTCGCCAGTCTTGGCTTGGACGGCAGCCCCCGGGCCTTTCATAGCCGCTTCCACTGCATGTGCGGAGATATCTGCGCCAAGGTTGCTCCCTCCGACCGCTGCCAAGTCCATGGCTGCAACGGGGCGAATGCGCGGTAGTTCTTTCCTCCGCTGGTTAACACCACAGTCTCGACTTCATTGCCACGCCGGCGCTTTAGTGCGCCGGGCCGCCTGTGCCATCGAGAAAGGTGGTGACCGCGGCGAGGAATTTCGCCGTTTTTTCAGCGGGCGGGACTTGGCCGCACTTGTCAAAGCTGACCAGCATCCGGGGCGGGCACTTCTTTTTGAATCAGCTACGGCTTTGTGTCCGGTACATTCGCATCTGTATCTGACTTCGCAGATACCGCCTCAGGGGCTTCCGCCGATGGACTATGCCCTTGGCGGGTGAGATAGAGAATGAAAGGTGTGACTTCGAAGGGCATCTTCTCGTACTCGGCCACCATGCCCGCCGACTTGGACTTGAGGAGGCGCAACTGATCGTTGAAGGGCTCAACTTTGATACGCCCGCCGAGGGGTAAAGCGACGATCGAGGTGGTTGCCGGCACATTGGCGGTCTTTTCGTTTGGCCGCTGGGCGGAGGGCGCGCTGGAAGCAATGGTCCAATTTGTGGGGATGCTGTCTCCTAGATGCGGACTGATCAGGTTAGGAATCTCCTTGGAGCGGTTATGGAGGGCCTGGAGAAAGAGCTGCGCGGTGGCGAACTGATCCTTGTAGGGCGACTTCATCAGCAGCTCTGAGCCCTTCTGGTTGGCCGCAAGTTCCTCTTCGGGTGGGCGAGAAAAGCCGAAGTGGCGGAAGGTGTCCTTTTCGTCGAAGCGGAGGCGATTGAGGAACCCGAATTGGGTATCCATGCGGCTCCCAAGCACGACGTGACCGAGCTCGTGTGCAAGGATGGCGGCGAGACTAGCCTCGTCGGGAAGCACGTCCACCAAGCCGCGACTCAGGACGATGGTGTGGCCCATGGTATAGGACTCCAGGGTCGAGGTCATGAGCACGCGGCAGCGGACCTCCGGCTGGATGTCGAGATCATTGGTGACTTCGAGGTTGTTGACCACCGCCTCGAGGATTTTGTCGACCTCGCCATACGGGGCCATCAAGCCAAGCCGCTCCAAGCTTGCGGTGACGTTATCTTCCGCCTGGCGACTCCAGGAGCGCTCCGCCTGCAGCGGCGAGTAGTCGTTGGCGTTTTCCGTTTGATCCCTCACTGGCGTTTCCACGAGGACTCTACTCAACTCTTGCTCTTCTCGAACGTGGCCAAGGGCGTAGCCCCATAGGCGCGTCTGTGCCCGGAACGGCGATATCTGGCTCTTTGCCGAAGAGTACTGCGCATTACCTTCTTCACTGAAGATAAAGGCAGGCAGCCACTCGTTTTTCCCAGCATTCTGACGCCAGCTGTCGAAGCTGAAGTAGTAGCTGGTCTTGGACGAGCCGTTGTAGGTGCCATTAAAGCGCACGATGTGGAAATCCTGATCTTCGACCCAGATACGGCCTACAAAGCGTCCTTTCTCAGACTTCACTCGAGGATCGACGTCGAAAACCAGACACCGAACTTCGCCCAGGAACTCGCGGCGGAGATAGGAGAATTTGTAATGGCTGCGGTCAAAGCCATTCATGTCCAGGTAGATCATTTGCAGAAAGCCGCGCGGATCAAACTCCATGGAGAAGAAGTTCGCGAGGCCGCCGAATAACTTGTTGTGTTTGGTTCCCGTGCCCTGAGTCAGCGGTTCCAACTCCACGCCATTAGCCAGCATCGCGCGGCCGAGAAAATACTTGTCACCGCCTGGCGCTACGCCCACACGTTTGTCCATGCGGCGAATCTGGATGTAGGTCTCTACTAATGGGGAGTATTGGCGAAGGGACTGCATCTCCACCTGTTCTTGCGCAATAATTTTGTCGACCACTTCTGCTTGCGTCAGGGTGGTAGATTGCTGCGCAGATAGGGCCGGAGGCATCGCAATGAGCGCCAAGGCGACCGGCAAAATTTTCAGAGCGCGCATAACTCCTCCGAAAGCGGATTTAGCAGCAGGGCGGCACTTGCAGGTTAGGCGGTGGAGAAGGCGCTGCCATCTGTACAGAGGAACAGTTTAGGGACAGCATCGGTGAATGTGCCAAGGCTTCCGGGATGGCCGCCATCTCGCTGTTCCGGATGACGGAAGAAGCCTCAGGCCTCAACTGCGGCGCCGGAGGGTGGGCCAGGCTGATGCGCGGCGCCCCATACGGACAAGACTTATCGGCCTCGCACTGCAGAAGCGGTGCGCCTTATGATATAAGGGCATTTGTCGAAGGGACGTGGGGCCTTGCCGCCGGACGCGCCAACCGCTAGCCAATCCGCAATACCCGAACGCCGGAGGGGCAGTCGCTTTCCTGTGGTCGTGCCTGTTGAGGCCAAGTGGCAAGAGCCTGGCGGCAAACCGGCGAAAGAAGCGGCTCAAGCCAAAGAGGTAAATGCTGTCGGCGGGCTGCTGGACATGAAAGTGTGCCCCCGCAGCGGTACCCAGATAGAGTTAACCAACCTCCTTTCGGGGCAATCCATCCAGGCGCGCGTCGTGGCCATGCGCCGGTCCAAGGAAGGACAAATTCTCGGCGTTGCGGTCGAGCTTGTGACTCCCAGCGAGACGTTTTGGGGGCTAAATTTCCAGCTGAGGAAAACCAGCGCCGATCTCGTCAAACTCAAGGAAGAGATGAAGTCGGGCGGAATAGACTCGCGCATACTGATGGAGTTCCGCGATGCCGTGGATTACGTGCGTAAGACGGCATGGGCCGTCCAAGAATGGCAGGAGCGCCAACTACAAAAGCATGATACGCAGACCGTGCTTCCACTGCTCACCGCCGAGCGCATTCGCCGCGGCGCTCAGCTCAGCAACGCAATCGCCGACGACCTGGCCGCCCACGAAGTAACCCACGAAACTACCGGGATTGATGAACTCTTTCGGGCCGTCGGACGTGTCTACCAGTGCCTGGTAGACCTATTTGGAGAACGAAGCGGTCATTAGCTGGCAGGCCCGAAGTCTTCAGGGTGTGCGGGCAAGCTTGAAGAAAGCACAGAATGAATTCTGTGCTGCCAAAAGCGTGCGCCGAGAAATGACCTTCCGCCTAGTTTGTCGCTACGCAATGACTGACAACCGCAAACTGGAAGCCGCTTGGGCTTATCATGACGCGACCAAGCACTCTTACGAGAGTGTCCGCGAGCACGCCCATTTTCTGGACTGGGACAACCAGCCCTTGCCCTTCAAGATTTATCCGACGCTCGAACCTATGCGCTTGCCCGACGCGGTGCGCCAAACCGGGGTCGCCGCGCTCTCTGCCATTGCCGAGAGTGTGCCGGCCCAGACAAACGCGGCGCCGGATCTGGAGGCAGTGGCGCAATTGCTCTATCTCTCCGCGGGCATCACGCGAAAGAGGAGCCATGCGGGCGGCGAGATCTACTTTCGCGCGGCGGCGTGCACCGGGGCGTTGTACGAAGTGGAGCTTTATCTGGTTTGCGGTGAGCTGGCCAACCTGCAGGCGGGCGTCTATCACTTTGCCCCCGCCGAGTTCGGCCTGCGCAGACTGCGCGCGGGAGATTATCGCGGCGTCCTGCTCGAAGCCACCGGCGGTGAACCGGCCATCGCGCACGCGCCACTTACGATCGCGTGCACCTGCACCTACTGGCGCAATGCCTGGAAGTATCAAGCGCGCACGTACCGGCATTTCGGCTGGGACAATGGCACGCTGCTCGCCAACATGCTGGCCGTCGCCACTGCCCTGGGACTGCCCGCCAAAGTGGTCTGCGGCTTCGTGGACGAGAGCGTCAACCGGCTGCTGGATGTCGATACGCAGCGTGAGGTGGCGTTCTCTCTCGTGGCGCTCGGCCATGAGGCAGGTCTCCCGCCGCAATCCGCTGCGAGGATCTCTCCTCTTGACCTGGAAACCGTGCCGCTCTCGCGGCGCGAGATTGATTATCCGCTGATGCGGGAAATGCACGCCGCGTCTTCGCTCGATTCGGCTGAGGAAGCGGAAACATGGCGCAGCTCCGTGCCTATGGCTGACTCTCCGCCGGTTGCCGGACCAATCGTTCAGTTCGCTGCCGTTCCGCTCCAGCCATCGTCAGATGCGGAGATGCCGCGCGACCCCATCGAGCAGGTCATCCTGCGGCGCGGCTCCAGCCGCAAGTTTATGCGGAGCGCGATCAGCCTGGCGCAGCTTTCCACCATGCTGAACCGAGCGGCCCGCGGCGTGCCGGCAGATTTCCTCGATCCGCCGGGAACGCAGCTCAATGAGCTCTACCTGATCGTGCATGCGGTTGAAGGGCTCGCTTCCGGAGCTTACGTCTTCCACCGCGATGGAGGCTCGCTGGAGTGTCTAAAGCAGGGGGATTTCCGCACGCAGGCCGGTTACCTGGGATTGGAACAGGAGTTGCCCGCGGACGCAGCCGTGGACATTTTTTTCCTGGCAGACTTGCGGCCGATTTTGCAGCGCTTTGGGAATCGCGGATATCGCGCGGTGCAACTCGAAGCGGGGATTCTAGGCGGGAGGCTGTATCTGGGGGCCTATGCGCAGCGGCTGGGCGCCACCGGCCTCACGTTTTACGACGACGACGTGATCCGTTTCTTCTCTCCCTACGCGGAAGGCAAGAGCGCCATTTTCCTGGTAGCGGTGGGAAACAGCCGGGGGTTGCCGGCGCGTGGAAATTAGAAAAGGGAAACTTGGAAAAGGGGAAGAGTAAAGACGCCACTCATGCTGCGGATGAGTGGCGTAACCGGCTCTAAGCGGCGGAGGCGGAAGAGTGGGGCGGGCGCTCGAGCGAGGGGCGGTCCCAGTTGGCGAGGCGAGCGCCGGCTTCGTAGGTGCTCTCGCAAAAATCGAGCAGCGCGCCGCTGGGGGATGGAGCCGTGCGCACGTCTTCATACATGAGGAGGAATTCGCCTAACTTCTGGTGATAGAAGGCCGCTTTCGGCTTCACGTGGGATTCCGCAAACCCTTGCGGCTGAGGGGCCATGTAGGAATAGAACGCCGGGCCCAGGATTTCGCCGCCGCCGGGCCAGAAGCCGACGCTGCTCACTTCGTGGGAGTAGGCTTCGCGAGTGATGAGATCGGCG
>WNFF01013789.1_pt1 | contig 12418 bp, 10 predicted proteins | sample 5400441 | NCBI WGS metagenome assembly WNFF01 (sample SAMN13153345, study PRJNA577476) | soil metagenome | isolation source: 120 cm saprolite under Douglas fir tree site 2 hole 3 replicate 1 | place: USA:California | collected 2015-04-18
GCCATCAGCCACGATCGCGGAGAAATGGACGAAAACGTCCTCACCGCTTTGGCGCTGGATGAAACCGAAGCCCTTGCTGGCATTGAACCACTTCACTGTACCTTGTTCTTTACTCACTGCTTTACTCGTTTCTGTCAGCTGGGTTACAGCTGAACATTAGTTCTTTAAGCTATCTGATGCCTCAAGTTCCGAGCCCCTCAACAGAGCTTCGGCCGTCTTCAAGCCTTGTGTTACGAGCCCGCAAAGCAGGCTCATAGCACAAAAAAAGGCCGCAAGTTTGACCTCGCGACCGCTTTACAACCCAAAGGCGATACAAGAGCAACAAACGCAAAGACAGAGTACCACAAGTTGTACCAAATGCCAAGCCAAATTTTAATTCCTTTGTCTACCATTGGTTAGCGGCCCTGGTGCTTGACGGCGCTGGCGAGAATCAGAGAGTGCGCGCCAGCGAGTCGAAGGACCCGCTCTAGCCTTGCTTGTGGTCGTCGCGATCTTTCGCGGAGCCAAATACGGCGTGCGTGAGGACGACTTCCGTGGAGTTGCCGCGGACGAAAAATTCGACGTCACTTGCGTCTCGGGACTGTCGGGATGAAGAGAAGAAGCGCCGACTAATTTTTGGATTCGGCTTCGTGGAGGTCGAGCACGATTTTCAGGATCTCTTCCGCCAGGCCGCCGGAGTTCACGCCGTCCATGTTAGCCAGGACCACCACGCCCGCGCGACGCTCCGGCACAAGTGCGAAGGCCGTGCTGGTGCCTTGTTGCCCGCCGGTGTGGGCCATGATATGAACGCCGAATTTATCCAGAGTTCCCCATCCCAGGCCGTAGCCGGTCGGCTTGCCATCCTCGGTCTTCTGCGAGGTCCACATCAGTTCCCGCGTGGGGTGCTTTATGAGCTTGTCCGCGAGGATGGCGGCTTCGAAATGCGCCATGTCGTCCGGCGAGGAAATCAGTCCGCCGCCGGGAATCTTGTAGCTGGAGTCGAGGACTCCCGCGTTGCGCACCAAGCCGGATTTGTCTTTGTGGTACCAGCGCGTGCGATGGGGAATCACGGCAAAGAAGTCATCGGCTTGCGTTTGCTCCATTCCCGCGGGTTGGAACACATTCTTTTTCACAAAATCCACATACTTCTCCGACGCGGCGCCTTCGAGGACGCAGCCCAGGAGCGTATAGCCGTAGGTCGAATATTGGAATTTCGTGCCGGGTTTCGCGACCAGCGGGTCAGCGGCGAAAATCTGCAACGACTCCTCCATGCCCGAAAAATGCCGGGCGCTGTCTTCGGGAATATCTCCTTTTCCGCCCTCGTTGTAATGGCGAATCCCTCCGAGGTGTCCGAGCAGCTCGCGGGTGGTAATCGGCCATTCTTTCTTGGGAAACGCCGGACAATATTTTTGGACGGGCGCGTCGAGCTCCAGCTTTCCCCGCTCATAAAGCTGCAGGACAGCAACGGCGGTAATTGGTTTGGAAATCGATCCCAGGCGGAAGAGAGTCGAAGAAGTGGCGGGAGCAGAGTCCTCCAGATCCGACATGCCAAATCCGGCGGACCACACGGGTTCGCCGTCCAGAACGACCGCCGCGCCAATGCCGGCGACGCTGTTGGCCGACATGAAGCTGGACACCGCCTTTTCAATTGCCGCACGCTTCTCGGGGGAAAGACTCTTTTGCTGAGCGGCGGCGCCGGCCACCTCCACCAAAGATAGAGCGAACAAACATAAGACCGGAACTCGGAGCGAGCTTGCAATCGTGAGTCGCGCGCGCTGTTTCACAGGATCACCTCGCAGGGCGAGTCTACCCCAAAGGGCAGGTGCCGGAAGCGGCGATGTAGGCTGTGGGCGATGTACTGAGAGCGTCACCCCCCATCCGGGAGAAAGCGTTGACCCGGATGCAAGCGCCTCCTTACCATGGAGAGATGAAGCTAAGGCTCTATTTGGCGACCGGCGCGATTCTGGTCTCGGGCGGCTTATCGGGTTGCGAGGATGCCGGGAAAAAACCCGTGCAGGCGCGCGTCCCTGCGCTGGCGCCCAAGGCCACCGCCGCCGCCCAGGCCCCGCCGGAACTTCCAGCGCTCCCGCTGGCAAACCCGGCCCGGCGGTTCGTCTCCCTGTTGCCCCCCGTTCCCGCGGGCAAGGACTACCTCATCCAGAAGGTCCAGGAAAAATTCGCTTCCGGCGAGCAGAACTTCAAGGCCGGGCATCTCGAAGCAGCGCGCAAGGATTTTGACGACGCGGTCGACTGGATGCTGGAGAGCGGCTACGACCCGAACGGCGACCCGCGGCTGAGCGAGCTGTTCCACCGCGTCGTCGACAGCGTTTACGCTTACGAGTTGCAGGCTTTCCGCGCCGGCGACGGATTCAGCGAAGCCCCCGCCGTCCCTGCGGCGATTGACGAAGTCGCGGAGATGACCTTCCCGGTGGACCCGAGCCTGAAGGGCCGCGCTGAAGAAGCGGCCAAAAACATTTCTCACGACCTGCCGCTGACCGTGAACGACGAAGTTCTGTCCTTTCTCAATTTCTTTCAGACCCCGCGAGGGCGCGCCATCGTGGAAACCGGGCTGAGCCGGGCCGGCCGCTACCGCGAAATGATTTCGCGCGTGCTGCGCGAAGAGGGCGTCCCTCAGGATTTGATCTACCTGGCGCAAGCGGAGAGCGCGTTTCAGCCGCTGGCTCTTTCGCGCGCAGGCGCCCGCGGTATCTGGCAGTTCGTGGCCTACCGCGGCCAGGAGTATGGGCTCCGTCACACATGGTGGATTGACGAACGGCAGGACCCGGAGAAGGCGACACGGGCCGCCGCCCAGCACCTGCGCGATCTTTACAAACTTTTCGGCGACTGGTACCTGGCCATGGCCGCCTACAATTGCGGCCCGGGCAACGTGCAAAAAGGTATCGAGCGCACCGGCTACGCGGATTTCTGGGAGCTCTACAAGCGCAAAGTACTCCCGCGCGAGACGAAAAACTACGTGCCCATCATCATTGCGCTGACGCTCATCGCCAAGGATGCGGCCCACTACAATATTGAAGCGGATCCGGAAGCGCCTGTCCCGACCGACGTGGTGAAGCCGGGCAGGGCCATCGATCTGCGATTGGTGGCGGAAACGATCGACGTGGATGTCACCACACTGCGCGCGCTCAATCCTTCACTCTTGCGTATGGCGACTCCGGACGACCCTTCCTTTGAATTGCGCCTCCCGCAGGGCACAGCGACAAGGTTCTCCGCCGAAATCGCGGACATTCCTCCGGACAAGTGGGTCAGCTGGCGCCGCCACCGTGTGGAGGTCGGCGAAACGCTTACGTCCATCGCGAAGAAATATCGTGTGACGGCGGCGGCCATCGCCGATGCCAACAACCTGGAACGCAGCGCGGCGCTCGGCGTGGGTGAGAAGTTGATCATCCCCGCGACGCTGCCGCAATCGGAAACGAAGCGCCGTCTGGTCAGTTATCGCGTGCGGCGAGGGGAGACGCTGGGTGGCATTGCCGATCGTTTCAGCGTGGACACCGAGGACATCCGCAAGTGGAACCGGCTGAAGTCCAACAGGGTGAGCCGCGGCATGGTCTTGCGCATTTACACCATCGGCGGCGCTCCGGAAGCTACCTCGGCCCGGGCGCGATCCCGGTCCAAAAGAAAATCACAGAAATCGCCGGCGGGCAGCGCGGGGAGCGGCGCTCTGGCCTCAAACCGCAACTAATTCGTTTATTATGAATAATTTACGTGGGGCTCAACGCTGCTGCACGGCTCTGAGGCGAGTCCATGCCCGCGGCAGATGGGGCTGCTTATGCAGGCCCCCTGCAAGAAAACCGCAGAGTGCTTGACAACTTCCGGCGAGTGCGATAACAACGGCGCAAGGGCGGGGCGGCATTCGAGAGAGCTCTGGCCAGAACAGTGACCTCTGGGCCCATTTTTTGCCCGGACCCAAAGATTCCCCCACGGGAGGATGGAATGGATATCGAGAAGGACGGTTTTGAAGACGACAACGAACTATCCCGGCTGGAGGACGAGGAGCTGGGCGGCGAGACCGAAGAGATCGTGGAAGAGGAAGAAGAGCTGGTGATCGTGGGAGAAGAGCCGGAAGAAGTGGCGCCCGCGCCGAAGCCCGCGTCGAAGCCCACCGCAAAGAAACGCGCCAAGAAAGCTGGGAAGAAGAAACCCGCGCGGAAAAGGGCGGCGAAGAAAGCGAAACCGAAAAAGAAGACCGGCAAGAAAAAAGCCAAGAAAGCACCGAAGAAGAAAAAGAGGCGGTAAGCGCACGTCACGTTGGCAAGATTCTCTTGGCGGAGGCCGGGCCTTGGTCCCGGCCTTTTCCTTTTGTGGAATCCTGTCTCCCACTCTGGAATCGGCCGGGCCGCGCTGCTTTCCCGACCTGGATATGCAGTCTTCCCATTCAGGAATCGACTCGCCAGGGCCCAACTCGCGCTTGCCCAAAGCAATAAGTACCGCTAGGATAATTCGCCATGTCGCATGCGCTGGAGCAGATACGCCGGATGCGTGGGGGAGCGCAATCGCACCTGATGCGTTGCTCCGACGGCCTCTACTACGTGGTGAAGTTCCAAAATAATTCGTAGCATCGCCGCATTCTGGTCAATGAAATGGTTGGAACCAAACTGGCGGCTCGGCTGGGCTGCCGACCGTTCCGGTGGCGATTGTAGAGGTGTCCGAAGAGTTGATCCGGCTGACGCCGGAACTGGCGATGGAACTGCCGCGTGCGCCGATTCCTTGCCAGCCCGGCCCGCAATTTGGATCGCGCTATCCCGGAGACCCGCGGCAACTGACGCTGCACGATTTCCTTCCCGACGAACAGCTGCGCGAGGTGGAAAACCTGCACGCCTTCGCGGGGATGCTGGTCTTCGACAAGTGGACTTGCAACACCAACGGCCGCCAGACGGTGTTTTTTCACAGACAGAATGAAGCAGCAAATGATGCAGCAGTGCGCTATGAAACACGGATGATCGACCAGGGCTTTTGCTTTAATGCCGGCGAATGGAATTTTCCTGACGCGCCGCTCCGGGGTTTGTACGCCCGCAATCGCGTCTACCAGGGTGTCACCGGGATGGAATCGTTCGCGCCGTGGCTCGAGCGCCTGGAAAGCGGAATGACCGAGCGCGTCTTGGACGAAGTCAGCCGGGAGATTCCCCCCGCGTGGTACGAGGATGACTATGACGCGCTGCTGCGGCTGCTCGAACACCTTCATCGCCGCCGTTCACGGGTCCCAGAACTGATTCTCGAAGCCAAACGAACCAATCGGCAGCCGTTTCCGAACTGGGTGTGAGCCATGATTGAAACTTCTGACCATCAAGAAAACGCGGAACCGGCAGGTTCAGAAAGAGCCTGCGCCTACCGCGTTCTGCGGTACACACCGAACCTGGTCCGCGACGAGTGGGTGAATATCGGCGTGCTGCTCTTCGATCCGCAGACCGGCGAACGCCGGTTGCGCATGATCGAAGAAGAGAATGAGTTCCGGCGCGTGCGACGCCTTCATCCCGGGGCCGACGAATTGCTCCTCCGTGCGATTCGCGATGATCTGGAAGACCGGTTTCAATCGGCATCCGTCGACGGCGGGAAGGGCCAAGCCGGCAATTGGCAGCAATTCCTGGGCAAGTGGGATGAGACGCTCTCAAATGCTTTGCAGCTCGCTCCCCAGAAGGGCGTCTTTGCCTCGGACCTGGATGCCGAACTGGAGCGGCTGTATGGCGACCACGTCGCTCCCCAGCGCGCCTGTGGGAGCGGCTTGAAAAATCGGTGCGCGCCGAGCAGTTCACGTTTCCGGGCGACCCCATGCGCCTCGACTACAGCTACCGCCGCAATGGCACGCGCGGATTTGTCCAGACGCTCTCCGTCACCCGCGCTCCGGCCGACGCCAAGCTTTTCGCTTACACCGCGGAACGCATCACCGCCAAGGCTTCCCTGAAAACCGAATTCGCCGCCGTCACCGACGTCGCGCTGAACGCCGGGAACGATCGTCACCGTTTCGTGCGCGACACGCTTCGCGACGCCGGCATCGAGCCTATCCCTATGGAAGGCTTCGCCGTGTGGGTGGCCAAGATGAAGCCGTTGCTGCAATGAGGGAGAGCGGGGAATTCGGGGATCGCGGAATATTCGGCGAGCCGATACCTCGCGGCAGCCTGGGGGTGTCCCTCTTCCCCACTGTTTAGGCGGCTACAGCAAGTACCAGCAGCGTGGCATCGTCCTGCCAGCGGCCGCCGCTAAACTCGGCTACCACGGCAATGATTTTCCCCTGCAATTCATTGGCGGACAACGTGCGGTGGTCTTCGAGCAAACGCAGCAAGCGGGCTTCGCCGAACTCCTCGCCAACGGGGTTGCACGCTTCCGTGACGCCGTCGGTGAACAGAATCACGCGATCGCCCGCGGACAGCTGCGTCGAGCCCATCTCATAGTTCCGGCTGGCGAAGACGCCAAGCACGGCGCCGCCATCCCGCAATCGCTCGTGCGAGCCGTCGGAACGCACCACGAATGGCGCGTTGTGTCCGGCATTGACATACGCCAGCCGGCGCGTGGAGCCGTCAAGATGCGCGTAGAAAAAAGTAATGAAGCGGTCGCTTCCCGTATTGCGGTAGACAATGGAATTCAGGCGGCTGCAGAGGAGATCCGGCGCAATGGAGAGCGAAGAGAGGCCGCGCACGGCCGCCTGCAGATTGGACATCAGTAAAGCTGCCGGCATGCCTTTTCCGGCCACGTCGGCAATGCAGATTCCAAGCGTTTGGTGCGGCAGCAGCTTTTCCTGGATGGCTTTAGCTTCGGCGATCTCCCGTTCCTGCTCCTGCAGATGAATCAGGGCTTCTTCCCGCGCCCGGGCCTCTTCCGCGGCGCGCCGCCGTAATTCGCGGCGCTCGCGTCCCAGGCCGATTTGCTTGCGAAGGATTTCCAGCAACCGCGTGTTGGTCCACGGCTTCTCCACAAAGTCGCTCACGCCATACTGCATCGCTTCCACGGCCAGGCCCACCGTGGCCCACCCGGTCATCGCCACCACGGGCGGAGGGTCTGCGATCTCCCTTAGCCGGCTGAGCACATCCAAACCTTCGCGTCCCGACGTCGTGTCCCGTGCATAGTTTAGATCGATCAGCAGAATATCGAACTCCTGGCGCGCCACCGCCGCCAGCAAGTCCGCCGGCGAATTCACAGTCTCAATATTGTAGCCGTGCCCCTTGAGTAGGAGTCGCAGTGCGTCCAGAACGTCCTGTTGGTCATCGGCGATAAGAATTCGCGGCTGCATCGTTTCGCGGTCCAATGAGATTTCGAGCGTTGTGGTCATCATCGCTGGTTACTCTGCGTCCCCAGGTGCGGGCGTCCATCCCGCTCCGAGATATTGGGGCAGCCAGACTGCCAGCCATGCCTGCAAATAAGAGCTTTAGTGCGAATGGTTTGTACGAACTCGAGGAGGAAGGAAGCGCCTCAATCTGGCCACTAGCGGGAACGCTCGTCCCAATTTCGGACACTGCGAGAGAGCGAAAGGTTTGTTCCGAAAAGAGAAGTCCCCTGATTTGGAGGGGCTTCTTTCCGCTCGACGCGTCAAGCTTGTGATCCACTCGCGATTTGTTTACCCGAAGCCGCGAAGAGTGTCTCTTACAGCACCGACTCCGACCAGTTTTCCAGCGTCTCTTTCACTTTGTGCAGGAACTGGTGGGCGATCGCGCCGTCCACCACGCGGTGGTCGTAGCTGAGCGTCACGTAGCACATCGAGCGGATGGCGATCGAATCGTTGATCACCACGGGGCGCTTTTCGATCGCGCCCAATCCGAGGATCCCGACGTTCGGCTGGCTGATTACCGGCAATCCAAACAATCCGCCGAACACGCCCGGATTGGTAATCGAGAACGTGCTTTCCTGCACCTCCTCGGGCTTCAGCTTTTTCGAACGCGCGCGCTCGGCGAGGTCGTTCATGGTGCGCTGGATCCCCAGAATGTTTTTCTCGTCGGCATTTTTCACCACCGGCACCAGCAGCCCCCAGTCAAGCGCCACGGCGATGCCGATGTTGATCTCCTTGTGAAGGACCACGTTTGTTCCATCCAGCGAAGCGTTCAGCGTCGGGAAGGCGCGCAGCCCCGCGACCGCCGCCTTCACGAAGAACGGCATGAACGTCAGCTTCGTCTCGTAGCGCTTTTCGAATTCGTCCTTGGACTTCGCCCGCAGCGCCGCGACTTTGGTCATGTCGATCTCATCGACGGAGTACACGTGCGCCGAAACGCGCTTGGACGCCACCATGTGCTCGGCGATGCGTTGCCGCATCGGGCTCATGGGCTGCACTTCGTAGTGGCCGAAGTAGATTTTTTCGCGCGGCACCGCGGTCTCCAGCGCCACGTGCGCCTGCGCGCCGGAAACTCCCGGTGGCGCGGGAGCTGCCGCTGGAGGAGCCGCCGGCCGTGAAGGCGCGGCCGAAGCTCCGGATACAGGGGGAGCCGCCGCAGGTGCGCCTCCTGCTGCAATCACAGCCTCAATGTCCTGCTTGCTGATACGCCCGCCCGCTCCGGTGCCGGTGAGTGTGGAAAGATCGATGCCATGTTCCGCGGCCATCCGGCGAACCAGCGGTGAGCTGTGAATTCGTCCTCCATCTTGCACGGCTGGCGGAGCGGCTGCAGGCATAGCGGCCCTTGGCGTTGCCGCAACCGGAGCAGGCGCAGCCCTTGGCGCTGAGGCCGGAGGAGGAGCAGCCGGGGCCGCAGCCTTCACAGGCGCAGGAGCGGAAGGAGCCGGGGCCTCGGTCTTTGCCGGAGCAGCCGTTGGAGCCGCCGCCGATCCCGCCGCATCAATCACGCCCACCACCGTCTGAATCGGCACGGTCTGCCCTTCGCCGACCTTGATTTCCTTCAGCACGCCGGCCGAAGGCGACGGAATTTCCGCGTCGACTTTATCCGTCGAAATCTCGAACAGTGGCTCGTCGCGCTCCACCTTGTCGCCCGGCTTCTTCAGCCACTTGGTGATCGTGCCTTCAAAAATACTTTCCCCCATCTGGGGCATTACGATGTCAACGGCCATGATCGCTCTCCTCTTTCCTCAAAATCCTAATACCGCGCCAATTCCTTCGCGGCAGTGAAAACCTTTTTCGCGTTGGGCAGGAAGTGATCTTCCAGCGTCGGCGCGTACGGCACCGGCGTATCCAGCGACGTCACGCGCATCACGGGCCCGTCCAGATCGCCGAACACCTTCTCACACAGAATCGCCGCGATTTCGCCCGCGATTCCTCCGGTTTTCGTGTCTTCATGCACCACCAGACATTTGTTGGTCTTCTTCACCGACTGCAGGATGGTCTCCTCATCCAGCGGCAGCAGCGTCCGCAAATCAATCACTTCCGCTTCGATCCCTTCCTGCGCCAGTGCCTCCGCGGCTTCCAGCGACGTATGCATCATCGCGGCGTAAGAAAGGATGGTCAGGTGCTTTCCCTCGCGGCGTACCACGGCTTTTCCGATCGGCACGGTGTAATCTCCGGCGGGAATTTCGCCCTTGATGCGCCGGTAGAGAAACTTGTGCTCGAAAAAGAGCACGGGATTATTGTCGCGCACCGCGGCTTTCAGCAAACCCTTCGCGTCGTACGGTGTCGAGGGATAAATGACCTTCAGCCCCGGCGTGTGCACGAAATACATTTCGGGATTTGCCGAGTGGAACGGCCCGCCGTGCACTCCGCCGCCCGAAGGCCCGCGGATCACCATCGGCGCGGGCGCGTTCCAAAGATAATGTCCCTTGGCCACGAAATTTGTAATCTGGTTGAACGCGCACACGATGAAGTCGATAAACTGCATCTCCACGATCGGCCGCAAGCCGAGATAGCTCATGCCGCAGGCCGCGCCGATGATGGCGCTTTCGCTGATCGGCGTATCCATCACGCGCTCCCAGCCGAATCGCGCCAGCAATCCTTCGCTGGTCTTGAACGCCCCGCCGTACACGCCCACGTCCTCGCCGAGCAGGACCACCGCCGGGTCGCGTTCCATCTCCTCGAACATCGCCTGCCGGATGCCTTCGAGAAACGTGACCTGCGCTCCGCCCGCGACGTTTCCATTCGTTCCGGCCCCGTTCGTCTTGGCCATTCTATCTCCGCGCCTTTCGCGAAGCGCTCGCCGCCGCAGCCTTCACGGTCTTCTTTGCTGCCGACTTTGTCAGGATTTTTGTGCCAGGTTTCCGCGCGCCGGCGGATTTCTCCGCCGAGGCAGGCGCATCGCCAAAATGAATCGGGGCGTTCGCTCCGCCCGAGCCTTTGCCGGAGCCAAATCCCGGCACGGTCCACACCGCCGCAACGCTCGATTTCGGCGGCGTCACTTCCGCGATGGGCCGCTCCCACTTCGCGCGAATCTTGTGGCAATCGTCGCCCGTGCAGTACACGCCCTCCTCCGCCAGCTCCGCCGGCGGCATCGGCGAATTTTCCGCAAACTCCCGTTCCTTCGCGAGCAGCGCGTCAATCTTGTCCTCGATCTCTTTCTTGCTCTTCGCATCGAGGAGCTTCTCGCTCGTCAAATACTTTTCATACAGCGCAATGGGATCGCGGGCCTCCCAGTACGCCCGCATCTCCTTCGGCACGTATTCGGCCGGATCGTGCTGCGCGTGGCCCAGCCGGCGGAATGTCTTCGCTTCAATCAAGATAGGGCCTTCGCCAGCGCGAGCGCGCTCGACGGCTTCCTTCGCCGTCGAATACATCGCCACCACGTCATTGCCGTCCACAATGTAGCTGTCAATACCATAAGCCTTTGCGCGGTCCGCCAGATTCTCAAGCGGAACCTGCTTGCGTACCGGCGTCGAATACGCCCACAGATTGTTCTCCAGGATCAAAACGAACGGCGCCTTCTGTGTCGCCGCGAAATTCAATCCTTCGTGAAAAACGCCCGTCGAGCTGCCGCCGTCCCCAATCCACGTCATGGCCACGATCTTCTGCCCGAGATACCGTCCGGCCATGGCCACGCCGGTCATCACCGGGATCAAATCGCCGAGCATGGAAATCGGCGAAACGATGTGCAAGTTGTCTAGGTCTCCGAAATGGCTCGTGCCGTCCTTGCCCTTGGTCGGCGAATCGTATTTCGCCATGTGCTGCATGAAAATGTCGCGCGGCGGCACACCCTTCACCAGCAGCGCGCCGATATTGCGGATCATCGGCGCCAGCCAGTCCTTTTTTTCCAGCGCGTACGCCGAGCCCACCGAGATGGCTTCCTGCCCCAGGCTCGAATACAGCCCTCCGACAATTTTGTTTTGCCGGAACAGCTTCACCATGGTGTCTTCGACGGCGCGGTTCAGACGCATGTAGTAGTACAAGTCCAGGTACTGCTGCCGCGTCAGTTCCTTCTTCATCCCTTGCTCCGGTAGGACAGGCATTCTTGCCTGTCCCGCCTCGTCAACCGAGGTCTTCAAAGGACAGACAGGAAATGTCTGTCCTACCTGTTCTAAGCCGATGTCACCACAGGCTGTTCTGCTTCCTGCAGTCTTTCCAACAGCTCCGTCCGTGATGTTTCCTTCAGTTCCAGCCCAAATACCTCGCCAAGATGATTCGCGATTCGCGGCGCAATCTCTTCCCGTTTCACGCTGCGTCCGAGCAGCTTTTCCAGCGAAGTCGCCTTGCGGCCCGCAATCCCGCACGGCACGATCAAATCGAAATACCGCAGATCCGTCGCTACGTTGTAAGCGAATCCATGCGAGGTCACCCACCGGCTGATGTGCACGCCGATGGCGGCGAGTTTCTCTTCGGCCCCGCCGTCTCCCACCCAAATGCCTGTCTTCCCCGTGACGCGCTCTGCAGTAATTCCGAATTCTGCCGTGGCCCGGATCATCACTTCTTCCAGCATACGCACATACCACACCACGTCGCGCCGAATCGCGCCCAAATTCAGTATCGGATAGCCCACGATCTGCCCCGGGCCATGATACGTAATGTCCCCGCCGCGGTCCGTCGTATGGAATTCCACGCCCTTCTGCCGCAGCACGTGTTCGGAAGCGAGCAGGTGCTCCCGCTTCCCGTTTCGTCCCTGCGTAATCACGTGTGGGTGCTCGCAAAGCAGCAGAACATCTTCGATTGCATTGGCCTTCCGCACCGCGACCAAGCGCTTCTGCAGCGCCCAGGCCTCCGCGTACCCAATCAATCCGAGGTCGACAATCCGGCAGATCCTCACCAGTCACCAGTCACGAGTCACCAGTCACTACACGTTTATCTGCAATCCCCGCACGCTCGCAAACGCATCCCCCATCGCTTCCCACACCGTCGGATGCGCGTGCACCATGTTCATCATGTCGTCGATCGTGCCTTCCAGGTTCAGCACCGCCGCAGCTTCCGCCAGAATTTCCGTCGCCAGCGGCCCGATAATATGAATCCCCAGCACTTCGCCGTACATCTCGTCGGACACCACCTTCACGAACCCGCCGTGATTCCCCAGAATCGTTGCTTTGCTGTTCCCCACGAAGGGAAACTTTCCAACCTTCACTTTGTAGCCCGTGTCGCGCG
>WNFF01003749.1_pt1 | contig 12416 bp, 13 predicted proteins | sample 5400441 | NCBI WGS metagenome assembly WNFF01 (sample SAMN13153345, study PRJNA577476) | soil metagenome | isolation source: 120 cm saprolite under Douglas fir tree site 2 hole 3 replicate 1 | place: USA:California | collected 2015-04-18
CAGCAGCTTCTGCAGCCCGCCGGGGCCGAGGCTCTCCTGCAGCACCGAGGCCCCGGCCGCGGCGAAGGTGTAGGCGCGCCCGTCGAGGGTCGCGTTGCGCATGGTCCAGTCACGCGAGGCGAAGAGCTCCTGCAGCGAGGTCTGCCCACTGCGCACGAGGTTCATCGTGGCCGATGCGTCGCGCGCGTCGCGGGCCGCATCCGGCGCGACCTGCCGCTCGGCCAGCGTGGCGACGCCCTCGTCGAGCCACGCCGGGAGCTCGGTGTCCACGCCCGCGAGCTGATGCATGAGGACGTGCGTCAATTCATGGCGAACGATCGCGACGTTCGTGTCGCCGCGGACGTTCTCCCAGTTCACGACGATCGCGTTCTGGCCGGGGAAGGCGACGCCGCCGTTCGCGGTCGCGAGCGCGGCCGCGTCCGTCGCGCGCTGGCCGAACCCGCGCTGGAGCGCGAAAGCGAAGCTCCCGCGCGTCGCGAACACGTATACCTGCGGCGCCTTCTCGAAGGACGCGCCGAGCCACTTCTCGGACGCGGCGACGTCGCGCGTCACGGCGTCGGCGATGCGCGTGGTATCGCCGTCCGACATTCCCGCCTCGACGTGCAACGCGGCGCCGTCCAGCCGCACGTCGCGCATCGCGAGGCCCAGATCCCGGACGCCGGTCTCCGCCTTCAGCGAGCAGCAGGTGTCGCCACCACCCGGCGCGGTCGCGTTCGCCGTCGCGCCGTTCTGGCCCTCGCCCGGCGTGCTGGACGCGGCGACGGCGACCTTAGCCAGTCCCGCGAAGGCCACCGCGGCGGTCGTCCCCCCGAGCACGGCTCGTGCGAGCCAGCCGTGCCAGCGCGCGACCTCGGTCGCCGCGACCGGACGGCTCATCCAGAAACCCTGGCCGAGATCGCACCCCAATGAGCTGACGAGCCGGTAGGTCGCCTCGTCCTCGACACCCACCGCGACTGTCGCCAGACCGAGGTCGGTCGCGGTCTGGATCAACCGGCGCAGGGTCATCGCGGCCGCCGGATCGGCGACCGCTCGGAGCACGACGGCACGTGCGATCTTCAGCTCGTCGATCTCGACGGCGCGGGCGCGTGACGGCGCATCGGCCGGCGAGACGTTGTCGATGGAGAGTCGCGCACCCGCGCTCGCGAGAGCGCGCAGGCCGTCGCGCATGCGGACGTCGCTCGCTGCGAAGACCGCGGAGGGCACCTCGAAGGTGATGGCGCTGGCGGCCGTTCCCGTTGCGCGCAGGGTCGCGAGCAGATCTCGCGGGCCAGTGCCGGTCAGCTCCGGCCCCGTGAGGTTCAACCCGACGCGGAGCACCAGGCCGTCCCGCAGCCACGCTGCATGCTGACGTCCGGCCTCGCGTGCCGCCCAGATCGCCAGCGTCGTGGCGAGTCCGGTAGCCTCGGCGAGCCGCACGAGATCGCGCGCATCAACCGCGCCGACACGCCCATGTGTCCAGCGGACGAGCGCCTCAACACTTTCGCACCGTCCGGTACGCATCTGGACGATCGGTTGGAAGTGAAGCGAGAGCTCACCACGCTCCATCGCTTGTGGAAGGTCGGACGCGATCGCATCGACATCAGCGCGATCCCGCGACTGGGGTCGTGCGCTCAGATCGCGTCTCGCGATGCGCTCGAGCTCGTGCTTCGCGCTCGGCGGTCTCACCGGCCGAACGCGAACAGCTGGTCGTTGACGCGATCGACGGTGCCGTCGTCAACGAGGTGGATGAGCGCCCGGGTCACGTCCGCGTCCCACTGAGTTCCGGCACCACGATTCAGCTCCTGCAGGGCCTGATCGCGCGGCATGCCCGCGCGGTACGGACGGTCGCTGGTCATCGCGTCCCACGCGTCGGCGCCCGCGACGATGCGCGCCCCGAGCGGGATGTCGTCGCCCCGCAGGCGGTCGGGGTAGCCCTCGCCGTCCATGCGCTCGTGGTGGTGTCGGATGATCGGGAGGTAATGCGCGACGCTGCGCAGCGACAGGCAGATGCGCTCGCCCTCGACCGAATGCACGCGCATCAACGCGCGCTCCTCGTCGTTGAGCGGTCCCGGCTTCAGCAGGATCGCGTCGGCGACGGCGATCTTGCCGAGGTCGTGAAGCACCCCGCCCTGATAGAGGATCGTCTCGTCCTCCTCGCCCAGTCCCAGCAGCTTGCCGACCTGCTGCGCGAAGCGCCCGACCCGCTCGGCGTGATGGATCGTGTACCGGTCGCGCGCTTCGACTGCGCGAGCCAGCGCGTACAGGACGTCCTCGGTCGCGTCGAGCCGCGCGTTCAGCTCCCGCTCGCGCAGCAGGACGCGTGTGCGGATGAGCAGCTCCTGCGCGTCGAACGGCTTGCTCAGGTAGTCGTCGGCGCCGGCCGCGATGCCGCGCAGGCGCGTGGCCTTGTCGTTCGACGCCGTGAGGATGACGATCGGGATGAGGCGGCGCACCGGATGCGCCTTGAGCCGCTCGCAGACCGCGATGCCGTCGAGCCGCGGCATGTCGACGTCCAGCAGGATGAGGTCGGGCTCGAGCTCTTCGACGGCTTCGAGCGCCTCGATGCCGTCCTTCGCCTCGCGCACGTCGTATCCGAGCTGCTCGAGGTGCGCGAGCAGAAGCTCGCGGTTCGCCGCGATGTCGTCGACCACCAGGATGGAGGGGATCCTCCGCGCGACGAGCGTCATGCCGCGGGTCTCGCGTGCTGCCGCACCGCCGCGCGGAGGGATTCGGGTGAGATGGGTTTTGTCAGGTAAGCGTCGAAGCCCGCGCCCCCAGCGCGCGCGATGTCGTCCGGCATCGCCGCCGCGGTGAGCGCGACGATCGGCGTGCGAACGCCCTTGTCGCGAAGGGCGCGGCAGACCTCGTCGCCGCGCATGAGGGGCATCTGGACATCCAGGAGGATCAGCGCGAAGGGCTCGCTCAGTGCGCGCGCGAGCGCCGCGGCGCCGTCTCGTTCGACGACCACGTCGTGCTGCGCGAGCGCGGCGGTGAAGAGGTCGACGTTCATCTCGTTGTCGTCAGCGAGCAGCAGCCGCACTTGTCATTCCCTCGGAACGCGGTCGACGGGCACGGGCGGCGACCTGCCGGAGCCATCCGACCAGTCGCGCGTGGTCGATCGGCTTCGTCAGGTGATCGTCGGCGCCGTTGACGCGCGAGGCGCCCTCGTCGTCCTCGACCGTCACGACGATCGTCGGCATCGACTGCGCCGGCGCGAGCTTCCTTAGCTCGTCCATCACCGTCTCGCCGCGCCCGTCGGGCAGGCGCAGATCGAGGACGATCGCGAGTGGCATCCCGCGCCGTATCGCGGCGATGGCGCTGGCCACGCTCGCCGCGACTTCGGTCTGGAATCCCTCGCGCGCCGCGAGGGCGGCGATGAGCTGCGCGTCGCGCGGCTCGTCTTCGACGATGAGGATGCGCGCATCGACCAGCGGGACCACGACCTGCGGCAGCCGGATCGTGAAGCGCGTGCCCGCACCCTCCTCGGTGTGGAAGTCGATGCTGCCGCCGTGCAGCTCCACCAGCTGCTTCGTGAGCGCCAGCCCGAGCCCGGTGCCCTCTGCCGTGTAGCGGCCTTCATGGAAGCGCTCGAAGGTCGTGAAGACGCGGTCGACCTTGTCTGCGGGGATGCCGATCCCCGTGTCCGCGACTTCGAAGCTCAGCGTTTCGTCGGTCACCGCCGCGCGCAGCGTCACGGTGCCGCCGGCGGGCGTGAACTTCACCGCGTTGCTCAGGAGATTGAGGAGGATCTGCCGCACGCGCAGGGGGTCGAGGTGGACTGCCAGACCGCCGGCGACTTCGGCATCGAAGCGCAGCCCGCGCTTCTCGGCCTCGATCGCGGCGGTCTGGCGTACGGGGGAGAGGAGGTGCTCGAGGGTGACGGTCTCGCGGTGCAGCTCGATCTTGCGGGCCTCGACCTTCGACAGGTCCAGCACGTCGTTGATGAGCTGAAGGAGATGCGTGCCCGCGTCGTGGATGTTCTTCAGGTAGCGGTTCTGCCGGTCGTTGAGGACCGACGCGAGCTGGTCGCCGAGCAGATCGGAGAACCCGAGGATCGAGTTCAGCGGCGTCCGCAGCTCGTGGCTCATGTTCGCGAGGAACTCGCTCTTCGCGCGGGTCGCGTCGTTCGCTGCCTTGTTCGCGGCCTCGAGCTCGGCGTTCTGCGTGCGCACCACGCCGATCGCGTCCGCCGCCCGCAGGATCACCGCGGCCTGCACCGCGACGAGCTCCAGGATCTCGAGCGCGGCGTCGACGAACATCGGCCGCTTCGACATCTGGACGACAATCGCGCCGAGGTCGTCCGCGCCGAGCCGGATGGGCGTAGCCAGCACGTTCCCGTTGGCGACGACACTCCGGCCCCGGGCCTGCGCGTCACGTGCAGCCGTTTCGAGCGCGTCGGGATCCGCCGACGCCGCGTTCGCGCGGAACACGCGCGCCGACTGCGAGCCCGTCGTGTCGCGCGCCATCGCCTCGAGCTGCCCGGTGATCTGCGCGGGATCGCGCAGCGCGAGGACCTTGCCGCTGTACTCGACCAGCGAGCGCACGACCGGCTCGCTCCACGCCTGGCGCACGAAGCGCGGCGGCGTGAACGCGGCGACGAACGCGAGCGCGGACGCCAGAGCGAGCACGCGCGTGGCGATGTCGGCGACGTCGGCGCTCACCGGGCGCAGCAGCGCCGCGAGCAGCGTGAGTCCGAAGAGGAACGCCCCGGCGGCCGCAGCGCGCACGCGCTGCTGCGATGGGCCCGAGCGAGCTCGCGCGACGCGCAGCAGCGCGACCGCGGCGTATGTGCCGATCACGAAGAAGTAGCCGATGATCACGACCCCGATGACCGGCGGCGGCGTCTCGAACGCCAGGATGCCGAGGGTGGAGAGGACGAAGCCGGCGGCGGCGACGATCTCGGCCAGTCGGCTGACGTGCGCGTGCGCCGCGACCAGCCGGACCTCGAGCCACGGGAGCGCGAACAGCACGACCGCCGAAGCGAGCGCCCATTCCTTCGAAAGGGTCACGCCCAGGAGCGCAGCGGCCTGACTCTCGACCAAGAGGACGGCGAGACCACCGAAGAACCCGAGTGCGGCGAAGTCCTCAGCGCGCCGATCGCGGATGGTGCGCACGAGTACAGCGAACGCGACGAGCAGGAAGGCCCCGCTCGACAGCCATCGAACGAGATCAAGAGCGCTCATCCACACCCGTTCCGCCCGTACCAGGGGCTAGAGATCACGTTGTAGGGGTTGTCGAGTTCTGCCGAACCTAGACAGTCGTATAGTTACGAACGCATACCTACGAAAGCAGAGACCGTACGGAGTGAACCGCCCCAGTTCAGGTTCGTACCCAGCATTTCCCCCGTTTTATGCGGTCGCCCGGACACCCGAGTCCGCTCTTCGGTACACCGCTAGCCGGGCAGCTCCGCCAGCACCTCGAGGAATCCGGCCACCGGACCGATGGGTTGACCGGCATCCCTACGCCGCAGGGCGACTATCGGACGGCGGACCGCGGGGGCGCCCACCAATTTGACCGGGCGCAGCGACCGCGCCTTCAGCTCCGCCGCGAGGGCCATACGTGGCAGAAGTGCCACTCCCAGGCCCTGCTGGACCATCTTCTTGGCGGCCTCGACGTTGTCCAGCTCCAGGGTGGAGGCGGGCACGACCCCGGCCTGGCGGAACAGCGAGCTCGTGAGCTCGTGGTAGCTGGAGGTGCGGTCGAAGAGGATCAGCCGCTCCGCGGCCAGCTCGTCCATGCGCACTTTTCCGCGTGCCGCGAACGGATGCCGCGCCGCGACGACGAGGAGCATCTCGTCTTCGAGGACCGGGATGAGCTCGATCTCCGGGTGGCGGATCGGCCGGCCAATGCCGACGTGCGCCTCGCCGCGCAGCACCATCTCCAGCACTTCCTCGGTGTGCCCGGTGCGTACGCCCAGGCGCACGTTCGGATACGACGCGCGGAAGACGCGGAGGATCCCCGGCAGCACGTAGGTGGACACGGCCGGCGCGGCGGCGATGAGCAGCGCGCCGATATTGCCCTGCCGCAGATTCGCGACGACCTGCCGTCCTTCGTCGGCCGTGGCAAGCGTGCGCTCGGCGTAGGGGAGGAAGGCTCGGCCGGCGTCAGAGAGCTTCATCCCGCGCCCGGTGCGCACGAAGAGCTCCACCCCGAGACCGCCCTCGAGCGACTTGAGGCGCGCGGTGATCGCGGGCTGGGTGAGGAAGAGCGCCTCGGCCGCGCGGCTCACGTTCCCGCGCCGCGCGACCTCGACGAAGCTCTCCAGATGCGCGAAAAGCATGGGGTCCTGGGGCATATCAGTCTGCTTTATAGCACTCATCAGGACAAACGATTTGCCTGATAGGCCGCCTGGCACCGAGAGTGCCATATCTCAGCGGCATCCGTACGGCGGAGGTGAACGACATGATCGAGCTCGACGAGCGCATCGAGAACGAGAAGGAACAGTCCAGGCTTCTGCAGAAGCAGATGGAGTGCGAGTGTCCGGACAGCTCGTGCCCGGTGGCGCACGAGTCATGACCACCGAGGTCGCGCCAACGCCTCTCCGCGCCGCCTCTTCGATGAAGCTCGTGCCGACGCCGCTCCTGCCCGAGGGCTACACCGTGCCGGCGTCGCGGTTCGAGGATCCCTCGACGCGCATGCGCCGGCTGCTTGACACCGCGCCGTTCGTCTTTGGCCCGGGCGTGTACGACCCGCACGGGGCGGAGCTCTGCATGTACTACGGCTTCAAGTCCGTCTACTTCAGCGGGTATAGCTTCGCCATCGGCCACCTCGGCACGACCGACATGGACTTGTACACGGGTCCCGAGATCGCCGACGGCGCGCGCCGCACCGTGACCGCCCTCCGCAAGTTCCAGCTCACGATGGCGCTCGGCGATCCCGAGAAGGGCGTCGCGCCGAAGCACCTCGAGATCCCGCCGGTCGTCGTCGACATGGACGGCGGGTACGGCAACCTGTTCAACGTCCAGCGCACCACGGATCTCTTCGTGAACGCGGGCGTCGCCGCGGCGCACATCGAGGACCAGGTCCTCCCCAAGCGCTGCGGTCACATCGCCGGCAAGGCCCTCATCAGCGCCGACGAGATGGTCGGCAAGCTGTCGATGATGCGGGCGGTCGCCGACGATCTCGGCCGCGAGGACTTCATCATCATCGCGCGCACCGACGCGGTCTCCGCGGTCGACGCGCCGGAGACGACGCGCGGCATCGACCTCGCGATCGAGCGCGCGCTGCGCTATCTCGACTCGGGCATGCCCGACCTGGTGTGGTGCGAGTTCCCGACCTCGGACCGCGGCCCGACCGAGAAGTTCGCGACCGAAGTGCGCAAGCGCTTCCCGGACGCGCGCTTCGCGTTCAACTGGTCGAGCTCCTTTAAGTGGTTCAACGATCCCGACCCGATCACCTTCGCGCAGCTCGGCGAGCTCGGCTACAAGTTCCTGTTCATCACGCTCGCCGCGCAGCACGCCTACGGCTACGCATTCTCGGAGCTGCTGCAGGGCCTCAGGGACGAGGAGCAGCAGGCCTACGTCGAGCTGCAGAAGAAGGAGTGGGACGCGAAGGACGACATCCCGACGCGCAGCCACCACCTCTTCACCGGTGTGCCGTACCACCAACTCATGGGCGAGGTGATGGGCGCGTCGCGGCTCGGCGCGAAGTTCGACGAGAAGCTGGGAGAGAAGGCGCTCTAGGACCTTCCTGGTCGAGGGCGCCACGCGGCCGTCTCAGCAAGGCACCGCCGTTCTCGTCAGGTGGTGCCCAGGCTCCATCGTGAACACGGCTACCGATTTCTCTTCCGCGCGAGTGACCGCGACGAGCCGGCTCACGTGCATGTGGTGGGGAATGCTGGCCGTGCGAAGTTGTGGCTCGAGCCAGCGGTCAGATTCGCTAAGGGTCGGGGCTACAGTAGGAGGCAAGTTGGCGAAATCACCGACGTCACGACGACGCATCGGCTCGAGTGGATCGCCGCGTGGCATCGGTTCTTCGGGTAAGAAGCTCGGGCTTGCACGGTCCGTACGCTGCGATGACAGGCTCATCTATGTCACCCTCACGGACGGCCGCGTGATGTCCGCACCGCTGACACCGCGCCTACAAGCGGCGACCCAACGCCAGCGTGATCAGGGCGTCGTCGAGGACTTCGGCACGGGGCTGCACTGGGAAGAGATCGACGAGGACGTGGGCGTCAACTACGTTCTGGGAGTCCCCGAAGACGAGCTCGAGGCATTCGCGGGCTTCTCCGACCAGTTGCCGAAGCGCTGAGCCTCGCGACTACATCCCCGAGTCGGGCGGCTCCTCGAACTCCTCGTCCCAGCCTTCAGCATCCTCGAGATCCTCGACGTAGCGCTCCGGCTCGAGGCCGAGCGACTCGATCACGGCGATGAGGCTGTTGCGCTGCTCCGGCGGCGTGATGCGGATCCAGCCGCGCATCGTCTCATCGACGTCGACCTCCGAGCCACCGGCCTCGCGGACGATGCTCTCTGCCTCGTCGCGGGCGGACAGGCTCGCGAGCTGGCGTAGCGTCTCAGGGACCATGCGCGCGAGCTGCTCGATGAGGCTCTCGGCCTCCTCGGTCCATTCCATCGGTGCGACCCAGCCTACCGGGTAGGCACGCTACTCGGTGCGACGCGTCACCTCGGCGAGATCGACGCGCTTCTCGCGCTTTTCGCCCGCCGCGCCTAGCAGCGGCGAGGTGATGACCATATCCGCGGTGCGCCGGTTGCAGGCGATCGCGACGCCATGGAGCACCGCGAGGCGGATGAGCGACTGCACGTCGGCGGCGTGCGCCTGCGTCGCGAGCGGGTCCCAGAAGAACACGACCACGTCGAGCTCGCGGCGCGCGATCATCGCGCCGACCTGCGCGTCACCGCCGAGCGGACCGCTGAGGAGCAGCTCGACCTTGAGGCCGGTGGCCTCCATCACCAGCTCGCCGGTGTGTTGCGTGGCGTAGATGTCGAGCCGCGACAGCAGCTCCTTATTCCAGACGGCCCATTCGCGCATGTCGGTCTTCTTGCCGTCGTGGGAGATGAGGGCGATGCGGACGCGCTTCTTCACCAAGACATTGTCGCGGTCATGCGCTCGCCAATCCAGTTGCGGAACGGTGGCCGCGCGGTGAACGCTCGGTGCTATCCGATCGCGTCGATGCCCGTCGTGAAGCGGCCGATGATGAGCTTCTGGATCTGCGTCGTGCCCTCGTAAAGGCGATTCACGCGCGCGTCGCGCCAGAAGCGCTCGACCGGGAACTCGTCGCTGAAGCCGTAGCCACCGTGGATCTGGATCGCGTTGTCGGTGACGCGCTGCGCCATCTCGCTCGCGTACAGCTTCGCGATGCTCGTCTCGCGTGTGTTGGGCCTGCCCTTGTTCTTCAGGTCACCGGCACGCCACACCAGGAGCCGCGCGGCCTCGGTCTCCACGACCATGTCCGCGATGAGCTCCTGCACGAGCTGGTGTCCCGCGATCGGCTTGCCGAACGACTTGCGCTGCGTCGCGTACGCGACCGACGCGTCGATCGCGGCCTGCGCGGTGCCGACCGCGCCCGACGCGACGGAATAACGGCCTGAGTCGAGCGCGGACATCGCGACCTTGAAGCCGTCGCCGATCTCACCGAGCCGCATGCTGTCGGGGACGCGCACGTCGTCGAGGATCAGCTCGCTCGAGTCCGATGAGCGCAGCCCGAGCTTGCCGTGCAGCGCTTGCGAGCCGTACGGGCTCTTCTCGCGGTCGATGAGGAACGCGGTGATGCCCTTGTGACCCTTGCTCGGGTCGACCGTCGCGAAGACCAGCGCGAGCTTCGACACGCTGCCGTTGCTGATCCACGTCTTGCGGCCGTTGAGGATCCAGTCATTGCCGTCGCGCTTCGCGGCCGTCTGGAGCTTCGTCGCGTCGCTGCCCACCGCGGGCTCGGTGAGGCCGAAGCACGCGATGACCTCGCCCTTGCAGAGTCGGGGGAGCCAGGTGCGTTTCTGCTCCTCGGTGCCCCATTTGAGGATCGTGAGCTCGACCAGCGAGATCTGGACGCTGAGCGTCGTGCGCACCGACGAGTCGGTGCGGCCGATCTCTTCGGTGATGAGCGAATGGCTCACGTAGTCGACGCCCATGCCGCCGTATTGCTCCGGCACCGGCCCGCCCAGGAGTCCAACGGGCGCCATCCTCTTCAGGACGTCGCCGGGGAACGTCTCGTTGCGGTCGCGCTCGCGCGCGCCGGGCGCGATCTCGCGATCGGCGAAGTCGTGCGCGAGCTTGCGGATCGCTTGCTGTTCGGGAGTCAGGTCGAAGTCCATCGCGGTCGAGCCTAGCAAGCCGACCGCGTCAGAGTCTCACCGATACGGCCGGCGGATCGCCATCCAGCCCTCCGGCTCGGCCAGTGGCGCGAAGCCGTACTTCGCGTAGAGCCCGTGCGCGTCGCGTGTCGCGAGCACGACGTTCCGCAGGCCCTGCAGATCGGGATGCGCCATGACGGCGTCGAGCAGCAGCCGCGACACGCCTCTTCCACGATGCGCGGACACGACAAAGACGTCACAAAGCCAGGCGAACGTCGCTTTGTCGGTGACGACGCGTGCATACCCCACGACGTCGTCACCGGCATACGCAACGAATGACAAGCTGTTCTCGACAGCGCGCTCGAATACGTCGCGGGGTATTCCTGCGGACCAGTACGTTTCCGTGAATAGGAATTGGTAGACCGCGTCGCGATGCTCCGGCCGCAGGTCGCCGACGGTGTAGGTCGTCACGCTGCTGGTGATGCGAGCGCGCGCTGTACCGACTCGGCCGTGGCGTTGCCGCCGCTGACCCAGCAGACCACCGTGCGTCCCGCGAAGCGCTCCCTGAACTTGCGCGCCGCCGCGACCGGGGCGGCGCCCGCGCCCTCCGCGACGATGTGGCCCTCGACGAGCAGAAGGCGCATCGCCGCGTAGAGGTCGTCGTCGGTGACGAGGACGAAGTCGTCGAGCAGCTCGCGCATCATCCGCTGCGGCAGCTCGAACGCCGTGCGCGTCGCCAGACCCTCGGCAAAGGTGTTGATGCGCTCGGTCTCGCGCGGCGCGCGATCGCGCCACGACTGGTACGCCGCGGGCGCGCCATCGGACTGCACGCCGATCACCTCGATCTTCGGGCTCACCGTCTTCGCGACGAGACCCGCCGCAGCGGCGCCGCTCCCGCCGCCGATGGGCACGATGAGCACGTCCGCGGTCGGCAGCGCCTCGAGCACCTCGAGCGTCGCGGTCGCGACGCCGGCGATCAGGTACGGCTCGTCGCCGGAGTGCACGTAGCGCACGCCCTCGGCCGCGGCACGGCGCGCGCACTCGACGCGCGCTTCATCGAAGTCCCTGCCGAACTCCACGAGCGTCGCGCCGTTCGCGCTCATCGCCGCGAGCTTCAGCGGGTTCGCGTTCCGTGGATGGAAGATCGTCACCGGCACGCCGAACACCTTCCCCGCGTACGCAAGCGACTGCCCGTGGTTGCCGGTCGACGCGCCCATCACGCCGGCGCGGGCGGTCGGATCGCGACCAAGGAGGTTGAGGCCGCCGCGGACCTTGAACGCCGCGGTCGGGAGGAGGCACTCGCACTTGAGCCAGACATCGACGCCCAGCGCCGCGTTCACCGCGGGCCGCTCGACGAGCGGCGAGGGCTCGAGGTAGCTCGAGAGGAATCGCTTCGCGGCGAGCACATCCGCGAACGTGGGTGCGGGCACGCTCACGTCCCCGACTCTACGACGTTCGCTCGGCGGCGCGCCCTTCGTGCACACTCGCCGCTCATGCGCATCCGACGCGCGACCGATGCCGACGCGGAGACGGTGGCCGAGATCCTCCGCAGCGCCTTCGCCGAGGTCGACCGCTTCTACACGCGCGCTGGCCACGCCGCGACGACGCCCCCGGCCGGACTGATCCGTGAGCGGTTAAAGGAGGGACCGGTCTGGGTGGCCGAGGACGAGGGCGGCGCGCTCGTCGGCACGGTCGCGGCGGTGGCGCGCGACGATGGCGTGTACGTCCGGAGCATGGCGGTGACGCCCGCGGCGCGCGGCCGCAAGGTCGCGCTCCATCTGATGCGGCAGCTCGAGCTCTTCGCGGTGAGCAGGAGCGCGCCGCGCCTGTACCTCAGCACGACGCCGTTCCTCTTCGCCGCGATCCGCCTGTACGAATCGCTCGGGTTCCGCCGCAGCGGCGAGCCGCCCGACGAGCTCTTCGGCACGCCGCTCGTCACCATGGCCAAGCCGCTCGCGAGTCGCTTGGAGCGCTGAGGACAATGGCGCCGTGGAGCGCGGGGAGAAGGCTGCCGAGCGGATCGAGCGCGTGTCGCTCATCGAGTGGATCTGCGTCCGCGCGTCCCACCGCACGATCGAGCCGGCCGACGTGTCGCTGCCGCTGTCGATCCACGACGACGGGCGGTGGGCCTTTTGCCCCTCCGGGCTGGCGGCGGATGCGGACCACCTCTGGTACGCGACGGGCGGCATC
>WNFF01005183.1_pt1 | contig 12415 bp, 8 predicted proteins | sample 5400441 | NCBI WGS metagenome assembly WNFF01 (sample SAMN13153345, study PRJNA577476) | soil metagenome | isolation source: 120 cm saprolite under Douglas fir tree site 2 hole 3 replicate 1 | place: USA:California | collected 2015-04-18
ATTTCGACGTGCCCTTCACCAACAATCTGGCCGAACAAGACCTCCGCATGATGAAGGTCAAAATGAAAATCTCCGGATCATTCCGAACCCTCGACGGCGCTCAAATCTTCGCACGCCTCAGATCCGTCGTCTCAACCGCGAGAAAACAGAGGTGCAATATTCTCCAAACCCTCACAGCCGCGCCAAGCCAGATCATGCTCCCCCTAACCGCGTAGCCGACGGCTTGGGAGTTACCCCTGTTACGAAACCCCTCTGCAAGATACTGATTTCGCTTACATAAAAAGGGGTATTTCGTTCTGCTCAAAATCGTCAGAGCAGTTAGAATAGAGACATTGCCGCCGTCGTTTACGAAAGCCGCCACAAAGACACCATTATTTCAACCATTTGGCCTCAACTGAAGGCGACTTGATCACGAAAAGGCGTCTTGCGGATCGCGAGGCAGGACCTACCTAGAATCCTCTTGTTGCATCGCATCACCCGGAGAACTCATGGCCCCCGCCACCGCCGCGTGCGCTGTTTCGTCCGCAGGGATCGCTGCTGCTTGTGAGCTGTGGAGGGAGTTTTTTGTTGACCGAACGGTTCGGTCATCTTGACTCTTTTCGCAATGCGAATATAATATCTTGACTAAACGGTTCGGTCAAGATCGACCCATCCACATTTTTTTTACGCAAGGGGAGCGACCGATGTTCCGCGGATACCGCAAATTCCTTGTGACGGTCGCATCATTTGGAGGATTCATCCCACCCTCCGCTGCGGTGCGCGCTGTGTCGCTTGCAGCCTTGCTGCTGCTGGTGGGCTGTAGCGAGAGCCCGCAAAAGCAGGCCTCTGCACCGCCGCCTCCGGCCGTTACGGTCGCCAATCCGGTCAAGCGCGTAGTCATCGACCGGGATGAATATGTTGGCCGCTTTGTTGCGGTCGACAGCGTCGAAATTCGCGCCCGTGTTTCCGGCTACCTCGACCGCATTGACTTCACGGACGGCCAGATGGTCAAGCAGGGCGATCTCTTGTTCACTATCGACAAGCGACCGTTTCAGACCACGCTCGATCAAGCCAAGGCCAATCTCGCGCAATCCCACGCCAACCTCGCCTTTGCGGAAACCGATCTTGCGCGCGGCGCGCAGCTCGTCCGGCAGAGCACCATTACGGAACAGACCTTCGATCAGCGCACGCAAGTCAAGCGCGTCGCCGAGGCCTCGGTTCAGGCACAGGAAGCGGCCGTGCGGCAGGCCAGCCTTGACCTGGAGTTTACCGAACTCAAGGCCCCGGTGGCCGGCCGGATCGGCGACCGCCGCGTATCCCCCGGCAACCTCGTCACCGGCGGCACCGCCGGCAACACCTCGTTGCTAGCCACCATCGTGTCGACGGACCCGATCCGGTTTGAGTTCACCTTCGACGAGGCCTCCTATCTGCGCTATGAGCGGCTCGCCCAGGGCGGCCGCGAGATGACCAGCCGCGACGCCAGCGTTGTGGTGGCGCTTAAGCTGATCGACGAGCGGGACTTCCCGCACCAGGGGCGCATGGATTTCGTCGATAACGTGATCGACCGCTCCTCCGGCACTATCCGCGGCCGTGCGGTGTTTGCCAACCCGGACGGCGTGTTTACGCCGGGGATGTTTGCACGCGTGCGGGTGCCGGGTTCGCCGTCCTACAACGCGCTGCTCGTTTCCGATGCCGCCATCGGCACCGAGCAGACGCGCAAGTACGTGTTGGTCGTCGATTCCGATAATACCGTCCGAATGAAATACGTGACGCTTGGGCAATCGTTCAACAACTTGCGGGTGATAAAGAGCGGCTTGCAGGAAGATGACCGCGTCATCGTCAACGGCTTGATGCGGGCGCGGCCGAACCAGAAGGTCAACCCGCAGAACGAGGCGCCGCCCGCCCCAATCCCTGGCTCTCCCCAAGCCAAGGCCGATGCGAGCGCTTCCCAACCCAAAACGGATTGAGGAAGAGCGATGCGCATCTCGCATTTCTTCATTGTATCCCGAGATCGCGCCGCCGATCATCAACGTGACCGGACAGTACCCAGGTGCAAGCGCCGACGTGGTCGCCTCGACCGTGGTGTCGCCGATCGAGGACCAGATCAATGGCGTCGAGAACATGATCTACATGTCCTCGAACGCGACGTCCGATGGCCGCTTCACCATCGCGGTCTCGTTCGACATCGGGACCAATCTCGATATCGCTCAGGTGCAGGTCCAGAACCGCGTCGCCATCGCCCAGCCGCGCGTCCCGGCCGACGTTCGCAACATCGGCATTACGGTGACCAAGGCCTCGCCCGACATTATTATGGTCGTAAACATCCACTCGCCGGACAAATCGCGCGATTCGTTGTTCCTCTCCAATTACTCGACGCTCGAGATCAAGGACGCGTTGACGCGCGTTGACGGGGTCGGCTCGATCATTGTGTTCGGCGGTCGCGACTTCTCGATGCGCATCTGGCTCGATCCCGACCGGCTGCAGTCGCTCAACATGACAGCGAGCGACGTGGTGGCCTCCTTGCAGGGCCAGAATATTCAGGTCGCGTCCGGCGTGCTCAACCAGCAGCCGATGACGAGTCCCGGCCCGTTCGAGATCGCCGTGCAAACCCAAGGGCGGCTCGCCGAGCCCGACGAATTTTCCGAGATCGTTGTCAAGCAGACGCCTGGCGCGCTCGTGCGCCTCAAGGACGTGGCCCGCGTCGAGCTCGCGGCCCAGGACTATTCGACCAATTCCTATCTCGATCGCGATCCGGCGGTGGCGCTTGCCATCTTCCAGCGGCCGGGTTCGAACGCACTCGCGACCGCGAAGGGCGTGATCGATGCCATGAAAACGGTGTCGACCCGGTTTCCGCCGGGCGTCGCGTACGACATCGTCTTCAACCCGACCGAGTCCATCCGGCAGTCGGTCAATGCGGTGATCGAGACCATCGCTGAGGCCAGCCTCCTCGTTGTGCTGGTCGTGATCCTGTTCTTGCAGACCTGGCGCGCGGCGGTGATTCCGATCGTGGCGATTCCCGTCTCGTTGGTCGGCACATTCTTTTTCATGGGGATTTTCGGCTTCACGCTGAACAATCTGACCCTGTTCGGACTGGTGCTCGCGATCGGGATCGTCGTCGACGATGCGATCGTTGTCGTAGAGAACGTCGAGCGTAATATTGCAGCCGGGCTTTCGCCGCATGATGCGGCGGTCAAAAGCATGGACGAGGTCGGGGCTGCCCTGGTCGCGATTGCGCTTGTCCTGTGCGCCGTATTTGTGCCGTCGGCATTCATCACCGGCATCTCGGGGCAGTTCTACCGCCAATTCGCGCTCACCATCGCCGGCGCCACCGTGATCTCGCTGATCGTGTCGCTGACGCTGTCTCCGGCAATGTGCGCACTCCTGCTCAAGCCCCACGACTCGCATCACCGCGCCCGCTGGTGGGAGTTGCCGGCCAAGGGCTTCTTCAAGTTGTTCAACTGGGGCTTCGATCGGCTCGGCCGCGGCTATGGCTTCCTCACCGCCCGAATGGTGCGCGTTGCCGCGCTGATGCTCATCGCCTATGTGGCTATTCTCGGCTACGGCTTGAACGAATTCCGCAAGACGCCCACGGGGTTCATCCCGCAAATGGACCGCGCCTACCTCATCGTCGTAGTGCAGTTGCCGCCCGGTGCGTCGCTGACGCGCACCGACGACGTCTACCGCCGCGTCATCGATTTGGCGCTGAACACGCCCGGTGTCGAACATGGCGTCAATTTCGTCGGCTTTTCCGCGGCGACGTTCACGAATGCGCCGAATTCAGCCGCGATGTTTCTGACGCTGGCGCCGTGGGAACAGCGGGCCCGCGATCCGAACCAGTCGGCTGCCAGCATAACGCGGGCACTGTTCGGCAAATTCGCTGCGATTCAGGACGCGCTGATCCTCGTGATCCAGCCGCCGCCGGTCAACGGCATCGGTAATGCCGGCGGCTTTCGCATGATGGTCGAGGACCGCGGAGGCCGCGGTCCGCAGGCGTTGCAGGCGGCGGCCGTGGCGATGATGGGCCGCGCCAACCAGACGCCCGGCTTGACGCAGGTGTTCACGCTGTTCGAGACGTCAACGCCGCAGCTTTATCTCGACATCGACCGCGCCAAGGCGCAGCTGCTCGGGATCAACGTCGCCGACGTGTTTTCTGCGCTGCAGGTCTACCTTGGTTCCGCCTACGTCAACGACTTCAACCTGTTCGGCCGCACCTTCAGGGTGACGGCGCAAGCCGACGCGCGCTATCGAGGCGACGCGCGCGATGTCCTCAGCCTGCGGGTGCGCAATGCGAACGGCGACACCGTGCCGCTCGGCTCGTTCACGACGGTGCACTCCATTTCGTCCTCCTATCGGGTGCCGCGCTACAACCTCTATCGCGCCGCCGAGATCGACGGCGCGGCGGCTCCCGGCTATTCCCAGGGCCAGGCGATCGACATCATGGAAAAGCTCGCAGCCGAAGTCCTGCCCGACGGGTTCGGCTATGAGTGGACGACGCTCGCGTTCCAGCAGATCAAGGCTGGAAGTACGGCGGCCTTCGCCTTCGCCCTGGCGGTCGCCTTCGTATTTCTCGTGCTTGCGGCGCAATTCGAGAGTCTGACGCTGCCGCTCGCTGTCATTCTGATCGTGCCCATGTGCCTTGTCGCCTCGATCACGGGCGTGATCCTGCGCGGCATGGACAACAACATCCTGACCCAGGTCGGCTTCGTCGTGTTGATCGGTCTCGCGGCCAAGAACGCCATCCTTATCGTTGAATTCGCCAAGCAGCTCGAAGACCAGGGCCGCGACCGTTTCGCGGCAGCCGTCGAGGCAGCGCGACTGCGGTTGCGCCCGATCCTGATGACCTCGCTCGCCTTCATCTTCGGCGTGGTGCCGCTCGTCTGGGCGGTCGGCGCCGGCGCCGAGCTGCGCCAGGCGCTGGGCACCGCGGTGTTCGCCGGCATGATCGGCGTGACGGCGTTCGGGCTCGTATTCACGCCGGTGTTCTATGTCATCACGCGCTGGTTGGCCGGCATCATGAGCCGCCGTCGCGTGCCCGCGCAACCGGCGCCGCAGCCGGCGGAGTGAGGTTCGACGTACGGTGGGCGAAATCGCCTTCCGCGGCGACCGCAAAATATCGATTTTCTGAAGGCGATTTTGCCCACGCCGTCAGGCAGGCATTGGACCGCGTGGGCAATGCGCCGGTACCGCCCGTGCACTGTTCAACGTCATTGCGCCGGCGCATTGCCCACCCTACAGTCGCCCGCATGATATCGCTCGAATGTATCAAAAGAGCTATTTCCGAGCTTTCGTTTACGGAACTTGACAGGTTTCGTGAGTGGTTTGAAACGTTTGATGCCCAACGCTTCGATGAGAGAATCGAGCAAGATGCCCAGGCCGGCAAGTTGGACAGAATCGCGGACGAGGCGCTCGCGGAGCACCGCACAGGTCGCACCCGCGAGTTATGACGGACTTTGCCCATGACCGCGATCGCCGACACCGCCCCTGGCCCGATCGTCCGCTGGCATTATGTCGGCTATAGCGCGCTTGCACTCGCCGTGATGACGGTCGCGATCACCAGCCATGAGCGGTGGTTTCTCAATTTCGTCCACGTCATTACCGGCGTGATGTGGACCGGGATCGACCTGTTCATGGGCTTCGTGATGGGGCCTATTCTGCGCCGCGTCGATCTCACGGTACGGCGCGAGATCATCGTCCGGCTGGTGCCGAAAACCTTGTTCCTGATGCCGACGCTCTCGATCATGACCGGCACCACCGGCTGGTTTCTCGCCAAAGACCTCGGCTTCCTCGACGTGCCGTGGCCGCAATTCGCATGGGTCGCGGCGGCGTTGACGCTCGTTGTGCTGATGACGATCCAGGGCACCGGCTATCTGCTGCCGACAAATTTACGGGTATGCATGCAACTGCGAAGGCCCAATCCGGATTTTGACAAGATAAGCCGCATGATGCGGAACTTCTTCCTGGCTGTGGCCGCGCAGGGCACCATGCAGGTCTTGACCATCGTCATCATGGCCCGTTTTGTGTCCGGCCTGTGATTCCCTCTTACCGCCGTAGGGGCGACCCTTGTGGTCGCCCCATTGCGGGCGACGCAGGGCGCAAACCGGGCGACCACAAGGGTCGCCCCTACAAAGCACGGGGCAGAGGGCAGCGCGATCGGAGAACCCATGCATCCGACCAAATTCGGCGTTTCGCAAAGCCTGACCCGCAAGGAGGATGATGCGCTCATCCGCGGCAACGGCCGCTATGTGGCCGACGTCGCGCCGGCGGGAGCCTTGCACGCCGTGCTGCTGCGTTCCCCGCATGCGCACGCGCATTTTCGCATAACCGATATCACGGCAGCACGCAGCGCAAGCGGCGTGCATCTCGTGCTCACCGGCGCGGACGTGGCTGATCTCGGCGCTCTTCCTTGCGTCGCGGTTCCCGAGGGGCTGACGGTCAGCGCACCGCCTTACCTCATTCTGGCGTCCGACGAGGTCCGCCATGTGGGCGATGCCGTCGCCTTCGTGGTGGCGGACACGGTCGCGCAGGCCAAGGACGCGGCCGAGGCGATCGTCGTCGAGTGGCAACCGCTGCGGCACGTGGTGTCCGCAGTCGAGGCGCTCAAACCGGGCGCGCCTGCGGTGTGGCCGACCCATCACGGCAATATCGCGTTCAAGCAGACGCTGGGCGACGAGACAGGCACCGCACAGGCTCTTGCGACCGCCGCCAAGACCGTGTCGCTGTCCGTCGTCAATCAGCGGCTTGTCACCAACTATCTCGACACGCGCGCCGTCGTCGCAGAATACGATGCCAGCGCGGACCGCATCACGCTGACACTGGGCAGCCAGGGCTCGCATCTCTTGCGCGACCTCTTGAGCCAGGCGGTGCTCAAGATCGCACCGGATAAGCTGCGGGTCATTACGCCGGACGTGGGCGGAGGATTCGGCACCAAGCTGTTTCCCTATCGGGAATACGCGCTTGCAGCCGTCGCGGCAAAGCGGCTCAAGCGTCCGGTCAAATGGGTCGCCGAGCGCACCGAGCACTTTCTCGGCGACACGCAGGGGCGCGACAATTTCACCACGGCGACGCTTGCGCTCGACGCGGACCATCGCTTCACGGCGCTGTCGATCGATATGACCTGCGATATGGGCGCGTATCTCTCGGCTTTTGCGCCCTATATTCCGTATGTCGGCGCCGTGATGTTGCCGGGCGTCTACGATTTTCCGACCTGCTTCATCCGCATCACGGCGGCCTTCACGAATACGCTGCCGGTCGATGCCTACCGCGGTGCCGGCCGGCCGGAGGCGGCTTATCTGATCGAGCGGCTGGTCGATACCGCCGCGCGCGATATCGGCATCTCTCCGGAGGCGCTGCGTCGGCGCAACTTCATAAAGCCCACCGCGATGCCCTATACGACACCGACCCAAAAGGTCTACGACTCCGGCGATTTTGCCGCCCATATGCGGCGCGCTCAGGAGATCATCGACTGGAACGGGTTCGGCAAGCGTGCGGCCGCTTCGAAAAAAGCGCGAAAGCTGCGAGGCATCGGACTTGCCACCTACATCGAGGCCTGCGGCAACAATGGACCGGATGCCGCGACCGTGCGGCTCGAGCGCGATGGCAACGTCACGGTTCTGGCGGGATCGCAGTCGACCGGGCAGGGGCACAAGACCGCCTATGCTCAGCTCGTCGCCGAACATCTCGACCTGCCGCCCGAGCGCGTGACTGTTATCCAAGGCGATACCGATGTGGTGGCGACCGGGGCCGGGACCGGCGGCTCAAGCTCCATCACCTGCGGCGGCGCCTCGGTCGACAGCGCTGCGCGCAAACTCGCCGTCAATCTCAAGTCGATCGCCGCTCAAGAGCTGGAAGCAGCCGAGACCGACCTCGAAATCGAGAACGGAGAAGTGCGCATTGCCGGGACCGACCGCTCGATCTCGTTTGCCCGAGTAGCGGCATCAGGGCAGGCCAAACCCGAGCTGCTCTCGGTCATGGATTCGGTTGGACCGCCGCAGCCGACCTATCCGAACGGTACCCACATCGCCGAAGTGGAAGTCGATCCCGACACCGGTCATGTCGACATTCTCGCCTATGTGGTGGTCGACGATTTCGGCGTGACCCTCAATCCGCTGCTGTTATCTGGCCAGGTCCAAGGCGGCGCCGTGCAAGGGATCGGCCAGGCGATCATGGAGCACACGGTCTATGACGCCTCCTCCGGTCAACTCGTCACCGCCTCGCTCATGGACTATGCGCTGCCCCGGGCCGCCGATACGCCGCCGTTCACCTTCGAGACCCGCAACGTGCGATGCGCCACCAATCCGTTGGGCGTGAAGGGAGCGGGCGAAGCCGGCGCCATCGGCTCGGCGCCGGCCGTCATGAACGCGATCGTTGATGCCCTGTATCGGGCCTACCGCATACGCCACGTGGACATGCCAGCAACGCCGGAACGGGTATGGGCGGCGATCCGCGAGGGGCAGCGTATGCATACGTTATAAGGCATCGACGCTGATTGGCCTGGTCGCTTTGGATTTCGCCGTCGATTATGTGCAATTGCTGGCCCATAAAGTGCCGGCTTTGCAACGTAGCTATTTTGTTGCACCATGGCGTGCGGGGCGGGGAAAAGCCTTCGCCTCAAAGCTCACCCCCGAGCGCCCTCTTCAGCGCTCTCCCAAGGAAAATCAGGGAGGTTTCATCATGAAGCAGATCTTCGCTGCGGCGATTGCCGGCACAATGTTGTCGCTCGGCGCCACATTCGCGCTCGCCCAAATGGCCGAGCCCGCAAAGGTCGCCGACACGTCGAAAGGCAAGGTGCTGGTCGACGCCAAGGGCATGACGCTCTACACGTGGGATCGCGATACGACGGCCGGCAAATCGGGCTGCAACGGCCAATGCGCTACCAATTGGCCGCCGTTGCTGGTGTCGGGCGACGCCAAGGATTCCGGCAACTGGACCGTGATCGCGCGTGATGACGGCGCCAAGCAGTGGGCCTACAAGGGCAAGCCGCTCTATTACTGGAAGGATGACAAGAAAGCCGGCGACGTCGAAGGCGACAACCGCAACAACATCTGGCACGTCGTCGCGCCCTGAGGTCGCCGCGAACGCGCCCCACCTCCCTGACCCCCTCCGCCGCCGCGCGGGGAGGGTAGGGGGAGAGGCTCGACGGCCCGGTCGCCGACGCTCCGGGCCGCTTGTGCTGAGCATGATCCCGAAAAGTGGGAACCGGTTTTCGGAAAAGATCATGCTCCAACGATAAGCTAGAGCGGGATGACGATTCGAAGAAAAGTCATCCCGCTCTAGCCGTCAAAACAAGCTCAGCTGCTCGCTCGCCGGCGTGGGCGGCTTGAACTGCTCGGTCGTCAATTCCGTCTTGTGCACGTTGAGCCCGAGACGGGAGCAGGTGGTCTCGAAACGCTTGCCGATCATCCAGGCGTAAGGGCCACCGCCCGTCATGCGCTTGCCGAAAGTGGCGTCATAGTCCTTGCCGCCGCGGGTCTGGCGAATCAGCGCAAAAACGTGGCGCTCGCGGTCCGGGAAATTAGCGAGCAGCCACTCGCGGAAGAGGTCGCGCACCTCAAGCGGCAGCCGCAGCAGCACGTAGCCGGCAGCCTCCGCCCCACAGGCGGCAGCAGCTTCGAGAATGCGCTCCACCTCCGCGTCGTTGATCGCAGGGATGACGGGCGCGACCATCACGGTGGTCGGAATGCCGGCAGAGCTAAGCGCGCGCAGCGCTTCGAGCCGGCGCGCCGGCGTCGGGGCACGCGGCTCCATGGCGCGGGCAAGCTTGGCGTCGAGAGAGGTCACCGAGATGCCGACCCGCACCAGCTTGCGGCTCGCCATCCTGGCGAGAATGTCGATATCGCGGGTCACCAGGTTCGATTTGGTCACGATACCGACCGGATGTCCGCAGCGCTCCAGCACCTCCAGGATGCGCCGCATGATTGCGTGGCGCCGCTCGATCGGCTGATAGGGGTCGGTATTGGTACCGATCGCGATGATCCGCGGCGTATAATTGCGCGCCGACAGTTCGCGTTCCAGAAGCTCAGGCGCATCGGGCTTCATGAACAGCTTCGATTCGAAATCGAGGCCCGGCGACAGGCCCAGGTAGGCGTGGGTCGGTCGGGCGTAGCAGTAGATGCAGCCGTGCTCGCAGCCGCGATAAGGGTTGATCGAGCGATCGAACGGGATGTCCGGCGACGTATTGCGGGTGATGACCTTGCGGGCGGTATCAATCGCGACTTCGGTCTTGAACGGCGGAAGCTCCTCGATCGATTGCCAGCCATCGTCGAACGCGACGAGAACACGGGGTTCGAACCTGCCCGAAGCGTTCGTCAGAGCACCCCGACCGCGCCTGCGGGCTGAGTCTACGTCTGTATTGGCAGCGAAGTCCGGGTGGGGCTCGGCGCCAACCTCCCACATCCCGCCCGCCGGACCGAAATGCGACGGGTCCGGTTCCGGCGGGCGACGGCGAGCTGCGGTTTGTCGAGACATAGATTATTTATAGCGTAGAGTTTAGAACAAAACAAGAACAATTTTTGCCCCCCGGACTCGCGCCGCGGCTCGGGACTTATCCACATGCCGCCTTTCACGTCGGCACGCCCAATTTTCCTGCCTCGACGGGAGGGCTGGGGATGCTACAGCGAAGGCCATGCTTCCCCCGCGGGGGCGGGATCCATAAGTCGACCTCAATGCTCAGTGTCATTATTCCAACATTCAATAGCGAACGCATGCTCGTGTCCACGCTGGCGATGTTGATATCGGGCGCCATGAGCGGCGTCGTGCGCGAGGTGACGATCGTCGACGGCGGCTCGACCGATGCGACGCTGCAGGTCGCGGATGCGGCAGGTTGCGAAGTGGCAGTCTCATCCGCGACGCTCGGCGCTCGGCTCAATGCGGCGGCGGCGGCGGCGCGTTCACCGTGGCTGATGTTCTTGCGCGCCGGCACTGTCCTCGACGCAACCTGGATCGAGGAGGCGGCGCGCTTCATCGATGAAGCCGAATTGTCCGGCGCCGGGCGATCGGCGGCGGTATTTCGCAAGTCGAAACCCGTGCGATCCGCCTATCCGATGATCTTCGAGGCGCTGGCGCTGCTCAAATTCGCCCTGTTCGGACGAGCGCATCCCGATCAGGGCCTCCTGATCGATGCACGGCTCTACAATGAAATCGGCGGCCATCGTGACACGGCGGCCGATCCCGAAGCGGACCTCTTGGCCCGCCTGGGCCGCAGGCGCATCCTGATGCTGCGCAGCGGAGCGCGCCGATGAACGCGGCGGGATGCGTAACTGATTGAAATGGCGCATTATTTTCTTTTCGAAATTTAGTTGACTCAGTCAACAAAACGACTAATCCCTCACTGACAGTCTCGTTAGCGAGGGCTCGATGCAGACTGAAGCTGCTGTCCGGGTGACGGCCGTCCGTCGGTTCAATCGCTTCTACACGCGCCAGATCGGCCTGTTGCGACATGGTCTCCTCGGTACCGCCTTTTCGCTGACAGAAGGACGCGTGCTCTACGAGCTTGCCCAGCGCGGAACCACCACGGCGGCCGAGCTTGCGGCCGATCTCAGCGTTGATCCCGGTTACCTCAGCCGCCTGCTGCGCGGCTTCACGACATCGGGTCTCGTCGCCAGCACGCGGTCCGCCACCGACCGGCGGCAAAGCATCCTCGCCCTGACGGACCGAGGCCGGGAAGCGTTCGCATCCCTCGACCGGCGCTCGCAGGAGGAGATCGGCGCCTTGCTGGAGCGCCTCGACGACGACGCGCAGCGCCGCCTTCTCGCGGCCATGGCGACCATTCAGACGCTGCTCGCGCCTGCCGCGACACCCGCCATGTTCGACGCTGTCACTTTGCGTCCGCACCGATCCGACGATCTCAACTGGGTGCTCGCGCGCCATGCTGCGATCTACGGCATGGAATACGGATGGGGTTCGGCGTTTACTGTGCTGGTCGCCGGGATCATCGCGGATTTCCAGCGCAGCAACAACCCCGCCCGCGAGGGCTGCTGGATCGCCGAGCTTGACGGTGTGCCGGCCGGCTCCGTGATGCTGGTCGATACCGGCAACGGCATCGCCAAGCTGCGCCTGTTGATAGTCGAACCTCATGCGCGCGGGCGGGGCGTCGGCCGCCGCCTGGTCGAGCACTGCATCAAGTTCGCCTGCGATGCCGGATATCGGAAAATCGTGTTGTGGACGCAGAGCGTTTTGACCGATGCACGCCACATCTACGAGGGCGCCGGCTTCGTGCGGGTGGAGGAGAAGCCGCATCGCAGCTTCGGGGTCGATCTCGTGGGTGAGACCTGGGAATTGGAGCTGTAGGCGGAAACCCGGTAGGACCGTAGGGCGCATGTATGGACGGCGCCCGCGATGCAAGAGGAATCTGACTATCAGCGAAGGGTTCGGGTGCGGTCATGTATTCGGCCTTTGAATGCGGCCGTTTGGCCGCTGGCCCTGATGTGATCCGCTGATC